>Ga0308171_1000065_pt1 | contig 349833 bp, 344 predicted proteins | sample PhyGR1_FD_202135 | JGI IMG/M metagenome (GOLD analysis project Ga0308171, IMG submission 202135) | Phyllosphere microbial communities from UC Gill Tract Community Farm, Albany, California, United States - DLSLSG.R1 | ecosystem: Host-associated > Plants > Phyllosphere > Unclassified | place...
TCCACCGCCTTGTCAGGCGGTCCCCCTCCCCCGTGTCTTCGACACAAGGGAGGATCGAGGTTTCAGCCCACCGTCAGGTCCATCTGGAGCGAGACGTGCAGACGTCCTCGCCCCAGATCCAGCACCACGTCGCGGTCTTCGAAGGCCGCCACGCCCAGCAGGGCGTCGGGATAATTGGGCAGGGGCGAATTCGCAAAGACCGGCGTCGCCACCCCGCGCCACAGGTCGTCGCCAAAGGTCACGGTCTTCGCCTCGATCACCCGCGCCCGCGCCACCCCGCCCAGGACGATGCTGGACCCGGCGGTTTCGGCGCGCCCGTCCAGCAGGCCCGCCGCCTCGGCCGCGCCCTGACTGAGGGCGATCAGCGACGAGAACCCGGTGTCGATCACCGCCCGCATCACCGCGCCTTCGACCGTGACCTCGGCGGTCAGGGCCGTGCCGCTGCGCTTGACCGGGACGGGTCGCAGCGCGGGCGAAACAACATGGCCGTCGGGATCGGCCAGACGGCTGCGGCGGCGATTCATGTCCAGTTCCAGCACAGCCGCACCCAGCAGGTCCTGTCCCAGCACCAGGGGCGCGCCCAGGCCCGCCTCGTCCGCCAGCGGCCCCAGGTCGAGGATGGCCGCGCGCAGACCTGACACCGTCAGCGTGCCGACCCCCATGTCCAGCGTCACCCCGCGGCCGACCTGCGGCTGCCCCCCCACGCCGTAAGCCACCAGCGGCATATCGAAGAAGCTGGTCAGGCCCAGTTCCTGAACCAGCGCCCGATCGATCACCGAATACTGTGCGCCGCTGTCGATCAGGGCCGTCACCTCACGCCCGGCGATCCGCACCCGCACGGTCGGCGTGGCCGCGTTCTCGACAACAAAAGGGAGCCAGCCGCTGGTTTCGTCACCGGCAAAGGTCAGCGTCGGCCGACGCCAGATCACATGGTCCTTGAGCCACAGGCCGCCGCCGATGGCGGCTGCCGCTGCGGCTGCACGGATCAGAAAGGAACGGCGTCTCATCCCCTCTGACATGGACCGGACCGCGAGGATGCGCCAGTCCTTGCGGCGCCGAAGATCACATCGCCATCTTGTTGCGCCAAATCGCCAAATTACCTTCGCAGACGCAAAATAATCATGACGAAGCGTCGCCCTGCGGCTAGAAACGACCCGTCATGAGCACCTTCCCCGACCGCTACCTTTCGACGCGCGGCGACGCCGCCCCGACCAATTTCGCCGACGCCCTGCTGCGCGGCATCGCCCCCGACGGCGGTCTCTACATGCCGCAGGCCTGGCCGAGCCTGCCCGTCGATGCGGCGCGTCCGGGGCGGACCTATGCGGAAATGGCCAGGGAGGCGATTTCCCCCTTCAACGGCGACGCCCTGCCCGCCGGCGCGCTCGACCGCGCGCTGGAGCGTCTGACCCAGGGCTTTGACCATCCGGCGGTGACGCCCCTGGTCGAGCTGGAGCCGGGCCTGTTCGTGCTGGAGCTGTTCCACGGCCCGACCGCCGCCTTCAAGGATCTGGCGATGCAGCTGGTCGCCGCCCTGTCGGACGAGGCCCTGGCCGCCACCGGCCAGAAGCTGACCCTGTTGACCGCCACCAGCGGCGACACCGGCGCCGCCGCCGTGCGCGCCTTTGCTGGCGCCGAGCGCATTAACCTGATCGTCCTGCACCCGCTGGACCGCGTCTCGCCCGTGCAGCGCAAGCAGATGACGACGGTCCAGGCGGACAATGTCCTGAACCTGGCCGTGCGCGGCGACTTCGACGACTGCCAGCGTCTGGTGAAGGGGCTGCTGGCCGAGGAATCCCTGCGCGAGGGCCGCCGCCTGTCGTCGGTCAACTCGATCAACTGGGGTCGGCTGGCGGGACAGATTCCCTATTATATCTCGGCCACGGCCCAGCTGGGTCAGGCGGCGACCTTCGTCGTCCCGACCGGCAATTTCGGCGACGCCTTCGCCGGCATAGCGGCGAAGAAGATGGGTCTGGAAACGCGCGGCTTCGTCGCCGCCGTCAACCAGAACGACGCCCTGGCCCGCGCCATAAACGAGGGCGTCTACGCCCGCCGTCCCGCCGTCGAGAGCGGCAGCGTGTCGATGGACGTCCAGGCTCCGTCCAACTTCGAACGTCTGGTCTATGAAGCCTCGGGCCGCGACGCCGACGCCACCCGCGCCGTGTTCGAGACCTTCGCCCGCGACGGATCCGTCACCCTGTCCCCCGGCCTGCTGGCCGCGCTGAAGTCGGAAGTCTCCGCCGTCTCCATCGATGAGGCGACGACCAAGGCCGAGATCGCCCACGCCCACGCCGCCTGGGGCCGCGTCGTCTGCCCCCACACCGCCGTGGCCCTGGCCGCCGCACGTCAGCTGGACCGCGCCAGCGGCCCCGTCGTCGCCCTGTCGACCGCCCACCCATCCAAGTTCGGGGCCTTCGTCTCGGATGTCCTCGGCTTCCAGCCCGAACCCGCACCCGTCATCCGCGCCCTGGGGGACCAGCCCGAGCGCCTGACCATCATCGACAACACGGCCGAAGCCGCCCTGGCGGCGGTGAGGGGCTTTAACGCCTAACCCACCCAACGAGGGTGGCGCGGTCGGCCCTCCTCGCATTCCAGCGCCGCGCGATCCCACCCGCCCAGATCGGCGGCGGCCTCATAGGTCGATTCAAGGAAGGCGCTCAGCACGGCGTCGGGATCGGCTGCGGTCCTGACGGCCTCATAGGGCAGCAGAAACTCGCCCAGCCCCCCGTCCCAGCGCGCAGGCGGCGCCACCGCGGCCGCCTCGAACCCCGGCGGCGCCGGATAGGCGTAGGCGTAGAAGGATGGCTCGCGTGAGGGATCGCCGGGCCAGAAGCCCGCGCTCGACACCTCGTGCGAATAGGCTTCACGCGTCACCGCGTCGGGAAGGTTGGGCGCCCCGCCAGGGTGTAGCGGCGCCGGTCGTCCTGAAAACCGGGTCACCGCCAGATCGAAGGCGCCCCAGAACAGGTGGACAGGGCTGCACTTGCCCAGGAAACGGGTGCGGAACCGGTTGAGGACGCGATCGACCTGGACCAACGCCCGCCAGTAGCCGCGCGCCACCTCGGGATCATAAACTCGAAACCGATGATCCAGCGGAAACGGCGTGGCCTCGGCCATCTCATCCGGGGTCAGGTCGATATGGCAGGTCACGCCCAAAGCGCTCAGGGCGGCCTGCATCTCGACGTAGAAGTCCGCAACGGTTCCCGATTTCAGCACGATCCGGCGTTCGCCCCCGTCGCTGGCGCGGATGACAAGCGCCCCGGCGATGAAGTCGAACTCCATGGAAAATCCGACGACTTCATGAGGTATCAGGCTGGTCGCCAACCCTCGGGCCGAGACCTGCAGCGACACGTGCCAGCCGTGATTAAGCCAGGGTGTCTGCGACAGCTTCACCTTGCCGACGATCTGAGTCCACAGCTGCAAGGTCTCAATCGTCGGCCACAGCGCCATCGAGGATAGCGCGGGCCACGGCTGGCTGGTCTCATACGACCTCATCCAGGCGCTCCCTGTCTTGCGTCTTCTCAAGTCCCGCGCGGCGAGATCGTTGCAGAAGCCGCGTCGAGTTTACCGAACGGGGGCGTCAGGGCGATGACCAGCCCCGGATGCGGAGCAGCGGCTGAGGGCGCTCGTCTGAGGCGAAGACGAGCACGGCAGCCTTTTCCCCATGGCCTGGCACATAGTCGAGCGTGGCGCCGACCCGTCCTCCGGCCGCCTCTCCCTCGATCTCGACAGCCGCCGCCGTCTGGTCGCCGCGGTTCATGACCTTCACATCCACCGCCCACCCGCTCTCGATGCGCCGGAAGGCTTCGGCTTGCACAGTCAGGTCCGGCGGCGACTGGTCAAGAAGGACCGACCGGACGAGAACCACAACGGCGCCCAGGGTGATCATCAGACCGAGCGCGGCGCAAAGCGCCTGCAGGCGCGAGATCCCCTTTCGGATCTGAGGCGATTTGGCGCGCGCCATCCCTAGACCAACAGCCGCGCTGCAGCGGCCCCCAAGGCGGCCGGAAAGGCCAGCACGACGATATTGCTCACAAGAGAATGAACGCCATGACCGTCGAGACCCCCGAAGACCCACAACATGGCGACGCTGGCCGCAAGGCAGATCGCGTAGCCGGGCAAGGTAAAGTCGAGGAACGCTCGTAACGGGGTTTCCTGCTTCTCCTGCCCGGCGAACCCGGCCTCGAACACGATCAGATGGAGCAGGGCCACCGACAGGATGAGAAGGCCCAAGGTCCCCAGCGGCGTCGCCCGATAGGCGATCAGCCGCATCTCTTCCGTAGGCGCGAGGTTCATGGCGAAATAGAGCGCTCCCGCAAGCATCAGGAACAGTTCGCCCGGGTAGGAAACCTGTTCCTCGTCCCCGTCGCCGGTGTCAGCGGACAACTGGCGGCGTGCGACCAGAGCGCCGAGCGCGGCGGGGATGGCCTGGAGCGAGACCTGACCCGTGGCCGCCGCAAGAGAGCTGCGGTCCAGAACGTTGAAGAGAAACAGCAAGCCCCCCGCCGTGACGAATCCCACGCCGAGCGCGACCCAGGTGTCCAGGGCGTTGTTCAATAGCCCGCGCCGGGCGGAGAATCCGGCGTAGTGCGCGAGACCGTAGAGGAGCGGCAAAGCGGCCAGAACGAACACGAGGAGACGCTCTGGCGCCGCAGCATGTCCAAGCGCCCACATCTCCATGGTCATCATCAAGGGCAGGCAGAACAGCAGCGCGCCGCCGAAAGCTCGACCCAGGTCCCGAAGGTAGGCCGCGTCGCCGGTCCGCTTGTCGGTCGCCGGCGCCCTCATGGCGTTCGCCACATTGATCGCTCTTCTCCGCGTCTTTCCTAATTGGAAGCTACGGTCGGCGGATTGACGTTCGGCGTCTGGCCGGCCGGCGTCGCTGTCGACTCGCCCCGCGGGCCCGTCGGTGCGTCAGAGGCCGGCGGCGAAGCATCGCCTTCGAAGGTGCGCGCGTCCGCCGCCTGCTCGCCCGTCGTCGGATTCTGGTTGCTGAAGGCGCCGTTGCTGAGCGCCCAGAGCGCGAGAAGCAGGACCGCCGCCGCCGCCGTGGACATAAGCAGGATGGCGAGTATCCGGCCTCCTGGCCTTCCGCCCCTGACATGACGCGCTGCAACCGGACGGCCCGCGTTGACAGCGGCGGCAGCCTTTTCGTGGCGGTGGGTTTCTTCGGGAGTCATGGCGGCCTCTCGTTTCAGGGGTTGGCAAGGCAACGCCACCCAAGCCTCGCTGTTCCACACCTGCGAAGCGCGAGCCGGCCTCATACCTGGACGGTTGGCGTCAGGGTCGACGGCGAACTTCCCAGTCGAGCGTCCACCGCCCCGCCCCGGCCGGCTTCAACTCCGACGCCGCCGCCGGGGTCTGACGATCAAACCCGTCCAGCAATAGCGACGTCCCGCTGACCGCCGCCACGGTGGCGTTGGTCTGCCAGAAAGGCCCCGACATGCCCCGGATGGTGAAGCGGATATGAACCGTATCGTTGACCTTTGGCATGGCGCAGCCTTTCCCTGTCGACAGCCTTGGCCATCATGCGGGGTCTTGTGCACGGCCTGTCGCCTTCTGTCTCCTGGGCACAGTCCAGAACGGCGTTGCGGGCCTCCGCCTTCCTTCAGAGCGCCGCCAGGGCTTCCCGATCCTCGGCTTCAAGGTCCAGGCGACGAAGCAGGGGATCGGTCGTCGGAAACAAGGGATCGGCCTCCTGACCGGCGCGCGGGCGGGGGTGCGCGCCGCGACGCCGCCTTTTCCTCGCCCCTCGCGTGACACCTCCTGGCGCAGCCGCGACTTTACCGTCCGGATCGATTTTCGGTCTCTACCACTTGCCGGCTAGTCGGCTCGGGCGCCCGAAGGCGATGAGCGACCTGCAAGACGCCGGCGAAGGATCTGAACCGACGCCGTTGGTAAACAGCCAAAGCCCGCCACCCGGAACAGGCGCGAAACGAATCATGACCGAATCAACGACACGGCCTGATTCAGCATTTGTTCCCTACAAGATATTGTAGCTTAACGCAGATTAACCGCTAGGATTTTCTTGCCGGGCGCCCGTCTCGCGACTTGCGTCTTTCCCTCGCCGCCGTGACCCGCTAGGGACGGGGCGCGACGGCCCCGTAGCTCAGCCGCATAGAGCAAGGCTTTCCTAAAGCCGAGGTCGCAGGTTGGAGTCCTGCCGGGGTCGCCACGACCTGTCGCGCCACTCAAGAGTGCGTACGAAACCCCTTAAGACTGATCCAGGTCGGACTTGGCGGGCTAGGGGCGCTGCGTTCGAGATCGCCGCTGGCCACGCCACTTACCTCCAGCCCAAACACTCTCCGGTCACCGTCAGCAGCGAGTTTTCCGAGCTTGCTGCTTCGGCGTAGCCCGACGCCAGTTTTCCAGCTCATACCGGCCGGGGCAGCATTCCATCCCCCTCCCCGATCCCGGCTGCGGCCTCACACCTGCATTCGCGGCGGCGTGCAGCGCGGTCCGCGTTTCGTCCTGGCTAGACCGTGGTTTCAAACAAGCGCCGCTGAAAGCTCGGATGTCTTGAAGGGTTTCGTCAGTCTGGGGAGATAGGCTGGAACGCCGTCGACATCCGCGTAGCCGGAGATGATCAGAACTCTCACATCACCCAAGACGTCCTTGAGGCGCAGTGCGAGCTCGGCGCCGCTCATCCCGGGCATCAGGTGGTCCGTCACCAGCCAGGTGGGTCGCAACCCCTGATCGATTTTTTGCAAGGCGTCCTCGGCAGACCCCGCCTCTACGACGGCGAAACCGAGATCCGACAACATGTCCGCTGTCGTCATGCGCACCGTGTCCTCGTCGTCCACCAGAAGCACCAGGCCGTGCGCGCGGGGCGCAGCATTGAGCAGAGACGCAGGTCCGTCGCCCTGTTCCCGCGGATCGGTCGGCGGCAGCCATAGGTCGATGTTCGTGCCGAGGCCTGGCTTGCTGGAGATGGTCAATGCCCCTCCGAGTTGCGACGCCAGGCCGTGAGCCATCGACAGGCCCAGGCCGGTGCCCTGACCGATGCCTTTGGTCGAAAAGAAGGGCTCGACCGCCCGGGCCAGGGTGGTTTCGTCCATCCCGACCCCGGTGTCTGCGACGGACAACCGAAGATAGGACCCGGGCGCAAGCTTCGACGGATGATCGGAGGTGATCTGGACGAGGTTGGCCGAAATCCGCAGATCGCCGCCCTCACGCATGGCGTCGCGGGCGTTCACCGCAAGATTCAGCAGAGCCATCTCTATCTGGTTCTCATCGCCTCGCGCCGGCGGCAAGTCGGCCTCGACGTCCACAATGACCTTGATCTGCGGGCCGACGGTGCTGCCGATCAGATCCGCCATCTCGGCTATCAGACCGCCCAGGTCGATCGGAACCGGCTGAAGCGGCTGTCTTCGCGCAAAGGCCAGAAGCCGCTGCACGAGCACCCTCGCCCTTTCCGCCGACTGGATGGCGCCGCCGATCAGCCTCTGCTCTCGCGGGCCTCCCACGGCCTTGCGCTGAAGCAGGTCGAGAGAGCCGATGATGGGCGTTAGAAGATTGTTGAAGTCGTGGGCCACCCCGCCGGTCAACTGTCCCATGCTTTCGAGCTTCTGGCTCTGCCGCAGGGCCGCCTCCGCCCGCTCGCGCTCCACAATCTCGAGGCGCAACGCCGTGAGAGCGGATGTCAGTTCGGACGTGCGCTCGGCGACGGTCTGTTCCAGTTCGCCTGCGAGGGCTTGCAACGCCGCCTCGGCCCGGACCCGCTCGGTGATCTCGTAGCCTCCGACGAAGATTCCTGTGACCTCCCCTCCATCGCGGATGGGTTCGTAGATCAGATCGATAAAGCGCTCGGCTTCGTCGCCGAACTGGATCGGGAAGGTTCGCGCAATGAAGGGCTGGCCTGAACGATAGACCTCGTCCAACAGGGCGTTGAAGCCCTGATCGACAAGGTCCGGGAACACCTCCCGAGCTGATCGGCCGATTACCTTTCGACCTTGTACAAGCTGGGAATAGGCGTCGTTCACATAGTCGAACACATGGTCCGGACCGCTGAGAAGGGCGACGAATCCCGGCATCTTCTGGAGCATAGCCCGCTGCCGCGCCTCGGCTTTCCGGCGGGCCGAGATGTCGTTGAACAGGATAGCCACCCGAGGCCGTTCTCCGCCGCTGAACCGATAGGCATGAACGTCGAACCAGCGCCCGAGCAGATCCGATCCCTGTTCGAAACTCTCAGCCTCCCCCGTCCGCGCCACCCGGCCATAGGTGTCGAACCAGTGTTCCTCGAGGCTAGGGGCGGCGTCGCGCAGCCATTGCCCGAAGATGTCTCGCGGAAAGCCCGTCTCGGCGTAGAAGGCCGGATTGGCCTCCACGACCCGGTAGTCGACGCGCCCGCCCGCCGCATCCAGGTCGACTTCGACGACGCAGAAGCCCGCCTCGATCGCTTCGAACAGGGCCACATAGCGGGCCTCGCTCTCGACCAGCGCGGCTTCCGTAAGCTTGCGTTCTGTGATGTCCAGCGCCGTACCAATAACGCGCACGCACGCCCCTGACGCATCGAAGACGCCACGCCCACGCGCCGCCACCCAGCGAATGACGCCGTCCTCCTTGCCGATCGTCCGGTACTCGACGTCGTACATAGCCCGACGCTCGGGGTCGCAAGCCGCGGCGTAGGCGGAGAGGGTGGGTTCGCGGTCGTCCGGATGCAGGCCGGCGTAGTAGTCAGCCATGCTGACCGTCGCCTCTGCAGAGATGCCGAACATCAGCTTGATGCTTGGCGGCCAGAAGAGCGTGTCTCGTCGTGGATCCACGTCCCAGAGCCCGATCTCCGCCGCATCGGTCGCCAACCTCAGCCGTTCTTCGCTGAACGCGAGGCGCTCTTCAGCCTGATGCCGCTCCTGGATGTCGACGACGGAACCGACGAAGCCCAGGAATTCCCCCAACGCCCCGAACCGGGGGCGAGCCGCATCGATCGCCCAGCGATAGGACCCATCCCGGCTGCGTAGCCTGTATTCGAGCTGGAACGCCGCCTGCCGACGGTTTGCGTCGAGAAAGATCGCCTCGGCACGCTCCCTGTCCTCAGGATGACTGGCGTCCAGCCAACCATAGCCCTCGGCGTTTTCGGGCGTCTGTCCCGTATGCTCGTACCAGCGCTGGTTCAGATAGATACAGCGCCCGCCTGCATCCGTGACCCAAAGCATGACCGGAGCATCGTCCGCCAGATGTCTGAATTCTGTGTCGATGCCGTTCGCCGAGAAGGTCTCTGATGATTCAATCGACGCCATTTGACTCTCGCAGCAAGCCAGGAATGCCCTCAGGGGGAGGCGTTGCGCCTACGGTTGTATAGACTGACGCGCCGCCAGACACGGCTTTTACACGCCCTGTCTATGGGACATCATACGCAAGTTGATCGATCCGAAGCTGACGCATAGTGCGTCAATGGCCGGTACGGCTTCCAAGTCGGACGCCCCCGGCCACACCCTGGGCGGCTATTCGCAACGCATCGTCGTCAGCGACAGGTTCGTGGCGAAGGTCAGCCAATGAACTCGCGTCCACATCAAGGCAGCGCCTGCGTTAGGCTTGACCCTCTTCAAAAACGCGCCACCTTGAACGCGACATGAGTGATCGTTCCGCAGGTCTGGCCCCATCGCGCGTTACGGCGATCCTGGGTCCCACCAATACCGGCAAGACCCATCTGGCGGTCGAGCGGATGCTGGGTCACGCCTCGGGCATGATCGGCCTGCCGCTGCGTCTCCTGGCGCGCGAGATCTATGAGCGGGTCGTCAAGCAGCGCGGGGCCTCAGCCGTCGCCCTGATCACCGGCGAGGAGAAGATCGTCCCGCCGCGTCCCGCCTATTTCGTCTGCACCGTCGAGGCCATGCCGCTGGAGCGTCAGGTCGAGTTTCTGGCGGTCGACGAGATCCAGCTGGTCGCCGACCCCGAGCGCGGCCACGTCTTCACCCAGCGCCTGCTGCATGCGCGCGGCCGGTTCGAGACCATGTTCCTGGGGGCCGGGACCATGGCCCCGCTGATCCGCGCCCTGGTCCCCGAGGCCGAGATCATCACCCGCGAGCGCCTGTCCACCCTGTCCTACGCCGGGTCGAAGAAGCTGACCCGCCTGCCCCGCCGCAGCGCGGTCGTCGCCTTCTCGACCGAGCGGGTCTACGCCATCGCCGAGCTGCTGCGCCGCCAGAGGGGCGGGGCCGCCGTGGTCATGGGGTCCTTGAGCCCCCGCACCCGCAACGCCCAGGTCGAGCTGTTCCAGTCGGGCGAGGTGGACTTCCTGGTCGCCACCGACGCCATCGGCATGGGGCTGAACATGGACGTGGACCATGTCGCCTTCGCCGGACTTCGCAAGTTCGACGGCGCCCGCACCCGCTGGCTGCACGCGTCCGAGATCGGCCAGATCGCCGGACGCGCCGGGCGCCACCTGCGCGACGGGACCTTTGGGGTCACAGGCGAGGCCGAGGAGCTGGACGAGGACATCCTCGAACAGGTGGTCAGCCACCGCTTCGATCCGGTCGAGGCCGCCGAATGGCGTCACGGGCGGCTGGACTTCGACACCCTGCCCGACCTGCTGCGCTCGCTGACGGTGACGCCCCAACGCTTCGGCCTGCGGCTGACGGCCCAGGCCTTGGACGAGACCCTGCTGCGGCGCTTCGCAGCGGACGAGGACGTCAAGAAGATCGCCCGCTCGCGCGGCGCCCTGATGCGGCTGTGGGAGACCTGCCAGCTGCCGGACTTCCAGAAGACCACCCTGGACGAGCACGCCCGCCTGTCGAAGGAGATCTTCACCGCCCTGACCAGCCGCCGGGGCCGCCTGACCGAGGACTGGGTCGCCCCGCGCTTCAATGACCTGGACCGCGACGACGGCCAGATCGACCAGCTGTCGGCCCGGTTGGCCGGGGTGCGGACCCTGGCCTATATCGCCAACCGCCCCGACTGGATGGATCAGGCCCAGGGCTGGCGTGACAAGACCAAGGCGTTGGAGGAACGCCTCTCCGACGTCCTGCACGAACGCCTGACGGCGCGCTTCGTCGATCGGCGCACCACCGCCCTCATGCGGGCGCTGAACGTGCGCTCCGACACCGTGGCGGGCGTGGCCGACGACGGCGAAGTGACCGTCGAGGGCGAGGTGGTCGGCCATCTGGAGGGGGTTCTTTTCACCCCCGACGCAGGCGGCTCGGCCCTCGCCGACCGGGCGCTGCGACAGGCCGCGACCCGCGCTGTGGGACCCGAGATCGCCCGACGCCTGGGCAAGCTGGCCGCCGAGGCCGACGAGGCGTTCAGCGTCATTCCCAACCCGCGTTCAGGCGGCGGCGACGTGCTGTGGAACGGCGCATTGACGGCCCGGATCATCAACGACGATCCCTTTGCGCCACGCGTGCGGCTGCTCGGCGATCTTGGCCCGGTCCCGGCGCGCGAACGGGCGCAGCGCCGCATCGAGGCCTGGCTGGCGTCCGAGGCCGGGCGAGCCTTGCGTGAGCTGCGCCGCCTCCGTCAGGCGGTCGACAGCGGCGCCCTGACCGGCCTGCCGCGCGGCTTGGCCTTCCGCCTGATCGAGGCGGGCGGCGTCATCCCCCGCGCCGAGGTCGAGCGCGATCTGGCGGCGCTGAGCCAGCACGAGCGGCGCACGGTCAAGACTTTTGCGATCAGGGTCGGCGCCCATTCCGTCTGGCTGCCTGGCGCGTTGAAGTCCCGCGCCCGGTTGCTGGCGCAAGCCTTCGTGACCGAGACCTTCCGCCCGGGCGGAGAGGCCCTGATCCCCTTGTCTTCGCCAGTCCCGTCGCCTCGCGCGCTCGCCGCCTTCGGGCGCCGGGCGGTTGGATCATGGAGCGCCCCCGTCGAGGCGCTGGAACGCTTCGCCGAACTGTTGCGCGCGGCGGGCAAGGCGCCGCTGTCAGAGGAGGCCCTGAGCGAACTGGGCTGGACCGCTGAACAGGCCAGGCAGGTGCAGGCGGCCCTGCGCCTGCCTCGCGCCGACAAGGCGGCGCGCCCCGGACAGCCGACCGCCCCGCCCAGGGATTCGCCCTTCGCTGCCCTGGCGCAACTGACCTCGCCGCCGGCGCCCCCGCGCCGCAAGCGCCGCCCGAGGCGCAAGGCCGCCTCCGCGTGACCTCCGTCCGCGAGGCGACGCAAAGCTGTCGCATCGACCTCTGGCTATGGCGCGCCCGCCTGGCCAAAACGCGCGGCGTGGCCGCCGCCATGGTCGAGCGGGGCGCCATCCGCCTGACCCATCACGGCGTCCAGACCCGCCTCGACAAGCCCAGCCGCAACGTCCACCCCGGCGACGACCTCCTGTTCGCGCAAGGCGGGCGTCTGATCGCGGTGCGCGTGCTCCAATTAGGCGAAAGGCGCGGCCCTCCCGAGGAAGCCCGCGCCCTTTACGCAGCGCTCGACGCGCCGGAAGCCTGACCTCTTTCCTCCCCATTTCATGGGGAGGGGGACCGCGTAGCGGTGGAGGGGGCGGCGCAAACGTCTGCCGCCTGTGTCGCCCCCTCCGTCACGTCGCTACGCGCCGCGCCACCTCCCCATGAAATGGGGAGGAAAGGCTCAGACCGCCGGCTTCACGAACTCGCCTTCGATGTGAAGCTCCACCTCGTCGCCAAGCGCCGGCAGGCCGAAGGTGATGCCGAAGTCCGAGCGCTTGATCTTGGCCTCGCCGTCAAAGCCGGCCTTGTAGCCGCCGCGCGTCTGGCCGGCCTGATTGAAGTCAACCTCCATCGTCACCGGCTTGGTTACGCCGCGCAGGGTCAGCTCGCCATAGACCGTGGCTTCATCAGGATCGGACGGATCGACCACGATGCGGGTCGAGCGGAAGGTGGCGACCGGGTGATTGGCGGTGTCGAAAAAGTCCGCCGTCTGCAAGTGGCGGTTCAGCCCGTCGGAGTTCGACGCCACCTCGGTCAGCGGAATGGTCGCCGTCAGGCTGCTGGCCGAGGGATTGGCCGGGTCCAGCTTCAGCTCGGCCTGAACATTCACGAACTGGCCGACATAGGTCGAGAAGCCGAGGTGATCGACCGACCAGGTAATCTTGCCATGCGCAGGATCCAGCTTGTAATCGCCGGCCTGGACCTCGGACGGCACGCGGGTCAGGGCCGCCTGGGCGACAACGGCTCCGCCAGCGAGAAGGCTGAGGGCCATCGCCCCCGCGCCGATGCGAACGACTGTGGAACTAGCGGTAAGACGCATGGGCGAACCTCCTTCTGAGCGATAATCTGTAATCGCATGGGATGCAGACGCAGTCAGCGCCGTCAAGCTTACCACGCCCTTGCGACAGCGCCCTCGGTTGACAGTTGGTTCCGACGGGGCCATTTGCCCGCCCTCGACCTTGATCGCCGCCAAAGAGCCCGCCCGACCGCCATGACCTACATCGTCACCGACGCCTGCGTGAAATGTAAGTTCATGGACTGTGTCGAGGTCTGCCCGGTGGACTGCTTCTACGAGGGCGAGAACTTCCTGGTCATCGCCCCTGACGAATGCATCGACTGCGGCGTCTGCGAGCCGGAATGCCCCGTCGACGCCATCGTCCCCGATACCGAGGACGAGCCCGACGGCAAGTGGCTGCAGGTCAACGCTGAATACGCCAAGACCTGGCCCAACATCACGGTCAAGGGCACGCCCCCCGCCGACCGCGAACAGTATGAGCGCGAGACGGGCAAGTTCGAGAAATACTTCAGCACCAAACCGGGCAAGGGCTCCTAAGCTCCAGACACAATCCGGTCACAAAGTGCGGGAACCGCTCAGTCGTCCTGCGGATGTTTTGAGATTTCCTAATTTTATGATAGGTTCCTCCCTATTCGAGACAGACGGTTTCACGCCTCCGGCGCGCACCGTCTGTGTTTGCGACAGTCCCCCGCCGAACAGACGGGGTCGGCCAGAGGTTCGGTGATCCGCTTTCGCGTCTGATGTTTGATTTGACGGCCCAACCGACGGGACTCGTTTCCGGCGGCGGGGCTGTTTTAGCTCATCGGCTGTTTCAGCGCCTCGCCAGCCCTGTTCCGGGAAAGGAATGACATGACGAGCAAGACCGGTCTGGAATTCAAGGTTGGCGATGCGGTGGTCTATCCCGCCCATGGCGTCGGCAAGGTCGCCGCGATCGAGACTCAGGAAGTCGCCGGCATGTCGCTGGAAGTCTACGTCGTGACCTTCGACCACGAAAAGATGACCCTGCGCGTCCCGACCAAGAAGGCCAAGACCGCTGGCCTGCGCACCCTGGCCGCCGACGACACCGTCACCAAGGCCCTGACGACCCTCAAGGGCCGCGCCCGCGTCAAACGCACCATGTGGTCGCGCCGCGCCCAGGAATATGAAGCCAAGATCAACTCGGGCGACCTGATCTCGATCGCCGAAGTGGTCCGCGACCTGCACCGCGCCGACACCCAGCCGGAACAGTCCTATTCGGAGCGCCAGCTCTACGAATCGGCCCTGGACCGCATGGCCCGCGAAGTCGCCGCCGCCAACAAGATCGATAAGGACGCCGCCGTGGCCCTGCTCGGCAAGTCGCTGAGCGCCAAGAAGCCGGTCCCGACCGCCGCCGAACTGGAAGCGGCCGCTGCTGAAGCCGAGGCCGAAGCGGCCTGATCCCAGGCGACCATCTGATACGAAAAGGCCCGGCGGAAACGCCGGGCCTTTTTCTATGGGCTCAAGCCCCAACCAAGCGCCTATCCGCATCCCGTCAGAAATACTCGGCGTTGGCCGGGCATTGGGCGCTGAGGCGTCGGGCGGTGATGCTGGCGGGAATGTAGGGCGTGCCGCGCACCAGTTGGGCGCCGCCATTGAAGCTGAAGCTTTCGCTCTGGTAGGTCCCGTTCAGGCGGACGTTGACGCGACGCCCCTTCTTGTCCTGGCAACTGCCCTCGAACCGCGCGCGGCCGTCGGCGACCTGACGCGTGGGATAGGTGCATTTCCAGCGGTTGGTCGACAGGCCGCCGAAGAAGCGGTTGATCTCGCTGGGGCGGACGCACTTCTGCTCGGTGTCGCGGCTGCCCACGGCGCTGGTCGTATATTCCCAGTAGCCCGGCAAGACGGGTTGGGTCGGAGCGACGGCCTGGGCCTGAAGCGCGCTGGAAGGCGCGGCCAGCATGACGGCGCCCGCCACAAGGGGGGCGGCCGCGGCGACAGTGCGGCTCAGGGCGCGAGCAAGGGAAACGGGCGAGGGCTTCATGGGCGACGGATTCCGATGGGTCTTCATACGATCCTCTATATAGCAGGTCGTTGAACGCAGGCTGAACGAAGCCGATCCCCGCCGCCGATCCCCAGCCTGACTCGACTCCAGCCTTGACGGCCTCCGAGTCATTCATCTATACGGCCCCCTCTCTCGCAGGGGTCCGCCCGCTGCGTGCACCTGTTTCATGCGTCCGCAACGCTCGCGGATGTGACCTTGAGGATCTTAAGATGTCGCGTCGCTGCGAACTCACGGGTATCGGCCCGATGGTCGGCCACAATGTGAGCCACTCGAACGTCAAGACCAAGCGCCGGTTCTTGCCGTCGCTGAAGACGGTCAAGCTGGCTTCCGACTCGCTGGGCCAAACCTTCTCCCTGCGTATCTCGAACGCTGCCCTGCGCACGCTCGACTACAAGGGCGGCCTGGACGTCTTCATCGTCAAGGCTCGCGACGAAAAGCTGTCGACCGCGGCCCTGCGCATCAAGCGCCAGGTCAAGGCCAAGCTGGCTGAGCAGACCGCCGCCTAATCAGCGCTGTCTGACAGAAGTTCTGAAAAGGCCGGTGGAAACACCGGCCTTTTTCTTTGCCTGCGTCCCTGCCCCGGCTACGGTCGCTGCGACACCTGCCGGAGCCCAAGCCTTGCGCCTGACCGCCGCCCTCTGCCTGTTCGCCGCCATGCTGTCGGCGCCCGCCCAGGCGCAAGAGGCCGCCCCCGCTCGCGATTCGACGCCCTTCACCCTGTCCAGCGGCACGCCCCGCACGCCGGAACAATTGGCCCTGCGCTTCGACAAGGCCGACCTGTCATTCAAGCTGCTGCCCGAGATGCAGGCGCTCGAGGGCGTCGCCGTCCTCGACTTCACCGCCACGGCCCCCACCGCCGCCGTCGTGGTCGAACTGGATAGGTTGTTCACCATCGCCTCAGTGACAGTGGACGGCCAGACGGTCACCGGTTGGTCCAACCCTCAGGGCCGCCTGACCATCCCCCTGCCTCGGCCCCTGACGGCGAGCCAGACGGCTTCCGTCCGCATCGCCTATTCTGGCCGGCCGCATCAGGCCAAACGCGCCCCCTGGGACGGCGGCTTCGTCTGGACCACGACGTCGGACGGCCAGCCATGGATCGCCAGCGCGGTTCAAGGCGAGGGCTGCGACCTGTTCTGGCCCTGCATCGACCACCCCCAGGGCGAGCCGGACCGCGTCGACCTGCACATCACCATCCCGTCCGAGCTTTCCGCCCCCGCCAACGGCCGCTTCCTCGGCAAGACCGACAATGGCGACGGCACGACCACCTGGAACTGGACCGCGCGCCAGCCCGACACCTACGCCATCAGCCTGAACGTCGGCCCCTTCGTGGAGATGGCCGCCGACTATTCCAGCCGATTCGGCAACACCGTGCCCTTGCGCTTCTGGCGACTGGCCTCGACCGACCCGGCCAAGGCCGCGGCCCTGTTCGCCGAGTTCCCCAAACAGCTCGACTTCTACGAAGCCACCATCGGCCCCTTCCCCTTCGGCGACGAGAAGATGGGCGTGGTCGAGACCCCGCACCTGGGCATGGAGCACCAGACCATCAACGCCTACGGCAACGGCTACAAGCTGGACGGCAAGGGCTACGACTGGCTGTTGCAGCACGAGCTGGCGCACGAATGGTTCGGCAATCAGCTGACCAACGCCGACTGGGACGACATGTGGCTGCACGAAGGCTTCGGCACCTATATGCAGCCCCTCTACGCCCGCTGGCTGAATGGCGAGCGGGCCATGCAGTCCGAGCTGCAGACCATGCGGCTGACGCTCGCCAACCGCTTCCCCATGGTGTCTGGCCAGCCGCAGGACGCGGGCACGGTCTATGACGGCGAGACCGGACCGGGGCTGGACCTCTATTACAAGGGCGCGCTAATCGCTCACACCCTACGCCTCTACATCGGAGACGAGGCCTTTTATGAAAGCCTTCGCCGCGTGGTCTACGGCCGCCCTGACCCCAGGCCCGGCAATTTCCAGCCACGCTACGCCACAACGCCGGAGTTCATCGGCATCGTAAACGACGTGACCGGCGGCGATCTCGGCTGGTTCTTCGACGCCTACCTTTATCAGGCCGCCCTGCCCGATCTGGTGATGACCCGCGATGGCGACCGCGTCACCCTGGAATGGAAGACCGGGAACGACCGCCCCTTCCCCCTGCCCGTCGAAGTTGAGGTGGACGGCCAGACACGGGTGCTGCCCATGACCGACGGTCGTGCGAGCTTCAACGCATCAGCGTCCGCCCACATCCTGCTGGACCCCGGATCCAGGGTGCTTCGTCGGCTGGAGTATCTCGAAGTCTGGAAGGCCTCGCAGCCCGACACGGACTGACCTCTCAGGGCTCCCGCTCGGTTTCAATCTGCTCGTTCTAGGACGTTCCGTAGGCTGAGCCGTGACAGCGACTTCGCGTCCATTCAGTGTAGCGTAATCCATCATTCAAGCCAGCGCGGCGAGGACAGGCATGACGCAACGTGGCTTTCCCTTCTATCAAGGCCGCCCGGTCGCTCTGTCGGGCCCGAAATGGCTGGTCGTCCTGCTGTCTTGCGGCCTCGGCTTTCTGGCGCTGCTGGGAGCGCCGCGGCTGCTTTCCGATCCGCTTGGTTCCTGGGTGGGAGCGTTTCTGTTCGCGGGTCTGCCGCTTCTGGGCCTTCGCCTCGTCGCAGGATCCGCGTGGCGCGCCCTGTTTCCTCGCCTGAGAGCTCGCGACGTCTGGATCGGCCTGGCCTTCGTCCCGCTCAACCTCCTGGCCACAGCCCTGACCGCTCTTCTGGTCATGCGGATCAGCGTCACGGCCGCCAATCCCATCATGGCCCAGATCAACGAGATGCAGGGACTGGACCTCGCTCTCTTCCTGGCGCGCACCCTGCCGCAACTTCTGGGCGAGGAACTGGTGACGATCCTGCCCTTTCTGGCGATCGTCACCCTTTGCATCCAGACGCTGAAGACCGGCCGGAAGACGGCGATCGCGGTGGCCTGGCTCCTCTCGGCCCTGCTGTTCGGCGCCCTGCATTTGCCGACCTACGACTGGAACCTGCTTCAGGCGCTGGGGATCATAGGCGTTGCGCGCCTGGTGCTGACCGCGCCCTTCGTCCTCACCAAGAGCGTCTGGTCATCCACGATCGCCCATGTGACCAACGACTGGCTGCTGTTTGGAGGGCTGGCCCTGCTGGCCGCGTTGAAAGCGAGCGGCGGCTGAAGCCTGCCCGGCATCGACCCTACTGATGCGCTCCGATAGCGTCGATCAAGGTCATCCGATGTCCCGAACCGCCCGAATCCAGCGGGGCCGACGTCACCAGTATGGATGCGCCAGGTTCCAGAGCGGCTTCAACCTGACGTCGGAAAACCTCCGGCATAGCTATGCGCGAGGCGACGCTGGCGTCCAGAGGAAGGCCCTGTTCATCGGCATGGCCAGGAACGTCGACAAACACCCAGCGTCGGGGGCCATGGGCATCTGCGGCCAAGGTCAGGACATGGGTGGCGAAATCCCCGGCGCTGTCGATGACCGCTCGCGCCCGGCCAATCTCCACGCCGTTCCTGAGCACCAGGATCCTCTGCGACGGACGCGATATGATGATGCTGATCGGGCCCGTCGGCGAGGCCTCGGGCGTCCAGCGAAAGTCTTCGCCTTGCCGCAACGCCGTCTGGTCGGCGGCGCCCGCGAACACCTCCCCGCCATGCGCAAGGACCGGCTTGCCCGCCTCACCGGCCATGACAACAGTTCCGCCCATATGGGTTGTCGCGAATAACAGCCGCGCAAACTCCATCGGCAGGTGAACACAGCCGTGGCTTTCAGGATATCCAGGCAGCCCACCCGCATGCAGGGCGACACCGTCCCACGTCAGTCTTTCCTGATAGGGCATGGGCGCATTGTCGTAGGTGCTGGAATGGTGGTTCCGATCCTTCTGCAGGATGGTGAAAACGCCCGTCGGCGTTTCGTGGCCTTCTTTGCCGGACGAAATGGTCGTGACCCCGATCCTCACCCCGTTGCGATAGATGGTGGCCACCTGCCGGCTCAGATCGACATAGACGAGCACAGGCCCTGACGGCGCGATCGCCGGAGCCCAGACCCACTGGCCCGGGCGCAAGGTCTCGGCACGCTGGGCCAGTTCGACCGGCGAGGTCGTCGTCGCACCCTGACCTGCGGCTACGGCCGGGAAGGACAGGCTCAATGCAAGACCGATGATCCACAACCGCATGTCTGAGCCCCCGATGCTTGCGCAGCACCCCGCTGCAGCGCCGCTTCATAGCCACCAGAAGTCCGGGCGTCTCCAGGCGATTGAGACGACGCAGACGCCTGAGGTTCAGGCGCCTGGTAACGAAGGGCGACGCCGGTAAACCTAGGGCTCCAGCTCGATGTCCCAGTAGAGATAGTCGAGCCAGCTCTGGTGCAGGTAATGGGGCGGGAAGCGGCGACCGGCTTCCTGCAACTCCCACGAGTTCGGCTGATGGGCTGTGCGCTTCAGCAGGGGCATGCCCGCCTGCTGCGGCGTGCGTCCGCCCTTGCGCAGGTTGCAGGGGCCGCAGGCGGCGACGATGTTCTGCCAGGTGGTGCGCCCGCCGCGCGAACGCGGGATGACATGGTCGAAGGTCAGGTCCTGGGCCAGGCCGCTATCGCCGCAGTACTGGCAGGCGAAACCGTCGCGCAGGAAGACGTTGAAACGGGTGAAGGCAGGCTTGCGGTCCTGATCGACGTAGTTTTTCAGCGAGATGACGCTGGGCAGCTGCATCTCCATCGACGGGCTGCGCACCACCTTGTCATAGGTGGCGACCACGTCGACGCGTTCCTGCCAGACAGCCTTGACCACTTCTTCCCAAGGCCAGATCGACAGAGGGTAGTAGGATAGCGGGCGGAAGTCGGCGTTCAGCACCAGGGCGGGAAAGCCGGAGGGGGGACGGGTCAGGACCTGCATCAGGCCCTCCCGCGCGTACGGGGGGATCGTGAGGCGACAGGAGTGAGGACACGTCTCCTTCCCTAGTCTTGCAGGCAGAGCCTACGCCCGATTCTCCCGCGTCGCCATGACCGAGATGCAGCGTTTTCGTGACGCCGTCTCAGAAGATCTCGACCAGCTCGAAGCGTTCGCAGACCACCTTCATGCCCCGCGCCCATGTCCCTTCGCGGCGGTAATAGGCTTCGTGCGCGTCGCGCCACCATTCATAGGTTAGGTCACCCTCTCCCTCGGCGCGAGCGAAGTCCTCGCTGACCTGTTCGAAGGGCATGATCTCGACCTCGGTCGTGCGGATGGCGCAAGCGGGGCGACCGGCGCCGTCAAGGATGACGCTGATCTCGCCCACCGTCGGCATGATGTCGGCCTCGCACGCCGCCAGTGACGAGCAGGTGGCGCGCTTGCCCCCCGCCAGCACCAGGGCCAGCAGTTCGTCGGCCAACTCAGGGCTATCGCCGAAGGGCCAGCGCGGCGCATCGCGATAGGCGGCGGGAACGTCGGTCATAGGTCAGTCCTCAACTTCGGGTTGGGGCGCTGGGGAAGCCCGGCAAGCTCCAGCCCCAGGTCAGGGCGCCGGCGCGCAGGGCGAAACCCGCCGCCACCGCCACTCCCACCGCCGGCCATGTCGGCACAGTCAGAGCCTTCAGGACCACGAACAGGGTCGCGGACAGGAGGGCGGCCGTAATATTCAGCTCTCGCCGCAACAGGATCGACGGCTGCCCCGCCAGAACGTCACGGACGATACCGCCAAAGCAGGCGGTCACCGTCCCCATGACGATGCAGATCAACGGCGACACGCCATAGGAGGCCGCCTTGGCCGCCCCCATGACGCCGTAAGCCGCCAGGCCGAAAGCATCCAGCCACAGCAAGGCCCGGAACCGCCAGGTCCGCGCCCCGAGCATCCAGATGGCTGTCGCCGCCAGCACGCAGGCGGCGATATAGCGCCAGTCCTGCACCCAGAAGACCGGCGCTCCGATCAGCAGATCGCGCAGCGTTCCGCCGCCGACCCCGGTGATGGCGCCGAAGAAGGCGAAGGTCACCAGGTCATGCTTCTCGCGCGCCGCCGCCAGGGCCCCGGTCGCGGCGAAGACGGCCACGCCGGCGAAATCCAGCAGCGGCAGGACGGTTTCGGGCCGGGTCAGGTCAGCGTCAATCAGCGGGGTCACGTCGGCGGGTCCTCCAGCGCGATATCGCCACGCTTGACCCCTCCATACCATCCCCAGAGCAGATGCGCCGCCACCCCGCGATGCGGCCGCCAGATTTCAGCCCGGGCGTAAGCCTGCTTCTCGTTCGGCCGCGCCTCGCCTGCGTCGGCCCAGCGCATGGCTTCCTGCAAGGCCACGTCTCCGCCCGGAAACACGTCCAGCCTCCCCTCGCAGAACATCAGAAAGGTCTCGGCCGTCCATTTGCCTACACCCTTGATGGCGACCAGCGCCGCGATGGCCTCGGCGTCGTCCAGCCGCTCAAGATGGTTGAAATCGATGCGGCCCTCGGTATGAGCCAGCGCGATCTCGTGACCGTACTTCGCCTTCTGCCCCGACAGGCCGAAGGTCCGCAGCGTCTCGACGTCCAGCGCCAGAACGGCGTCCGGCGTCACCGCCCCGCCCAGCCCCTCGACCGTCCGTTTCCAGATCGAGGCGGCGGCGGCGACCGAGACCTGCTGCTCCACGATCATGCGGAACAGACCCTCATAGCCGCCGGGTCGCAGCCGCCACTCGAACACCGGCGTCGTGGCGTGCGCCCGCGCCAGCGCCGGATCGGCGGCGGCCAGGGCCTCGCGGGCGGCGGCGATGGAGGAGGCTGAGGGAGCAATGGCCATGCCCCATGCTAGGCCGCAGCCTCCTGCTTTTGAAAGAGGTCGCCGCCCGCCCATTCTGGACAAGGCCGGAAACCGCTAGGCTGCTCAGCATGTTCGCCACCCGCTTCGCCCCTTCGCCGACCGGCCGCCTGCACAAGGGGCACGCCTTTTCGGCCCTGACCGCCTGGACCGCGGCGCGCGAAGCCGGCGGGCGCTTCGTCCTGCGCATCGAGGACATCGACCCGACCCGCTGCAAGCCGGAGTATGAGGCGGCCATCTTCGAGGACCTGGCCTGGCTGGGCCTCGACTGGGAAACCCCGGTGCGGCGCCAGTCCGAGCATCTGGCCGACTACGCCGCCGTCATCGAGGCGCTGAAGGCGCGCGGCCTGGTCTATCGCTGCTTTCGCACCCGCAAGGACATCCTCGACGCCATCGGCGACGCCCCGCACGGCCCCGCCGAGGCCGTGCGCCCCGGCCCGCATCCGCCCGAGGACGAAGCCCGCCTGCTGGCCGAGGGCCGTCCCTACGCCTGGCGCCTGTCGCTGGACCGCGCCCGTGAAGTCTTGGGCGAAGACGCCTGGAACGCGCTGTCGTTTGTCGAGAAAGGCGTCGGCCCCAACGGCGAAACCGGACTGGTCCGCGCCCGCCCCGAAACCGCCGGCGACGTGGTTCTGGCCCGCAAGGACGCCGGAACCGCCTACCATCTGGCCGTCACTCACGACGACGCCCTGCAAGGCATCACCCACATCATTCGCGGTCTGGACCTGTTCGAGGCTGCCCATATCCAGCGCCTGATCCAGACCCTGATGGGCTGGCCCGCACCCACCTACCGCCACCACCGCCTGCTGACCGGCCCCGATGGCCGTCGCTACGCCAAGCGCGACCAGTCGGTGACCCTGGCCGAGCTTCGCGCCGGCGGCCTGGCGCCCGAAGCCCTGCGCGCGGAACTGGGATTCTAGGGCGCGCCCGACGTCGCCACCCTTCCCTCCCCCGCCGTCGTCCTCGGGCTTGACCCGGGGATCGGGTCCCTCTTCCAGGCAAAAAGAAAGGCGCGGAACCGGCTGGTCCCGCGCCTTTCAATCTCAGAACCCTTGGGGTTCCTGGGCCTTAGAGAACCTTGAGGTCCACGGCCGAGGTCTTGCCGCGCTGGTTTTCCAGCTCGTATTCGACCTTGGAGTTTTCATCGAGGCCTTGCAGGCCCGCCTTTTGAACGGCGGTGACGTGGACGAAAACGTCCGAGCCGCCGTCGTCGGGCTGAATGAAGCCATAGCCCTTGGTGGGGTTGAACCACTTGACCGTGCCGGTCGCCATCTTAGCGTCTCCGTAAACGCGCTTTGCCAGGCGGATTTCCATGCTGGAGAATCCGTCAGCCCATCTGGACAAGCTCGTTCAGGCGAAGGAGCGAGACGCGAGTTTGGACCCCACGCAAAATCCGGGCTGCCCGACTTTGTCACCCGACTATCCACAGGACGTCAACTGGAAAGCGAATCTCGTCTCACGGCGTTTTGGTTAACGTCGAGCGCGCGTGCAGACCCCTCGCGCCGAGCCGTCCAGGTGGAAGTGATCGCGATGCGCGGCGTTGTAATCCGGCGTCAGGACGTTGCCGAACAGGCGACATCCGCCGTCGCGCAACCGCCGCAGAAAGGCCCCGCCCTCAATCCCCGCCGCCCCTTGCCCGCCCCAGTCGCGCAACACCGACACCGTGCGTCCGTCGGTCAATCGCACGCCCGCAACATCAATCGCATTGCCCCTGGCATGCTGGCTGGGTCGCGCGGTCACATCCTGCGATCCGTAGATGCGGCGACAGGCATAGGTCCCCAGGCTGTCGAAGCGGCGCGCCTCCGAACCCATGATCTCTCGCGCGGCCGGCTGCACGACATGACGGTCCCACAGGATGTGGCGCACGGCCACGGGACAGCGCATGGTCAGACCTGCCGGACTGATCGGGGTCATGGCCCCGCCCGTCAGCCGCACCGCCCCGCGCACGATGCAGAAGCCCCCGTCGTTGCGATCATCTGCGTGCTGGACCTCCACCCCCGCCTGTCGCAGCAGATCCATGCAGCTTTCGGTCGCCGCCTCGACCTGGACGGGAGAGGCCCCGTCATCCACATCCAGCCGCCTGACCTTGGCGGCGGTGGCGTGGCCCAGGGGCTGGCGCAGGTCCAGCGGCTTCCAGGGAAGGTCCTGAGGCGGCGCCCAGGCGTCGAGCAGCAAGGCCAGCCCGCACGCGGCGAGCGCCAGGGTCAGCACTCCGCTCCAGACGTCGGCCAGAGACGGCGGTGCAGACGTCGGCGCCGGCGACTTCGGGGGCTGGTCTCGCGAACTCATCCTCCTGCCAATGCCTCAGCCACCGGGACGATCCTTGACGTCCTTCAGCAAGGCTGGCGGTGAACCTGATTTCAGCCCAGGCTTTAAGGGTTGAACGAAGGAGCCCGCGCCATGGCCAAGAACGACTACGACGACATCCTGGAAGCCCTGCAAATCCAGTTGGTGGAGACCCAGGCCTGGGCCATCGAACAGGGGCTGAAGGTGGTGATCGTTCTCGAAGGCCGGGACGCCGCCGGCAAGGACGGCGCGATCAAGCGCATGACCGAGTTCATGGCCCCCCGCCAGACCCGCGTCGTCGCCCTGCCCAAGCCCAACGACCGCGAACTGACCCAGTGGTATTTCCAGCGCTATTCGCAGCATCTGCCAGCGGCGGGGGAGATCGTCTTCTTCAACCGCTCCTGGTACAACCGCGCCGGGGTGGAGCCGGTGATGGGCTTCTGCACGGAAGAGCAGCACGAACGCTTCCTTCATGACGCGCCCCATTTCGAACGAATGCTGACCCAGTCAGGCACGACGCTGATCAAGCTGTGGCTGGACATCAGCCAGGAAGAACAGTCGCGCCGCCTGGAGGAACGCACCACCCACCCGCTGAAACGCTTCAAGGTCTCGCCCCTGGACGCCCAGGCCCAGGCGCGCTGGGACGCCTATTCCGCCGCCCGCGACCAGATGCTGGAACGCACGCATGTCGAGTATGCGCCCTGGACCGTCATCGCCACGGACAACAAGAAGAAGGCGCGGCTCAACATCATCCGCCACGTCTTGCACCGACTGAACTGCCCCGGCCTGGAGGCCAAGAAGCCCGATTCGGACATCGTCTTCAGCGCCGACAAGGCGGAGGGGCGGCTGGCGAAGTAGGCTCAGTCGTCCCCGAACAGGCGGCGGTTCTTGTCGACAAAGGCATGAATGGCCCGCGTAAGCGGCCCGTTCTGACGCCCTTTCAGATAGGCCCAGCCGGCGCCCGCGCCGATCAGGGCGCCGCCTGTATCGACGATCAGATCCCACATGGTGTCGATCAGCCCGGACTTCTGGGTGTTCAGGCCGAACACCTGATCCAGGGTAAACTCCCAGATTTCCCAGATCGCACCGATCATGACCGCGAAGCAGAAGGCGAAAAAAGCCACCATCAGGGGAGCCGCCGTCAGGCGGTTCCCCTTCACCAGCATCAGCATCAGCAGCGACCCCACCAGGCCGAACCCGATGGCCGAGCCCCCGTGCAAGACCACGTCCCACCACCAGTAACGCTCGTAGAAATCGCCGACCTCGCCCAGCAACAAGGTCGCACAGAGGAAGGCCGCGATGGCGCTGACGAAGGCCGTCGGCAAGGTCACCCCGACCCGCTCTCCCAGCCAGATCGGGACCAGCGACAGCAACAGCGTTCCGATCCCGACGAAGGTGATGCTGAATTCGCCGGTCAAGAACCCGCCCACAGCCGCGCCGATCAGCACAACCCATGTCAGATACAGGACGACAGGCGGTCGCTCCGCTGGTGTGCGAAATCTCATGAGCTTGCCTCGAGCAGACAGTTATTCAGCCAACTCTAGACCGTTTCCGCCGCCTTCCAGTAGTCCAGCCGCCGGAAGAAGGGCGCCGGGTCCTTCGGGGTGACCAGGTTGGCGGGGTCGTGGAAGATGCGGTCGTGCAGGCGGGTCAGGGTGAAGCGCACCGCTGCGGCCGCCCCCAAGCCGGGAAGCGCCTGGGCCTCGGCGGACGTCAGGGGGCGCACGGATTCATAGCCCTTCTGGAAGGCGCGCAGGGCCGAGGGCATCGGCCGGCCCTCGCCGTCAAAGCCCCAGGCGCTGAGCGCAATGGCCAGGTCGTAGGCCAGCACGTCGGTGCAGCCGAAATAGAAGTCGATCACCCCGCCGACGTCGCATTGGCCATGCTCGTTCGTGGCGAACAACACATTGTCGGGGAAGTAGTCCGCGTGGATCGGCCCGCGCGGCAGGGCGGGATCGCTCCACGGTTCGGCCAGACGCGGCAACAGGGCCTTGATCTGATCCAGCATCTTGCGGTCGACGCCCTTGGCAGGGCCATCGCAGCGTGCGGCCAGGGCGGCCCAGGCTTCCGGCCCGACCGGGTTGGTTCGCTCCAGCGCAAAATCCGCAGCGTCGAGGTGCAAGAGAGCCAACACCTGTCCGGCGCGGTACTGTTCCTTGTCCGAGGGCTGGCGCTTCCAGCCGCCTGGCGCCCAGTTCAGGATGGCGGCGGCCCGGCCGTTCAACCGACCGATGATCTCGCCCTTCTGGTCCGCCACCGGAGACGGCGTAGGGAAACCGTGCGCCGCCAGATGACGCGTCAGCCCCAGGCAGAAGGGCAGCGAGGCCGCGTCCGTCCGACCCTCGAACAGGGTCAGGACATAGGCGCCCGACGTGGTCTCCAGCTTGTAGTTGGTGTTTTCGACCCCCTCGGCGATGGGCGTCAGTGCGACCAGATCGCCCAGGGGGTAGCGCATGAGATAGTCGCCGGCCTGATCCGGCGTGACGGGCGTGAAGACAGCCATGTTCAGACCAGCTCCGCCGCCGCGCGACGGGCGCGCACCACGTCGGCCACGTCGGCCAGAACGCTCTCGGTCGTGGCCCAGCGCCCGGCGCCGCGCCCCTTGCACGTCCAGACGCGACCGTCCTGACCATAGACTTTCAAGGCGTTGCGCTCTCCGTTCAGCGACTGAAACAGCGCGTCTTTCAAATCGCCGTCAAGCCGGACCGAGGCGTCCAGATGGCCGTCGCGGTCATGGCAGGCGCCGATCTGGCGCACCGGCTGGCCGCCCAGCGGCGTCTCGGCCGACAACTCGTCGCGCGGCAGGTCGGCGGGGGCGCGACCAAAGGCTTCGAATGACAGCAGCTTGACCTTGGCGGCGGCGTCGTGGCCCTCCAGATCCGAGGACGGGTCTTCCTCGGCAAACCCCGCCACCCGGGCGTCGGACAGGGCGTCGGCGAAGGCCGCGCCCTCGCCCAGACGTTGCAGCATGAAGTTGACCGTGCCGTTCAGCACCGCCTCGAACCCGGCGACGGGACCGGCGGCGCGGGCGGCGCGCAGGGTCTCGATCATCGGCGCGCCGCCGCCGACCGAGGCCGACCAGGCGACGCGACAGCCATTGGCCGCGGCCAGGGCCTGCAAGCCTGCCGGATCGCGGGCCACGGCCTGCTTGTTGGCGCTGACCACGTCGCAGCCGGCTTCCAGGGCGCGGCGGATCAGGGCATGACCGGCCTCGCCTTCGGACAGGGCCTCCAGCAGCAGGTCAGGCTTCTTGGCCAGCAGGGCCTCGACGTCATTGGTGAACAGCTCGGCCGGGGCCGAGACATCGCGCGCCTTGCCCGGATTGCGCACCAGAACCCCGACCACCTCATAGCGCTTGTCCGGCAGCAGCCGGTTCAGCAGACCCCCGCCGACGACGCCGCAGCCGGCCAGGGCCACGCGCAGCGGCGCGTTCGACTGAACCGGGCCGGGAGGGGCCCCGCGCTCGCCGACCACCGTGCCCTCGGCGCGGCCCAGGGCGGCGACCTCGATCTCGACCCCGCAGGATTCGCCCAGGTCGATGGCGTCATGCTGGACCAGGGCCCCGCCCAGCTGCCGCGCCGTCTCCCAGCTGGCGCGGCGATAGCGCAGCGGCGTGCCCGTCTCGCAGGCCGGATCGCGGTCGTAGAGGCCATCGACGTCCTTCACCAGACGCACCCGATCCAAGCCAAGCTCGGCCGCCAGCACCACCGCCGTCAGATCCGACCCGCCCCGGCCCAGCAGGGCCACCCGGCCGTTGGAGCGCACCCCGCCGAAGCCCGGCACCACCACCACCTCATGCTCGGCCAGGGCCTGTTGCAGCCGCTCGCCCTTCAGGCTGACGGGACGGGCGTGCTGCGCCGGTCCCTCCACCACAATGCCCAGTTCCCGCACCGACAGACCCACCGCGTCCAGCCCCACCCGGTCGCAGGCGATGGCGACCAGGGCCGCCGCCTTCTCCTCGCCCAGCACCACATAGGCGGGCAGCAGTTCGTTCTCGTGGTCCAGACCCAGAGAGCGGGCGTCGGCCAGCAGCCGGTCCGTGTGACCCGACAGGGCCGAAACCACCGCCACAACCTTACGGCCCGCACGAACGTGGCTGTAGATTTCCGAGGCCACGGCGGGGGCCTCGGCGGCGTTGCGCAGCACGGACGAGCCGAACTTCAGCACCACGACTTCGGCGGCCAAGGGGGCGGCGACGGCCTGCGGTTTCTGTTTATCGGCGACGAGGGCGAGGGCGGAAGCGGGCATCGGGGTGATCCTGAAGGCGGGGTCTGGTGAGGAGGTCGGGGTCGGCTCGGGCCATAAAAAAACCCGCCCGGGGGTCCGGGCGGGGTGATCGGTTTTCTGCGTTTCTCGCCTAGGCGGCGCGCATCATCCGGTCCCCGCCCGCGAGGGCATGGTGGTGGTACCGGTGGTCGTAATCATGGACGCGAAGAGGCCCGTCGCCGCAGCGGCGATCAGGGTCATCATCATGCTGGCGAGATGGTCGAGCACAGGCGGCGTCCGGTTGAAAATCGTTCCTCAGGATGTTCCAGCATCCCGCATCACGTCAAGCCTCAAAAGAACAATTTTTGCTCGAAACGGCTCCAAGGGCGTGATTTCACCAATCACGCGCGCACTCTCGTCGAAACGAGGTGAATTTTTCCGCTTGACCGGCGCCGTTCGCAACCGCAACGTAAGGGCTACTCATCAAGACCGGCTGAGGGATTAGGCCCTTTGACGCCGGGGCAACCATCGGGTTCCGCCCGAAACGGTGCCAACTCCTGCGGGGTTTCCAGGCGTGTCCTGGAGGCTGCGAGAGATGGGTGGAGCATCGACGAGGCGACGCTCCACGGTCTGTCACTGCATGGGTTCCTTGGCGAGCCGTTTTGCTGAGTGACCGAGACCCATGACCCTGGCCCTGATCGATCCCATCACCCCCGCCGAAGAGCCCGCTTGTCGGTCCCAATCCGCGCGCCGTCCGTCGGAGCTGCTGCAACGCGACGGGGCCCATGACGTCTTCGTCCCCATCCCCGACGGCTTCCCGCTGGATTTCGGCGGGACGCTGAACCAGAAGCAGATCGTCGGCCGTCTGCACGGCAAGGCCAACGCCCCCCTGATCGTCGTCGCCGGCGGGATCTCCGCCGACCGCTACGTCCACCGCACCGAGACCAAGGGCCTGGGTTGGTGGTCGGGCGCCGTCGGCGTTCGCGCGCCCATCGACCTGACCCGTTTCCGCGTGTTGGCCTTTGATTTCGCGCCCGATTTCGGTCCCGACGCCAAGGACGCCAGGCCGCCGCTGACCATCACCACCCAGGATCAGGCGCGCCTGCTGGCCCTGCTGCTGGACCATCTCGGCGTGGATAAGGTTTCAGCCTTCATCGGCTGCTCCTACGGCGGCATGATCGCGCTGGCGTTTGGCGAGCTCTTCCCCGACTGGGCCGAGCAGCTGGTGGTGGTGTCCGCCGCCCACCGCCCTCACCCCCTGGCCACCGCCTGGCGCGGCATCCAGCGTCGCATCCTGCAACTGGGCCTGGAGACCGGCCGCGTCGATCAGGCCGTCGGCCTGGCCCGTGAACTGGCCATGACCACCTATCGCACCCCCGACGAGTTCGGCGAGCGCTTCGATTCCGAGGCCCCCAGCCACGCGGGTCAGGCCTATCCCGTCTGCGACTACCTGACCTCACGCGGCCGGGCCTATCGCGACCGCACCACGCCGTCGCGCTGGCTGACCCTTTCGGACTCCATCGATCGCCACCGGGTCGAGCCCGAGGCCATCACAGCCCCCGTCACCCTGGTCGGTTTCACCACCGATCGCCTCTGCCCCATCGACGACATGAGGGAGCTGGCCGCGCGCCTGCCCAACCTCTGGCGCTTCGTGGAATCTCCCTCTCTCTACGGCCACGACGCCTTCCTCAAGGAAGACGTTCTGGTCGCTGACATCCTGACTTCCGTTCTGAAGGACATCGACCAATGAGCCGCGCCCGCCCCGCCGATCCCCGCACCATCGCCGCCCGTTCGGGCGTGGATACGGACACGGCCCACGGCGCGGTCATGCCGCCGCTGTATCTGTCGTCCAACTATTCCTTCGCCGGCTTCGACCAGAAGCGGAAGTACGACTACTCGCGCTCGGGCAATCCGACCCGCGACGTCCTGGCCGACACCCTGGCCGAGCTGGAAGGCGGCGCCGGCTGCGTCGTCACCGCCACGGGCATGGCCGCTGTCGACCTGCCGCTGAGTCTGCTGAACCCCGGCGAACTGCTGATCGCGCCGCACGACTGCTACGGCGGCACCCATCGCCTGCTGTGCGCCCGCGCCAGGAAGGGCCACTTCCGCGTCGCCTTCGTCGATCAGAATGATGGCGAGGCTCTGGACGAGGCCCTGGCCGACGGCGCCAAACTGGTGCTGATCGAGACCCCGTCCAACCCCCTGCTGCGCGTGGTGGACGTGGCCGATGTCTGTCGCCGCGCCCATGCCGTCGGCGCCAAGGTGGTGGCCGACAACACCTTCCTGTCGCCCGCCCTGCAACGTCCGCTGGAGCTGGGCGCAGACATCGTCGTCCACTCGACCACCAAATACATCAACGGCCATTCCGACGTGGTCGGCGGCGCCGTGATCGCGGCCGATCCGGCCGATCATGCCGAACTGGCCTGGTGGGCCAACTGCCTGGGCGTCACCGGCTCGCCCTTCGACGCCTATCAGACCCTGCGCGGCCTGCGCACCCTCTTCACCCGCATCGAACGCCAGCAGACCACCGCCGCTCTGGTCGCCGCCGCCCTGGAACAGCACCCGGCGGTCAAGGCCGTCCACTATCCCGGCCTGAAGTCCCACCCCGGCCACGCCTTGGCGGCGCGCCAGCAGTCGGGGCCGGGCGCCATGCTCAGCTTCGAACTGAACGGCGGCACGGACGCCGTGCGCGACCTGATCGAGGGTCTGGACATCTTCACTCTGGCCGAGTCCCTGGGCGGCGTCGAAAGCCTGATCGCCCACCCCGCCACCATGACCCACGCCGCCATGACGCCCGACGCCCGCGTCACCGCCGGCATCACCGACGGCCTGATCCGGCTGTCGGTCGGCCTGGAGCATCAGGACGACATCCTGGCCGACCTGGTTCAGGCGCTGGACGCCCTGGTGCTGCGCGCAGCCGCATAAACTCGATCGTCATCCCGGAAGCGGCAAAGCCGCTATCCGCAGAAAATGCTGACGTCGGCGTCTTGAGTGGTCCCGGCTCTGCGCCTCGCTCCGCGAGGCTCCGGCCGGGATGACGCTCTCTCTTAAGCCACGGCCCGCGCCAGCATCTGCTGCTGACCGCGCGCGCCCATCGCCGCGTCTTCCAGCGAGAACTGCCCCATCATCCGATCCAGTTCGCGTGCGTCCTGGGCCAGTGAGTGGCTGGCGGCGGTCGCTTCCTCGACCATGGCCGCATTCTGCTGCGTGACCTGATCCATCTGGGCCACGGCGACATTGACCTGCTTCAGGCCGCTGGACTGCTCCTGCGAAGAGGCGACGATCTCGCCGGTGATGGAGGTGACGCGCTCGATCTGGCCGCCGATCCGCTTCAGCGCCTCCCCGGTGTCGCCGACCAGTTGCACGCCCTCGCCGACCTGACGGCTGGAGGCCGAGATCAGGGTCTTGATCTCCTTGGCCGCTTCGGCCGAGCGCTGGGCCAGGGCCCGCACTTCGGAAGCCACGACCGCAAAGCCGCGACCGGCGTCCCCCGCACGAGCCGCCTCGACGCCAGCGTTCAGGGCCAGAAGATTGGTCTGGAAAGCGATCTCGTCGATCACGCCGATGATGTTGCCGATCTCGTTCGACGAGCGCTCGATCTCGCCCATGGCGGTCACCGCCCGTCCCACGACGACCTGACCCTCGATCGCCTCACTGCGAGCGGCGTTGACGACCCCTCCGGCCTCGACGGCGTTCTCGGCCGAGCGTGACACGGTGGCGGTGATCTGCTCCAGGGCGGCGGCGGTCTCTTCCAGAGCGGCCGCCTGCTGTTCGGTGCGACGCGACAGGTCGTTGGAGGCCTGCGAAATCTCATGGGCGCTGGAGCCAATGGCGCTGGAACGATCTACGATGACGCGCATCGTGTCTTGCAGCCTCGCCATCGCCCCGTTGAAGTCGGCGCGCAGCTTTTCGTATTCGGGCGCAAAGCTGGCGTTCAGGCGGAAAGCGAGCTCGCCGCTCGAGAGGCGGTCCAGGCCGGCGGCGATGCCGTCCACCACCTGGGCCTGCTGCCGCGCCATTTCCGCGTCGCGCTCAGCCTGGGCGATACGGGCCTGTTCAGCAGCGGCGCGCTGGACCTCGGCCTCGGCCTCCAGACGCACCTTCTCCTCGGCGTTCTGCTTGAAGGTCAGGACGGCGTCGGCCATGTGGCCGATCTCGTCGCGACGGCCAATGGCGGGAATGGCGACATTCAGGTCGCCGCCCGCAAGCTTGGTCATCGCCCGCGTCATGGCCTCGACCGGACGGCTCAATGCGCCGATCAGCCAGGCGATCGCCCCTAGAGCGATGATCAAAGCCACGACGCCCCCGACGGCGAAGCTGACATAGGCCTGGAAGAAGGCCGCTTCTTTCGCCTCGGCCCGCGCGGTGGCGACGACGCCTTCCCTGTCCTGGATCCCGGTGATCGCCGCCCGGATATCGGAGAGCCGCGCAGCGTCTTCCAGGCTGGCGACGGCCTGGGGTTGCGTGGCTGGATTTCGAGCCAGAGCGATCAGGGCGTCAGCGCTCTTGTGAAACTCGACGCCGGCGGCGTTCAGCGCCGCCTGTTCCGCCTGATAGGCCCCGGCGCCGTCGCTGGCGGCCAGATCGGCCAGGCGCGCGGTGAACTGGCGGCCCGGTTCCTCATACTTGGGGATGAAGTCCTCGTCGCGGGTGGCCACAAAGGCGCGCATCGCGTTCTGCTGCTCGACCGCCGCCGCCAGAACCAGATCGGTGGCCTTGAATATTTCGTTCGAGGCGGCGTCGGCGGCGTCGGCGCGCTGCAGCCCCGCGACGCACCAGAGCACGACCAGGGTGGCCATGCCGCAGGCCGCGATCACGGCGGCGAATGACAAGATCAGCTTCTTGGGGACGGACAGGTTCTGCAGCATTTTCTACGCTCGGGAGGGGACTGAACCTGATCCCTAACGTCCCGCTGTTCGACAAAGCCTTATCATCTGACAGCGGATATCTACGTAGTGCGATCACAGCGCCTTCAGCACCACGGACAGGGCCGTCAGCAACAGGTAGGCGGCGCACGCCTTCCTCAGCACCCTCCGGTTCAGCCGGTGCGCCAGTCGCGCGCCATAAGGGGCGGTCAGCGCGGTCAGCACGCCCATGATGACCGCCGCCGGCACATTGACGTAGCCCACGGACAGCGGCGGCCGCCCCGGCGCATCCCAGCCAAAGACGGCGAAGCCCAGGGCCGCGGCCGCCCCGATCGCCAGCCCGAAGCCGCTGGCCGTCGCCACCGCCTGATGGATCGGCCGTCCGCAAAGGGTCATGGTCATGCCCCCCAGGCTGCCGCCGCCGACCCCCATCATGGCCGACAGAAGACCTATGCCCGTTCCGACCCCACGCCGCCCCCAGCCCGTCGGCATCTCCTTTCGCAGGGTGTACCGTTCGGGCATCAGCCCCAGTTGCATGGCCACCAGCAGCAGGCAGACCCCGTAGACGACGGCCAGGCCCTCCATGGAGGTAAAGCCTGCAATCGCCGCCCCGATCAGACCGCCAAACGCCACCCAGGGCGTCCAGGTCTTCAGCACGACCTCGTCCACCGCCCCATGCGCGCGGTGCGTCGCCAACGAACGCCAGGACGTCGCAACAATGGTCAGCAGAGAGGTGCCGATGGCCACATGCAGGTTGCTCTCGCCGCCCACGCCCAAAACGGCGAAGGCATAGAAGAGCGCGGGCACCAGCACCGTCCCGCCCCCGACGCCGAACAACCCGCCGATCACCCCCGCCACAGCACCCGCCGCGATCAGGGCGGCGAACATCATGGCCAGGTCGGTCAGGGGCAGAGCGCTCATGGCTTGGGCATAGCGGGGCAATCCGCCAGCGTCATCCCGGAAAGGGCGTCAGCCCTTATCCGGGACCGCAAGAAGCGGCGCCGCCCTGGGCGGTCCCGGCTCAAGGCCGGGATGACGACTGTGAGGATCAGGCCGCTTCTTCGCTCTCGCCCGACCGGTGGCGCCGCCTCTCGGCCTCGCGCACGGCCTCGACCGCGCGGTCCACCACCTCCAGCCCCGCTCCGGTCTTGACGCCCTCGACGGTCAGGATGCGACGGAAGGCGCGCGCCCCGGCCCGGCCGTGCATCAGGCCCAGCATATGCCGCGCCATGCCCGCCAGATGCGCGCCCTCGGCCAGCCGCCCGGCCATATAGGGCTTGTAGCGTTCGATGGCGGCGAAGGGGTCGATGTCCTCGACCTCCATGCCGAAGATGCGGCGATCCACCTGCCCCAGCAGGGCCGGCTCGTGATAGGCGGCGCGGCCCAGCATGACGCCGTCCAGCTGCACGCCGTCAGACGCATCCAGATGGGCTTCGGCCTGGTCCAGATCGCCGATGCCGCCGTTGATGCAGATGGTCAGATGCGGCCGCTCGCGCTTCAGACGCCGCACCAGATCGTAGTCCAGCGGCGGCACGTCGCGATTTTCCTTGGGCGACAGACCCTTCAGCCAGGCCTTGCGCGCATGGACGATGAAGTGGGTGATCCCGGCGGCCGCCGAGGCGTCGACCGTGGCGAACAGGCTGACTTCGGGGTCCTGATCGTCGACGCCGATGCGGCATTTGACCGTGGCGGGAACACGGAGCGCCCCCTTGATAGCCGCCATGCAGTCGGCCACCAGCTCCGGCTCGCGCATCAGGCAGGCGCCGAACTTGCCCGACTGCACCCGATCCGAGGGGCAGCCGACGTTCAGGTTGATCTCGTCATAACCATAGGCCTCGCCTATCCGCGCGGCCTCGGCCAGCTGCGCCGGGTCCGACCCGCCCAGTTGCAGCGCCACCGGATGCTCGACCGCGTCGAAACCCAGCAGCCGCTCGCGGTCGCCGTGGATCACCGCCGGCGCCGTGACCATCTCGGTATAGAGCAGCGCCCGGCCGCTCAGCGCGCGGTGAAACGCCCGGCAGTTGCGATCGGTCCAGTCCATCATCGGTGCAATGGACAGCCTATGAGCTTGATTTATAGACATTTTTTTAGTAAGATCAAAAAGTTGGAAGGCGGGGCAGGCGCTCAAAATTACGACGTGTTGCGACGTTTTTTCCGAGTTTTCGACACCCCAGTGCACACAGAGCGCACACGAAATGGCGACGTACTCGAAACTCCCGTCAGGAACGTGGCGGGTCCAGGTGAGACGGAAAGGTCGCTATATAAGCGAGACCTTCCTCAAACGCGACGACGCGCGCCGATGGGCGACCGAGGCCGAAGGCCGGATCGATCGCGGCGAGACCCCTACGCCGTCGCGGGCGGCTCGGCGTCGCACGTTCGGCGAACTTGTTGACCTACACATCGAGGACATGAAGTCCGTCGGGAAGGCGCCCAAGCGGTCGAAAGCCGCGACGCTTAGGATGTTGAAGGCGCGCCTGGGCGGGAAGAAGATCGCGCAATTGGATCGACAGCTCTTCATCGACTTCGGTCGGGAACGCGCCACCGAAGGCGCTGGGCCCATGACGTTGAGCATCGACATCGGCGCGATCAAGCTCATCCTCTCGCATGCTGCGGCGGTTCACGGCCTGACTGTCTCGGTTGAGGCCATTGATCTGGCGCGCCTCGCCCTAAAGCGTCTTGGCCTGATCGGTAAGGGCGTCGAAAGGGATCGCCGACCAACTGACGACGAACTTAAGCGGCTCATCAGTCACTTCGACAACGCCCCACGTCAGACTATCCCGATGGGGGCCGTTATTCGCTTCGCAATCGCCACGGCAATGCGCCGGGAAGAGATATTCAAGGTCGTTTGGAACGACTACGCGGACCGAACCAAGATGCTGACCATTCGCGATCGAAAGGACCCTCGCGAGAAGGCCGGAAACGACCAGCGTATCCCCCTGCTGTCGGTCTCCGGTTTCGATCCGATCGCGCTGATCGAAAGTCAGCGCCCTTCCCGCACCAATGCGGATCTGCGCATTTTCCCCTTCAATCATCAACTAAGCAGTCTTGTGACCGTCAAGTCGCTAGGGCGGGCTTTTGTCGCTCCCTGGCGTCGGGGGTGAATCTCGATAAGGCATTGGCCAGCCGTGCCGGGAACCAATGGCCGCCTCGCTCTTTTCCGGTCCGCGCGCTGGGCGCATCCCCAAGGATTTTTACATGGCCGAGAAGACACTCGACACCCTGTTCCACGACACGCTCAAGGACATTTATTACGCCGAGCGGAAAATACTGAAGTCCTTGCCTAAGATGGCCCGGGCCGCGCAGTCCGCTGAACTGAAGGCTGCATTCGAGAAGCACAAGGACCAGACCGAAGGTCAGATCGAGCGCCTCCAGCAGGTGTTCGAGATCATCGGCAAGGCGCCCCGCGGCAAGACATGCGACGCCATTGAAGGCATCCTGGCCGAGGGCGACGAAATCATGGAAGAGTACAAAGGCACCCCTGCCCTGGACGCTGGTCTGCTGGCCGCCGCCCAAGCCGTCGAACACTACGAGATCACGCGCTACGGCACATTGAAGCGCTGGGCCCTAGTGTTGGGCTTGAATGATGCCGCCGCCCTGCTGGACGAGACGTTGCAGGAGGAGTCCCAGACCGACGAGGACCTCACCACGATCGCCGATGCTGCGGTAAACGCCGAAGCTCTTCAGACGAAGTAATCGGGTACGGGCGGCCGGATGATCGGCTGCCCGTCTCGCGCTATGAGGCCGTGGACGCGTCCGTCGTCACGGCTAACCACTTTTGGCGGTCTCTTGGAAGGTCCGCTTCAGAGCGCAAGTCCTGAGCAGCAATCGGTCGCCAGCCACGTGGCAACGCCGCCGGGATCCCGAGAACCCTTTCGGCCGTGATCTGCTAGGCCGCCTAGCGTCAAGAGCTATGTGAAGTCCCCCGCCCTCGTCTCAGTATTTTGAAGGAGCGATGCAAGCTTCCAACTACGCACAAAACTCCAGTGGAAACATCGCCTTGCCGACAATATTTGGAGAGACTAATGCGCAGCTCTCAGCCCCAAAATTCTCTCGCAGAACGTTGGCCTGCACCACCATGCCGAGCGATCAACGCCCTTCCTTCGCGCCGCATCCGGATGAGACGCCTATGCGACATAAGGCCTCTCTGGAGCACAGCCCGAAGGCATATTTTTGAAGCCGCCTAGTCTTGGCAAGCCCGAGGTGAAGACCCAAGCACGGACGGAAAACAAGACTGTCAAGCTGCAGCGCACGAGCCCGCCAGACCGCACTTTCAGCGGCAAAGCCGCGCATGGATAGCCAAGAAGAACCCGGCTGATCGTCTGAGCCTTGCGGTTGCGATCCCGGCCTGAGGCCGACCGCATGGCCGGAACTCGCATTCGGCAAGACCGATTTTGCCCCCTGTCCCCTTGCGACAGGAGCCGCCATGCAGATGCCGGAAGACAACGCCGCTTCTCCAACCCCAAAACCAGCTAAGGCCGCAGACGCCGCGGAAGCTTCCGCGACGGCGGGACAATCCGTTGCAGGCGCAAAAGAACGCTCTCGCCAAGCCGGAGCCGAAGCTCAGTCGTCGGCCGCCGTAAAGCAGAGGAAACCGGGTCAACCGCGAAAATCGGGCAGTACCCCCGACGCGGTATCCGATCCGGCCGCCGACGCAATTGATCTGCTCAAGGCTGATCATGCCCGGGTCGAGGCTCTATTCGCAGAGTTCGAGTCCGCCTCTGACCCGCGCAAGGCCGCGATCATACGTGAGGCCTGCATAGAACTGACGCTCCACACTCTGCTCGAAGAAGAGATCTTCTACCCCGTCTGCCGCGCGGCGGACGGCGAGGAGACCGAGGACGCGCTCGACGAAGCCCAGGTCGAGCATGACTGCGCCAAGCTGCTGATCTTCGAACTGCTGGCGAGCGACGACGAGGATCCGCTCCAGTCCGCCAAGTTCAAGGTCCTCGCCGAGCAAGTCAGACACCATGTCGCCGAGGAGGAGGCGCCCCGAACGGGCGTCTTCGCCAAGGCGACGGCAGCCGGCGTCGACACCGCCGCGCTGGGCCGCCGCCTTCTGGAACGGAAGCGCCGGCTGTTGAAGGAGGCCGACCGGCTCCGCCCGCCGCGCCTCGTGTCGTTTCATCAACTGCAAGGCGAAAATCGCCCAACCCAGGAGTACGGCAGCATGCCCAGAAATCAAGGTCCGGAACGAGACGAACGCGGCCGTTTCGTCAGTGATGACGACGACGACCGCCGCGGCGGATCCTATTCGCGATCTCGCGACGACGACCGTCGTGACGACAACGATCGCAGCGGCCGCGACCGCGGCGGCTGGTTCGGAGACTCCGAAGGCCACGCGATGGCCGCACGCAGCCGTGGCGAGGGGCGCAGCTTCCTCGATGATGAGGATGATAATGGGGACGGCAGGGGCTGGCACGGCGACTCCCGCAGTCACGCTCAGGCAGCCCGGCGCGGGTGGGATGAGCGCCAGTCAACGCGCGGCGACGATGATCGCGATCGGGACAATCGGGGTCGTTTCATGAGCGACGAAGACCGAGGTCGGGGCGGAGGCCGCGGACGGAGCTCGTCCTCTGACCGGGACCGCGACGACCAGGGTCGCTTCATGAGCGATGATGACCGATCAGACCGTGGCGGCGGCGGGCGCGGCCGCAGTTCGTCTTCTGACCGCGACCGCGACGACCAGGGTCGCTTCATGAGCGATGACGACCGATCAGGCCGTGGCGGCGGCGGGCGCGGACGCAGTTCGGCTTCTGACCGCGACCGCGACGACCAGGGTCGCTTCACGAGCGATGACGACCGATCCGGCCGTGGCGACGGCGGGCGCGGACGCAGTTCGTCCTCGGATCGTGACCGCGACGACCAAGGCCGCTTCATGAGCGATGACGACCGATCCGGCCGCGACAGCGGCCGCGGGCGCCGCTCGTCCTCGGATCGTGACCGCGACGACCAGGGCCGCTTCATGAGCGATGACGACCGATCAGGTCGCGGCGGTGGTCGGGGCTCTTCCTCCAACAGGGAGGGCGACAACCGGTCCTACCGCGGACGCGACGAGGAGGATGGCGACGGCCGCGGCTGGTACGGAGATTCCCGCGGCCATGCCGAAGCGGCCCGTCGCGGTTGGGAAAGCAGAAGTCGTTCAGGCCGTGACGACGATGATCGCTCAGGGGATCGCGGACATGGCGGCTGGTTCGGAGACTCCCGCGGTCATTCCGAGGCCTCTCGCCGTGGATGGGATAACCGCCGCTGAGTCGCAGGGATGCGTCGGGCCAGCGGGCCGGGCGCATCCCCACTTCCCGGCCGCTCGGGTCGGATCAGAGCGATGCGCAGCGACCAAAAACGTTCTTCACGAACACGAATGACGAGTCCGAGTGTTTCTGCCGCCTGCGTACAGGAGAATGGGATCAGGCCGAAGAGAAGCTCGACCGGTTAGGACGCACGGGAGGAGTTGTCGGAGAGCTTCTGATGGAGGGCGACGCGGGGTCCCCGATGACAGACCGTATTGGAACCTGCTGATGACGCCGGGGTCGACCTCCTTGCCGACCTCGTCCAAACGCCCATCTTGGCCCCTTCGGTCGAGCTCGTCGATAATTTAACTCGGATCCGACGCGGACTTGCAAATCGGCGACGGCTTCGAGCACCCGTGAAGATCTGACCTCCCCGGTTCTGCGTATAGAGGCCCATGATGGCCCTCTACAGATATATCGTCATGCAACCGGACAAGGAATTCGTGCTCGACAACGCAGCCGCCACGGACGCCGTCGCCTACCGCGAAGGAGTCCGTTTCGCCGCTGAATTGCTCGCTGAACAGTCTTCCCCCGGTGAGAGGCCTATCAGCTTTGGCCTGGTCGTTCTGAACCCCGAGGGCCGCGAGATCTGGCGCGTGGACATCAAGGCTTCAGCTCCGCCATATGCAGGTCCATGAGGCGACGCTGGCCTGGCGTCCGCGGAACGACTTTCGCGGCTGCCGCCTTTAAACCCCATGGTCTTTCTACCTCTGGCTCGAACGTCCATTATGTTTGACGCGGGTTGTCGGACCTCCGTCGTTGATCGCTTCCATGCCTCTAGCGTCGATCACGAGGTCCGAGGTTGGACCGATCGAGCGACCACGCTCCGACCTGGATCGAGATCGCACCCTGAAGCAACCGGCCAACGGCCCAGGTCAGAAGGACAGGCCGTTTTCAATCCGGCGAAACAGCGTGAGGGCCTGAGCGTCGTCCAGAGCGTCGATATCGACGCCGGCGGTGAGATCAACCAGGAGATCGATCACAGTCCCGCAGGCTGCGCTGTCGGTCGGCGCCTCCGACTGCACCCAGGCCGCTATGGCGGCGAGCGTGCTTAGCGCTTCCTGATCGGTCATGGGACTATCCTGAAGCGCTGCAGCGGCGGCGATCTCACGCAATTCCCATAAGGCCTTGCGACAGGCGTCCGGGTTCTCTCGTCGTTCGTTCGGCGCAACCGCGGCGACGGCTGGCGACGCCGCGACGCGCACAACCAGCTGGAACAGGATCTCGCCTTGGCATGAAAAGACAGTCATCCGCGCCTCGCGCGAAATCCAGAAGCCGGGTCCGTCGTCCCGAAGAAGCTCGCCCAAGGTGCGAACCGCCTCGACCTGGGCCTCCTGCATCGAGGCAAGGCTCGCCTCCCACCTGAACCTTGCACCCTCAGGCCCAGCGTCGGACTCGAATATGAAGCTGAGCATCTTGCCCTGAAGCTTGCGCGTTTCCGAAATCAGCGGGACGAAGGCGCAGCGTCGATCCCCGGAGCGCGATCAGAGGCCGCGCGATCGTCCGGGCTGGCGGGCGCGTCCATGGACGCCGTGGCCGCCTCATCCTGGAAGGCGGCGGCGTCTTCGACCTGTGCCCCGTTGTCGACGGGCGCGGCGGCGAAGGGGCCGGCCCAGAAGGCCCAAACCACCGCGAAACCGACAGCCGTCAGTACCAGCCCTCCCAAGAGGACCGCCACGATGCGCCACCCTCTTCGACCCTGGCGGACGTACTGAGCCTCGACCGGTCGGTGGTTCCTCACGGCCCTGGCCGAGGCTTCATGGGGATTGTGGGGCATGTTCGTCCTTCTCACATAGGATCGGCGCCGTATTCCGCCCTGCGAACGCGTCCTCATCGACGCCTCGTGCTGTTGCAACAGCCGCTCACAGGCTCAGAAGGCCGAACATGAGCATCAAGAGACCGACTACAGCCGCGCATCCGTACCAGAAGCTCGGCGTGAGGCGCGGCCCCCCGGGCTGGAATACAGGCTCCGTCGGGAGAGGATCGCGCGGCCCCTCATCGGCAGGGACGACCGAACGCGCGCCTCCGGCCTCTTCATCGGCGCCGGCCGGAGCCATGCCCGGATCAAATATCGGCCTGGCGTCATGGCCGCGGCGACGCCAGTGAGCGTCCTTTTCCTGAAGGGGGTGAGGCATGCGAGCTGAATCCATGGCCCGAACCGTGGTTCCTATTCGGCGGTCGTGGGTCGGGAAGGCGACACTGGAACGGACCGCTCCTCGCCCACATGGTGTTCAAAGCGCCCGCTTTCGACCTCTGTGCGGGAAAACACCTCCTCCTGACCGTCGATCAGCAGTTCGTCCGCCAGATCGTCAGACACCTCGGTCTCGCGGTCATGACCGCCCGTCCCCGGAGCGCCCGAGCCGGCCTGATCCTCCGCTGTGCGCTCCATGCTGCTGGCCCCCGTCCCATCGGACCCTTGGTTCCTGCTCATGGTTCTACGCCTCTCGTTCAAGTCGGCCCCACGAGAACAATCCCTCACGGCGCTCACAAGTTCGAGCTGCGCTGCGCGATAAGACCGATCGTTCTTGCAGGACGGGCTGATAGGGCGGCGGGATCCTGCAACTCTGACCGATACCGGTCTTATCGGAACAAGGAGGAGGGCCCGCCCGATTGACCAAGATCGTAGGGAGGAAAGACAATGAAAGTCGTCAATCTCATCACCCTTCTTCTGGTCATCATAGGAGCCGCGAACTGGGGCCTTGTGGGCGCCTTCAATTTCAATCTCGTTTCCGCCCTCTTTGGGGACGGCTCCGCAGCCGCCCGCGGCGTCTACATACTTGTCGGACTTTCGGGTCTCTGGCAGTTGGCGCCCTTCGCCCGGGCCTTCCAGATTGATGAGCCTCGCGCTGAAGCCGGCCGTCGCCTTGCCCGCTGAGCCTCCCGCGAGACGGGCCGCGCCCAGTTCGGGACAGGTTTCGATCAGCCATGTCAGGGACTAGCCACGATCTGCTTCTGGTTCATTACCGGCGATGCATAGGGGCCGTAGGATCGGCGACGGATGAACCCTCTGCCGCAGCCGGTTCGTCCAGCCCCCAGTTGCGGTAATGGAGAAGCTCGTCGGCCAATGTTGCGCCGACAGATTAAGGGAGCCATATCGAGAAGGCAAACGCCCCGCCTTCGTCGAGGATCGCGCGGCACATGGCCATTGGAAGATGACCTCTTCGGCAGCTTCAGAAACGGCTTTGTCCCACCCCGGTCGAGCGACACGCCCTCTATGTCATCTTGATCAAGGGCGCCGACAAGAACAGCCTTGACACGCGGGGCTGTGGTCCATCCGTAAACTCGGGTCTAGGCGATGGCTCGCAAGAGGTCGGCTGGCGCTTCCAGATAGGCTGCCTCGAACTCACCAAGGGCGGCCAAGGCCGCCAGATCCGGCAGGCGCACCCTCCCCCCGGACATTCCGATCAACCCTTCCTCTCGCAGTTCCCCTATGATGCGGTTGACGTGCACTGCGGACATCCCAAGCATGTCCGACATCTCCGTCTGGGTCATGGGAAGTCGGAAACCGTCGCCCTCCGTCAGACCCACGATCTCCATCCTCATGAAGAGTTCGCAGAAGAAGCGGGCGAACCGCTCCTTGGCGTTCTGCACGCCCAGGGACAGCACCCATTCGCGGCTGATGGCCCCGTCGATCAGGGTTTCCAGCCAGAGGCTGCGCATCAGTTCCGGTTCTTCACGGATCAACCTGTCGAGCGCCGAATGGGAAATGACGGCCGTTCTGCAGTCGGTCAGGGCGGTAAGGCCCTGAGGCTGTCGCTTTTTCAATAAGGAGCCAAGGTTCACAAAATCTCCGGGAATACAGATCTCTGTGAACTGCCGCCGCCCATCAGCCAAAAGGCGGTAGCGCGCGCATAAGCCTGACGTCAGGAACATGCATGTCGACGCATGACCGCCCTCTACGACCATATCTTCCTTTGCAGAGACCAAACGCGACGACGAGAAGGCCTGGGCTAGTCGGTTGATGGCCCGAGCCGGGACCTCCCGGCGAATGCTGAGCTTCGCGAACAACAGACCATAAAGATCAGTATCGGACACTCTCGACTCCATACTGGCTGCGTGCGCTCACGCGCCATGGCTCGTCTGGTTCGCCTTTTGATCGATCCACGCAGTTTGACTGCGTGTCACGATAACGCCGCCGGGCCTGAAGTGTTTCTTCCCTCCTCCGCCGGCCCGCCGTCAGCATCGGCGGGTTTAGGCGTCCATGGATATCCTCACGACCGGAGGTCAGACGCGGAAAAACGATCCGATAGCACTGGCGGGATGACGTCCGGCTTCATCCTGATCCTCCCGCCCCCTTGGAAGGGAACCATCCTGTCAAGAAACCGTCTGTATGGCGGGGGGGCGGTCAGGAGCAGGGTCATGACATCCGAGCAATCCCATGGACGGGCGCGGAACGCCGCGACCCCGGGCGGCAAGCCCGAAGCAGCCGAATCCGATAAAGCAGTGATGCGGGTGGGTCGCGAGTCCCGCCGGCGCGCCGGTCCGGACGGCCCGGACGCGACGGTAGTCGGCGACATCTTCAAAACGCCTCCCGGCCAGGGGCGAGCAGAAGAACCCGGCGAAAAGAGGCCTGGGGCGCGTCCGCCGAATGGATGATCGCCCTGCGCCGCCGCTTAGTCCCGAAGCCGTTTCCGGGCCACGAGACGGCGACCTGCCGGCCTATCTCGGCAACGGCCTGATTGGGCTGAGGGTTCGCGAGGTCCCCCTCTTCGCCGGGATGGTCCTTGTCAGCGGCCTGACCGGCGCCCACCCGGAGCGCGGGATCGAGGCGGCCGCCTCCGCGCCCTATCCGTTGTCCGGCGACTTGGCGATCGACGGCGTCTGGATGAGCGAGCAACCCTGGGCCGTCGGCGATCTCCGTCAGTCCTACGACTTCGCGACCGCCGAGCTCCGTTCCGCCTTCACCTATCAAGTCGGGACGCGTCGCCTTTCGGTTGAGGTCGTCGCCTTCGCCAGCCGCACCGCCCCCTCGATCGTCGCCCAGGAGGTCCGGGTCACGGCCGACGGCCCCTGTGAGGTAAAGTTCCGGGCTTTCGTATCGATCGCCGGAGTGACCGGGCGGGTCGCGCGATGGCGCACGGACACGCCCGGCGAACCCGAACCTGTCTGCGACGGCAGCCTCTTGTGGGAAACGGCCGAAGCGCTCAGTCAATGCGGCCTCGCCCTAGCCATTGAAGGCCCGGCGTCCGCTCGACGACAGATCCTGACCTGGAGCGACGCCGGTCCCCTCTGCACGGAATACGAGATCCGCCTGGCTTCAGGCAGGCCTGCGAAATTCCGACAACTGGCTGCTCTTGTGCCCTCCATCCTCCATGCTCGGCCTGACGAGGAAGCGGTCAGGCGCGTGGCGCGGGCGGCCAAGGACGGTTTCGACGTCTTGAGACGTTGCAACCAGGCGGCCTGGGCGGAGATATGGGAAGGTCGGATCTTCATTGTCGGCGCGAGTGCGCAACACCAGGCGCTTATCGACGCTGCCTTCTACTACCTGAACGCCTCCGTCCATCCCGCTTCGCCGGCCTCCACCTCGATCTTCGGCCTCGCGACCTGGCGGGACTATCACTATTACTACGGCCATGTGATGTGGGACGTGGACGCCTTCTGCTTGCCGCCCCTGATCCTCATGCAGCCGGACGCGGCGCGCGCCATGCTGGCGTTCCGGAGTCGAGGACGACCTGCTGCTGCGGCCAATGCACGCCTTTTCGACCGCCAGGGGCTGCAGTATCCTTGGGAAGCCGCACCCGGCACGGGCCAGGAGGCGTCGCCCGGCGCCGGCGACGCCGCCCATCATGAGGACCACGTCTCTCTGCATGTGGCTCGCGCCTTCTCCCTTTTCGCCGACGCCACGGGCGACCAGAGATTTCTCGAGGACGAGGCCTGGCCGGTCATCAGCGGGGTGGCCGACTGGTTCGTGAGCCGGGTGACCCGGACAGACCGGGGCTTTGAGCTTCTGCGTTCCATGGGACCGGCCGAGGTTCCTTCGCCTCCTGATAACGACGCCTTCAGCCTCATGGCCGGCGCCGACGTGCTTCGGCGCGCCCTTCGGGTCGCCGAGCGCCTGCGGCGGACCGCGCCCGACGCGTGGAAGGCGGTTCTCGCCGACCTCTATCTACCGGTGCGTTCCGACGGGGTCATCGCCGCTCATGACGACTATGATCGCCGCGAGGAAAAGGGCGCCACCCCCTCCCCCCTCGCCGGTCTCTTCCCCTATGACTTTCCGGCCCCGCCCTCATTGAGCCGCAAGACGCTTGCCTTCTACCTGAAGCTCTGGCCCGACTATGTCGGATCGCCCATGCTGCCAGCGCTCTACTGCGCCTGGGCGACCATGGCCGGCGACCGGGACCTGGCGCTCAAGCTCTTTGAGGAGGGCTTCGCCGCCTACGACCGCCCCCGGTTTCACCAATGTCTTGAGTACCGGCTGGACCGGGCCGAGGGGCCCGCGGCCGGCCCCTTCTTCGCCAACCTCGGCGGCATGCTTCTCGGTCTCTGCTATGGGCTGACCGGACTGGTGGTGGACGACGGGGAGCCGGAGTCCTGGGCCCGCCGCCCCATCACCCTGCCGACGGGCTGGGAAGCTGTCAGGATTGAGCGTCTCCGGGTGAGAGGCCGCTCAGCGCGTCTCGTCGCGCGACAAGGCGCCGAGCGCGCCGAGCTGTCCTTTTCCTGACGTTAGGACGTCGCCGCCCCTTAGCGCCGCGATTCGAAACCTTGCCCGTCCGCCGCCTGCATGCCTTCAGCGCCCGATCCGCATCGAAGACGAAAGGCCAGGGGTGAAAACACCTCTCCGCTTCGACCGTCCTGAATGGCGACGCCTGTTAGTCCCCGAGCCTCGAATGACGCCGCCAGACGCTGTGCGACGCGGTCGTCGGAGACACAGGTGGCGAGGTCCTTCTCCCCGACTTCATATGTGACCACATAGGCCATAGATCGCTCCCGGCTCCAGCCTCCTGAGACAAGCGTCTTCGCCGGCCGCCGTCTCCCTGTGTCGGAAGCCCGACACAGGCGCCCTCCGGAATTGGCGCCCCGACCTAGAGGGGGGACTTTTCCAACGGCGGATGGCGGACGCCGCGCGCCCTTGCGGCGACGACGTCCGCCCGCCGAAGGCTGGAGCGCATCACAGCTCCGTAGCGCCAATGATCCAGGACCCTGCTCCGTTCCGCTTCCTGCAGACGTCGAACGTTTTGTTGACGAAGACCGTCCCACCATCGTCGTCATCAGGAGAGACCGGCATGACCCCTATGGAGCGGCGGTGGATTGGAGAGGCCTTGAGGCGGCGCGCGGAGCAGTGGCGCACGCGGCTCGGGTTCGGGCTGCTAATCGCCCTGGTCTTCTGGCCCATGACGGGTGCGTTCTTCGCCCTGGCCTGGACCGGGACCTATCTCCTCATCCAGGCGGCCGAGCGGTTCCTGACCGCCCTGTGGAGCGCCTCCCCGCGCCTCAGAAGACGCCTGACGTTTCCGGGTCTGGCCCTCGTCCTAGCGGGCAACCTGGTCTTCGCCAGCTTCGCTCTGCGCCAGGCCATGACCCTGGACGCCCTTGGGCTGGTCTGCGCCGCGGTCCTTGCTTCCGGCGCCCTCATCAACGGAGCCATGTCGACCGGCGGCTCCCGCCCGGTCACCCTGGCGGCCCTGACGCCCCATCTCGGACTTCTGCTCAGCCTGCCGATCTTCCTCTACCTCAGCTATGACTCGCCGCTGGCGGCGGTACAGCTCCTGGTGGCCGGCATGCTGCTGGTGGCCGCCACCGTATCCGCGGTCAGGGGACTGTCCAGGACCATGGCTCGCCAGCGCGCCGCCGAGGCGGCGGCCGTCGCCGCGCGCCGTCAGGCGGAAGCCGCGAGCCGAGCCAAGAGCGCCTTCATCGCCAATATGAGCCATGAAATCAGAACACCGCTCAATGGCGTCCTGGGTCTGGCGCGAGCGCTCGCGGGCTCGGACCTGCCGCCGCGCGAGCGCGAGCAGAGTCTGCTTCTGCTGGAATCCGGCGAAGCGCTCAGGGTCCTGCTCAACGACATGCTTGACCTGTCCAAGATCGAGGCCGGTCACTTCGTTCTCGATCGCCGCCCCTTCGTCCTACACGAGCTGCTGGACAGTCTGGTTCGCCTCTTCGAACCCGCAGCGGCGGCCAAGGGCCTGGAACTGCATCTGGCCGCGTCGCCGGATCTCGCGGAGGTCTACATCGGCGACGAAACACGGGTGCGCCAGATCATGGCCAATCTCATCTCGAACGCCGTCAAATTCACCGACCATGGCCGGATACTGGTCGAAGCCTGCGCCGACGCAGAGGGCCTGCGGCTGGCGGTGTCCGACACCGGACCCGGGGTAGCCGGCGACCAGATGGCGCAGCTTTTCCAGAAGTTCGTCCAACTCGACGAATCGCCGACGCGCCGTCACGGAGGCGCAGGTCTAGGCCTTTCCCTCTGCGCCGATCTCGTCGGCCTGATGAAAGGCGACATCCGCGCCGAACGTCTTCCGGGCGCGGGCATGAGGTTCGTCGTCGTCCTCCCGCTGCCGGAACGACGGAACCCGCTCCGAGCTCAGCAAGAGGCGCAACCAGTCCCGCCAGCAGCCGGCGTCAGCGAAGCCGTACCGGGCGGCCGCCCCTTTCCGCTACAAATTCTGGCGGCGGAGGATCATCCGATCAATCGCAAGGTCCTCGAGCTTCTTCTCGAACCGGCCGACGTGGAATGCCACTTTGTCGAAAACGGCCAGGAGGCATTCGATGCCTGGCGACAGCGTGACTGGGACCTGATCCTCATGGACATCCAGATGCCCGTCATGGACGGCGTCGCCGCCACGCGGGCAATCCGCGCCGAAGAGGCCTTCCTGGGACGACGGCGCACGCCGATCCTCGCCCTGACGGCGAACGCCCTGCAGCATCAACAGGACGAATACGTTGCGGCGGGGATGGATGATTTCATCGGTAAACCTGTGCAACCCGAAACTCTCTACGCGGCGATCAAGCGGGCGGCCCACGACCCCGACGACGCGGCCGCGGACAGGCCGGCGTTCCGCGCCTGAATCCTCCACGGCCCTTCCCCGCTCGACCGTCACTGGACTTTTGGAAGCCATCCAGCCGCCGGCGCGCCCCGGCTGACCTCGGCCTGGGAGGCCGCCACCATCGACCGGCTGGACGCCGAGGAAAGCCGCCAGGAGGCTCAGGTGCTGCGCTGGACCCTGTTCGAACGAGACCTGTCGGCCCGTTCCTGCCCAACTATCTCTCCCGCCTTCCCGACCTCGATGACGTCGAGGCCCTGGACCGGGCCTCCGCTCACGCCTCCAGCCACGCGGACTTCTAGGCCGCCATGCGCTTTCTGGTGGATTGCCCCCCACAGTGAAGCGGCGGCCCTCGTCCTGACACGGCCCCGCGAAGCCCGGCAGGACCGCCCGATGTCCGCGGACTGGATCTCACGCATGGCCCAGCGCCACCCCGAGGCCGCCGATATCCTGGCGCGCTAGCTCGCCTGTCAGGCCAGGGTCCTGAAGGTTATGGAGTATCGCAAGGCCGTCATCGGCGAGATCGAATGTTCCCATTCTCTCCGCGCTTGTCCGGACAGCCGATAGGCCGATCCAGGCGCCAGAGACGCCGCTGACCGGCGCCATCCTGCTTCCGCCCTCTGGCGCAGGCGCATGACGCAAGGCGCGAGAAAGGAGACGCCCAGGATCTCCCCGTAGACAGCCCTGTCGCGGTGCCATCCAATCCCGGCCCCCGGAGCATATTCATTGACCAAAGCCTGGACGAAGGCCTCTTCATCAAGGTCGAGCCTTCCGGCCAGGCGACGCAGAAGCGCCCTCAGGAAGTCCGGCCAGGGCGCGGCCGTCTCCAGTCGACGCTGCTCCAGATCATAGCGGCGTCCGAAGGCTGCGATCTGTCGGAAGCCCTGGTAGCCCATGTGCTCATAGGGCCTGAAACTCAGCCGCTGTAGTTGCTCTACCACCGCCGCCTGCTCGGGCGCCGACAGGACGTCCGGCCAATAGTCGAAGCCCTGCGGAACAACCGGACGGGGGGCGTGCCCGAACAGGTCGGCCTGGAGCATGGCCGTCACAGCGCGAGTTCGCCGGGAAACGCCCCGGACGCCCCAGACGATAGTCCCGGCGACGCCTTGTCCAGATTGGAAAGGGTCACGCCGACAAGCCGCACGCCCCGGGTCGGTGGATAGAGGGATCTTGCCAGCAGGCGGGCGATCTCGCGCAACCGAGCTCTCGAGGCGACCGGCTCATTAAAGGACCGGCTGCGCGTCGATTGCTGAAAGTCCGCCCATTTGATCTTCACCGTGACCGTACGGCCGAACGACCCGGCCTTTTCGCACCAGGCCCAGACATCATCCGCCATCTCGTCCAGCCCGGCCTCAATCGCCGCCGGATCGACCAGGTCGCTGGCGAAGGTGGTCTCCGACCCGCTCGACTTGCGCTCGCGATCCGGATTGACCGGGCGATGATTCTCTCCCCGCGCCACGCCATGGTACCAGGCGCCGGATTTGCCAAAATGATGCTGCAGGAAGGCCAGGGACTGACGCTTCAGGTCCGCGCCGGTTTCTATGCCCAGGCGGTTCATCTTCTCCGCCGTCACCGGACCGACGCCGTGGAAGCGCTTGACCGGCAGGACCTCGACAAAGGCCTCCCCTCGCCCGGGCGGGACCACGAACTGACCGTTCGGCTTGCGCTGGTCCGAAGCCAGCTTGGCCAGGAATTTATTGTAGGACACGCCGGCCGAGGCCGTCAGACCGGTCTCCTCCAAGATGCGCGCGCGGATTTCCTCGGCTGTGGCGGAGGCTGTCGGCCGCCCCCGGATATTGGCGGTGACGTCGAGATAGGCCTCATCCAGGGACAGGGGTTCGATGAGGGGCGTATAATCGGCGAAGATGGCGTGTATCTGCGCGGAAACGGCCCGATAGACCTCGAACCTGGGCGGCGTGAAGATCAGTTCCGGGCATTTCCGCAAGGCGGTGCTCGAAGGCATGGCCGAACGCACCCCGAACTTGCGCGCCTCATAGCTGGCGGCGGCCACCACCCCGCGCGAGGCGGCGTGGCCGACGGCCACCGGCCGACCGCGCAGGGTCGGATCGTCCCTCTGCTCCACCGAGGCGAAGAAGGCGTCCATATCCACGTGGATGATCTTGCGAGGCGCCGCGACGTCCATGCGTCACGCCTAGCAGAATGAGAACAAATCGGGAACTGTTTTCCAGCCTGGAAGCAGGGTCAGGTAAGGGAGGCCGGGACCGAGAGGTCGCGCCCAGAGGTTCGAATCGACAGGTCCTGCCCGAGCGATCGGGCGGTCGCTCTCACCTGTTCCAGCGGCGAGGGCGCGGGTCAAGCCGCCGGGCGGGTTCCGCATCCGCTGCCAGGGCCCGCTGCCGGACAGTCGGAACGCGGCGTCCTGCCAGCGGTTCGACAGGCGTGGACTAAAAAGAGGGAGACACGTCGATGGACCGAGACAAGGACGCCGACCGCTGGGAGGGGCCGGGATCAAGCCACCAGAACCGGCAGGCGACCATCTGTCGCCCCGCAGCCAGGTATCGGGCGGCGGAGGAGAGGGAGATGTGCACAAGGGCCATTCGCCAGAGGCGCGTTCGACACAGCAGGGGTCCAGCGAGGCGAAGCGCCATGAACGCAACAATCGACATTAGATCCCTCGGTCCTTCGAGCGACGAAGCCCTCTGGGCCCGTCGCCTCGGCCCGGACTAGCCGGACCGCCCGCCTTCATCCGACCGCGTCGAGCCGCAAGGCTCCGCCATCGAGGCCCGTCTCCACCGGAGACGGGCCTTCGTCATGGTTGCCGAGATACCAGGATGCCCCCTGAAGCGCCCTCAAGGTTTGAGGACGACCTTGGTCCACTCATTGGGGTTGTCGTGGAAGTTTTTGTAGCCGGTCGCCGCCTCCTCAAGGGGAAGGCGATGACTGATAAGATCGGTCGTATCGATCTGACCGTCCATGACCAACTCCAGCAGCTTCGGCAGGTATTTCTGCACATGGGTCTGCCCCGTCTTGAGGGTCAGTCCCTTCTGCATGAAGGCGCCGATCGGCAGCTTGTCGCCGATCCCGCCATAGACGCCTGGCATGGAGATACGGCCGCCCTTGCGGCAGGCCATGATGGCCTCCCGCAGAACATGCTGGCGGTCCGTGCCCAGTTTCGTCTCCTGCTTCACCGCATCGATGATGTTGTCCGGCGCGAAGCCGTGCGCCTCCATGCCCACGGCGTCGATGCAGGCGTCAGGCCCGATGCCCGCCGTCATCTCCTTGAGGGCCTCCAGCACCTTGACCTCATGATAGTTGAGCACCTCGGCGCCGTTCTGCTTCGCCAGGGCGAGACGGCGCGGGTGGTGGTCGATGGCGATCACCCGCGCCGCTCCCATGTGGATGGCGCTCTTGATGGTGAACAGGCCGACGGGGCCGCAACCCCAGACCACCACGGTGTCGCCGGGCTCGATCCCGGCGTTTTCCGCCGCCATCCAGCCGGTGGGAAAGATGTCCGACAGGAAGAGCACCCGCTCGTCTTCGATGCCGTCAGGCACGACGATGGGGCCGAAGTCCGAATAGGGAATGCGCGCATACTCGGCTTGTCCTCCGGCGTAACCGCCGGTCAGGTGCGAGTAGCCGAACAGCCCGGCGGCGGGGTAGCCGTAGGCGACTTCCGAAGCATCGGATTTGTCGGCCGGATTGGAGTTGTCGCAGGCTGAATACTGCTCCTTGCCGCAGAAGAAGCACTGCCCGCAGGCGATGACAAAGGGCACCACCACCTTCTGTCCGACCCTCAGGCTCGTGTTGCCGCGCCCAACCTCGACCACCTCGCCCATGAACTCGTGGCCGAGGATGTCGCCGCGGTGCATGCCCGGTATGACGCTGTCGTAGAGGTGGAGGTCGGACCCGCAGATGGCGGTGGCGGTGATCTTGATGATTGCGTCCCGGGGATTGACGATCTCGGGATCGGGAACAGTGTCCACCCGAACATCGTGTTTGCCGTGCCAGGTCAGTGCGCGCATGGGATTTATCCTTGATGATCAGCCGCGGGGCGCGGCGACAGGAGCCTGGGAGGTCGAGACCTCGCCGGTCTCCATCAGTTGCTTGAAGCGGCGAAGTTCACGCCTCGCCTGGATGCGCGGTTCCCGCTGCATCACCTTGGCCACCAGCTTGCCTACCGCCCCTGCGGGCGGATCGTAGCTGATCATGACCCGCACCTCGGTCCCGCGCCCGAACGGGTTCTCACGGAACTCGACCCAGCCCTCGTGGTCGACGTCAGCCGCCTCGGTTGAGCGCCAGGCGATTTTCTCGCCTGGCCGATCTTCCACGATCTCGGTTTCCAATTCGACATCCATTCCGCCGGGCCCGGCTATGACCCAGTCGCGTCCGTCGCTGCTGACAGACCGGACATTGGCCATGAAAAGAGGAAGATTCCGGAACTCGCGCCAGAAGGCGTAGAGCTCGGACCGTGGCCGGTTGATCATGACGGCCTGGATGGACGAGGCGGCGTGGTCACCATCGTGGACGTCGCCGTCCAGAAATCCCGTCGACGCCATGTGCGCGTCAGTGCTTGTCGGTTGCGTCTGCATTGGTTGTCTCCGGTTCTGGGGAGGCGCGGTCGCCCCCGTCGATCATAGTTTCTCGCGCGCCTTGGCGAGGTCGCGGACGAGCCTATTCCGGGCCTGGCCAAACCGCGCTTTCTCTTGGGCGGCCCGCGCTTCAAGGCTTTCCATTGCTGCGCGAACAGCTTCCGCGCTATCGGCGTAGGCCTGCTCCAGCGTCTCCAGTTCGTCGGCGAGGCGCTCGACGCGACGTTTCTCGGCGGCGGTCGGCCCCTTGCGCGCCCTCGCTCTCACCGCACGGGGGGCGGCCTTGCCGATGTCGACGACCAGCCCCCGCTCGACGACCTCTCCAGGCCGAGCCCGGGCCGCCTCCGCATCCTCGGCGTCGGGGGCTTCCATGGCGAGACCGGAAGCGAAGATGTCCTGTTGGATCCCCCATGCGGCCAGAGCCTTGGGCCGGGAGGGGGCCGCCACCGTGAAACGATGGAAGCCGTCCGACCATTCAAAGACCTTCAACCTGGGGGCCATGTCGATCAGGCGGAGAGCGCGGCCTGGATTTCCTGCGCCTTCTGAAGGTGAGCCTCGATTTTCGGCAGCACAGTCCGGGCATGAGCCGCCAGGGCCGGTGCATCCGTATTGTCGGCGAAGCCGCGATGCAGGGTCACGGCCTCCTGGTGGGCCGCGACCTGCTGGTCGATATAGACCTTGTCGAAATCTTCGACGCCAGCAGACCTGAGATTATCCAGGAGGCCCTTGCGCCTCTGGTCCAGCTCGCCCGGCGCCTTCACGTCCGGAGCTGCCGTGGCGGCCGCCGCCTGGAGGGCCGCGCTGGCGGCGGTGTGGTCCGTCTTGATCATCTGCGCCAAGGCCTTGACGTCAGCCCGCTTGGCTCGCTCGAGAGCGATGTCGGCGGCCTGGATCTCATACATGTCTCCCATGGCGGCGCCCGGCACATAGGCGCTGACCATGTTGCTCCCCATGGTCGCTGCGGAAGTCTGACCGACCGGAGCTGAAACCGCGTCCTGGGCCTTGTCGACGGCCTCGTTTCCCCCTTGCGGACTACAGGCGGCCAGAAGCGCAGCAGCGGCTGCAGCGGCGATGATCGGGGCGTGGCGCATGGTTGTGAGCTCCTGTTAAGTGTCAATGGGAAGCGCGCTGCGCGCCGGCGGGTTTCCATCCCTGACCACGCGGCCGCTGCGAGGCCCGTCGAGCCCGGAGCAGCGGGGCTGCGCGCCAATGTCGGAAACACGACACAAGACTGGACGCGGCGGTTCAAGAGCGATGGGGCTCCTACCCATCCTGGAGCCCCAGGTCACGACGGAGATCGGCTACAAATCCCCTGGGAACCTCCATGGTCGGGCTCTCTCCCACTTTGGCGTCCGCCCGGAGCAGGAGGCCCTGCACCTCCTCCTGCTCCAGAAGTCCCTTCTCCACGAGGGTGTCGAGCAGGGTCAATTGCAGGGCGATGGAGGCGAGCGAAAGCGCTCCGGACTGCTGGGCGTTCATGGGCGATGTCCTTCCGGTGAAACAGGACAATCCCCGCCGTAGCCGTCTGTTTCTCACGCCCGCTACCCGACACAGGGAGCTTCCACCGCGCCTCCGCGTCAGAGGGAGCCTTGACCGTATCTCGACGTTTGACCAGGGGACCCGGAGGACATCATGCGGATCTTACGCGACAACGGCCTGACCCTCATTCTTCTGCTCCTTTTCGCCGCCAGCATTCTGGGGCATGCCCTGACAGGGTGGCGGGTCGAGACGGCGGACGCCCTGCGTCATGGCCACGACGGCGGCACGCTGATGGAATATCTCGGCAGCGCTCCCTTCCTGTCGACCGTTTTTGAGAATTGGGAGAGCGAGTTCCTGCAGATGGCGGCCTATGTGGTTCTCACCGCCTTCCTGATCCAGAAGGGCTCGTCGGAATCCCGGGATCCCGAGGCTCCGCCCCGCGACGCCGATCTTGAGACTCAGGCCGGAAACGCAGGAGCGCCCGCCCCCTTGCGCTGGGGCGCCTTCGCACGGGCCGTCTATTCCCGGTCCCTAGGTCTGGCGCTTGCGGTCCTTTTCCTCGCCTCCTTCATCCTCCACTGGACCCAAAGCGCGCGCGCGGCTGCGCAAGAGGCGCTGGAACATGGTGAAGCGGCTAAGGGGGCCTTCGCCTATCTCGCCGACCCGCAGCTCTGGTTCGAGTCCTTCCAGAACTGGCAGAGCGAGTTCCTATCGACGGCGGTCCTGGTAGTCCTGTCGATCTTCCTGCGGCAGCGCGAGTCGCCTGAATCCAAGCCGGTCGCCGCCCCCCACGACCAGACCGGAGACTAGTGGGGCTGCGCCATCCGAACGAGGGCGAGCGCGTCCGCGGCGGCCGCGCCGGAGGCGGTATTGTCGAAGATGACCCAGCGCTCAGCCCCGACTGCTCCTGCCGCCCTGACCCTTTTCAGGATGGTTTGGAGCCAGTCGCGTTCATAGGCTGAGCGATACATGTCGGGACTGCCGTGCAAGCGAAAGTAGACAAGAGCTCCGAAGCCGCCGGGATGGCCCGCCCCCGGCGCCGGCGCCGGATCCGCCGCGACGCGCGCGACCCGTCGTGAGGCGAGCCATTGATCCGCCGAGGTCGTGAACCAGGAAGCGTGCCGCGGCTCCAGCACGATCGACGCCTCGAGCAGGGCCTCACAGGCGTCCAGAAAGGCCCCTGTGCGGATATCGTCAAAGGCCAGGCCCGGCGGCGTCTGGATCAGGACCGGTCCCAGGCGGTCCCCCAGTCCCCTGAGATCGGCCGCCAGGTCCGCGAGCAGATCTTCGCAATTCTCCAGCTTTCGACGGTGCGTGATTTCGCGGGGCGCCTTGACGGCGAACCGAAAGTCCGCAGGCGTGGCGGCGGCCCAGCGTTCGAAGGTTGAGACCCGGTGACGGCGGTAGAAGGTGGAATTGATCTCCACGGCGCCGAGGCGGGCGGCGTAACGTTCGAGGCCGCCGCCCGCGACAGGAAAATGGTCTCTCACTCCTGCAGGAATGGCCCAGCCCGCCGTCCCGACGCGGACTTTCATCTCGCAGGGGTCCGCGCAGTCAGTACAGCCATCAAGGATCCCGACGGGCCGCCATGCCGGGGGTGGTCGGCGCGAGCTCCGCTGCCTGGGTCTTGGGGGGCGGACCGTCGGTTCTTTGAAGACCGTCGTCGGGCGTCTCTCGGACCGAAAGGATGGAGTCCCCGCTGTTCAGCAATGGCGCGGCGGCGTCCGCCGCCTGGACATCCGTCGGCGAAGGAACCCTTAGCTTGCGCTCGGCGCCATGGGCGTCGGCGATGACGATCTCATAGAATTTCATGTCCATTCCTCATCTGGTCCCGGGTTGTGTCGGCGAGCGCGCCAGACCGACGTGTCCGGCGGCTGGCTGTCCCGGTTAGCGCTTACGGCGGCCGACGCGTTCCGGTCACATCACGCCGAAAGGCGGGTCGGAGACCCAGCGGCGACACGGGGAACAGACGGCGCGTTCCGGAGCTTGAACCCCCGAACGCCCAGCACGAAGGATAGAGCGCCCATGAAATCCGCTGACAAGCCGCCCGTCCTGCGCAACCCCAGGCGGCTCCTGCAGTTCGGAGGCCTACTCCTGCTACTGCTGGCTATCGTCTACCTCGGCACGGCTTTGACAGGGTTTCTGAGGAACCAGGAAAAGCGGCCAGACCCGCGAATGACGGGCGCCGAGGCGCCCCTTGAACGGTCTGTGGACGATTAAGGCGCCGGCGCCTAGAGTCGGGAGCCGGACCTATGGAACGCCGCCGTCAGGGTCTCGTTACGCCTCCCCATCACCAGAGGGAGACCTTGAGCTTCGATGTTTGCGGATCGCGTCTACGATCAGGACTTCTTCGCCGCCATGGCCGATCGCGGCTTCTACGTCTTCACGTCTCCAGGCCGGTCAACGGCGGCGAGGCTTGTGAAACCGGGCTCGTCCCGCATGTTCCGGAACGAGTCCTTTCGGGCCGACTATGAATCCGTTCCGGCCCCCTCACCGCTGGCGGAGGCGGCTTGAGCTTGGCGAACGGGTCCGGCGTCCCTTCACGAGCGCGCGACGTGCGGCCGTCGAAGTCCGTGCGCGCCGATTTCGACCGGCAGCGAGAGACGCCATGAACGCCGCCTCCCGCTGGCCGGTCGCCCTGTGGCTGGTTCGCCATGGGCAAAGCGCCGGCAATGTCGCGCTCGAGGCGGCCCATGCCGCCGGTCATGGTCGTATCCAGCTGGAAATGCGGGACGCCGACGTTCCACTCAGCGCACAGGGCCTTGTGCAGGCCCGGGCCCTCGGGACCTGGTTCGCGAACCTCCCGGTTCATCAACGCCCGGAAGTCGTGCTGGCTTCACCCTATCGCCGCGCCCGTGAAACCGCGGAAGCGATTCGAACCGGAGGCGGTCTGGCGGGGACGTCCATCTCCGTGTGCGAGGACGAGCGCCTGCGCGAGCGGGAGTTCGGCGTTCTGGACCGCCTCACCGCATCAGGCGTGGCGGAGCTTTTTCCAGATCAGGCTGAAGCACGTCGCCTCCTTGGAAAATTCTATCATCGGCCGCCCGGAGGCGAGAGCTGGTGCGACGTCATCCTCAGGCTTCGGAGCGCCCTCGACACCCTCAGCCTGCACCATGCCGGCAAACGGGTCCTGATCATCGGCCACCAGGTCGTCGTTCTCTGTCTCCGCTACCTGCTTGAGCAGCTCGACGAAGCCGAGGTGCTGGCGATCGACGCCCGCGGCGACGTCGCAAACTGCGGCGTCACGGAATATCGTCTGGCCGCCGACGGCGCCCGACTGGAACTGGTCCGGTACAACTTCACCGCGCCTCTTCACGAGACCGGCGCCGCCGTCACCTCGGCGCCCGACGCCCCGGTGGCCGCCCGATGACCGTCGCCCTCCTGGATGCCGACCTGCTGGCCGGCACGCCCCTGCCGAAGCTTTCGCCGAACAGCGACAAGGAGGCGCGCGGGGCCGTCCTGGTGGTCGCTGGCGGCGGCGGGGTTCCAGGCGCCCCCGTGCTTACAGGTCGGGCGGCCCTTCGCGCGGGAGCGGGCAAGCTCCAGGTGGTGGCGACGCGGCGGCTTCTGGGTCATCTGGGCGCCGTTCTGCCCGAGGCGGCCATGCTATGCGTGCCCGAGACCCGGCGCCTCGAGATCGCCCTGCCCTCCAGCTTATGCGTGGCGGCCCTCGCCGCCGACGCCGGGTCCGTGGTGGTCGGACCCGGGATGGCGCCGCGGAAAACGCCGCGCAGGTTTGCGAGAAACCTGATGGAGGCCTGGCCCTTTCTCCCCATCGTGGTGGACGCCGCCGCCCTGCCCGCGCCGTCAGAAGCTGAGAACTTCTCCCGACTGGCGAACGGACGGGTCGTCCTCACGCCCCATGCCGGAGAAATGGCCCGACTGCTGGACCGGACCCGCGAGGCGGTGCTCGCCGACCCTCTCGCCATGGCGCGGGATGCGGCGAGCAGCCTGCGGTCCGTCGTCGTGATGAAGGGGGCCGCCACCTTCGTGGCCACGCCGTCCGGCCTGGCATGGCGGCATCTAGGCGGAGTGGCGGGCCTCGCAACCTCCGGGTCAGGCGATGTTCTGGCCGGCTTGATCGCCGGCCTCATGGCACGCGGCGCTTCGCCCCTTCAGGCCGCCCAATGGGGCGTCTATCTCCATGCGGCCGCGGGCAGACGGCTCGCGGCAAACCTTGGACCGCTCGGCTTCCTCGCGTCTGAGTTGCCGGACCAGATTCCCGGAATTCTGGACGAGATTGAGCGTTGACGGGCGTCGTCCGGCACTTCGCTGCATCGACAGCGTCCTGTTTTTATTGATCCTTGTCGTCTTCGTCTGGAACGATCCCGTCCAACACGAGCGCCATGCCGATGGTCAGCACAACCCATGCATTGGCGATCAATGTCGGGTCGCTATCCATCATGGCGACCGCAGCTGCGCCGAGCCCCCCAGCCGAGAGCAGGCATCCCCACCCCATCTGCAAGGGGATCTGACCTGGTTCACCTCGCGCCATCTCCGACCCGTTTCGATCTGACCGTCCTGCTATGCTGCTCATAGCTCATGCCCCACCAGGCGCCGGTCAGCAGCGCCCTCGGTCTGTCGGCGGTCCTGCCAACACGGACCTGATCGATCATGGCGTCGCTCATGATCCGTGAAGCCCGCCGGTCGCGCGCCTCCGGATCCTTGGGCCTGCCGGGGCGCTCCCGGCTCCCGTCAGGCCGGAGCCTCCATAGGCGTGGTGCGCCCGGCGCCAGGACCAGCGCCGAGATCAGCTCCAGTGATCGGATTGGCTGAAGGATCGGATTGAGTGCGGGATGCGAAGGCCTCAACCGTCTTCTTGTCAGCCGGCGACAGCTTGACCGAGGCGTCGCCCGCGCCGCCGTCCACCGCCGCCTGGGCTTCGCGCTCGTCGACGACCTCCCACTGCTCGCCCTCGTTCCAGGACCCGCTCGCATCCCCCTCTCCCTGGGACATGTTGTAGTATTTGTCGGCGAAGTCGGGATGACCGGGAAGCTTGCCCGGCGGGAAGTTGGCGGGGATGGCGTAGAGCGCCTTTTCGAAGGATTTCTGATGGGCCACCTCCCGCGTCATGAGGAAGGTCAGGGCGTCCTTGATCCCCGCGTCATCGGTGACGTTGATCAGCCGCTCGTAGACGATCTTGGCCCGGGATTCGGCCGCGATATTGGAGCGCAGATCGCAGGCCGGATCGCCGATGGAGTCGATATAGGCCGCCGTCCAAGGCACGCCGGCGGAGTTGATCAGGGCGGCGCCGCCGCCGTAGAGGATGGACATGGTGTGGCTTTCGCCGCCCGAGGTCATGCTGGCGTAGAGGTCCGCCTCTTCCTCGGCGGCTTCCGCCAGTTTGCCCTTGGCCCCGCGATTGAGCATGGCGACGATCGAGCCGATGATCTCGAGGTGGCTCAGTTCCTCAGTGGCGATATCCATCAGCATGTCGCGGCGACCCGCGTCCTCGTCGGCCAGCCCCTGGGTGAAGTAGCGCATGGCGGCGGCCAGCTCTCCCTGGGGACCGCCGAACTGTTCCAGCATGAGCGTGGCCAGGGCGGGATTGGGTTCGGCGACCCGAACCGTATACATCAGCTTCTTGTTGTGCATGAACATGAGCGAGGCTTCCTATTGATCCCAATGGAAATGACGTTGAAGACGGCCTGACAGCTCAGCGGCTGGCGTTTTCGCCGGCGCGTCTCAGTTGGAGGTGTTTCTCGACCAGTATGGGCAGGCTTTCATCGACCCAGCGCGCCATGCGCAATTCCTCCTCCAGGGTGGCCTTGAGAGGATCATAAGCCGCCGCATAACCCCCGCTCTCGGCCAGTAAGATCAGGGCCCGATAGGAGGCCGCCTCGAAATTTTCGAAGGCGTAGTTGGCGAAGGCGTTCTTCAGAATCTCATCTTCGGCGAAGCTGTGGCCGATGGCCGCCAGATTGCCGCCAAGCGACAGCGCGGCGTCCTTCAGCCCGGACGGCGTCTCGTCGAACCCCGCCAGCAAGGTCTCCAAACGGACGATCTGACCCTCCGTCTCAAGACGATGGGCTTTCAACCGGTCGGCGACCTCGGTGAAGTTCAGGGCCCGGTCGATCTGGCGATCCATCAGAGCCAGGGCCTGATTTTCCACGGCGTGGGCGTTCTTGAGGCCCGTGACGAAGACGTCGCGCCAGATGTCGTCTGCATTGGTCATGTCGGCGTTCCTTCCTGCAATCGGTACAGAAGGCTAACCCCCGCGACCGGCGACGGAGCCGACGTGTCGGGTTCAGGTCACTGCGGATCGGCGCTTCCGCCCTTGCCTTCCGGACCCACACGCTGCGGACGACGGCGATCCAGGTCGAAGCCGTCGCCCCGCGACAAGACGTGGAGGCGCACGTCAAACATGGACAGGGCGTCCTCGGCGCCGCCTTCCGAAATATTGGAATGAGTCGCGTCCTCACCGTCGACGACGTACACGGCGCCGTCGCCAAGCACCCGCAGCTCTCCTTGCTCGACCACTACGGCCGTGTTCTCGTCAATCCCCAGCCCCAAGAGGCGCGGATTGTGGGCCACTGCCCCCAGCAGCCGCCCGAACCTTCCCCTTTCGGCGAAATGCTGGTCGATGATGACATTGGGGAGCAGGCCGAGTCCCGGGGCCATATGCACCTCGCCGATCCGATAGGATTCCGCGCTAGGTCCCTTGACCAGCATGGTCTCGCTCATCACCGAAGCCCCTGCAGATGTTCCTGCGATGAGGCCGCCGCGCGCATGAAGATCCCGTATGCGTCGCTCGATCGGCGTGTCGCCGATCTGGCTAGCGAGCCTGAGCTGGTCGCCGCCGCTGAAGAAGACGCCCGCGGCGCCGTCAAATACATCGAGAAGATTCTGGTCACGGCTTTCGGCCCGGTCCTCGACGTAGAGCTCGATCAGCTCCCCGACGCCGAGGCCACTGAAGCCTTTCCGATAGCTGTCGAAATAGCCTTCGGGCTCATGGGAGGCGATGGTCGCGATCACCAGCCTGCCCCCCTCGAGACGGCGAGCCACCTCGCTGAGGATGACCCGCTCGCCGGTCTTGTCCTCATGGCCGCCGATGATGATCAGGGGACCTTTACCCATGAGGAGGCTCCAGGATGACGCCCGGCGCATTCAGGCCCTGGGCCGAGGACGGGAAGGTGGGACGAAAGGCTAGGATCTGTTCCCAGACCGCTTCGATACGGGTCGGCGTCAGGACAACGAGGTCCCCGGGTCGCGCCGCTTCAAGGCATGCCGCCACCGCCTCCTCCTCCTTCTGCACGCCGCGGAAACGCGACGCGTCCGCTCCGCTGCGCAGCGCGCCCTCGGCGAGAAGGCGGATCACTTCTCCGGCGGGCCGACCGCGGTTGTCGGGCGTCTCCCTGAAGACGACCTCGTCGAAGAAGCCTGCGCTGATCTCGCCCATTGCGACGATCTCCTGCGTTCTCCGGTCGCCGGGGATGCTGATCATGGCGATGGTCCGGCCGCCGGCTGGCCGGGTCGCGGCCACGAGGGCGCCGAGCGCCCGGAGGCCGTCCGGATTGTGGGCATAATCCATAATGACCCGGAAGCCGTGCTGGTCGCAGATGTTCAGACGACCGGGATTCTGCTCATAGCTGGATGTGAAGCTGGCCAGGGCCGGCCCGATCCGCTCGGGAGGCACGCCTACCCCGTAGCAGGCGGCCGCGGCCGCCAGGATGTTCGCCACATTGAAGGCGGCCGCGCCGCCCAGGGTCGAGGGCAGGTCGGCAGCATGGCCCAGCCGGCGAGGCTCGCCCCGGTCGTGAAAATCGAGCACGCCGCTTGCAGCGTCATAGAGGACTGCGGCGCCGCCTTCAGCCACATGCTTGAGCAGGAAACCCGGCGTCTCGGCGCCGCCCCGCATGGAGAACCAGCAGACCCGGCCTCCGGCATGGCGCGCCATGCGCAGGGTCAGGGGATCATCAGCATTGAGGACGCTCAGCCCCCGACGGGACACGGCCTCGGCCACCACTGACTTGACCTTCGCCAGGTCCTCCAGCGTGTCCACCCCCTTGAGCCCCAGATGGTCAGGCTGGACGTTGAGGACGCAGCCGACGTCGCAGCGATCAAAGGCGAGGCCCTCGCGGAGGATGCCGCCCCGGGCGCACTCCAGCACCGCGACGTCGACGACCGGATCATTGAGCACCATCCGAGCGCTGCGCGGGCCGCTGGCGTCGCCGGCGCGGATTCTCTCTCCGTCGACATAGACGCCGCTGGTGTTGGTCAGGCCCACGCCCCGGCCTTCCGCTCGCAGCACATGGGCGATCATCCGGCCCACGGTCGACTTCCCGTTGGTGCCCGTCACCGCGATGACGGGGATGCGGGACGGGGCGCCCCGCGGGAACATCATGTCGATGACGGGTCGGGCGACGTCTCGCGCCTCCCCCTCCGAGGGCGCCAGATGCATGCGCAATCCCGGCGCCGCATTGACCTCTACCACCCCCCCGCCCGTATCGCGCACCGAGCGGCGGATGTCCGGCGCCAGTAGATCCACTCCGGCGACGTCCAGGCCCAGGGCCAGGGCCGCCCGCCGGGCGATGGCGGCGTTGGCCGGGTGAATCTCATCGGTCCGATCCGTCGCCGTCCCGCCTGACGAGAGGTTGGCGGCGGTACGCAGCAGGACCCTGGCGCCGGGCTCGGGGACGCTCTCGGGCGTCAAACCCTGGCGGGCGAGGAGGGTCAGCGCCTCCTCGTCGAGACGGATCAGCGTCAGGCTGTTCTCGTGGCCGACCCCCCGGCGCGGATCGGCGTTGACCTCTTCGACCAGTTCGGCCACCGACCGGCGCCCGTCGCCCTCGATGCAGGGCGGGCGGCGCTCGGCGACGGCGACGACCCTGCCGTCGATCACCAGGACGCGGTAGTCCCGGCCCGGAAGCTCCTGCTCGACGATGACCCGCCGTCCGTGAGGCGCGGCCAGGGCGAAGGCCTTCCTGACCGCCTCGGGCGAGTCCAGGCCTGTCGTCACCCCCCTTCCGTGGTTGCCGTCGAGCGGCTTGACCACGACCCTGCCGCCCAGGCGGGCGGCGGCGGCGGCGGCCTCGTCCGCGGTGCGGACCACCTCTCCGCGCGCAGTCGGACAGCCAACCGCCTCGAGCAGAGCCTTGGCTTGAGCCTTGTCGCCCGCCAGTTCGGCTGAGATCAGGCCTGTACGGTCCGTCACGCTGGCGCGGAGCCGTCTTTGCCGGGCGCCCCAGCCCAGGCGCAGGAGGCTGCCGGTGTTGAGGCGTTCGACAGGAATCCCTCTGCGGCGCGCGGCGTCGACCAAGGCCTGGGTCGAGGGTCCGAACGCGGTCCGGCGCACCGCGTCCCGGAGGATAGCCACGGCCGCGTCGGCGCCCGCCGCGCCTGACAGGCGGGAATCCAGGCTGTCCGCGCAGACCCGGTCCAGACCGCCGATTCCGGCGAGGGTCTCCGGCAGCAGGGCGTCGCAAAGCTGGAGGGCCAGTCGTCCCGCCAGGAGGGCCGTCGTCTCATCGCGATAGGTGAAGAGGATGTCGTAGACGCCCGCGCGACCCCGGACCGAACGCGTCTTGCCGCGGGCGACAGGGGTCCCCGCGCGGGTCTGCAGTTCAAGGGCGACATGCTCCACGACGTGGCCGAACCAGGTCCCGTCGCGCAGACGACGGACAAATCCGCCCGGTTCGCCGTAGCAGCATCCGTGCCGGTGCAGACCCGGAAGGGCCTCCAGCAGGCGGGCCGTGAAGTCGCCCAGCCGATCGGTCGGCCAGTCCTCCATCCGCCCCAGATCCAGGCGTATCCGCGCCATGGGCCTTGCGCTGTACAGATGAGGGCCGCGGTAAAGGCTCCGCTCAAGGACCTGCATCGCCCGCTTGCCCGTCGCCGTCGTCATCATGCTCATGCAGCCAGCTCGCGCGGCGCTTGCTCGGTCAATCCGCGCACCAAGGCGCGAACCACCATGGCCGCGGCGACGGCGCGCGACGGGGCCTGCCCGCCGACAAGGGCCGCCCCGTCTCCCGGGTCCGTCACGGCCCAGTTCCAGGTCTCCCCGACCTGGCTGATCGTCCATCCAAATCCAGCCTGTTTCACTCGGCGCCTCCCTGAAGGACTGGATGAACCGACTGTCCCTAACCCAGTTCCACTGTCTGAAACCCGACACGGAGCCAGGGATTTCGCGGCCTCGCGCCCCTTCGGGAACCCTGGGTCGCGGCAAGGCGTATGGCAGTCCCAAGTCACAGGAGCCTTTCATGTCGCCAGAGGGTCCAGCCCCGCTCCCCGCCCCCGAACCCTCGGATCCGGCGGGTTTTCATCGTCGGTTGGCGCACTGGAACCACCGTCGTCTCGCCCCAGCCACGCCGCGTCCGGCCTGGCGCGACCATCTCCGCCACGATGCGGAGATGATGCTGGTCGAGGGCGAATTCATCGAGCGCGCCCGGGCCGAGGCCGCGCCCTGGCTCGCCGACCTTCCTTCCACCGCCGACGCCTTCGTCGCCTGGTTCGAGGCGCTCAAGGGATCCGGCCCCGGCGAGGCGGATCCGCTCTTTCCCTGGCTGGCAGAGACGGCGTCGATGGAGAAGATGCGCTGGTTCCTGCTCCAGGAGGTGGCCGGTGAAGCCGGTTTCGAGGATCTCGTGGCCATGGCCCAGGTCAAGATGCCGGCCCGTGCCAAGCTCGAGCTGGCGCGCAACTATTGGGACGAAATGGGTCGCGGGTCGGAGGCCGGCATGCACGGCCCCATGCTGGACCGTCTCGCCGCAGCGCTCGACCTTAATCCCAGGATTGATGAGACGGTCTGGCCGTCCCTTGCGCTCGGCAATACGCTCGTCGCCTTCTCCACCCAGAGACGCTACGCCTATCACGCTCTCGGGGCCTTGGGGGCGGTCGAACTCACGGCGCCCTGGAGAGCCGCCCATGTGGCGGAGGGGCTGAAACGGCTCGGCGTTGGCGTGGAGCGCAAATACTTCGCCCTTCACGCCACCTTGGACATCGCCCATTCCGAAGCCTGGAACGAGGAGGTGCTTCGTCCGCTTGCGGCGGAGCGGCCAGAGTGCGTCCGCGCACTGGCTGAAGGCGCGATCATGCGGCTGATGGCCGGCGCCCGTTGTTATGACGCCTACCGGACCCAGCTTTGGGGCGCCTCGCCCGTACGTCGCTCCGCGTGACGGCGCAGGCCTTCACGCCCGCCGACCTCGCCCTTCTTGATCTGCTTTCTCGCCTGGAGGCCGCCGGATATCATTTCGTCTCGCCCACCCCGGCCACCCATGGCCTGGTCGCGCGACGACGGCGGGCGCGAGGGGCGGACATCCTTCGGGACATTCTCGGCTGGGGCCGGGTCTTTGATCCCGAAGCCGCGCCCGATTGGCTTCTGGACGTTCTGACGGAGGCCGACGCCCTCAGGGAAGACGCCGACGGCTTGCGCGCCCGGCTTCGCGTGAGCCGGCTGGACGGACGCCTTCACCTGCATTCCGCCTGCTCTGCGGACGACCAGGCTGTCTTCCTGGGCCCGGACAGCTATCGCTACGTCCGTTTCCTGCGCCAGACCCTGTCCGGCGCCGCGTGGGGAAAGGCCCTCGAGATAGGGGTGGGCGCCGGGGCCGGAGCTCTTGCGATCGCCGCCCTCAACCCGCAAGCCGCTGTTGTCGCCACCGACATCAATTCCCAAGCCCTTCGCCTCTGTCGTCTCAACGCCCGGCACGCCGATCTTCTGGTCGACCTCCGCCCGGGCGGCTTTCCGGTTGAGGGCGTCTGGGACCTGATCGCGGCCAACCCGCCTTACATGGTGGGTCGCAGCGGACGGCTGTACCGCGACGGCGGCGGTCAGTACGGGGCGGAGGTCGCTCTGGCATGGGCGAACGAAGCCCTCTCCCGCCTCGCCCCCGGCGGCCGCCTCCTGCTCTATACCGGCGCCCCGGTCGTGGCTGGCGAGGATTTGGTGCGCGCCGCCCTCACGAGCCTGGCGCGCCGGTGTGGGGCGCATCTGGTCTATGAGGAGATTGATCCTGACGTTTTCGGGCCCAGCCTCGCCCGGGCCTCCTACGCCGAGGTCGAACGCATCGCCGCCGTCGGCGCGGTCGTCACCGTCTGACGGACGGGCCCCGGCTGTGTCGGCTTCCGGTCTCAGCCGACCGGCCTGTGTGCGGATCGTTAGGCCTGTCTGAAGCCTAGGGAGAAGAACGACATGTCCGTCATCGACAAGGCCATCGCCGCCATCACGCCTGCGCCTTCGGCGAAAAAGAGGGCGGAGGCCACGGCGACGGCGCGTGAGGCCGCGGTGGCCGGGGACTGGCTGTCTACGGCACTGGATCACCATGAAGCGATCAGGGCGGCCTTCCGAACCGGTCGACAGGCGGCCCCCGGCGTGGAGCGTCTGGCGGCGCGCGATGCCCTGGCCCTTGTCCTCAATGGTTACAGCCTCGCTGAGGAACTGGTTCTTTATCCCGCCATGGCCCGCCACGGCCACAAGAGCCAGGCCGGCCTAGCCTATAGCGAGCAGACCGCCGCCAAGATGCAGATGGCCGAACTTGAGACCCTTAACCCGAACTCGGACGCCTGGCTCGACAAGTGGGAGTATGTCGAGGGCGCCGTCCTGACTCATATGTATGAGGAAGAGCACGGCTGGTTTCTCCACCTGAAGGGCCATGCCGAGGACCAGGACCGATTGAAGATTCGCTATCTTCAGGAATTCGATCGCTACGTCGGCGGCTGATCCCCGCATGTCGTCTCTTCGATCCATAGGGTGAGGTCGGGCGCCGGGGCGAACCGGTCGATGTTGGCGACGCTGATTTCAAGAAGGTCGGGCGGCGGCTTTGGACACACCAAGCTTCCTGGGTTTGACCGTGGTCTCACCCTTCACGCGCTCGGCGATGCCGGCGGCTTCCAGGCGGTCGGCGGACTTGGCATCGGCAGCCGCGAATGGAGCGCTAGCAGCAGCTGCGCCGTTAGGCGGGGAAGAAGCCTACGAGGGCTTTCATTGCGACCGGGGGAGGCTCCTATTGTCATCTTGCGAGGCTCATGCACGCCTCGTCACTAAAGGAGAAAGGCATGGCCAAGCTGATAGCAATCGCGTCGAAGGATGGCGGCAAGATCTGGATCTGCCCGGAGCATGTAGTCAAGCTCTCAACGCTCGGCACGGACAGAACGTTCTTGACGCTCACATCGGGCGAGACCTTCGAAATCGGCGGTGATCTTGATGACATTGCCGAGGCAGTGAACCGTAACCGCGTCGATCCCATCCATCCCTGATCCAGCCATTCCCGTAGGGCCGAATATGGTCAGGCGGAACGAAGCTAGCGAAGGCCGGTTTGGGTAACCCGAGAGGAGGATCGCATGAGCGAAACGCAAACCAACAGCGCCGCCCTGATCGTTCGAGCGGGCAAGGTCCGCATCGCGTCGCGCATTAAACTGTCCAACGGCGGGCTGTTGGCGGTTGGCGCGCTTGTATCCAGCATACTCGCGTCGACGGCGGTCTTGGTCTGGGTTTCGACCAGCGTCGCCCGCCGGCATCCCGTGGCGACAGGTTTGCTGCACCGACGATAGCCAAAAAAAGGGCGGCCGTTTCCAGAGGGCCTTGGGATTACTTGGGCTTCTTCGAGCCGCCGGCCGGGATCTTGTCGATCAGGCCCTTCACGCTTGGGTTTGATGCATTAGTCTTCGGCTGGACCTTCTTGGCCTTCCCCTTGGATTCTTTCACGTCGTCGTGCCTTTCATGTGCCGGGGCAGGCTATCAGCCCTGATCCCGGCAAATGAGGCCGAACTGTCCCGTTTCAGAGAGAGCCGTGCGACATAAGGCCCAGGTAAAGCAACGCGCCGACGTCGAACTTGGGCGGCCGCCACTTCCACCAGGCCACGCCAGAATGATCATGGCCCACTCCGACATTGTTGGAATTGCCGCCGTCCTCAGGACGAGACGCAGCGCGCTTTCTTTCTGGATGTTGTAGTCGGCGAGCGTTCGGCCGCCCTGTAGCTGCTTGCCGGCAAAGTTGAGAATCTGCTGCTCAACTCGATATCCAGCCTGATCGTCTTGCCGGTCGGTGTCTTGGCGAAGATCTGCATGCTTTGAGCGAACACAGGCTGGACCAAGCCGGTGCTCGGGCGCGGGAGGATCACGAGAGGGGTGAGAATAGGCATCGTCACTGACCGGCAGCAGACGCCTGTACTGGCTAAGAAACTGGCGTTATGCATCACGATGATTCGAAGCAGGCGCCCGCCGATGACGACGACTGCATAATCAAGCCTCAACAGCTGGGCTTTTTTACGGAAGATGCCTGCCCGTGCTTCCGCCCTCCCACGGCGCGACCCTCCACGTGCTCCTGGGCCTGGCCGCGGATCTCTGCCTCGCGTTTACGGTCGCGGACGCCCCCATGCTTCACTAGGACTTTTGGACGCCCCGCGACGGCCTCATCCCGTCCCGCTCTGGGCCAATTCGCCCCAGCGCCGGAGCTTCTCTCCGACGGGCGGGGCGCGACGCCCGTCCCGCCGTCTGTCTTGAAGGCGAGTCTGGGACAGCGGCGCTTCGGCGGCGTCTAATTTTAACTTTCCGCCTGCGCGAAACACGCGAAAAACCAACCTATGTGAAGAACTGAGCGCCGAAGCCATGCTGTTGGTCGAAGGCCATGAAGAATCAGTCGGATATAGGTCTTGAAGCACGGCTCACCGCTCCCCTGGAGCGTATGCTGGCCAGCTTCGCCCCCGTGGGGATCGAGGGGACGGCCCTGATCCGCAGCAGCTTCACGAGCGCACCCCAGCAGCAGCCGTCCGGCGCCGCGATTCCCATGGATCCTGAGCGCAACCAGGCCCGACTGGTGGCGAGCGGCTGGATCGCGAGGGGAGCCATGCTGAACGACGGACGACGTCAGATCGTCGGTCTCAGCCTGCCCGGCGACGTGATTGTGGCCTCGGGATCGGTGGACGCCGATCTCCAGGTCTGGGCTCTGACCGAAATCGTCACGGTGGACGCCACCGCCTTCTGGACCATGCTTTCCGAACCCGGGGCCCTGGCCTCCCCACTGAAGGAAGCCTGGCGGCGCTGCCGGACGGCGGAACGCCTTCGAATGGCGCGCCAGGTCATCCGGCTCGGACGGCTCAACGCCTACGAACGTACGGCCCACCTGCTGCTCGAGCTGCATGAGCGGCAGGTCCGTCTCGGGTCCGCGCGCAACGGCGCCCTCCACCTTCCCCTGACGCAGGACGTGCTCGCTGACATCCTCGGCCTGAGTGCGGTCCACATGAACCGTACGCTGCAGCAGCTGCGACGCAACGTTCTCGTAGACTACCGGACAGGACGCACCGTACTGCAGGATCTGCCCGGCCTCGTCCAGGCGGCTAACCTCAGCGCGGTTTGCGGGCCGCTCATTCCCGCGCCATTCTAATACCGGGCGCGACCGGAACCGGTTGGTCCTTGGACGGGTTGACTTCAAGCCCCTGCAAGCGAGGACGCCATGCCCCCCCGCCCTGACAAGCCGAACAGCCCGCATCCCGAGAAAAATACAGATCCCACAGTGACGGCGCCGGCCCGCACGGACGGACGCTCCGACGGTCTCGAAGAAAAGAAGCCCATTAGGATCTTCCGCGCGGGCCAGAACGCTGGCGGCGACACCCGCTCCACGGCGGCCTCAACCCGGACCTAAAGGTCGCGTCGCTAGCACTCATGTGCGACCGCTCTCTACCCGCCGCTCCGTCGAGCCCGGGACCAGGCGTGCACAAGTCGTGGATCGGACACTGGCAACATCAGGGCGGCGTGGTCTCTTCCCCTCTGGCAACGGAGGTATCTGATGAAATCCATACTGGTGACGGGCGGCGCGGGCTATATCGGCGCTCATGCCTGCAAGGCGCTCGCGGCCGCCGGCTTTGAACCCGTGGTGTTCGACGATCTGAGCAACGGCCATCGCGACGCCGTCAGATACGGTCCCCTTGTAACGGGCGACGTGCGCGACAGCGCCGCCCTGAGCACCTGCATGAAGCGGCATGGCGTGCAGGGCGTGATCCACTTCGCCGGCCTGATCGAGGTGGGTCGATCCATCCAGGAGCCGGCGACCTTCTGGGACGTGAACCTCAACGGCGTCGCCTCGGTCCTCGCCGCCATGCGCGCCAATGGCGTGCGGCGGATCGTCTTCTCTTCCACCGCCGCCGTCTACGGGCAGGCCGGCGCCGCGCTTCTGGACGAAAGGGCGGCGACCTCTCCCATCAATCCCTACGGCGACAGCAAGCTGGCGGCAGAACGCCTGATCGCCGCCCATGCCCGAGCTCACGGCGTGGAAGGCGTGGCCCTGCGCTATTTCAACGCCTCGGGTGCGGACCCGGAGGGAGAACTCGGCGAGGCCCATCAGCCAGAGAGCCACCTGATCCCCCTCGCCCTTGAGGCCGCGCTTGGCTTCGGTCCTCCGCTCAAGGTCTTCGGCCTGGACTTCCCGACGCGCGACGGCGCCTGCGTGCGAGATTTCATCCATGTCGCCGACCTCGCGCGCGCGCACGTCGAGGCCCTCACGGTTCCGGCGGGTGAAGCCGGTTTCCTCGCAATGAACCTCGGACTGGGCAGGGGACTATCTGTGCTGGAGGTCATCGCCGCCGTGGAGCGGACGACCGGCCGCCCCGTGCCCTGGGAGGCCGCGCCGCGGCGCGCCGGTGATCCTCCTGTCCTCGTGGCGGACCCAGGCCTGGCGCGCCTTCGCCTGGACTGGACGCCGAGGTTTACGGAGATAGACGACATCGTCGAAACCGCCCTGGCCTGGCGGCTGCATCCCTGCTTCGGCCCCGCCGCCGCCCACGCCCATGTCGCCTGAACAAAAGCCCCTGGAAATCTGGGGCGGTCACGAATGCTCATTGAACCGGGTCGGCGAGACGTTTCGAGATCAGACCGTCCTGAGCGGACATGAGGAAAGGGAAGACGATCTGGACCGGTTCGCCGCTCTTGGTCTCAAGGCGCTGCGCTATCCCGTGCTTTGGGAAAGAACGGAACTCTCCCCGGGCGTCCTCGACTGGAGCTGGGCGGATCGGAGGCTTGGCCGCATACGGGCGCTGGGCATGGGCGTGACCGCCGGCCTGGTTCATCACGGGTCGGGCCCGGCCTGGACCGATCTCCTGGATCCGAACTTCGCATCGGGTCTGGCGCGCTTCGCGGGCGCGGCTGCAAGGCGTTATCCCTGGATCCGAGACTGGTGCCCGGTGAACGAACCCCTGACCACGGCGCGCTTCAGCACCCTCTACGGCCTGTGGCATCCCCATCTTCGAGACGAACGGTCTTTCTGGCTCGCCCTCCTTAATCAGGTCGACGCCGTGCGCTGCGCCATGCGCGAGATCCGGCGGATCATACCGGAGGCCCGCCTGATCCAGACCGAGGATTTCGGCCGGACCTTCGCCACGCCGCCCTGCCAGGACCAGGCTGATCATGAGAACCGTCGAAGGCTGATGACCTGGGACCTGCTCTGCGGACGGGTGACGCCGGAGCACGATCTTTACCCCCGCCTCGCCCACATGGGATTCGGCCCTCGTCTGGACGCCATCTCAACCGATCCCTGCCCCCCGGTGATCGGCCTCAATCACTACCTCACCAGTGATCGTCTTCTGGACCACCGGCTGGAACGCTATCCCGTGTCGCTTCACGGAGGAAACGGACGCCTCGCCTACGCAGACGTCGAGGCGGTGCGTGTAATCGACCCCGCCCCGCCGGGCTGGAGCGCTCATCTGCAAGCGCTTTGGCGCCGCTACCGCAGACCCATCGTCGTCACCGAATGCCACCTCGGCTGCACCCGCGAAGAACAGTTGCGCTGGCTCCACGAATGCTGGTCGGCGGCGCTGGACGTCCGCCGGTCGGGGGCGAAGGTGGAGGCCGTGACCGTCTGGAATCTCCTGGGCAGTTTCGATTGGGACAGTCTCCTGACTCGCGCGGACGGCCGCTACGAAACCGGCGCCTTCGACATCTCGGAAGGCGTCCCCCGTAAAACGGCCCTGGCGGCGCTGGTGAGGGACCTGGCCCTGGATGGCGACACCGATATGGCGCTCGCAACCGAGACCGGCTGGTGGCGGCGCCCCCAACGTCTGCTCTACCCGCCGCCAAGACCCGGGTCCCTGTCCTGTCAGCCACGGGAGGCCGCCCCCTTGCAGGCCATTGCCTGCCAGGACGCGCACCCTGAACTCCTGGCGGAGTGCGAACGTCGGGGCTTGCGTCTGGAGGGCGCCGACGACGGCGCGGCCTGGCGCTTTGTCGCTTCAGAGACGCCGACGCGCCGAGCTCTGGATCTATTGATCGATCAACGCCTGTCCGGGGGACCTGTGCCCTCGACCCGACACAGGGATACAGGCGGCCGCCGCAGGATTTGATCAAGGCTCCCTTTATGAAGAAAGCCGCCATGACCCAGCCTTCCGCCGCCTCCGCCGCCGACATTCTTGATCTTCCACACGCGCGGCGAGATCCCGTCGTCTGCCTTTCCCATCTGCGGTGGAACTTTGTCTTCCAGCGACCCCAACATCTCATGGCCCGGTTCGCCCGGACCCGACCGGTCGTCTTCCTGGAAGAGGCCCTGCCTGCGGAAGCGGGCGCGCCGGTCGGCCTCGACGTCCGGTCGTGCCCTGACACCGGCGTGCTGGTGGCCACGCCCCGACTGCCGCATGGCGTAGACGGGCCCTGTCGCGACGCCGTCGTGCGACAGCTCCTCGACGATCTTCTCGCTGAACGCGCGCTGAGCCGTCCCGTGCTCTGGTACTACACACCGATGATGCTGCCGGTCGCGAGACATATCGAAGCCGCCGCCGTGGTGTTTGACTGCATGGACGAGCTTTCCGCCTTCCGTTTCGCCCCGCCGGAGCTCCGAATTCTGGAGGCGGAGTTGATGAGCGCGGCGGACGTAGTTTTCACCGGCGGCTACAGTCTTTTCGAAGCCAGGCGGAACCGGCACGCCAATATCCATCCCTTTCCTTCCAGCGTCGACGTCCCTCACTTCGCCCGAGCGCGCGAGGCCGGACGCGATCATCCGGCTCAGGCTGATCGGCCCGGGCCGCGGCTCGGCTTCTACGGGGTCATCGACGAGCGCATGGACCTCGACCTCATCGCGGCGGTCGCCGACGCACGGCCGCACTGGTCCCTCGTCTTCGTGGGCCCTGTGGTCAAGATCGACGAGGCGGACCTGCCGCGGCGCCCCAATCTCCATTACCTGGGGCTGAAGACCTATGACGAGCTCCCGGACCTTCTCGCGGGATGGGACGTGGCGCTCATGCCCTTCGTCATCAATGAATCCACCCGTTTCATCAGCCCTACTAAGACGCCGGAATATCTGGCAGGCGGTCGCCCCGTGGTCTCGACCCCGGTTACCGACGTCGTGAGACATTACGGGGCTCTGGAGGGCGTCCACATCGCAGCAGGCGCCGACGCCTTTGTGGCTGGCTGCGAAGCGGCCCTGGCGCAAAGGGGCGACCCGTCATGGCTGGACGAGGCCGACGCCGCTCTATCGCACCTGTCATGGGACCAGACCCAGGCCCGAATGGCGGTCATGGTCGACAGGGCCGCTACACTCCGCGAACCCCTCACGGGCGGCGGCGCACATCGCGAATGCTCCACCGGCGGCGGCTCGGTTCGCGCCCCTGAATCCCCCTTCATCCGCCCATCAAACCGGGCGTCTCACTACGACGCCCTCGTCGTCGGCGCCGGCTTCGCGGGTTCAGTCATGGCCGAACGCCTGGCCTCAAGCGGACGACGGGTCCTCCTGGTCGATCGCCGATCCCACATCGGCGGCAACGCCTACGATGAACAAGATGCGGCTGGCGTCCTGGTCCACCGGTACGGTCCCCACATCTTCCACACCAACTCGGCCGAGGTGTTCGACTATCTCTCGCGTTTCACGCCTTGGCGACCCTATGAACATCGTGTTCTGGCCCGAGTGGGGGAACGCCTCGTGCCCATGCCCATCAACCGGACGACGCTCAATCTGCTCTATGGCCTAGACCTCAGGTCCGACGAGCAGGCCGAGGCCTACCTGTCGTCGCGGGCTGAGCCGGTGGACAAGGTGGTCACGTCCGAGGATGTCGTGGTTTCTGCGGTCGGCCGGGAGCTCTACGAGACCTTCTTCCGCGGCTACACCCGCAAGCAGTGGGGCCTGGATCCTTCGCAGCTCGACCGTTCCGTGACGGCGCGCGTCCCGACGCGAACCAATACCGATGACCGCTATTTCACTGACGCCTTCCAGGCCATGCCTCTGCACGGCTATACTCGGCTGTTCGAGAACATGCTTGATCACCCCAATATCCGGGTGGAGACGGGCGTGGACTTCAGGGATGTCGAGGCCGAAGTGCTCTACGACCATCTGGTCTTCACGGGGCCTATCGACGAGTTCTTCGATCATCGATACGGGCCGCTGCCTTACCGATCTCTGCAGTTCCGCCACGAAACGCTTCAGCAGGAAACCTTCCAGCCTGCCGCGGTCGTCAACTACCCCGAAGAGACGGCGCCCTATACCCGGGTGACGGAGTACAAGCACCTGACGGGCCAGTCGCATCCCTGCACCAGCATCAGCTATGAATACCCCTGCGACGACGGCGACCCCTACTATCCGGTCCCCCGCCCAGAGAACCAGGCGCGCTTCAAGCAGTATGAGGCGCTCGCCCTCGCGCGTCGCGACGTCAGCTTCGTGGGCCGCCTCGCCACCTATCGCTACTACAACATGGATCAGGTGACCGGACAGGCCCTGGCCGCCTTCCGTCGCCTTACAAGGTCTTCCGTCGTTTCAGATCTGACGGCAAGTCCGGGCATCCGGGCCTGACGCCACCGTCTCCGACCAGGCGGGTGTCTTCCGTCTCCGCCGACAGATAATCTCTTCCTAACCCATGTTATTGGACTGCCTCATGTCCGGAGTGAGGATGGCCCCATGTCGAGAGCGGGATCCAGACCGAGACGACCGAACGGCCTCATTGGCCGGGTGCTGGCTTTCATCTTCGGCCCGACGCCGCTTATGCGCCGCCCCGGCAGGACCAGGAACTGGATTTCGCAGGGGGGCGGCCGTCCGTCTGAGCGCTGAGCGCTTCGACCGGCCTGTACGTCATCGCGTCAGTGCAGCTTGAGCCGCCCCGAAACACGGCGATGGGCCAACCGGCTCAAGGCGAGCAAAATGGTTCTGCGCAGCCCAACGACAACCCGGTGGTGTTGCAGGTGAAGAGCCATATAGGCCCAGCGCGCGAGAAGGCCCTCGATCAGGAAGTCAGGTCCGACGAGGCCTCCCATCAGGGAGCCCAGTCCATGATCAGGGCCAAGGGAAATGAGGGATCCTCTGTCGCGGTACTGATAGGGTCCGGGGTCCCCGGGCTGCATAAGAGCCCTCGCCAGATAGACGGCTTCCTGAGACGCCGCCTGGGCCCGGGCCGGAACCGCGCGTCCGTCGGGTCCAGGCGCTTCTGCGCAATCGCCCATGGCGTAGACGCCGGGGGCGGAGGCGCGTAGCCGGTCATCCACGATGAACTGGTTGAGGCGCCCCGTGGTCAGGCCAAAGGTCTTGTTGACGTCGGCCGCCTTGACCCCGGCGGCCCAGACGACCAGGTCGGCTGGAATCTCACCCACGCTGGTCTCGAGGCCGTCGGCCCGCACCCGCGTCACGCGCGCCCCGACGGCGAGCCTGACGCCGCGCGCCTGCAGCGCCCGGGCCGCCTTGTCGGCGACCGCCTCAGGCAGACCGCCGAGGATGCGAGGCGCGGCTTCTGCTACCGTCACCTCCAGCGTGAAGCGCTCGGTCGGGTCGAGCGCCGCCGACAAAACCGCGTGTCCCTCCAGGAGCTCGGTTGCGAGTTCGACCCCGGTCGCGCCGGCGCCGACAATGGCGATCCTGAGCAGACGGCGGCCGTCATAGGCGGAGGACAGAAAGAGCGCCGCCAGCCGCCGGTGAAAGGCCTCCGCATCCGCCACATCCTCCAGCAGACAGGCGTGTTCCGCCGCGCCGGGCGTGTCGAACAAATGGCTTCCGGCGCCCGTCGCCAGGACCAGACGCTCGAAATCAAGGGAACGCGCCCCGATCAGGAGAGCGCCGTCTACGTCACGCGTTTCGGCCAGGCGAAGGCGGCGCGCGACGGGGTCCAAGCCTTCGACCTCGCCGAGAACGAATCTGAAATGATTGCGACGCGCGAGCATCAGATAGTCGAGGCCCTCCTGCCTCGAGTCCAGCGAGCCCGCCGCGACTTCATGAAGGGAGGGTTTCCACAGATGGAAGACCGCCCGGTCAATGAGGAGCACCTTTCGGGGTCCTTCGTGAGGACCCAGCCGCCGCCCAAGAAGGGCGGCGAGCTCCAGGCCGCCTGCGCCGCCGCCTACGATCACGATCTGGTTCTGCATCCTGAAACAATCCCCGCCGCCTGCAGGGGTTGCGAAAAGGCCGACGCCCCGCATTCCGGACCGCAAGCTCGGGGGTTTCCTAAGAATGCTTGCTTCGCCAGTGACCAAAAGCGGACTCTAGGCGCCAAGGCGCGGACGAAGGGCTTCCTTGTTCAAGAAGAAGGACGTTCTGAATATGCTTGCCGAGCTCCGCTATCTCGACAGTCGTTTCAAGGACCATCTCGAGTCAGAGACCGGCATGGAGGGCCCTGCCGAGCTCTGCCGGCTGTTCGCCATGGTCTCCATCATCCGCGAGGAACTGCTTTACCCCCGCTATGTCGATGTCGATCCAGCGACCGTGGACGACCTGATTGCGATCATGGACCTGATGCGGGTCATCGCAGGCGAGGTGGAGACGGCGACGCCGTCCGAGATGCTGGCCACGCGCGCCTGGATCCGGCAATGGCGGCGCCTATGGCGGGACCACGCCGCCCTGGAAGAGGGTTCGATGGTCATGCTCGAACGGCCAGGAGCCCTGCCCCGCGACAAATATTGCGAGATAGACCTCAAGGAACGGTTGGCCGGGCTGGAGAGCCTTTCGGACGTCCCCGTTCCGGAGCCGGTCGCCCTAGGAAAATTCCGCAGCCCTCATCGCCCCTCGGGTCTTGTTCTCGATGCCTTCGAGCTAGGCCAATCTTAGACCGAGGCCCTTGTGAGCCTTAGATAGGTAGGGTCGAATTCCGCCTGTCTGACTAAGCCATCCCAGTCGCAAATCTCAATTACGCGTCCTGTCCATTTGACCAGGTCCGCGACGCGGAGCTGAGCGATGGAACGATTGACGTGCACGTCCGACAGCCCGAGAACGTCCGCGAGCACGGCCTGACTGAGAGGAAGCTCCATCCTGCAGCCTCCTGCGCGATGGACGGTCTTCAGGCGAAGATAGAGTTCGCACAGGAGATGCGAGAGCCGCGCCACGGCAGTCCGGCGCCCCAGGCCTGCAATCCATTGCCGGTGCACGGCGGCGTCGATCAGGGTGTCCATCCAGAGCAGCCGGGTCAGATGGGGTTCGGTCTCTGTCAGCCGCCGCAGGCCCTCATGAGGAGACCTCGCAACCGTGCAGGCGGTGAGCGCAACGACCCCATGATCCATGGGGGTCATCATCAGACTGTGTAGATCGACGAAGTCGCCGGGCACGTTCAGTTCCGTGATCTGCCTTGCGCCATTCATCAGCACGACATATCGGGCTGCGAAGCCGTCGAGGACGAGCGTGCTGTATGCCGGCGATGAATGCTGCCGGACGATGTCTTCGCCCGCGGGAATGATGATCGGGGGCTGAAGAAGGTCTCCAAGAACCTCCCTCTCGCGCCCGGAGAGTTCATCACGACGCGACAGCTTCTGGATCAGAGGGCTGATCAGGACGGTCTCCTCGCCACAGGGGAAGTGTCCTGATAAGCCTCGAGCGCCGGACGCGTTCCGCCGCTGGCGCCGCTGTCGAAAGTCAGGATCTCGAACAGGCCTCGCCGCCCGCCGTCGCCAAGCCCTTGGCGTCCGACGAGACGTTGAACCGCAGCTCCCCTTCCTCGAAGACCCTGGCTTCTTGAAAGGTGCGGCTCGCGCCCAGACGACGCTTCACCAGCGCGATCGCTGCCTGGGCCTCCTCGGCGACGATGGATTCGGTTCTCAACACGCCCGTGCCCCGAGCGCTGAAGTAGATAGTGTAAATGGTCATATCGCCTCCTTTTCCAGAAGCTCAATTCAGCGCCTTAAACCTCGTTCCTTGTGCACTAAGCCGAACTTTGACGGCAGATACGCTGCTCGATGCAAGCGCCTTTTGAGCTACTTGCCGCTTTCCTAACCCATGTAAGTGCGGTCCGCGCCGGAGCCGCCACTCTGTGCTTAGGAGTCCGTCATGCAAACTATGATCAGCCTCACCAACAACGGCTGCGGCCTTTATCGTCCGCAACTGGACCTGGCCGACCATCCTGTTTTCCAGGCGCTCCCGCGCAGCATCCAGTCGATCGCTCAGTCTCACAGCAAGCTGGTGTCTATCCCGGCCGGCGAGCCCCTCGAGGAAAGCGGTTTTCTCTCCTTTGTTCTCGCAGGGGTTCTCGGCCTCTTCCCCCATGGCGACCGCATCTGCGTCGCGACCGTCATCGCGGGATCGGTTCACGGATGGGACCACGCCCTGGAGCCTGACGGCGACCGCCCGGCGGTGAGGGCCCTGATCGACACTACCTTTTGCCGAGTGCCCGCCGACTGCGTCGTCGATGGCCTTGGCCGCGACTGGCTGAACCGTCTGGTCGCCCGGCAGTCTTCCAGACGGGTGAGCGGTCTGGCGGCCGAAGCGGCCTGCAACGCCACTCACCTCGTTCAGGAACGACTGGCGAAGTGGCTGGTCCGGCTGCATTGCGGGGCCAATGGCGCTCCTCTTCGACTGACCCAGGCTGACTTCGGCGCCATGCTCGGCGTGCAGAGAACCAGCGTCAACGCCGCCGCCGGACGCCTCCAAACTATGGGTCTGGTCCGGTTTGGCCGAGGAAAGGTGCAGATCCTCGATCTTGCCGGCCTGCGCGCCGTTTCCTGCGGCTGCGGCGAGCAGGGGGTTTCCTCTGCCGCCGCAGCCGCCACGCCTTTGCGAGCAGCGGAATCCGCCAGTTGGGCCGCACGCGACGCTCCCCTGCGGAACACGGCCGCCTGATCAGGGGCTGACCGGGACGGGCGATAAGGCGCGTTCCGCCGTCTGGTTCAGCGGGCCAGCCTGAGCTCCGCGAAGAAGATCCTGGCCTGCCAGCACGACGGCGATCGCGGCCAACGACAGAGCGAAGATTCCGCCTGCCCCCACGATCCAGGAGCGACGCCTGCGATCTGGCTTGCCCTTGCTAGGAAAAGAAATGACGACGCCCATGACTCCCGCCTTTGTTACGACCGAGAACGCGGAAAGACGTTCTGAGGCGTAGAATGTCGTCTTGGCGACACTGGTGATCGCCCCAATTAAATAGGAACCTGCCTCCCGACGGAGGAGCGCGTCCTGGGTGTTCGCAGGGTGGATCAGCGGCAGAGCGTGCTAGGCCCGGCTCTGTCCTTGGGGCTCGCCGCAGGGATCGAAATCGGTCCAACCCGATTGATGGCGAACGCCTCCGCGCGTAGCTCCCTCGAGAACGCGACGATTGCCCAGAAGGGCATTGATCCGCACGCGACACGCATCGGAAGCCTTGACGATCACGAGCGCGGCCTGCGCCGAACACCCTTTGCATGGACGTGGGCGTCTTCTATCGCCATATCCGGCTTCGTTGATCGCGCCTAGAAGACTCCCGGTCGCGCTGCCGGCCGCTAGCGCCCTAGTCGACCCCCGACGCCGCCCGCGTCGATGACCGGGCTCAGACCCGAGGGCAGCCGGCATGCAAAGACCAGCAAGAAGGCTGGCCCTTCAACGGAAACGCGCCTTTTGGACAGTTGTCGGGTTTCGAACATTTCGCCGTAACCGTCGCGCCAGCGCCAATATAGGGTCAGCCGAGCGGCTTCTGGTAGATATCGCTGCCAGCAGAGCGGCCCATAATGCGGGCGATCTCGTTAAGGACGGCGCGCTCGCTGTTAACGGCTCCGGACGATCTCGCCGCCTGGAGAAGGGCGTCGATTTCCCTCAGCTTTCCAGGAAGCTCTGGAAGTTCAACGGCTCTGAAGGCCTGATCGTGGATGCTCATGTCACTGCTCCTCATGTCTTCCGGAGCAACGCCGGGCGATCCGCCCCGCTCCATGCTGCAGCAAAAGGCCCGGTAGAGGGCATGCTTTGATACCGAACCGAGCCGATAAGTTCGGAACCCGACCGAAGGAGCAACGCCTAAAGACGCGACGTTGGCTGGATGCAGATCGTTCCTCAAAGAAGATCGGCAGGCGGCCGGTTGCGCGATTGCCCCCCTTTGGCGCAACCGGCCCTCTTCTCTATCGCTTCCTCAGGTCTAGGCCTTCAATGAGCCGAAGCGCCAACCCGGCAGATTTCCCTACCTTCGTGCCGAACGATGATCCGAAGCGAAAAGGCGCCGCCTTCCCGCATAGGCTTCTCGCGCAACATTTCCGAAAGGAAGAGAATCGCCTCGGACCAAGCATCGGCGTCCGTAGACGCTGCGCCTTGGAGAGCCACCTCAGGATCCACGCCGCTTACTATGTAATCATAGATCGCCATTGAGCCATCTACGTCGGGGATGCCAGGGGGTTCACAAGTTCCGATACCGGACACAGGGGAATTATGCAGAGACCAGACAAACAAGGCCTGGGACCCCGATACCGACTCAGCCCAGGGGGACGATCTGATTCAGGCTCCTGAGCCTCGCCGCAACCGTCTATTCTGGCCATGTGTCTTGAGCCTGACATAGGGCCAGTACAACCCGCACGGACCGCTGTGGTCACAAACCTCGTCAGCTATCTCAATCGGTTGCGGATCGAATCGAACAGGTCATTCGTTAGCGTCGCATGCAGGATGGACTGTACAGGGTCGGCTTCAAGACGCGTCTCGGCACGGGCTTTGGCGTCGTCACGCTTCGAGATGGGCGTATCAGCGGAGGAGACAGCACTTCGTGGTACGTCGGTTCCTACCAGCTTGAGGACGGGCTGTTCCGCGCCGAGATTCAGGTCGATCGCCATACAGAGATGTCGATGGTCAGATCCGTGTTCGGGGTGGAACGCGCTCGGATCCTACTGGAGGGTCAATCACTCGGAAACGAGGCCTTGATGAAGGGGGCTTCTCCTGACGCTCCAGAAGTGGCTTTTGAAGCCGTGCTTTCTCGCCTCGCGTGACCGAAGATCGCCGAGGGCCACGTCACTCGATGAAGTCATCCCGTACACCGGCGTCACGACAGCAAAAACCCCGCCTGGTTAAAGGCGGGGTTCGCGCAGCTAACTTGGCTGACTAGCTGCCGGCGCCGAATCCAGCGGGCCCGCCTGCGCCGGCAGCACCCTCGCCTCCCGAAGCCGGCGCCGGACGAGCCTTCCCTGGCTGGCGCTGAGCCTGCTCTCGAAGGTTTTCGCGTTGCTGCGGGTTCGCGTCCGGCTGCGGCGTTGTCCTCTCCCGATCCTCTGCGCGATCCGGGTTCGGTTGGGCCTCGGTCATTTCGATCTCCCTGGATTGATTACAGGAAACCAAGTGTTCTGAGGCAGGGCCGTTCATAAGGCTGCGCTACACGAAAATGTTGAACCCCTTAGGGAACTGACAGGTCATCCACGGCCTCCGACGGGCCGTATCGCCTGAGGCTCAGGACTTGCTCCGAGACCAGAGCCCGATCGCAGTTTCCGAGTTCAGTATCAAAATGACCCGTACTTCTCGCGTATCCGACCTTCGCCAACTCCAACGCAATGCCGAGAACATGGCCAGGCTGTCGCCTTTCAAGGCTGACCGTGATCGGTTCGGGCGGATCGCAGAACGATATCGTGAAGAAGCAGACACCCTAGAGCGGGACAGCCCCCCCCCTCGGTGAGGGGTCTCTGCCTTGAATACGTCGACAGCGTCTGGATCCCCGACTGCGGTGAGGAGTACTTCAACAGCCGCGCGCCCTCGGCGCTTCCTTACCTGCCGCGCCTTCTGCCCGACCCCAACAAACCGAAGCCCGGATGTTGAAGCGGCCCACTTTGAGCAACGACCGCAAACGGTCGGCCTAACGCGCTGGGGAGGCTTCGGCCTCCCCGCTTTCGCTTAGTCGACCCACTGGCCTGCCGCCAACTCGGCTTCGTAATGCGATATCATCTCACCCAGCTTGGCAATCCGCTGTTCGTAATCGGCGACTGCCTTCACAGCATCGGCCGAGGCGTTCATCGCCGCCGTCATGGCACCGCTGATCATCGCATGCAGCGACACGCGCGCACTGCTACAGTCGGCTTTGAGCTCCTCGACATAAGCGAGGATGGACTCTTTCGAACCCGCTAGACGGCCTGGCTCTGTCATTGCCCCTCCTCGGAGGCTTTCGGCGCCTTCAAACTCAGCAGCCACTTCACCACCCCCACGGCCACCAGCGCCCCGCCAATCACCATGGCCGTCACGATCAGCCATTCAGGCCACGGTCGCCAGATCACCTTCTTCGGCCACGCCAGGATGATTACGAGCGCTCCGGTCGCAATCCAGTCGAACGGTTTCGACTGCGCGACGTGCTGAAGCAGGCTCTTGACCTCGCGGTGGAGAAGCTTGCGGTTCATGCGCGCCCGACCAGCACCATGCCGAAGACGATCAGCCCGATCAGCGCCAGCATTCCTAGTACGGCCAATGCAGCCTTGCCCTGCTCGCGAAGCGACCGCGTGTCAGCCTCGCGGTCCAGATAGAAAAGGTTCTCACCCACCGACACGATCACCTTGTGCTTGATCAGGGCGTTCACGGTTGACCGAGGATGCTTCGGCGGCAACGGAATCGCGGTCTCGGCGCCGAATGCTCCGGCCTTCTCGAAGTGCTGGATCATCTGTTTGCGCATCACGGCGGCCATGATGGCGACGTTGGCGCCTGCATTTGCTGCAACGTTCATTATCCACCCTTCCAGCCAAATCATTGGTGTCTCGCCCGTGCAGCCGCACCTTCGATCCGGCTTGCATTCCAAGTGCGTCGAGACTCCGCTTGCTAGCGCGGCCTAACGATCCGTTACAGACAATCTGACGTGCCTCTGAGTTTTCATCCATCGGCGACCAGAGTCCTTGGGTTAAGTACGCTTCGCTGCGTGGAGTGAGCAACAGGCCGGGCTGCGCAGCGTTCAACCTGCGCAGCGGGTCGGCCTGTTGCGGTCAGACTGGCGCGAAAAGCCTGCGGAGTGAGGTAGCCGATCGATGAGTGCGGCCGGCAGATGTTATACTCCAGCGCCTAGGCGGCGACCTTCTGCCGAGCATGGCGGAGGCTGAAGAACAGGCTTTCGTTGAGCAGTTCGTCACCCATCGCCCGCTGATAGATTCCACAAACCCGTTCTGGATGTAACCGGCGCGATGTAGTGCCAGTCGACGCCAGCTTGATCGTCGGGATACGGGCTGGGTCGAGACCGGCCCGCCAGCACTACAATGCGGCGCGGCGCCGAGCACGCCGAACTGACATTCCTTTGAAACGAAGCCGAGCCAGCATCCCCTCGCGATGCAGGATGTAAGCCCCGCTCAACACCACCAGCCCCATACCCAGAGCCCCCGGTCCGTCGGGGGTCCAGCCGAAGACGAGCCCGGCCAGCAAGGCGGCGAATATCACCTGGGCATAGGAAAAGGGGGCCAGCAGAGACGCCTCGCCACGCCCATAGGCGGCCACCAGCAGAAGCTGGCCGACCGCATAGCACAGACCCATGGCTGCAGCGGCGGCCAGAGCGACCGGCCCCATCGGCGCGAACCATAGCGGCGCCGTCGCACTCAACACGACAAAGCCGATAAGGGCGGAACAGAGCAGGGTCGTAGCCGGCGCATCCTCGTCGCCGATGCGACGCGTAAGAATAATGGCCGCCGCGCCGAAAAAGGCCGATCCGAGCGGGAACAGCACCGCCGTGCTGAATAGGGCCCCTCCGGGCCGCAACAGGACCAGGATTCCGGCCAGGCCGATCAGCAACGCCGTCCATCGCCGACGTGCCACGGTTTCGCGCAGGAAGAGAATAGCCATCATCGTCACAAAGATCGGGGTGACGAAGGAGACGGCGGTCGCCTCCGGCAAGGGCAAAGAACCAAGCCCCAGGATAAACAGCCCGCCGGACATCAGCACCGCTAGCCCACGCCCCCCCTGCAAGAGCGGCCGCCGCACTCGCCAGACCCACCGGCCGCGATCGGCGGCCACGACTAAACCCAGGGCTAGCATGGCGACATAGCGCACCCAGACCACCTGCGCCGGGGACGTGTCATGGGTCAAAAATTTGGCGAAGACATCCGCCACGGCGAAAAGTCCGACAGCCCCGACTATCATCATTATGTTCAGGCCCGAGGCTGCGGCGGGCGTCATGCCGACCAGAACCGGCGGGGCCTCGCCGTCGGGTCCCGGCCAGGCGGCGAGGGGCCGATCGCTCATGTCCAGTTAGCGCAGTCAGCAGCGTCGATGCTGATGGTTTCGCCGCTGATAAAGCGCGCCTCTTCGCTAAGCAGGAACAAAACGACGGCGGCCACGTCCTCGGGCCTGATCCAGGCCAGGCCCATGGGCGTCGCGTCCTTGCGGGCTTCCAGATAGTCGTCTCGGGTCGGCTCGGGCTTATCTGGAACCGCCTGGCGAAACCGCTGCGGGCTCGACATCATGGGCGTATCGGTCGGCCCAGGCAGAACCACGTTAACCGTCACTCCTTGTTCTGCGACTTCCAGGGCCGCCGTCTTGCACAGGCCGATCAGGCCAAATTTTGAGGCGACATAGGGCCCTGCCCCCGCCTCCGCATGCTTTCCGGCTCCGCTACCGATGGCGACGATACGTCCACGCCCTGCCTCGGTCATCAAGCGCAGCGCCGGAGCCACAACGTGAAAGACGCCGTGCAGGTTGGTCCGCACCACGGCGTCGAACTGAGCCGGCGAAAGGTCCGTCATTCGTCCTTCCAAGGTCACGGCGGCGTCCGCGATCAAAAAGTCAAGTCGGCCGAAAGACGCTCGTGCCTTTTCGATCAGAGCTTCGCCTTCGTTGGCCTCTCGCACGTCCATGCGTAAGCCGATGCAGCGCACGCCGCTGGCGACGGCCGCCGCGATCGTCTGGTCCAAGTCCGCCTGGGTCGCCTTGGGATAGGGCGTGCCGTCGGGGAGGCCTTCCAGGACATCGCCGATGACAAGGTCGCAGCCTTCGCGCGCCAAGGCCAGGGCGATGGCGCGCCCTATCCCTCGCGCCGCGCCAGTGATCACAGCCGCTTGACCCCCGAATCGAGGCGGCGCGCCGGGCGGCGGGGCGGGCATCGGATCGTGAGGGTTCATGGGCGCGGCCTCCCTGCCGCTTCCCTCCAATCGCCCCGTCCTCACACCGTTCCTGAGAGTCCTAATCCAGACTTTATCCAAGCAAGCTCAGTGCAGCGCGAGCCGCTGGAGATACGTCGCATCAGCCGGCGGGAGGGGCCGAAAGCCCCATACATTGCAAGCTGATCACCCTACGATATCGGCCAAGGCGCAGTCCCATAGGCTGTAAGGCAGGTCCGCCTTAGGCCACGCACGTCGTCAGCCCCAGAACCAGCGGCCAAAGCTGCCGGCCGCCGGTTCCGGACGCGACTTCCCTAATGTTTGAGCGCCTCGCGATTGGCCTCGGTCGTCTTCGGCCCCTGATCAGCCTGCGCCTGTGTCCGCCCAGGGCGATTGGCGTGGGTGGAGCCCTGCTGGATATCGTCGGCGGCTAGCGCGTCGCCCTCGTCCATGGCGTCGGCGACCTCGCCTGCCGCGGGCGGCGCGAGGGACGCATCGGCGGCATCGGGGGCGACATAGCTGCGCGGCTCCGAACGCACGTCGTTTCCCTGCGGCTGATCACCGGCTTCAACCGGATCAGTCGCTGCGTTCTGGGCGGTGGCGGTTGAGGAGGATGTGTTCTGGTGAGGCATGATCCGCTCCTTCAGTTGCGGTTGTCGCGCTCGTGGCGCTTCTCTTCGCTGGTGGCCTGTTTCGCGTGTTTGGCTTCCGGCGAGTGACCGTGATGGATGTCGCGCTCGCCGCCCGACGAGACTTGGGAACGCGGCGAGAGGTGGTCCGGGGCGTCCGCGTCCTTGACCACCGGATCTGGTTTCGGCTTGGTCCGGTCTTCGTGGCTCGAGCCTGGGCCGCCCCAGCGGTCGGCGTTGTCGTTGTGTGTCGGCATCATGATCTCTCCTGCTTTAGCCGCGAACGGCTCTGCAGAATCAATCACCTGTTCCTGGGGCCGTTCCATAAGGCAGAGGTCAGCCCTCCTTGTGGAACAGCTTGCGAAGCTCGTCTTTCGCCGCCTCGAGCCGTTTGCGGTCCGCCGCGTCGAGATTGTCGCCGGCCCGATTGATGTAGAAGGTCAGCATCGACATCGCCGACTGGAACGGCGTGCCTTTCTTGCGATGGCTGTGCTCTGCCGACCGCTTCAACGAAGCGGCGATTTCGGCCGGATCCTTCATTTTGAAAACCCCTTCGTCGAGGTCCAGGGCGTCGCTGTGTTCGGTCACATCGGCGGACCAGCGTCTGACGGTCATGGCGGCTCTCCTTTCGCCAGAGAACACGCTGTCCGCGCTTCGGTTCAGGGCCCGGCCAATGCCAACGGCGCGGGTGACGCCGGCTCGCGCCTATTCTTAACGGCGTCGGCCTCATCGGCGACGGCGGCGGTCCCAAGGACGGAACCGCCGCGCGCAGTCTCTCGGTAAGGCTCTGTCTGGCGTGCGACATAGGAACCGGGTCCGGCGCTGTGTATTTCGCCGAAAAGGAGGATCGATCATGCCCCGTGGAGAGAAGTCGGCCTATACCGACAAGCAGGAACGCAAGGCCGACCACATCGCCGAAGGCTATGAGAAACGCGGCGTGTCCGACAAGGAAGCGGAGCGTCGGGCCTGGGCCACCGTCAACAAGGACGACGGTGGCGGCAAGAAGTCCGGGTCCGGTCGCGGCAAGCACACCGGCCATCCCGCCGCCCACAAGGGCGGTCGCAAGGGCGGAGCCGCCTCAGCCTCGCGTTCGAAGGCCGATCGCTCGGCGGCCGCGAAGAAGGGCTGGGAGACGCGACGCAAAAAGGCTGGGTGATGCAGCCCGCCGGAATTCAGCCGCCGGACGCGCCTCCCCTCGACCCGAAGCGAGACGCCGCGATCGTCGATCTGATCGCCGGGACCGCCGAGCCGTTCGATGATGTGGACGGTCCGACTTTCGGCGCCCTTTTCGACCGGTTCGGCGACTGCCGGGTGGTTCTACTTGGAGAAGCGAGCCACGGCACGGCCGAGTTCTACCGCGCGCGAGCCGCCATCACTCGCAGGCTGATAGAGCGTCATGGCTTCAACATCGTGGCGGTCGAGGCAGACTGGCCAGACGCCGCCGTTATCGACCGACGCGTGCGCGGCAAGCCCTCCGCCGAATCCTCCGAGGCCGCTTTCCAGCGGTTCCCGACCTGGATGTGGCGCAACACCGAGTTCCAAAGCTTCACCCGTTGGTTGGCCGACTGGAACGAGGCTCAGCCCCGGCCCGATCGGGTCAGTTTCCACGGCCTCGATCTCTACAATCTGTCCGGCTCGATCACCGCCGTCCTCGACTACTTGGACGAGACGGATCCCGAAGCGGCGGCGGTGGCGCGCGAACGTTACGGCTGCCTCCAGCCCTGGGTGAGAGACCCCCAAACCTATGGGCGGATGGCCGTGACCCAGGGCTATGCCGAGTGTGAGGGCGCGGTCGTCCAGATGCTGTCCGACCTTCTCCAGCGACGCCTGCCCGCCGGGGAAGACCGCGACGACTGGCTGGATGCGACCGCCAATGCCCGGCTGGTCCGTAATGCCGAAGCCTACTACCGGATCATGTATTATGGCGCGGCCGAGAGCTGGAATCTGCGCGACACCCATATGTTCGAGACCCTCTGCGCCGTTCTCGATGCGCGGGGGCCGAACAGCAAGGCCGTGGTCTGGGCCCACAACTCCCACATTGGCGACGCCTCGCGCACGGAGATGGGCTTGGTCCGCGGTGAGCTCAACATCGGACAACTGTGCCGCGAGCGTTTCGGATCACAGGCGGCCCTGATTGGCTTCGGGACCCACACCGGAACCGTCGCCTGCGCCTCGGACTGGGGTGCGCCGATGAAGACCAAGGCGATCAATCCGTCGCGGCCGGACAGCTATGAACGGCTATGCCATGACGCCCGGGCGCCCTAATTCGTTCTGGATTTGCGAGCCGACGCCAACGCCACCCTTCACAGGTCGCTCCGGCTGCCACGCCTCGAACGGTTCATCGGCGTTATCTATCGGCCCGAAACCGAACGATGGAGCCATTATTCCGCCTGCTCCCTGTCTGAACAGTTCGATGGCTGGGTTTGGTTCGATGAGACTAGAGCGCTCGTTCCGACCGCAGTCGGGCAGCGCGACGGAGCGCCCGACACCTTCCCGTTCGGCCTCTAGGATCCCTGGCGATGAGTTACCGGCGCTTCCTCGTCATGATCGCGGTTTCCACGGTCATCATGTTCGGCCTGATGTATCTGAACACCTTCGCCATCGATCATGTCGAGTACAGCCAGACCCGGACCTGGATGGCGATGCTGATGGGCGCAGCCATGGCCATTATCATGATGGGCTTCATGTGGGACATGTACCGCAACACCCGCCTCAACATCCTGATCGTGGCCGGGGCGGTCCTGGTGTTCTCCGCCTGTCTCTGGCTGGTACGCAGTCAGGCCACAGTCGGTGACGTCAGCTACATGCGGGCGATGATCCCGCATCACTCCATCGCCTTGTTGACCAGCGAGCACGCGCACATCAAGGATCCCGAGGTCCGCAGACTTGCCGACAACATCATCGAGACCCAGAGACGCGAAATCGCCGAGATGAAACGCCATATCGCCCGGCTCGAGGCCGCGCCGCCGCCGACGGACGCTCCGGATCTCCCGCCGGACGACCCGGCCTGAGCGCAACTCCATCCTAGAGCGACGAGAACTACACGTGTGGAGGCGCTGGGTGGCGCCGCCTGGATCAGGAGCCCAGCCAGATCGCGTTTGGTTGGCGGAGTGAACAGGCTAGCCAAAACCGAACAGGTGGGTGACTCGAACGCTCGTCGCGGAACCGAGATAGCGGAGAGGGAATAAACGGCAACCTGCCGAACCCCATGATACGACCGGTAGAGCCCTGCCCAGCAATCCACGCTTCCGCGTCGCCGGACGGGGATTGGCTGTCAGTTCCCGCAGCCTATTCAAACTTTTCGTGTAGCGCAGCCGTAGGAACGGCCTTGAGCCCTGGCGCTTGGTTTCTTGTAACCATTCAGGGAGATCGACATGACCGACGTCCAACCAGAACGTGATCAAACGCAGGATCGAGACCCCGCGACACCGCAGCCGGATGAGAACCCGCAGCAGCGGGAAAACCTTCGGGATATGGCTCAACGTCAGCCCGCAAAGGATGATCCCGCGTCTACGACGGGCGGCGAGGGATCGGCAGGGGCGGGCGGACCCGACGGCTTTGGCGCCGGTGCTTGAGGAGGCGGATATGACCGATGCCCGATCAACCCAGGACAACAACGCCAATCCCAACGACGATCCTCAGGACCACGACAGCCTTCAGCGACAAGCCCGGCGGGAAACGTCCAAGGCCGAGGGCGAAGATCCTGATGAAGATCGGGCGCAGCCATCGACAGCGCCTCCGATCTCCAGCCCGGACTGAAGAGAAATTCATATGGCTCACGCGCGACCCGATCCCGACCGCGATCCGAAGCGGCATCAGCCTGGAAAGGCGGACCCGGACAGAACAGGCCTGGGTGAAGACAGCCTGCAGAAGCAAGCGACTCGAGAAGCCACGCTCGACCAGAGTGGCGACAAACAGGCCGCCGATTTCTTATCGGACGAAAACGGCGACATCACCAAAGTAGGGGCCGGTACGGCTCCCGAGGGCGACCTGCAGGAAGCCCGGCGCGGCCAAGGACAGGAAATACCGTCCTGAACCTCAAAGCTCCGTCCGGAAGGGCGGAGCTTTGGCTGTCTGAGCACGCGCCGCATGGCGTCTGCTTGTCATTGAGGCGTGGGTATCGTCGGCCGCAAGGGTGGAGGGAACGTCGGCGATTGTGGAGCGTCTCTTCTCAAGATGAGAGGAAGAAGCCCGAACATGAAACTCAAAGCACAACCTATCAACTGCAGTTTAAAACGCAGTTCCGGCGATGACAGCTCCACAGACGCAATGATTGCGACGATCTCGGACGCCTTTCGCCGATTTGACGTCACGATTGCTCCCACGCTTCGCATATCGGACTACGACGTTCTGCCGGGCGTCACCTCCGATGAGGGCGAAGGCGATGCCTGGCCATCGCTTCGCAACCAGATTCTGTCGGCGGACATCCTGATTTTTGGAACGCCCATCTGGTTGGGGCAGGCATCCAGCATCGCTAAGCGCGTCCTTGAACGCATGGACGCCTTCCTCGATGAGACTGACGATCAGGGACGAATGCCCAGCTATAGCAAAGTGGCTGTCACAGCGATTGTAGGCAATGAGGACGGCGCACATGCGACGTCGGCTCAACTTTTCCAGGCCCTCAATGACGTCGGGTGGACGATTCCGGCCGTGGGAGCCTGTTATTGGGTCGGCGAAGCCATGGGTTCGGTTGATTTCAAAGACCTGCCGCAACCTCCCGACAAGGTGGCGAAAACAGCAGAAATGCTCGCCGCCAACGCCACCCACCTCGCAGGCCTACTAAAGCAGAATCCTTATTCAGGATGATGCTCCGCCGGAATGTTCGCACCTGATGTCCGACACGCTCATGCCGCACGGCATGATGCCTGTCGGATCAGGCCTCGGGTCGGTTCAGCAATGATCTCGAATACCAGGTGCAAGCGCGAACAAGTCCATCTCCCGACCCTGCTCCCTAAACTTGCAGGGACAGCCCCTACCCCTCTGTCGGGCCGTGGCTTTGCGCCCTCTGTCCAAATCCGGTCCCATTCATCCTGCTACCCTTTCCGGGTTTCGCAAGATCGTCCCCCGGATCCGTCGCGGACATCCCTTGCGGGCAAGGCTCTTCGACGAGATGCAGAGAAAGAGAACACTGCAGGCCCTCGGGGCGGTAGTCGATACGGGCTTCGCCCTGGCCTCTTGAGAAGCTCTTCTCGATCAGTCGGGTCCCGAATCCGCGGCGTTCCGGCGGCGTCACCGGCGGCCCTCCGCTTTCACGCCAGAGCATGACCAGAGACCGCCGGCCCATCCCGTCAAATCCCAGGTTCCAGCTTAGGTGGATACGTCCTGACCCGGTGCTAAGCGCGCCGTACTTGGCTGCATTGGTGATAAGTTCGTGGAGCACCAGCGACAGGGCCACGGCCTGGGACGGATGGAGCCGGGTTCTCGGCCCCGCCACCACAAAGGGCGAAGGCCGCCGATCATAAGGGCGGATCGCCTCAAGCACGAGAGCGTCGAGGTCGGCGCCGGCCCAGTTTTCATCGACAAGGACGTTGTGGGCCCGGGACAGGGCGATGAGCCTCTCCGCCAGTTCACGTCGGACGGCCTCGGTCACGCCAGCGCTGCGGAGGGTCTGTTCGGCGACGGACTGGACGGTGGCGAGTGTGTTTTTTACTCGATGATTCAACTCGTTCATAAGAAGAAGCCTCTGCTCGTCGGCCTTTTTCATCGGCGTCTCGTCGCGGAAGATCTTGACGAATTCGGCGCCGTTCACCTGCAGGGGCAGCATGGCGCCATTGGCCCAGAAGAGAGACCCGTCTTTGCGCCGATGCCAACGGCTGTCCTCCGCAGCGCCCAGCGCGCGAGCCGTCTCGATCTCGTGGAGAGGCACGCCGGCCGCCCGATCCGCTTCAGTGAAGATCAGCCCGATATCCGCGCCGATGATCTCCGCAGCCGAATAGCCCGTCACGGCCTCAGCGTCGGCTAGCCAGCGCGTCACCCGGCCATCGGACCGGCATGTGACGATCCCGTACCCGCGAAGGCGCCGGATAATGCGTGCGGCCAGAGAGTCTTCATGGAGCATGGTTCAGGAACGCCTCGCGGCAGATTTCAACTGCTGAGTTCACCGGCCGACTCTACCTGCATCCGTGTGCTCGCCGGGTAAGAGCCAGCCCTTCCCGACACGGCCATAGGGATCCGGGCCGAAGGACAGTCCTCCATTTTGGCGAGGTCTCACCGTGAGATAGAGAAGATAGATGGGGACTGGGTTTGCTAGCGCGGCCTTCTGTTCAGGGTCGCCTGTTCGCAGGGCCGCCAATTCAATTCCAGTCAACCACCGCCCTAGCCAGGCGGCGTCTTCGACGCGAATGCAACCGGCGCTGAACTGTCGTTCGGTCTCACGGAATAGGTCCTTATCGGGCGTATCGTGCAGGTAGATTCCAAGGGTGTTCGGAAAGACGAACTTGGCTTGACCCATCATATTAGAAGGACCGGGCGACTGGCGCACCCTAAGGCGCGTCTCGCCTGCGGCGACGGCGCTCCCCTTCAACCCGTGTGTCCAGCATGGCGTTCCCCGAGTCCGATGCCGGACTATCCGTCGAAAAGGAGGTCGCCAGCAGGGCGACCCAACCTGCCCCAGCTGCCGCGACCGAACGTGCAGGAAGGCCCTCGGGAATCACCCGCGTCGCCCGCCATCCCGCGCCTGCCTTGCGAAGACTGACGGACGGATGGTCATCACAACCGCATGGCTCCTGGCCGCGGCCCGGCTGCGGCGGGTTCCGGACAAACAAAACCAGAGACCTCCGTCGGATCGAGAGAGGCGTTCTTTGATCGCCAGCTGCGATCCACTCTGCACGGACAAGGTTTAGAGATTGCCAGACACCGCATGAACCCGCTCCCTGCTGCAGCGCCACCGCCACTGCGCCCAACCGCGAACCGGTCTCGACTGTGCACAAGAGGCCGCCCTCGCCTTTCAGCTGAAGGCGCCATGTTTGCTCCGACGATCGGTTAAACCGGGTCGCCGGTCACGACGAAGTCGCAAGCCGGCAATTATCCGATTTTCAGACCGGGACCGGCGGCGCCGTCAGCCTCGCTCGCCAGCCCATTGGCTGGCCGTGCCGTCCTGGGCGGAGGTCTGGGCCCCGCCCATCATGCCGGGTTGTGTTTGGGCGTTATAGGGTGTCCCCGTAGAGGAAGTCTGCGCCCCTGCGCCATATCCGGATGAGGCGTTGCTGTTGGTAGTGGGTCCCGAATTGACCTCGCGCCTCGTCATGTCGGTCTCCTGCCCTGTCAAATTTGGGGGTGTTGAAGAACGGTCCGGGGCCGACTGCCGATCCGTCACGGGCGGAGGCGTTGTCCCGCTCGATGGTGTTGTTGTCTGCGCCAGAGCGACAGTACTAAGGATGGCTGCGCCGACGGCGCCGGCCACGAAGACTGATTTCATCATATCCACTCTCCATTGGGCCCCTGCTGCTCAACCGAACGTCTGGTCTGCAGTTCCTGCAGACCAGCCTTGGGTCCGCTATCGGTCCCAAGGCTGGTCGCCTTCGGCCCTATTCTCCATGGGTCGGGGGCCACCCGTTTACATGCGCCATTTCGTGGCAAAGCATGCGGGCGTAGCGCTCTGAATCGAAGTCGCACGGATTAGGCGCCACCACCCGCCCTCCTGCGGCGCAGGCGTCCGTCTTCATTCCCGCTGGCGGAACGCCGAACAGCGGTTGGCACCGCGACTCGATAGCGGCCTGGGTGCCGACCTCCAACACAAAGACAGCGGGGGACTGAAACCGCTCGGGCGGTTGGGCGTCAGTGAAGAGGGCCGTCGAAGCGGCCGCGAGCATGGCGGCGAAGGCCGCGCTTGCCAAATCGGACATGGAAACGGACTCGATGATGCTACGCCCCCGTTGATCGGAGGTCGGCGCCGATTTGAACACGGACCGCCTGATTTTCGAGCTGAGCCGGACACGTCTTCACGCAGACTTGAGAACCTGATCTTCGCCGCTCAGCCCTTGGCCCCAAGGACATCCGTCGCCTCGGCCGCCTCGGTCTGTCGGCTTTAGTGATTTTTTAGGCAGGAGACGAGCCGAGCTTCGCGCCCTCGTCGGAGGATGCGGGCAAGGGCATTCTCGACCTTGACGACGCGATAGCCTAGGTCGACCGTCCCGAGCACAGGCGTCAGGTTCCGCCCGTCAAGACCAAGGGTGGCGTCCACACCTCCGAGCGCCAATACCTCTTGCAGAACCTCGACCTGACCAAGACGGGCGATTGGCCTCGGAGGTCAGATGCTTAAGCGTCATCGAGGCGCCCGATACCTGGGTCACGGCATACAATAGTTGACGCGCGGCATGGATCAGGCCCGACTGGCAAGCATGCCCAGGGGCGAAACCTAGCAAGTCGCAGTCATCAACCTGCTAAGTTTGTCGCGCCAAGCCCAACCTCGCAGGCAACCCGGTTACCGTGATGCCACCATCCCGCGTCATTGGGACTGAGGCTGCTAACGAATCCGGACTTCCTTGTCGGCAAGGGCCTGGCTCGACACTGCGGCGAGGAACAACCCACCCAAGCGCGCATTGTCCGCTCATGCAGACCTATGTTTTTGAAAGCAACGCCGGCGCAGACCCTCAGAAATGGTCATCGCCTCTGGGATCGCTTCGGGAAGCTCGCATTGAAGCGGTCAAGACGCTTGGAGAATTACTGCGGGACGATGGTTCTCAGTTCTGGGACACCCGCGCCGTCTCGATGACCGTCTCGGACCAAGATGGCCACACCCTCTTTCGCCTGGACCTAAGCGCGGCTCCGCCTACCGACTGCGACACACCGAACGACTGATCCTACAAAGAGGCTAGGTTAACGAGATTCAGCACGGAGGCGGCTGCTTTTATCTTTCGAGGCATGCGAACGGCAAAGACAGGTCGTCGCAGTTCTAACGGCGGAGACATCCTTGCGGCCTCACAGGCGCACTGGGCATCAATTTTATCAATACCTTGGCAGGCGTGAGCCCTAGGTCGGAGCCATCCGACTGGCCTGGGCCTCTTCAAGCCTGACCCCGCTACAGTTGACCCTGCTATTCTCGCAGTGGTCCGAAGCCAGCACCTCCGCTGGCCACGGTTCGCGAACGTATCGACAGGCTCGCCTTGCTATCGCGCCGTTCCCGCATGCGGCCCAAGTTTCCGTCCTCTTGAATCGGACAAGCTCGCCCCACGCAAAACTGACGGCAGTTGTTTTCAGCCGTGCCCCCAGCATGTGGACCAAGGCTCCCCGATCGGCCGCAACGCAAAGTATGCCGAAATCCGACGCCTCCATGAGCCAGCCCCTCAGACCGGCCGCTCCTCGGACTCGGCGCTGAATAGGACCGGGATCTAAGCCGGATCAGTGCCGCCTGCCTGTCTAGCTCCGAAGCTAGCCGGCTCCGTTCTTCCCGGCCACGGTTTTCTCTGGGGGAGTACTTCGAAAGTTTCGCTCAGAAGTGATCTTTGCGACGATAGTCACCGCCTTATGGAAGTCCAGACGATGGACGATCACGCCGACGTCGTCCTCTACCTCGATGGCCTGCGCCATATTGATCTGCCCGCACAGGGCTTCATGACTGATGAGTCCCCTGGCCTCGCGCAGCGAAGACTGTTTTACCGCCTGGATATCAGGGAGATCACGGCCGTCGGGATCCAGAAGTCGGTCAACCCCGTCGCGTAGATGAAAGAAAAAAAGGGCCATAGGTCGAGGCGCCTGCAAAAGGGAAAAGACTCAAAACGGGTCCTGCGAGCCGCAGCGCTGGAGTGCTTTCATACCAACTATAACATAGATCATGTTTTAAGAACCAACATAGATCATGTTTTCTGGTCCTATAGATGTTATGGTGAGATATCGCTGAAGGGCTATGACGGGCGTCGGCGACAGAGAGTGCAACATGCTCCCGCCCCTGAAAGCGGAAGCCGGCCGTGCCCGAGTCTCACACCCTCGACCTACTGTTAAGGAATCTCGAACAGCGTGTGCCGCTGTCCGAGAGCGATCGCAAAGCCGTCCTCGGCCTGCCTTTCAAGGTGAGGTCGCTGGATCCATCGGCCTATCTGGTCCGCGAGGGCGATCCCCCCGAGCGTTGCGGCGTCCTGTTATCGGGCTTCGCCTATCGCCAGAAGGTCACCGGCGACGGACAACGCCAAATTATGGCGATCCTAATTCCCGGCGAGGCCGTGGACCTTCAAAACCTCTTCTTCGACGTGGCCGACCATAGCGTCCAGATGCTGACGCGCGGCGAAGTGGCCATCATAGCCCGCAAGGACTTGATCGCGCTGGTCCGGGCCGTTCCGGCGGTGAACCAGGCCGTCCTCATGCAGACCTTGGTCGAAGCCTCGATCTCTCGTGAATGGGTGCTCAATGTGGGACGGCGCGACGCCAAGACCCGCATGGCGCATCTGCTTTGCGAGTTCGCTGTGCGGATGCAGGCCCAGGCCCTGGCTGACGGCCAGGGATATGAACTGCCCATCACCCAAGAACAGCTGGCGGACGCTCTCGGCATGACCCCCGTTCATGTCAACAGGACGCTGAAGGCTCTGGAGCAGACAGGGCTGATCTTGCGCAACAAGCGGACCATCAGCTTCCCCTCCTGGGAAAGAATGCAGGACGTCGCTGACTTTAACCGACGCTATCTGCACCTTCGCCCAGTGGAACCCTCCCTCGCCTGAGACGGCCGCCGGGGGCCCGAACAGCGAGGCCTGCGAGCCCGTCGGCATGAACTGACGGCACATTTCGTACCGCGCCGAGCGCCTATGCCCAAGCAAGGACGGGAGTATCGATCCTAGGCCTGATCGCGGCGCGCGATCGGCGCCGCGGTCGCAAGGGATGTGCTTCGAGCGTTCATTTGTGCTCGGAATCGCATTGGCGGCGACTGGACCGACTGGGCGCGTGAGAACGAAAACAAAAAAGAACGAGAACATTCGTGTGCAAATTTCGCACACGCAGTCGCACAACTTATTGAATAATATCAGTAAGTTATCCAGTCCATCATGGGGGCGACTGACAGTCTGTGGGCGTTGTTCATCGGCATTTTTTAGCAGGATCAAAACGTTGGAAGGCGGCGTGTGCACTCGAATTTGCGACGTGTTGCGACGTTTTTCCGGGTTTTCGACACCTCAGTGCACACAGAGCGCGCACGAAATGGCGACCTACTCGAAACTCCCGTCAGGAACGTGGCGGGCCCAGGCAAGACGGAAGGGTCGCTATATAGGCGAGACCTTCCTCAAACGCGATGACGCGCGCCGGTGGGCGACCGAGACCGAAGGTCGGATTGATCGCGGCGAGACGCCTACGCCGTCGCGGGCGGCTCGGCTTCGCATATTCGCCAGCGTCGGTGTCTGGTTTCGATCCCGTCGCGTTGATCGAAGCTCAGCGCCCTGGCCGCGCGAATGCGGACCTTGCCATATTCCCTTCAATCACAGGTCAGCCGGCACGGCATTCATGCGGGTTTGCAAAAGCCGCAGTATACTGGACTTGAATTTTAGCGACCTTCGCCCCGAGGGAACCAGCCGTCTGTTCGAAGCAGGCTTTCAGATTCAGCAGGTCGCTCTCGTCACCGGCCACAAAGACTGGAAGATGCTCCGACGCTAAACTCACCTGAGGGCGGAATCCCTCCCCCTGATTGCTGCAAGTCCTGCTGCCTAGTTTCAAGCCGACGCGGCTCCCCTCGCGCGGACAGAATAGATCACTCGGCTTGGACGTTTCTCAGATGCGCCAACACCGGACATTCGCTGACGAAACGAAAGCAGACGCTCCTGGTGCCTCGTCGTCACACAAGCCGACGCGCGTACAGTTCGGGGCCGCGACGTCGCGCGGCCCCGTTTGGGTCACCAGCCGTACTTCATCCCGATCTGGGCGCCGTGGCTGGAGCTGGCGTCACCCAGGGCGCCGCGGTAGCCGAGGCTGAGCATCAGGCGGTCGCTCAGCGACCACTCGGTTCCCAGGTCCAGGTTGATCGCGTTGCGCGACCAGGCGTCCAGCGGGACCAGGTAGGTCGGACTGGTCGTCCAGTCGGCGTAGCGAACCCCTTGGGCGCCGATGTCCTCCAGTTCGTGCGACCACTCGACACGCGCGGTCGGTCGGAACTGGCCGTAGCGACGGCTGTCCAGGGTCCAGCGCCAGGAGGCCCCGAGGTTGGCCGACAGGCTCTTCTGCTCGATCTCATCCCAGTTCAGGGCGGACAGACCGCCGCCGGTCTCGGTGAAACCGTCCAGCGTGATGTCGCGGGCGTCAAGGCGCGCATAGAAGTCGCTGGTCGCCCGCTCGCCGCGCAGGACCCGGCCAAAGGCGGCCGAGGCGAAGCGTACGTCGCCGGACCGGTCGCCGTCGGCATAGCCGTCCGCCTGTCCCGCCAGACCCTCGACCCAGCGCCGCGACGTGAAGTCCAGATTGGCGAAGCCAAAGACGCCGTCGACATAGAAGGCCTGGGCCGGCCGCCAGCTGGCGTAGAAGGCGCCGGTGACGGCCTTGCCGTGGGTGACCGAGCCGTTGTCGCCTATCCGGGTCTTGTCCTCGCCATAGCCGAGGCCGCCGCCGACGATCAGCTGATCCGAGACCTTGACGTCCAGACCCAGGGTCGCGCCCTGCGTGGTGAAGCGGCTGTCACGCTGGCCCGTCGCATCCTGACGGCCCCAGTCGACGGAGCCAGAGGTCCACAGGCCGACCGAGGAACCAACACCAACACCAGGCTGAGCCGCCGCGTTCAGACGGTCATCGCTTGTCGCCGGCGGGGTGGAGGCCTGCGCCCGTCCGGCCCAGAGGTCCAGGCCCAGCATGTCGCGTTCGCGATCGCCGCCCAGGGCGCCGGGGTCGAGGTTGCGCTCCTGACCCAGTTGACGGCGCAGGGCCTGCTGCGGATCGCGATCCGCCTCGGCGCCGCCCAGGCCCAGGTTCAGGCTCAGACCATTGGACGAGCCATTGGTCCCGTCGTGCAGATCGCGCAGACGCTGCTGGAAGTTGTTGATCTGAGCGTCGGCGAAGCGACGAGCTGAGGTGACCTGGCTGGTCGCCACCCCCCTCACCTCGGGATCCAGCGACGGATCTGGGCGCGCCTCGACCGTGACGGTCAGGGTGCTGTTGGTCGTGCCGGACGCGTTGCTGAGACTGTAGGTGACCAACGCCTCGCCCGAGAAGTCGCCGGTCGAGACGAAGGTCAGCTCATAGTCGTCGCCGACCTTGGCAATGGTCGCCTCGCCCGCCGTCGCCGGGGCCATGGAGACCACGGCGGCGCCGGTGAAGGGACCGCCCGCGACGTCGCCGAGAAGGACCGTCACCGGCACGCCCTGCAGGGTCTGGGCGACCAGGGCCTCTGATCCGGGCATGGCGTTGGAGGTCAGCGACATCCGGCCCGTCGCCGAAGGGCCGAAGGGCAGATCGACGACATAGTCGAACGTGGTCGTCCCGCCGTTGGCGCCCGGCGTGAAGACCAGGCTCAACCCGTTCACCGTCACCGCGCCGAAGGCCGGCGGACTGGTGACGCGAAGGGCCTGGAACGGTCCGCCGACCAGTCCGGCAGTCGGCGTAAAGGTCGCCGACGCGCCCGCGACCACTGCGCCTGACAGATCGGGCGCCTTGCCCGCCACCTGGAAGGTGAAGGTCACCGGGGAGGACTCACCGCCCGGCCCAAAGGCGACAACGGTCACGGTGTCCTCGCCCATGAAGTTCGCGGCCGGCGTATAGATCAGTCGGTAGGGACCCGCCGCTTGAGGCGCTGCTGAAGCCCGGGCCTGCATTGGCGCCGCAGCGGCTCCGTTCGCGATCTCCGCCACGCCGAACTGGCTGACGACCGTAATGCGATAACCGTCGATCGGGCCCTGGCTGACGGAACCGAGATCGACCGAAGTCGATACTCCGACCGAAGAGGGAGGAACGATCACCGGACCGGTCGGCTGTTCCACCACCGGCGGCGGCGGCGGCGCCACCGTCAGCGACACCGTCGCCGGTGCAGAGGTCCCGCCAGGTCCTGTCGCCGTATAGGCGAAGCTGTCCGCACCGAAATAGCCGGCCTTAGGCGTATAGACGACCACCTCGCCTGACACGCTGGCCACGCCATGCACCGGCGCGGAAGCCACCTCGAGACGGGTGCGAACCCCGGTGATCGAACCGCTCAGGTCAATCGTCGTCGAGGCGTTGTAGACTGCTGCGGCCGAAACGGCTGCGACGGTCGGAGCGACTGGCGTCGCCACCGTCAGCGTCACCGTCGCCGGCGCCGAGGTCCCGCCGGGACCCGTCGCCGTATAGGTGAAGCTGTCTGCGCCGAAATAGCCGGCCGCGGGCGTATAGGTGATCACGTCGCCCGCGACGATGGTCACGCCATGCGCCGGCGTGGAAACCACTGCGACGTTGGAGTGAACCCCGCTGATCGAACTGCTCACGTCAATCGGCGTGGGCGCGTCATAGGCCGCCGCCGCCGACACCGCTGCAACCGTCGGCTCGCCCGGCGTCGCCACCGTCACCGTCACCGTCGCCGGGGCCGAGGTCCCGCCAGGCCCCGTCGCCGTATAGGTGAAGCTGTCCGCGCCGAAATAGCCCGCCGCTGGCGTATAGGTGACGACGTCCCCCGACACGCTGATGACGCCATGCGCCGACCCGGAGGCCAACGCGAGGCTGGTGTAGATTCCGGTGATGGAACCGCTCAGGTCAATCGCCGTGGGAGCGCCATAGGCTGTCGAGGCCAAAGCCGCCGCCACTACCGGCGCGCCCGGCGTCGCCACCGTCACCGTCACCGTCGCCGGGGCCGAGGTCCCGCCGGGACCGGTCGCGGTATAGGTGAAGTTGTCTGGGCCGAAATAGCCGACCATTGGCGTGTAGATAATGCTTGTTCCACTCGGCGTGGCTGTCCCGTTTGTCGCAGCCGACACCACCGCTACGCTGGAGGCCGGTCCGCCCGAGAGGTTCAGCGTGATCGGGTTCGCGCTCGATCCAAAAGCCACCATCGCGGATACCGCGCCCGCGATGGGCGCGGATGAATAGGTGAACTGATCGCCCGCCGAGGTCGCGCTGGTCCCGCCGGTCGTCGTGACGCGTACGTCCACCGTCCCGGTTCCCGCCGGCGCGGTCGCCGTGATCTGGGTCGCGCTGTTGACCGTGAAGGCGGTCGCCGCACCCGCCCCGAAGGTCACCATCGTCGCACCCGAGAAGTTCGCCCCGGTGATCGTGACCGTCGTGCCGCCCGTGGACGGGCCGCTGGTCGGCGAGATCGCCGTCACCGTCGGCGCCGGCACATAGGTGAACTGGTCAGCGGCCGAAGTCGCGCTGCTCCCGCTGGCGGTCGTCACGCGCACATCCACGGTCCCGGCGCCCGCCGGCGCGGTCGCTGTAATCCGGGTCGCGTCAATGACCGTAACGCTTGTCGCAGATATCCCGCCGAAGGTCACCGCCGTAACGCCAGTGAAGTTCGTACCGCTAATGGTGACGTTTGCTCCCCCTGCGTTCGGCCCACGGTTCGGCGAGACCCCCGTCACCGTCGGCGCCGGCGCGCCAACGGTCCAGGTGTAGGCGCGCGCTCCATCGAAAGGACCTGCCCCCGTCGAACTATCGGTGGCGCTCAGGGTGAAGTTGAACGTGCCAGACACGCTCGGCGTGCCCGCGAGCACGCCGGCGGACGACAGCGACACACCAGCCGGCATGGCGCCGGCGACAAGCGCAAAGGTATAAGGGGCCGTTCCGTTGGCTGCCGCGATCGTCTGGCTGTAGGCATCGCCCATTATTCCGGCGGGCAAGGTCGTCGGAGCTATGGTGATGGTCGGCGCAGCCACGGTCAACGAATAGGCGCGGCTGGCTGAATAGGGCGCGCCTGCTCCGGTCGAACTGTCAGTCGCGGTAACCGTGAAATTGAACGTCCCGCCCGCAGTCGGCGTGCCTGTCAGCGCGCCAGCAGGCGATAGCGTCCAACCGGCAGGCAAGGCGCCGGCTGTCACCGCGTAACTATAGGGTGCGACGCCGCCTGAGGCCGCGATCGTCTGGCTGTAGCTTGCGCCGACCACCCATCCCGGGAGGGCGCTTGGCGAGATCAAGATTGTCGGAGCGGACTGGTAGGTGAACCGGTCAGCGACCGAAGTCGCGCTGGTTCCGCCCGTCGTCGTCACACGCACGTCCACCGTGCCGGCTCCTGCGGGCGCCGTCGCCGTGATCTGCGTCGAGCTGTTGACCGTGTAACCCGTCGCCGCCGCCGCCCCGAAGGTCACCGCCGTCGCGCCCGAGAAGTTGGCTCCGGTGATAATCACCGTCGTCCCGCCCGTGACCGGCCCCACCGTCGGCGAGATAGAGGTCACCGTGGGGGCCGCCACATAGGTGTACTGATCGGCGGCCGAGGTGGCGCTGATTCCGCCCGCCGTCGTGACGCGAACATCCACTGTTCCCGCACTTCTTGATGGCGCCGTCGCCGTGATCGAGGTCGCGCTGTTGACCGTGAAACCCGCGGCCGCTGTCGCTCCGAAGGTTACCGAGGTCGCGCCCGCGCCCGCAAAGCCCGTCCCGGTGATGGTCACGGTCGTCCCGCCCGCGGTCGGACCCGCCGTCGGCGATATCGACGTCACCGTCGGCGCCGGCAGATAGGTGTACCGATCCGCCGCTGAGATCCCGCTGGTCCCGCCGACCGTCGTTACCGTGACGTCCACCGTGCCCGCGCCGCCAGCCGGCGCCGTGGCGGTTATCTGCGTGTTGCTGTTAATCGTGTAGTTCGCAACCGTCGCGCCGAATTTGACCGCACCCGCGCCAGGGGCCGCTGCAAATCCGGTCCCTGTGATGGTCACGGTCGTGCCGCCCGAGGCTGGACCCGACGTCGGCGAAACTCCCGTCACCGTCGGCGCTCCCACATAGGTGAACTGATCCGCCGCCGAGGTCGCGCTGGTGCCGCCCGCCGTCGTGACGCGCACGTCCACCGTCCCGCTCCCCGTCGGCGCCGTCGCCGTGATCTGGGTCGCGCTGTTGACCGTGAAACCCGTCGCCGCCGTCGCTCCGAAGGTCACCGCCGTCGCGCCCGAAAAGCCCGTCCCGGTGATCGTCACGGCCGTCCCTCCCGAAGTCGGACCCGCCGTTGGCGAAAGGGCGGTGACCGTCGGCAGCGGCGCAGTGAGACAACTGGCCGAGGCGCTTACAACCGTCCCTGCCCCAGCCACGCTCCAGGCGTACAGGATGAAGTCGCGCTCACCTGCGGCGACCACATGATGATCATCAATGCTCAGTTCAGCGCCAGGTTGGGCGTATTGCTCAACCAGGATATTGGCGCCGCCATTCTCATAGAGTGCAAAGCCGCCCCCACCTGCCGCTGTGGTGCCTGTTGTCGTGGAGCGAAAAACAATGCGCTCGCCAACCGCAAAATTCGGGAGCGGCCAAGGGTTTTCCAAACTCGCCCCGTTTGTGAGGCTGACACCGCCGCCCCAGATGGAATTGACTGCGTCGCAACCTGGAGACGCCGCTGCTGCGGGTCCGGCGATGAAGACGGACAAGATCACGCCTATAGTCGCGACAAGATTTTTCGCACGGCCCAAAGCCGCCGCCAATCGATTGACCATCTTCCCGCCCCCAGCGCCGCAAAACAGCGGTCATCCCTCGAACGACGGGATTTGGCACGCATCTCTCGGCGAGTCTCCCCGAAAGCATAGTTAACTCCGGCCTGGTGACGGCAATCGTCCAGAGCGCCTAAGACTCGCCTTTCGGTCAGCGCGGCTTCGCACATCCGGCGAGCTTGTTGAGCTAAACATCGAAGACATGAAATCCGTGGGGAAGGCGCCTCAGGGCCGCCGCACGCCGCTCTCAACCCTGGGGGACTGTTCCGACCATGAAGCCCGCCAGGACATCCAGAGCCTCCGCCAGATCCCTGCGCCGTTCGACGGGCAGTTGGCCGAAGGCGGCGATGAAGCCGTCGCCCAGAAGGTCGGGCGAGTCCGCAAGCGCGGCCTGGCCTGCTTCGGTCGTGCGGACATGCACCACGCGACGATCCCGGGTCGAGCGATAGCGGACCACCAGTCCCTTCGCCTCCAGCTTGTCCAGAACCCCCACGACCGTCGGCGCCGACATGGCCGCATCTCGCGATATGGCCTGGGTCGTCACCTCCCCCAGAGAGCGCACGGATTGCAGCACGATCAGCTGCGGCAAGGTCAGGCCCGACAGCCGCGCAACTTCACGCGAGCGGACGTCGATGGCCTGAGCGATGCGCCGCATGGACCGCACCAAGGAGGCGGTCGGATCGGCGGGGCGTTCCGGTCGGGAAACGGGTTGCGGGCTGAGGATCGGATCCATCAGGGTTGAATTCCTTAGTGTGCTAATTATTTGTGCACGCTGCATTCACAGTACAAGGACAGCCTATGTGCGGCCTGAGCGGCGAGATCAATCACGACGGGCGTCCCCCGGACGCCGACGCCCTGCAACGCATGACCGAGGCCCTGGCGCCGCGAGGGCCTGACGGCGCCGGGATGGTTCTGCAGGGCTCCGTCGGACTGGGTCATCGCCGCCTCAAGATCATCGATCTGTCTGAAAAGGCCCAGCAGCCCATGGTCGATCCCAAGCTCGGGATCACCCTGGTGTTCAACGGCTGCCTCTACAACTATCCGGAACTTCGCCAGGAGCTTCAGGGCCTCGGCTACCGCTTCTTTTCCGAAGGCGATACCGAGGTCATCATCAAGGCCTGGAAGGCCTGGGGCGAGACCTGCGTTGATCGCTTCAAGGGCATGTTCGCCTTCGTCCTGCACGAGCGCGACAGCGGCCGTACGGTCATGGCGCGTGACCGGTTCGGCATCAAACCCCTGTATCTCGCCGAGAAGGGCAAGCGCCTGCGCTTCGCCTCGACCCTGCCCGCTCTGCTGGCGGCGGGCGATATCGACACCACGATCGACCCGGTCGGCCTGCACCACTACATGACCTTCCACGCCGTGGTGCCGCCGCCCCACACCCTGCTCAGGGGCGTCAGGAAATTTCCCCCCGCGACGATCCGCGTCATCGAGGCCGACGGCGCGTCGCGCGATCGCCTGTATTGGCAGGCCGACATGACCCGCCGTCCCGAGGACGCCGGCCTGACCGCCGAGGACTGGCGCGACCAGGTCCTGGCCTCCCTGCGCGAGGCGGTGAAGCGACGCATGGTGGCCGACGTGCCGGTCGGCGTCCTGCTGTCGGGCGGGGTGGATTCCAGCCTGATCGTCGGCCTTCTGGCCGAGCTGGGCCAGAAGGACCTGATGACCTTCTCCGTCGGCTTCGAGGCCGCCAACGGCGAAAAGGGCGACGAGTTCGCCTATTCCGACCTGATCGCCAAGCACTACGGAACCAACCATCACCAAATCTTCGTGCCGCACGCCCGGTTGATGGAGGCCCTGCCCGGCACGATCGCCGCCATGTCGGAGCCCATGGTCAGCTATGACAATGTCGGCTTCTACCTGCTGAGCCAGGAGGTCTCGAAACACATCAAGGTGGTCCAGTCCGGCCAGGGCGCCGACGAGATCTTCGCCGGCTACCACTGGTACCCGCCGATGCTGGAGACGGCCGATCCGGTCGAGACCTACGCCAAGGCCTTCTTCGACCGCAGCCACGCCGTCCTGAAAACCCAGCTGAACGGCGCCTATATGGCCGACACCGACGTCAGCCGCGCCCTGGTCGAGGCCCATTTCGCGCAAGGCCGCGCCGACACGCCGGTCGACAAGGCGCTGCGCCTGGACAGCCAGGTCATGCTGGCCGACGACCCGGTCAAGCGGGTCGACAACATGACCATGGCTTGGGGCCTGGAAGCGCGCGTGCCCTTCCTCGACCACGAGCTGGTCGAACTGGCGGGTCGCATCCCCCCGGAGCACAAGTTGGCCCAGGGCGGCAAGGGCGTGCTCAAGGAGGCCGCGCGCCTGGTGATCCCTTCGGAGGTCATCGACCGAAAGAAGGGCTACTTCCCGGTGCCGGCCCTGAAATACATCCAGGGCCCCTACCTGGAGATGGTGCGCGAGACCCTGACCAATCAGGCGGCGCGCGATCGCGGCCTGTTCAACAGGTCCTATCTCGACGCCCTCCTCGCCGACCCGACCCACCGCCTCACTCCCTTGCAGGGGTCCGAGCTATGGCAGGTCGCGGTCCTCGAGATGTGGATGCAGACCCATGGCCTCTGACCCTCGCCCCGTGCCTGCCCTGGCCCATCGTCTGAAACGGCTTCGCCACGAAAGCCTCAAGCCGCGGGTTCAGGACGGTGACGCAACGCCGATCCAGGCCCATGCGGTCGTCGATTGCGGCTGGGGCCGGCTGCTCTTCGCCCAGACCTTCGAGACGGCCGCGCCCCTGATCGACGCCCTGCGCGCCGAGGCCCCGGACCGGCGCGACATCGCCTTCTATGTCCGCAACCCCCATGTCCTGCTGGCCCAGGCGCCGCAGGAGGTCTTCCTCGATCCTTCGCACTCCTATCGCCTCGACCTGGCCGTCTACCGGCCCAGCCGACGTCAGCCGCGCGGCTTCACCATCCGCCGCATGGGTTCTGAACAGGACGCCGAGGCGATTAACCGGATCTACGCCGCGCGTCGCATGGTCCAGACGCCGCCCGGCTTCCTCTGGTCGCGCCGGGACGACCGGAGCCTGGCCTATTTCGTCGCCGAGGACGCCGTCACCGGCGAGGTCGTCGGCACGGTGACCGGCGTCAACCATGCCCGCGCCGTCGGCGACCCGGAGGGCGGGTCATCCCTGTGGTGCCTGGCGGTCGCGCCCCAGGCCCGCCAGCCCGGCATAGGCGAAGCCCTGGTGCGGCGACTGGCCGAGCACTTCCGGACCCAGGGCCTGGCCTACATGGATCTGTCGGTCATGCACGATAATCTGCAGGCCATCGCCCTTTACGAGAAGCTCGGCTTCCGCCGCGTCTCCTTCTTCGGCGTCAAGCGCAAGAACCCGATCAATGAAGCCCTTTTCACCGGGCCCGCGAACAACGAAGACCTGAACCCCTATGCCCGCCTCATCGTCAACGAGGCCCGTCGGCGCGGCATCGCCACCGAGGTCATCGACGCCGAAGGCGGCCTGTTCCGCCTGAGCTGGGGCGGCCGGACCGTGCGGTGCCGCGAGAGCCTGTCGGAACTGACCTCGGCCGTCGCCCTGAGCATCTGCGACGACAAGCGGATGACCCGCCGCATCGTCGCTGAGGCCGGGGTGACCACCCCCGCCTCCATCAAGGCCGACAGCCCCTCAGCCATCGACGCCGCCCTGGCCACCTATGGCCGGTTGGTGGTCAAGCCCGCGCGCGGCGAGCAGGGCCAGGGCGTGGCCGTCGGACTGAAGACCATGAGCGAGGTCCAGAGCGCCCTGATCGGCGCGCGGCGGATTTGCAGCGACGTCCTGATTGAAGAACAGGTCCAGGGCGAGGACCTGCGCCTGGTGATCATCGACTTCCAGCTGGCCGCCGCTGCGGTGCGGCGTCCGCCCCGTGTGATCGGCGACGGGCAGACGAGCATTCGCCGCCTGATCGAACATCAGAGCCGTCGCCGCAGCGCCGCGACGGGCGGCGAGTCTCGCATTCCCATCGACGCCGAGACCGAGCGCACCCTGGCCGAGGCCGGCTTCGGCCTTGACGACGTGGCGCCGGAGGGCGTCGAGATCATCGTGCGCAAGGCCGCCAATCTTCACCTGGGCGGCACCATTCACGATGTCACCGACATCGTGCACCCGGTCCTTGTGGACGCTGCGATCACGGCGGCGCGGGCCATCGACATCCCCGTCACCGGCATCGACCTGATGGTCAAGGCGCCCGACCAGCCCGACTACGCCTTCATCGAAGCCAATGAACGCCCGGGCCTGGCCAATCACGAACCCCAGCCGACGGCCGAACGTTTCATCGACCTGCTCTTCCCCGCCTCCGCGTCCGGCTCATCACGCAGCAACGCCTAGACGCCCACCCGAAGGAGACGACTTGCCCGATCCCGCCATCGACCTCGCCTACCTCAAGGCCCGCCTCGCCGACTTGCTGAACACGCCCAGCCCGACCGGCTACACCGATGAGGCCGTCCGGCTGCTGTGCCGCGAGCTGGACCGGCTCGGCCTTGACTATGAGATGACCCGTCGCGGCGCCATCCGCGCCCGCCTGCCCGGCCGGGACGCGACGCCCGCCCGCGCCGTCGTCGCCCACGTCGACACCCTGGGCGCCCAGGTCAAGCAGGTGAAGGCCAACGGCCGGCTGGAGGTCGTCCCCATCGGTCACTGGTCCTCCCGCTTCGCCGAAGGAGCCCGCTGCACGATCTTCTCCGAAGGCGGCGCCTGGCGCGGGACCATCCTCCCGCTCAAGGCTTCGGGCCACACCTTCAACACCGAGATCGATACCCAGCCGGTCAGCTGGCGCGAGGTGGAGTTGCGCATCGACGCCGTCACGCACGACCGCGACGACACGCTGAAGCTCGGCGTCGACATCGGCGACATCGTCGCCGTCGACCCCCAGCCTGAGTTTCTCGACACCGGCTACATCGTCTCGCGCCATCTGGACGACAAGGCCGGCGTGGCCGTCCTGCTGGCGGCGCTGGAATGCCTGATCCGCGAAGAGCGCACGCCGACCGTGGACACCTGGTGGCTGTTCACCATCGCCGAAGAGGTTGGCCTGGGCGCCTCCTCGGTCCTGGTTCCGGACGTGGCCGCCATGGTCACGGTCGACAACGGCACGACGGCGCCCGGCCAGAACTCCTCCGAGTTCGGCGTCACCATCGCCATGGCCGACCAGACCGGTCCCTTCGACTGGCACCTGTCGCGCAAGCTGGTCCAATTGGCGCGGGATCGCGGGATCCCTCATCAGAAGGACGTCTTCCGCTACTATCGGTCCGACTCCGCCTCGGCTCTGGAATCCGGGGCCGATATCCGCACCGCCCTGCTCGCCTTCGGCATCGACGCCAGCCACGGCTATGAACGGATCCACGAAAGCGCCCTGGGCGACCTGGCCCGCCTGCTGATCGCCTATGTCGAAAGCGAGGTGGAGATCGGCCGCGACGCCCGTCCCATGAGCAGCGTCGCGGGTTTCACGCACCAACCCCTGTCCTGAACGAAACGGCCGCCGCCGGAAATCCGGCGTCGCAGACTTGCCTTTTCCAGCGGCGGCCCGCATCAGACGTCCTCACCTCGGACCCGGACCTGCCTGCAGGCGACGGGTGGCTATCCCGTCCGCCGATCCGTCGGGAAACTTCAAGGCTGCCCATGACATCGGCCGAGCGCCGGGTCTTGCAGCCGACCTGAAGACGCAAGTCCAATGACCCTCATCGCTTCCGCGCGTCAGCAATGGCTCGCCAGCCCCCGCCGCGACCTGCTGGCCGGGACCGTCGTGGCCCTGGCCCTCATCCCCGAGGCCATCGCCTTCTCCATCATCGCCGGGGTCGATCCGGCGGTCGGCCTCTACGCCAGCGTCATCATCGCTGTGACCATCTCCCTGGTCGGCGGGCGACCGGCCATGATTTCCGCCGCCACCGGGGCCATGGCCCTGCTCATGGTCACGCTCGTCCGGGATCACGGGCTGGAATACCTGTTCGCCGCCTCCATCCTGTGCGGCCTGTTCCAGATCGCCATCGGCCTGCTGAAACTGGGCCGCTATATCAAGTTCGTCAGTCGCAGCGTCATGATCGGCTTCGTCAACGCGCTCGCCATTCTGATTTTCCTGGCCCAGATGCCCGAGTTGATCGGCGCCGACTGGCGCACCTTCGCCCTCGTCGCCGCGGGCCTCGCCGTCATCTACGGCCTGCCGCGCCTCACCCGCGCCGTGCCGTCCGCCCTGGTCGCCATCCTCCTGCTCAGCGGGTTCGTCATCTGGACAGGCCTGGACGTCCGCACCGTCGGCGACATGGGCCAGATGCCCTCGACCCTGCCGATGTTCCACCTGCCCATGGTTCCCCTGACGTGGGAGACCTTCGCCATCATCGCCCCCGTTTCGGCCACCCTAGCCTTCGTCGGACTGCTGGAGAGCCTGCTGACCGCCAACCTGATCGACGACATCACCGACACCCCCTCCGACAAGGACCGGGAAACGCGGGGCCAGGGCATAGCCAACATCGCCTCCGGCTTTATGGGCGGCATGGCGGGTTGCGCCATGATCGGCCAGTCGATGATCAACGTCACCTCCGGCGCGCGAGGGCGTCTGTCGACCCTGTGGGCGGGCCTCTTCCTCCTATTCCTGATCCTGGTGCTCCAGGACTGGGTGGCGCGTATCCCCATGGCCGCCCTGGTGGCGGTCATGATCATGGTCTCGGTCGGCACCTTCGACTGGGGCTCGATCCGAAACCTGCGCACGACGCCGGTGCAATCCTCCGTGGTCATGATCGCCACGACCGGCACGGTGGTGGCCACCCATGACCTGTCCAAGGGCGTCGTCCTGGGCGTCGTCCTGTCGGCGATCTTCTTCATGCGCAAGATCGGCAAGACCCTGGTCGTGACCGAGGTCCCAACGCCTGAACCCGGCGTGCTGCGCTACAGGGTTTCAGGCCAGGTCTTCTTTGCTTCCGCCGAGCTTTTCGCCGCCGGCTTCGAGCATCACGGGCGCCCTGAACGGGTCGAGATCGACATGAGCGACGCTCATCTGTGGGACCTGACCGGCGTCGCCGCCCTGGACAAGGTGGTCTTCCGCTACCGTCGCCAAGGCGCCGTCGTCGAGGTCACGGGCCTGAACGCCGACGGAAGCGCCCTGGTCGATCGGCTGGGCCGTTTCGAGAAGGACCACCTGCCGTCGCAGGCGGGGGCGCACTAACCCCCGACCGATGCGGACCCATGGACCTCCTTGTTCGAGGCGCGTTCCGGGAGCGATACCGACAACCTCAGGCTGAACGACGCCCGGCGCCGCTAGGGCGCGACCATTTCCCGCTCACAGGCCGGCGCCCGCCCATGGCGGCACGCCCGCGTAGCCGGCGCAGACCCGTTGTCGGCCCTCGCGCTGGCGCCCTCCCGGGCCGCAAAGTCATTTTCTCGCCGGTCCCTTCAAAGGGCTGGCGCTTCGAGGCGCTTGACCCGCGATAGCGAGGGAGGCCTCAGCCGGCCTGAAGAGTATTCTTGTAGATGCGCCCGGCCTTCATGATCAGCCTCATATTGGCGTCCGGATCCGCAAGCAGGGCGATGTCGGCCACGGGATCGCCATCGACAATCAGGAGGTCGGCATAGGCCCCGGCTTCGATGACCCCAAGCTTGCCCGGATAGGGATTGCGCTCGCCCGACAGGGCCAGAAGCTCGGCGTTCCGGCCCGTCGCCATGAGCAGGGCCTCGCCGCTGGCGTACCAGCGCGTCATCTGGGCCAGGATGGCGCCCTGGTTCTTCGTCATGCCGGGGTCGAACAGGATGTCTGTGCCCCAGGCGGTCTTGAGCCGGTGCTTCTTGGCCAGTTCGAAGGCCGCGTCCGTACCGGCGAACATGACGCTCTGCTTGGCCTGACTGGCTGAGCCCTCGGGGTACTGATTGGCGTAGGGGCCGGCGACGAAGGCCTGGGAGGAGAACCAGACGCCTTCCCCGGCGATCATGCGGGCTGTCTCCTCGTCCAGCATCTGGCCGTGGTCGATGCAGCGCACGCCGCCGCGGATCGCCGTCTGCATGGCGCGCGGCGTATAGGCGTGGACCGTCACATAGGTCCCCCAGTTCTCGGCGGAATCGACGGCGGCGCGGAACTCGGCCTCGCTGTACTGGGCGACGTCGATCGGATCATAGGTCGAGGCCACGCCGCCGCCCGCAGCCAGCTTGAGCTGACTGGCGCCCAGCATCAGCTGTTCGCGCGACCGTTTCAGCACCTGCTCCGTCCCGTCCGCGATGGCGCCGGCGCCGAGCACCTCGCCGCGCGACAACGGGGCGCCGGGCGCGCTGGGCACCTCATAGGGCATGCGGAAGTCGCCGTGGCCGCCGGTCTGGGAGATCATGGCCCCCGAGGGCCAGATGCGGGGGCCGACCGTCAGGCCGGCGTCGATGGCGCGCTTGAGGCTGAAGGCCGGCCCCGCCAGATCCCGGATGCTGGTGAAGCCGCGCATCAGGGTGCGCTCGGCCTCCGCCGCCGCCGCCAGGGTGATCAGACCCAGATCGGCGGTCATCAGCTCCATCATGGACATGGCGCACAGCATCGAATGCCAGTGGGCGTCGATCAGCCCGGGCATCAGGGTCCGGCCGCCGCAGTCGATGGTCTGGACGCCTTCGGTCGGACGGTCGCCGCCGCTCAGCACCGCGGTGATCTTGCCGCCTTCGACCAGGACGCTGCGACCGCCGTGCAACCGAGCCGTAACACCGTCGAAAAGACGAAGATTGGTGAACAGCAACGGCTGGCCTGGCGCCTGCGGCCGACCATAGGCCCGCCCTGCGGCGAGGGCCGCTACCCCTGCCGCCGCAGCCCCCAGCACATGCCGACGCGACAGCGGGTCTGCGGTCGCTGATCTTCTTGTTGAATGACCCATCTCGCCTGCCTCCGCCCGCTTGAAGAACAACGTTTCAGCAAGCTACACCTTCAAGCTTGCAATCGGAAATCGCGTGAGACCTCCAGGCAAGCCCTCCCCATCCCCGGGCGAGGGCCGCAGAGGCGACCCCATCGGCCTCAACGGCCAGGGATGGCCTCGGACGCCGGAAGGTGAAGCTGCAGGATCGCGGCTTCATGTTCAGCAATGAGGGCGAAGAGCGCGGACCTGGCGCGATCATCCGCCACAAGTCCCGTCAGCCTGCGGAAGCGGACGACCTGTCCCCGGTGTTCGTCGCAGGTGGTGCACATCCACACGCAACCTCCAGACCCGATGGTTGTTCGACGCGTTTGAAAAGAAATATCCAAACAACCGGGACCGACCGCCAACCTGGTCTGGGTCGCAGCGGCCTCGACCGGCCACGCCCCATCCAACCCAAGGGTAGACGTAATTCGTATTTCAGCGTTCACTCACACCTGCCGAACGTGGGCGACATCAGGTGGGGAAGACCAGGATGCTGAAGCTTAGTTCGACTCTCTGCGGGATGTTTCTGACTTCAGCGCTGATCCTCTCTGGATGCGCGGACCGCAACTCGCCCGCGGAAAACGCGAACATCATCATTCATGGCGGCCCCATTCTCACGATGGAGGGAGAGCAGCCGAGCTATGTCGAAGCCGTGGTGGTGCAGGATGGCAAGATCGTCTTTGCAGGCAGCAACGCCGAAGCCATGCGGCTCAAGGGCGCCCGCACGGTCGTCAAGGACCTTGCCGGCAAGACCCTGCTTCCAGGCTTCATCGACCCGCATAGCCATTTCATCGACTCGCTGGCGCTGGCGGATCGCGTCAATGTGTCCGGCCCGCCGGTAGGACCAGCCTCTGATCCGGAAGGTATTGTTGCTGCGCTCAAGGCGGGCGCCGCCGCCAAGCAATTGAAGCCCGGCGAACTCCTGCTCGGCTGGGGCTATGATGAAAACCTGATGCCCGATGGTCAGGTGCTTTCGCGTGACATTCTTGATCAGGCCTTCCCCGACAATCCGGTGGGCGTCATCCATGTCTCGATGCACGGCGCCGTCATCAATTCGAAGGCGATGGAGCTCTACGGTTACACCGACGGCATGCCCACGCCGGCCGGCGGGGTCATCCTGCGCAAGCCCGGCGCCCAGAACCTGCAAGGGCTTGTCATGGAGGCGGGCTACCTGCCCATGCACAGCAAGCTGCCGTCGCCAGGTCCTGAACAGGAAATGGCCGCCGCCCGTTCGGGTCAGCTCCTTTACGCCGCCGCAGGCGTGACGACAGCTCAGGAAGGGGCCACGACCCTGCCCATGCTGCAACAGCTCCAGCGCGTCGCATCACAGGACGGCCTGATCATCGATGTGATCGCCTATCCCTTCATCACGGACCTCGACGCTATCCTGAAGGTCAACCCGGTCGCGACGTTCGGGCGTTACGACAACAGATTGAAGATCGGCGGATGCAAGGTCACGGTGGACGGATCACCGCAAGGCAAGACCGCCTGGTTCACAGCGCCCTACCTCACCGGGGGACCCGGCGGTGAAGCCGACTGGAGAGGCGAGGCCAGCCTGCCGACCGACGCCATCCGCTCCATGGTGAAAACCTGCTACGACAATGATCTGCAGGTGTTGATGCACGGGAATGGCGATGCTGCGATCGACTTTCTGATCGCAACGCACAAGGAAATGGCCGGCGCGGACCTGGACAAGGATCGCCGTACGGTCTGCATCCACTGCCAGTTCATTCGGCCAGACCAGATTGCCGAATTCGCCAGACTGAAGATCATCCCGTCACTGTTCACCGATCACACCTTCTTCTTCGGCGACACCCATGTGATCAATCGTGGACTGAAACAGGCTGCCTTCATCAGCCCCATGAAGGCCGCGATCGAGGCAGGGCTTCGTCCCACCAATCATACGGACGCCTTCGTCGTTCCTATCGATCAGATGATGACCGTCTGGACGGCCGTGAACCGGCCTTTGCGCTCTGGCGGCGTCCTGGGGGCGGATCAACGGATCACCCCCTATCAGGCGCTTCAGGCCATCACCATCAACGCCGCCTATCAGTACAGGGAGGATGCGACCAAGGGGTCGGTGACCCCCGGCAAGCGCGCCGACTTCGTCATTCTTTCGGCAGATCCCACCCAGGTCGCCCCCGAAACGATCAAGGACATCCATGTGGTCGAAACCATCAAGGACGGGCGGACCATTTATAGCCGGCCGTGACAGGGCCGATCATAGAGCTCTCTCCTCGGCGCCCCCGCCTCGCAGATCGCCGCCGCGTCGGCCATGTCGGTCTTCTGGCGCTTCACCTACGGCTTCACATAGCTGGGCGGCGTCAGCCGCACGTTGTGGCCCAGGCCAATCAGTTCGCGGGCCCACCGTTCCGCAAGCTTCGATCCCGACCAGACAGGGGGACAGGTTTTCGAAGAACTCGAGCAGCCGCGCCCGCGTCAGCTTCAGTCGAATGACGACGCCGCCCTCAGCATCGACGCCGTGTACCGGAAACACCGACTTCGAGGTGTCCAAACCCATCGTGGCTAGCCGTCCCATGGCTCTGCTCCAGCTCTGCCGGAGGCCTGACGCCGCCGAGGGGTTGGAGAGCCGTCAACAGCATCACAAGCTGACGTGGCAGCTAGCCTGACGGCGGCCCTTCACACCTCACAAGGCGGGCTGCGGCGATTGACGACCCCAATAATTCTATTATCCTAGAATTATGGAATCAGAATTCGCCATCCGCGCCCTCGCTGCTCTGGCGCAGTCGACACGTCTTGAATCCTTCCGTCTGCTGGTCCGACATGAACCTGCCGGCCTGCCCGCCGGCGAGATCGCGGACGCTCTGGCGGTGCCGGCCAACACCATGTCGGCGCACCTGGGCGTCCTGTCGCGCGCCGGCCTGATCAGTTCCGAGCGCCGCAGCCGGTCGATCATCTACCGCGCTGACCTGGACCGTCTCCAGACGCTGGTTCTGTTCCTGCTGAAGGACTGCTGCCAGGGCCGCGCCGAACTTTGCGAACCGCTATTGGCCGAACTCGCACCCTGCCGCGCCTGAGGATTTCATGGACGTTGTCATCTATCACAACCCCGCCTGCGGGACGTCTCGCAACACCCTGGCCCTCATCCGCCACGTCGGGATCGAACCGCATGTCGTCGAGTATCTGAAGACGCCCCCCAGCCGCGCCATGATCCTGGGGCTGGTCAGGCGGATGGACGTGCCGCTACGCAGCCTCCTGCGCGAGAAGGGCACGCCCTTCGTCGAGTTGGGTCTCGGCGATCCCGACCTGACCGATGACCAGTTGCTGGACGCCGTCGAGGCTCACCCGCTCCTGCTGAACCGCCCCATCGTCGTGTCGCCACTGGGCGTGAAGCTGTGTCGGCCGTCCGAGGCAGCCCTGGATCTTCTGCCATCCGAGGGCCTGAAGCCCTTCACCAAGGAGGACGGCGAAGTCGTCATCGACGCCGAGGGCCGGAGGGTCCGCTGATGGTCGACGCCGCAATGACTGGACAGCCGAAACGCCGTCTGTCCTTCCTCGACCGCTGGCTGACGCTGTGGATTTTCTCCGCCATGGCGCTGGGCGTGCTGCTGGGCGCGGTCGCGCCGGGTCTGCCCGCCTGGATCGACAGCCTGTCGGTCGGCACGACCAACATCCCCATCGCCATCGGCCTGATCCTGATGATGTATCCGCCGCTGGCGCGGGTGAAGTACGAGGAACTGCCGCGCGTCTTCGCCGACAGGCGCGTGCTGCTGCTGTCCCTGTTCCAGAACTGGGTGCTGGGGCCGGTGCTGATGTTCGCCCTGGCGGTCCTCTTCCTGCGCGATCAGCCGGAATACATGACCGGCGTCATCCTGATCGGTCTGGCCCGCTGCATCGCCATGGTGCTGGTCTGGAACCAGCTGGCGCGCGGCGACAACCAGTATGTGGCGGGTCTGGTCGCCTTCAACTCGATCTTCCAGATCGCCTTCTTCAGCCTCTACGCCTGGCTGTTCCTGACCGTTCTGCCGCCCCTGTTCGGGCTGGAGAGCAGCGTGGTCGACGTCAGCGTCTGGACCATAGCCGGCGCCGTCCTGGTCTATCTGGGCCTGCCCTTCCTCGGCGGCTTCCTGACCCGGCGCACCCTGGTCGCGAGGAAGGGAAACGACTGGTACGAGACGCAATTCCTGCCGCGCATCGCGCCGATCACCCTGATCGCCCTGCTGTTCACCATCGTCGCCATGTTCAGCCTGAAGGGCGGCGAGGTGGTCGCCCTGCCGCTGGACGCCCTGCGCATCGCCGTGCCGCTGACCATCTACTTCCTCGTCATGTTCGTGATCAGCTTCCTGATGGGGCGCCTGATCGAGGCGGACTATCCGCGCACCACGGCCCTGGCCTTCACCGCCGCCTCCAACAATTTCGAACTGGCGATCGCCGTCGCCATCGCGGCCTTCGGTCTGGCCTCGCCGGTCGCCTTCGCGGCGGTCATCGGCCCGTTGGTCGAGGTGCCGGTGTTGATCCTGCTGGTCTCGGTCGCCCTGTGGCTGGGCCGCCGCTACTTCCCCGCGACCGCGCCCAAGAAAGACGTATGCTGATGACCCGCCTCCGCGACCTGCCCGACCCCGACCACCTGCCCGCGCTCGACCCGGCCTACCTGTCCAGCCAGCCGGCGCTGGGCCTCGGCCCGAACGACCATCCGCCGCGCATCCTCCTGCTCTACGGCTCGCTGCGGGATCGCTCCTTTTCCCGCCTGTGCGTCGAGGAGGCCGCCCGCCTTCTGCGCTTCATGGGCTGCGAGACGCGCATCTTCGATCCGTCCGACCTGCCGCTGACCGATCAGGTCGACGGCGACGACCACCCCGCCGTCCACGAACTGCGCGAGCACGCCCTGTGGTCCGAAGGCATGGTCTGGAGCAGTCCGGAACGTCACGGCCAGATTTCCGGGATCATGAAACTCCAGATCGACCACCTGCCGCTGAACATGGGCGGCATGCGCCCGACCCAGGGCCGCACCCTGGCTGTCATGCAGGTCTCCGGCGGCTCGCAGAGTTTCAACGCGGTCAACACCCTGCGCCTGCTGGGCCGCTGGATGCGGATGATCACCATCCCCAATCAGTCGAGCGTGGCCAAGGCCTTCATGGAGTTCGACGACAACGGCCGCATGAAGCCGTCCAGCTACTACGACCGCATCGTGGACGTGATGGAGGAACTGGTGCGCTTCACCGTCCTGGCCCGCGGCCATGCGGGCCAGTTGGTGGATCGCTACTCCGAACGTCAGGCGTCGGGCACGTCGATCGACGCCGCCAATGACCTGTCCGCCATCGCGATCAGATCCGCCTAGCGCCGTTGGCGGTCCGGGAACCGCCATCCTGCCCGCCAGAACAGATCAACTCGCGGGCGTGACGGCCAGCCAGCCCTCTTCGCGCAAGGCTCCGATCCGCGCGCGCGAGACGGGCGCCTCCAGACCGCCGGTCAGACGCAGCCGCAGCTTTCGTCCGTCTTCGACCACGCCGATGATGGCCGCCCGCGCCACCCACCACGAGCGGTGGGTCTGCACCCCCTCCACGTCCGTCAGCCCCGCCATGGCCTGGGACAGGGACATCAGCACCAGGGCCGAACCCTGCGGCGTGTGCACCCGGACATAGTGATCCTCCATCTGCAGGCACAGCACGGTGCGCCCCAGCCGGGGCGGCAGCCGGTCACGCGGGTCGGCGGACGACGTGTCGGGTCCTGCGGGGACGGCGTCTCGCGATCGCGTGGCCCACATCATGCCCAGCGTCGCCAGGGTGCTGATCACCAGACCCTGACCATACCATTCCAGCCAGCCGACCTGACCGACCACGGGCCACAGCCTGACCGCCAGCACCCGGCTGAGCACGGCGGGCAAAAGGGTCCGAACCGCGATGGCCGGCGGCGTCCACAACCAGGCCGAAACGCCCCGATCGTTCGCCCACCGCGTCAGGATCGGCAGGCTGACGCCGAACGCCAGCCACCCGCCCCACAGACAGACCACCCAATAGGCCGTGCGCTCCGGCAGGGTTCCGCTCAGATAGCTGCCGAACGGACCGATCGCGCCCAGGGTCAGCCCCACGACGGTCGAGACGGCGAACCCGGCCGCCGCCGCTCGCCATCGCCTGTCTTTCAGCCCCGTCGATTCCATCCCCCACCCTAGCAAGCGTTGCGGGCGATTGCAGCCGTTCGCCCGGCCACGAACCCGTTCGCCCGTTCGCCCATCTTGGCTGGCGCGACGACGGGGAGCGGCCTCACACAGCCTCATCACCCGCCGCTGAGAAAGCCCTTTCAATGTCCACCGCCGCCCTGATCGCCGCCGCCTCCATCCTGCTGGCCCCCAGCGCCACAGCCGCCACGCCAAGCCTGCCTCAGTCCACTCCGCAGCCCGCCCCGCAGTCGGCCGCGCAAGCCGCCCCGACGATCCGAGACGGCGTGGCCTATTCTCGGCTGACTGTGACCGACGGCGATCAACCCGCCATCGAGGCGGGCGTCTGGTACCCGGCCGAGGCGGCCACGGCGCCGCGCCCGCTGATCGTCGTCTCCCATGGCAACGGCGGCGATTTCCGCAGCCACCGCGACACGGTCCAGGCCCTGGCCAAGGCCGGATTCGTTGTCGCGACCCTGACCCACACCGGCGACAACTGGCGCGATCAGAGCCGCGCCACCGATGTCGTTGGCCGCACCCGCCAGCTATCGGTTCTGATCGACCACATGCTGGGCCAATGGGAAGGAAGGGCCGGGATCGATGCAGAGCGGATTGGGGCCTTCGGCTTCTCCGCCGGCGGCTTCACCGTGCTGGCCGCGGCGGGCGGCGACCCGGACCTGACACGAATGGTCGATCACTGCCGCGCCAACGCGGGTTTCTATGATTGCCGTCTCGTCGGCCGATTTTCAGAGACGATGAACAATGGTCAGGGCGCGCCGCGCCTGCCGCACGACGCCCGCCTCAAGGCCCTGGTCGTCGCCGCCCCGGCCCTGGGCTTCACCTTCACCCGCGAGGGCCTGGCCAATGTGAACCAGCCGGTCCAGCTGTGGCAGGCCGGGGCCGACCAGATCCTGCCCGCGCCCTTCTACGCCGAACCGGTGCGCGACGCCCTGCCGCGTCCGCCGGAGTACAAGCGCATCGACGGCGCCGGCCATTTCGACTTCTTGCCGCCCTGCTCGCCCGAACTGGCCGCCAACGCTCCGATGATCTGCGCGCCCGCCCCAGGCTTCGACCGCGCCGCGTTTCATGAGCGCCTGAACCGCGAGATGATCCGCTTCTTCAAGACCCATCTCTGACCGGCGCATGGCGGCGGGTTGATGAGCGAGGCCCTTTGCACGCCCCGGCCCTCGATCGTCACCGCCGCCGCCCTGCCCGTCTGGGATTGATCGACCGCCTAGGGGGAGAAACGCTCCGGCGTGCGGTCAGACCGCCTAGTCGCGGACCAGCCCGCCGTCGACCACCAGGTTCTGCCCAGTCACCGCACGGCTCCACGGCGAGGCGAAGAAAAGCACGGCATCGGCGAACTCCTGCGGCGTCGTCACCGAACGCAGCGGCGTCATGCCGGCGATCAGGTCGAACACCGCATCCGGCGTCGCCGCGCTGGCGTCCGTGGTGCGAAGCAGCCCGCCGGAGACCATGTTGACGGTGATCCCCGCCGGGCCGAGGTCGCCCGCCGCCGTGCGCGTCAGGCTGAGCAGGGCCGCCTTGGCGGCGGTGTAGTCGTGATAGGGCACGACCGGATTCTGGAACAGGTTGGTGCCGATGTTGACCACCCTGCCGAACCTCTGCCCGCTCATGCCCGCCGCAGTGGCCTGGATGACATTCAGCGCGCCGTGAATGACGGTCGAAAACTGGCGCTCCATGTCTTTCCACGGAATGTCGGCCATCTGCGCACGCGCGTCGCCGTTGAAGCTGTAGTCCAGGGCGTTGTTCACCACGGTGCTGATCGCCCCGCCGAAATGAGCTGCGGCCTGCGCCACCATGGCCTCGACCGCCGCACGGTCCGTGACGTCGGCCTGGATGGCGACAGCTCGTTCGCCCAGTTCGACCGCCAGGGCCTCGGCCTGCGGGCCGCTCGCGCGCCAGTTGATCACCACCCGCGCGCCTTGCCCGGCGAAGGCCCGCGCCGTCGCCGCGCCGACGCCCCGCGCGCCGCCAGTGATGAGAACGATCTGATCGCGGATTTCCATGAGAACGACTCGCAGAGAATGAAGCAGCCTCAGCCATAGGCCGCGCCTGCGGCCAAGGCCAGCCGCCCCTGAACAAACACTGGTTGCATTTAGTAGATTTCCTAATTAGCCTCTCCCCTTATGAACAGCCTGTTCAAAGCCCTGTCCCATCCGGTGCGGCGACGCATCATCGCCATGCTGCGGACAGGCCCGCTGGCGTCCGGCGACATCGCCGCCGCCTTTGACATGACTTGGCCGACGGTCACCGGACACCTCAACGCGCTGAAGGAGGCCGAACTGGTCAGCACCGAGCGCGACGGCCAGTCGATCCGTTACCGGCTGGAAATCTCGGCGGTCGAAGAGGCCATGGCCTTCCTTCTGGACCTGACAGGAACCGGCAAGACGGACGAGGAAGAGATCCGATGAAACACCCCGCCCTGGCCGACACGGTCGCCGCCATCGTCACGCTTCTGATCCTGACGGGGGCAGCATGGATAGCGATCTATGGTCCCGAGACGCCGATCCCCGTGCATTTTGACGCCGCCGGACAGGCCGATCGTTACGGCAGTCGCTACGAGGTCGCGGCGACCCTGGCCGGACTGGCCTTGCTGAACCTGCTGGCGGCCTGGATGGTCGGACGACAGGCCGACTCCACGCCGGACCTGATCCGCCGCAAGGGACTTCGCCGCGGACAGTGGCTGTCGATCATCATCGTGAGCGCGATCGCCGCCTTCATCGGCTGGTCCAGCCTCGGTCCCGCCGCCGCGGCCGGTGCGGGCCATCCGGGCGCCGCCATGGCCTTCACCGCCTTCATTCTTCTGATCACGGGCGCGACCCTGGGCCGCGTCGGCCCCAATCCCTTCATTGGAGTAAAGACGCCCTGGGCCTACAAGTCGCGGCTGGCCTGGGACCGCTCCAACCGCCTGGCCGGCCGGCTGATGTTCTGGCTGGGAGCGGCCGGTCTGGCGTCCAGCCCCCTGGTCGCCCAGCCCGCAGGCTTGATCACCCTGATCACGGGCGTCCTGATCGCCGCCGTCTGGTCGGTGATCGAAAGCTGGCGCGTCTGGCGCACGGACCCCGACCGCCAGCCCTTCTGAGCCCAGACATCGAGACGGAGACGACCATGCTGACCCTCGCCGCCGCCCTGCTGCTCTCGCCGGTTTCCACGCCGGTTCAGTTGGCCTCGACGCCAGCGCCCCTGCACGGGACCTTGCTCACGCCGGAGGGGCAAACGCAGGCCGTCGCCCTCATCCTGCCTGGCTCTGGCCCGACCGATCGCGACGGGAACAGCGCCCAGTTCGCCATCCGCGCGGCCTCCTATCGCCTGCTGGCCGAGGGCCTGGTCGAGCGGGGCATAGCCACGATCCGCATCGACAAGCGGGGCGTCGGCGAGAGCGCCGCCGCCGGTCCCGCCGAAGCCGAGCTGCGCTTCAGCACCTATGTCGACGACGCCCGCGCCTGGGCGGACGAGGCGGCCACGAAGGCGGGCCAGCCCTGCGCATGGCTGATCGGCCACAGCGAGGGCGCGCTGATCGCCTTGGCCGCCGTCGCCGACGACGACGACAGGATCTGCGGCCTGGTTCTGTTGTCTGGCGCCGGACGTCCGGCCGGAGCCGTGCTGCGCGAGCAGATGACGGCTCTCCCGGAGCCGCTGAACAGCCGCGCCAGCGAGGTCGTCAGCGAACTGGAGGCCGGCCGCACTGTCGCCGACCCGCCGGTCGAACTGGCCGCCCTGTTTCGTCCTTCGGTCCAGCCCTACCTGATCTCCTGGCTGGCGCTGGATCCAGCCAGACTGGCCGCTGCCTACGACGGCCCGATCTTCATCGGACAGGGCGCCACGGATCTGCAGGTGACGCTGACCGACGCCGAGGCGATCAAGGCCGCCCAGCCCCGCGCGCAGCTCGTGATCTGGGATGGCGTCAATCACGTCCTGAAGACCGCGCCCGCCGAGCGCGCCGCCAATGTGGCGACCTATCTGGACCCGGCCCTGCCCCTGGCCCCCGGCGTGATCGAGGCGGTCGCGGCCTTCATTCTGAAATAGGCGAGGCCGTCAGCCCTCCAGCTCCGCCCGCGCCTGTTCGGCCAGGTCGAAAAAGCGGCGTCGGACCTCGGCCGCGTAGGGGTTGTCGTGCTCGATGGCGCGGAACACCGCCGCGCTGTCGTGGCGGACCATGTCGACGCCCTGCATGACCCGCTCGAAGCTGGTCGTGGTCATCCGCGTCGGCAACGGCTCCATGGCCAGCAGGACCTTGGCGATCAGGTGGGTCAGGCCCTGCACCGTCGCCGCCTCGCGGTCGTGATCCTCGGGCGTGACGACAAAGACCTTCAGCCCCAGCGCTTTCTTGCAGAAGGCCGCCACGCGCCACGCCGCCTTGTCGCCGCGCACCGGACAGACGGCGATACGCAGACCCGCGATGCCGTCCTTGCCGCTCTGCGGCCCGAACAGGGGATGGGTTCCGACGATCTGCACGCCCTCGGGCAGGCCCTCCAGCATCACCCTGGCCGGCTTCACCTTCACCGAGCCGACGTCGAGGATCAGGGCGCTCGGCGACAGATGCGGCGCGATGGCCTCAACCGTTTCCGCCAGAACCCCGACCGGCACGGCCAGCACCACCACCGGACAGGCGGCGACTTCCTCCAGCGTCGTCAATCGCGCCAGCCCTTCGCCGTCGCTCGCCGCCGGGTCATGGGCGAGAATGTCGAACCAGGGCGACAGATGCTTGGCCGTCAGCCGCCCGAAGGCGCCGAAGCCGATCAGGCCGAGCGTGGGCCTGGGCGCGCTCACCCCGCCAGGGTCTCCTGGAACCGCACCGGCTGGCCGTGCGCCTTACCTATCAGTTCGCCGTCCTTCATCACCACCCGGCCGCGCACGATAGTGGCCACCGGCCAGCCGGTCGTCTCGAAGCCGTCGAAGGGGGTCCAGCCGCAGCGGCTGGCCTGCTGGTCGTGGCTGATGGTCTTCTTCGCCTTCAGGTCCACGATGGTCAGGTCGGCGTCATAGCTGACGGCCATCCGCCCCTTGTTGGCCGTGCCGAACACCCGCTGCGCCCCGCCCGAGGTCAGGTCGATGAAGCGTTCCAGCGACAGGCGGCCCTCGGCCACATGGGTCAGCATCAGCGGCACCAGGGTCTGCACCCCCGGCATCCCTGACGGCGAGGCCGGATAGGGTTTGGACTTTTCTTCCCTGGTGTGCGGCGCGTGGTCCGAGCCCAGGACGTCGGCCACGCCCTGCTGCATCCCCCACAGCCACAGGGCGTCGACATGCTCCTGCGACCGGATCGGCGGGTTCATCTGGGCATAGGCGCCGAGCCGCTGATAGGCCTCGGGCGCCACCAGGGTCAGGTGCTGGGGCGTGATCTCGACGGTGGCGACGTCCTTGTGGAAGCGCAGGAACTCCATCTCGTCCTTGGTCGTGACGTGCAGGACGTGGATGCGGGCGCCGGTCTCCTTGGCCAGCCCGACCAGACGGCGGGTGGACATGATGGCGCTCTCAGCGTCGCGCACCTCGGGGTGGCTGGTCCAGTCGCCGGTGCGGGCCAGGCTGCGGCGCTCGACCAGTCGGTATTCGTCCTCGGAGTGGAAGGTGGCGCGGCGGCGCACGTTGGACAGGACCTTGCGCACCCCCTCGTCGTCGGCGATCAGCAGGTCGCCGGTCGAGGCGCCCATGAAGACCTTGACCCCGCAGCAGCCCGGCAACCGCTCCAGATCGGCCAGGTGCCCGGCGTTCTCATGCGTGCCGCCGACGTAGAAGGCGTGGTCGGTCCACATCCGGTCCTTGGCCCGCACCAGCTTGTCGGCCATGGTGTCGGGGTCGGTTGTGTTGGGGTTGGTGTTGGGCATCTCGAACACGGCGACGACGCCGCCCAGGGCCGCCGCGCGGCTGCCGGTCTCGAGGTCTTCCTTCCATTCCAGACCCGGCTCGCGGAAGTGGACCTGGGTGTCGATGACGCCCGGCAGGACGGTCAGGCCCGTGGCGTCGAACACCTCGCCGGCCGAGGCCTGGGACAGGTCGCCGATGAAGGCGATGCGGCCGTCGATGACGCCGACGTCGGCCTTGCCGCGTCCCGCATGGTTGGCGACTTCGCCGCCCCGCACGATCAGGTCATAGGTCTGGGTCATTGGCGTCTCCTGAGGTCGAGGCGCTTATGCGCGTTCGACGCCCCAGGGGACAAGCCCCGAAGCCTCAGTCGACCAGTTGCGCCAGCAGCTTCCTGGACGCCTTCAACACCCGCTCATAGGGCAGGTCCATCATGTGCTGGATATGCTGGTTCAGGCGCGGGTCGAGGTCGACGAACTCCTGCAGGCTGCGCGGGCCGCGCACCGCAACCCCGGTCCAGGGGCGGCGCAGCACCTCGTCCGAGGGGCCGAACACCCCGACCGCCGGTACGCCCGCAGCGACCGCCAGTTGAGTCCACAGCGAGTCGCCGCCGATATAAAAATCTGCCCGAGACAGGGCCGCGAGCGTCTGCAATCGCGTCAGTCGTCCTTGCAGCTCAATGACCCGCTCACGCTTCACCGCGAAACGGATCGAATGAGCCGCGTCGCGGTCGGCTTCCTCGCCGACGATCATCAGCCGTCCGCCCGCCAGAGGCCCGTCCTCGCCCAGCAACGACAGGGCGACCTTGGCGTAGCGGTCGGCGGGCCAGCGCTTGCCGATCCAGTCCACGCCCGGTCCGATGGCCAGGATCGGCCCTTTGCCCGAAGGAACAAGGGCGTCCGCCGCTTCCTGCGTGTCGCGCCCGACGAACAGTTTCGGCGCCGGGATCTCGTCAAGCTGCAGCACGCGTGCAGCCTGTTCGACCAGATGCACGTCAGCCAGCACCTTGCCCTTCACCGCCCGCTTCTGGCGCCGCAGCTTGCCCGACAGGGTCGAGCCGCGCAGGTCGACCACCAGCCCCCAGTTGGTCTCACGCACCTGGTTCCACAGGGCGATCCAGTCCCAGCGCCCGTCGCGGTCCAGAACGATCAGCCGCTCCAGCCGGGGCGTGTCCGCGAACAGCGGCGCGCTGGCCGGCGAACCGACGACGGTGAAGGTGGCGTGCGGGATGGCCTCGACCAGATGGGCGAGCGTCCCCGACGAGAGGACCGCCTCTTCAGCGTCCGCCTCGGCGATATAGAGGATCGGGAAACGCCCATGCATCAGGCGACCCTAGAGGGATTCTCTACGGAATTCAGCGATGATGCACCGGTCGCCGATCGGAAGACGATCGGCGACCATAAAGCGCGGCGCTGTCCTAGGGATTCGCCGCCGACCAGACGGCATAGCGGTCCAGAGCGCGCTGCGGCGCCGACAGCCACCACGAATAGCCGTTGCGGCGCCCGACCGAGATGCCGTTGACGTCGTCGTGGATGCTCTGGTCCTTGTCGCCGAAGATCGGGCGGCCGGTGACCAGATCATAGTTGCGCGACCACAGGGGCCCGGCGCCGGGCTTGTCGATCAGCTTGCGGCCGTCGTCGGTCATTTCGAACGACTTGTCATAGACGCGCACCGATTTCAGCCAGGCCACGCCGCCACGGATCGCCGCCTTGACCTCTGGCGACGGGTTGGGCTCGCCCATCAGGAACTCGAGGATGTCTGTGGTCTCGCCGCTGGCGATCGAACGCGGCTCGTAGTTGCGGGCGCTGGTCGGGACCAGACGCATCGGCTCGACCTGCTGCGGCCAGCCCTGAAGCTGATCGCCCTTGCGCACCTGGGCGGCCAGGGTGACGTCGATGGCCTTCTTCACCGCTTCGGCGGCGCGGACTTCCAGTTCCGGCGGCACGAAGCCGAAGCCTTCCGCGCCGTTGGCCACGTCGCGCAGCACCATGGCGGCCTCGGCCACGGCGTTGTCGTTGAAGGTGATGGAATCGTGGAAGCCGCCTTCCAGCGGCCAGATCTGCGGCCAGCCGCCATTCGGGTACTGGGCGTTCAGCAGGTAATGCACGCCCTTGATGACGCTGGCCCGCCAGGCGTCGCCCTCGCGCCCCGGCGCCTGGGCCGCGACCTTGGCCAGGTAACGCATCTCGGTCCAGGTGGAGTTGTTGTCGAGCGTGCCGACGAAGGTCCAGAACCGGTCAGCGGGAGCATCGAAGTTGGCCGGGTTCTGCTCCATCGTCTCGGCGTCATTGGAGAAGCGCTGCCCGGGCAGGCGCTTGAGGCTGCGGTCCTGGTTCTTGCTCCAGCCGCCTGCCGGGGTCTGGAAGCTGACCACTGCATCGGCCACGGCGCGCGCCTCGGCCGAGCCATACCATTCAGCCGGGCGATCCAGCGGCATGTGCGAGCTGTTGCCGCGAATGGCCAGCGGCGGCGGCGGCGGGGCGACGCCCGCCGGCAGTTCGGCGGCCAGGGCGGCGCGGTCGGCCAGATGCTGGGCCTGAGAGCGGGCCAGATAGTCGGCCCAGGCGCCGCGCTCCGCATCCGGCAGGGCGCCGATCCGGTCGATGGTCAGACCGACCGCCGGAGTATTGGCGCGAATGACCTCGGCCCGTGCGTCGCCGCTATAGAGGCTGGGACCCGCCACGGCGGCGAGGGCTAGGAAGGAAATGGCGAAGACGTGTCTCACTGGATGCGTTTCCCGACTGCGTTTCGGCTTGAGCGCCGTTCTCATTATGTCAAAACGTATTCTACATAATGACACGAACGCAAGACCCGTAACCCACGACGCCTGCGCTTTCCGCCTCTGATGCGCTAAGGCATGCGTCATGAGCCTTCCCCTTCTGCCTGATCGGACCTGCGGCGGCTGCGTCGAGTGCTGCCGCGTCATCCCGCTGAACCTGCCCGAACTGGCCAAGCCCACGGGCGAGCTGTGCGGCTATTGCGTCGATGGGGCGGGATGCTCGGTGCATGAAATCCGCCCCCAGACCTGCCGCGTCTGGTTCTGCCTGTGGCGCGCGGTCGAGCTGTCCGACGACTGGCGCCCCGACCGCAGCGGCGTCATCATCCGCCCCGACGGCGTCGAGCGCGGCGAGATCACCCTCTATGTCGTGCGCCGTTCCGACTTCCTCGCCGGCATGGACTTCTTCGCCACGGTCGCAGGCTGGATCGCCGAGGGGATCGACGTGGCCCTCAGTGTCCCCGGCCCCGTCGGGACCTATCCGGCCCGCGCCGTCGTCACCGACTGGCTGCGCCCCGCGATTGAAGAGGGCGATCCTGCGGACTTCCTCGCCCGCGTCCTCGCCTCGCTGGACAGGCTGGCCGAGCACGACTTCCAGCCGGACGGGGTCGTGGCCAGGTACGCGGTGATCTGATCCCAGTCTTTCCTCCCTATAGAAGGGGGAGGAAACAGCCCTGTCGCTTCCCTCCGCCCCTCCCTATCTTGGCCGCATGTCCATCGCCCGCCTCGACAGCCGCGCCCTGATCCGTGTCACCGGCCCTGACGCTCGCCCCTTCCTGCACAACCTGCTGACGCAGGACGTGGAGACGCTTGAACCCGGCGCCCTGCGCTTCGGCGCCCTGCTGTCTCCACCCGGCCGGCTGCTGTTCGACCTCTTCCTCTGGGGCGAGGAAAACGGCGTGGTGCTGGATGTCGCGGCCGAGCGGCGCGACGCCCTGGTCCAGCGGCTGTCGATGTATCGCTTGCGCTCCAACGTCGAGGTCATGCCCATTCCCGACGCCGTCTTCGTCGCCTGGGGCGGCGACATCCCCGAAGGCTTCATCCCCGACCCCCGCCTGCCCGAACTCGGCGGACGCCGCTGGGGCGATCAGTGCGAGACCGACGCGACCGAGGCCGACTGGCAGTCGCACCGCCTGAGCCTTGGCGCGCCCGACCCGACCGCGGATACGCTGCTGGACAAGACCTATCCGATCGAGGCGGACTTCGACCTGCTGAACGGCATCGACTTCCACAAGGGCTGCTTCATCGGTCAGGAGACGACCTCGCGGATGAAACGGCGCGGCACGATCAAGAACCGCATGATGGCCATCGCCTTCGACGGCCCCGCCCCCGAACGCGGCGCCGAGGTGCTGAACGGCGAACTTCGCGCCGGCGAAGTCATGACCGGCGCCGACGGCCGCGCCATCGCCCTGCTCCGTCTGGACCGTCTGGAGGGCGATCTGAGCGTCGACGGTCGTCCCGTGCGCGCCGAAAAGCCAGGCTGGATCCCTGATTTTCAAGGCTAATTTCGGCGGAACGGAAAATCTGCTTGTCATGATGTAAAAGTCGCTTGACGTACAAATCGGCATTGGTAAAGTTCACTTGTCACAACGATAGGGGAGCTTGTCATGAACACCGCCACCGAGACCACCGCCGACACGAAGAAGATGGACGAGCTGACGATCGGCCTGGGCGCCCTCACCGTGGTCGGCGTCAGCGCCACGGCCGCCACCCCCTTCTGGCCTGCGAGCTGGGGCCAGGCCCCGTCGATCGGCGTGGTCGTCCTGGCCGCTGGTCTGGCCGTCTTCCTGCCCCTGCACACCCTCTACTGGTGGCGCGCCCTCGATGAAGCCGCCCAGGAAGCCCACAAGTGGGCCTGGTGGTGGGGCGGCAACCTGGGCTTCATCGTCGGCGGCGCTGCGGTCGTCATCGCCGCCCTGAACGGGGTCGACCTGTTGCCGGCCCGCGTGCCGCACACCGACGCCGCCCTGATCGCTGTGGGCCTCGCCGCCGCCTTCGCGGCACAGGCCGTCGGCTACACCCTCGCCTGGTGCTTCTGGTGGACAGTGCGCCAATGACCAGCGATTTCGTCAACCGCCTCAAGGTCTTCCGCGCCGAGCGCAACTGGACCCAGGCCGACCTCGCCGAACAGCTCGGCGTCTCCCGTCAGACCATCCAGGCGCTGGAAAAGGGCCGCTACGACCCCTCCCTGCCCCTGGCCTTCCGCATCGCCCGCCTCTTCGGCCGACCGATCGAAGCCATCTTCGTTCAGTGATCCCGGCGCGACCCCGCGCCCCACCGACCCTAAAACAACTTTACATTCAAAGGACTACCCTATGACCTGCGCCAAACGCATGGGCCAAGCGGCCAAACACGTCTCCGATTTCGCCCTGGGCGTCTGCGGAGCCCTTCTGTTCAGCCTCGCCGTAATGGCCCTCCCCAGCCCCAGCCAGGCCGCCGCATGGTTCGACGCCCCCGCCGCCGTCTCGACCCCGCGCTGACCTTCCAGCCTTCCCGGGCTAACGCCGCCGCCGACCTGATCGGCCCCTCCTGAACACCCCACAATCCAAGGACTTCCCAATGACCCTCGCCAACCGCATGGGCCGTACGGCCAACCACGTCTCGCGCCTGGCCTTCGGCGCCTGTATCGGCCTGGCCGCCAGCGCCGTTCTGGCCGTCTTCCCCGGCGCCGCCCACGCTCAGGATGCTGTCGTCGCCGCGCCCGCCGCCGTGGCCCCCATTCCCCGCGCCGAGGGCGCCGGCCCGCCGCTGTGGGTCGTCAAGGATGAGGACTCCACCGTCTATCTCTTCGGCACCATCCATATCCTGCGCCCCGGCACGGCCTGGGGTTCGGACAAGGTGGACGCCGCATTCGCCAGCGCCTCGGACATCTGGGTCGAGATCGCCAATCCCGACGATCAGTCCGTCATCATGCCGGTGATCCAGCAGTATGGCGCCAGCCCCGAACGACCGCTGTCGTCCGTCCTTTCCCCCGCTGACTTCGCCGCCTTCGACAGGGCGGCCCAGGCCAGCGGCGCCAGCGGCGCCGCGCTGGACCCCTATCGCCCCTGGCTGGCGGCCTTCATGGTCGCGGTGTCCCCCCCGATGAAGGCCGGCTTCAGCGCCGAAGCGGGCGCCGACAAGGTGCTGGTGGATCGTGCTCGCACCCAGGGCAAGACCGTCCACGGCCTTGAAACCGCCGACCGTCAGGTCCGCCTGATCGCCGGCATGAGCGAAGAAGCCCAGGTGGCCTATCTGAACAACTATGTCCGCGCGGGCGACGGCGTGGTGACCCACCTGGATCAGACGGTAGACGCCTGGCTCAAGGGCGACGCCGCCGGGATCGGACGCCTGAACCGCATGGATACCCGCGACGTGCACGAGGAAGTTCACCAGGCTGTCCTGATCACCCGCAACACCGACTGGACCAGCCAGATCGAAACCCTGATGCAGGGCTCCGGCACGGCCTTCATCGCCGTCGGCGTCGCCCACCTGGCCGATCAGGACAGCGTCATCGATATGCTGAAGGCGCGCGGCTACACGGTCGAGCGGTTGTAGGCGGTCAGCCTGACGACGCATGAGGCCCGGCGGCGACGTCGGGCCTTTTCGCTGCCCCCACCCCCTCACCGCTCATCCCGGCGGACGCCGGGATCCAGTGCTTTGGCTGCAAGCGCAGCGCTGACGGTCAAAGCTCTGCTTCGTAAGGTGGCGCCTGAGGCTCTTGCTGGATCCCGGCGTCCGCCGGGATGACCGGATATGGTTTCCCCTTGCCACCCCAGAACATTCCCGCAACATCGCCCCATGACCGAATCCGAGAAAGCCCCCACCGACAATGCCATCGGCCGCTGCGGCTGGTGCGGGACGACCGACCCGCTCTACATCGCCTATCACGACGAGGAATGGGGCGTGCCCGAGTACGACGCCCGCGCCCTGTGGGAGAAGCTGGTGCTGGACGGCTTTCAGGCCGGGCTGGCCTGGATCACCATCCTGAGAAAACGCGAGGGGATGCGCGAGGCCTTCGCTGACTTCGATCCCGAGATCGTCGCCCGCTATGGCGAGGCCGACCGCGCCCGACTGCTGGCCGACCCGCGCATCATCCGCTCCGGCGCCAAGATCGACGCGGCCATCAACGGCGCCCGCCTCTGGCTGGAGATGCGCGACAAGGGCGAGGACTTCTCGGCCTGGCTCTGGTCCTTCGTCGGCGGTCAACCGCTATTGAACCAGTGGAGCGACTTCCGCGAGGCCCCGACCCAGACGCCGGAAAGCGTCGCCATGGCCAAGGCCCTGAAGGCGCGCGGCTTCAAATTCTGCGGCCCGGTGATCGTCTACGCCTTCATGCAGGCCGTCGGCATGGTCAACGACCACCAGACGACCTGCTTCCGGCATGGGGAGGTGGGCAATATCTGATTGGCGGCGTTGTGTAGAGGTCAGCGTTCGACCCGTTGCGCACCTTGGTGTGCGCTTTCACCTTCGTCATCCTCCGGCGAGCGCAGCGAGACCGGGGGACCCAGCGGCGCCGAAGGCGATCTGTTCACGAGAGATGTTCGACCATCGTCTGCGCGACAGGTTCGCGCTCTCGCGCGCCGCTGGGTCCCCCGGTCTGCGCCGCCAAGAGGCGGCTTGCCGGAGGATGACGAAAGGGAAGAAAACGCCGCTCTAGGGATCTCCGCTTCCAACCCATTGCGGCCATGCAGCCTGCTTGCCAATCTCGCGGACCATGAGAGTTAGATTAAACACGAAGAAGTCCTCCGTCTTAGGAGGGCTCGGTGGACTTCTCGCCATTGGCGGGTGTTCGACAGCTTTGCTGGTTCCAAACGAGTATGGTCGTTTGGTTCTCTCGGCGACGCTTTGTGCAGCAGGTCCGATCTGGTTCCTTGGCACCGCGGCGCAGCAAAGCGTTGTGGTCGACTTTTCGGCCGTCCCCAAACGTGAACGAAGAGCGTTCCTTTTCTGGAACACGTTTTCTGGCGTCATTGGTCTGATGGGCTTGGGCGCTTTTGGCACCAGCTTCATTGCCACTTCATTTGATGCGAGAGTCGGTGTCGGACTCGCAGCGCTGCTTATCGCCGCCGTAGGATTCTACTTCTGCTGGAAGACCGCGCACCGGCATGGGGCGGTGCTCATCGCGAGCAAGGACAAGTTCCGCTAACCACCCCTAGGCGAACTCGGGTTCATGGCAGCTAGTGGACATTCTGTCGCCCTGCGAACAAGCTCTGATGTAGCGACAGGGCCGCATGTCTCGGAGGCTTCATGGCCAAGGATTTTCCGCATGGCGTCGTCCACAAGGCGGGCGCGGATCTTCAGGCGGCCTTGCGATCGGACGCCGAGGTCCTTGCCCTGTGGGAGGGACTGACGCCTCTGGGCCGCAACGAGTTCATCTGCTGGGTGGATGACGCCAAACAGCCGACGACACGTCAGCGTCGCATTGAGCGGACCGCCGAAGAACTACGGGAAGGCAAGAAGCGTCCCTGCTGCTGGGCCGGCTGCATCCATCGCACGGACAAGGCGCCGAGCCCGTGGCAACAGGCCGTCCTGATTGACCAGAAGGCGAAAGACAGGCCCTAGACGGCCGCCGCCCTAGCCCTTGAAATCATCCTTGGCCGCACGCCTCGCGGCGAATGCGGCTGCGTCGGCGGCGCGCAGGAAGGGGTTGAAGCGGCGCTCCACGCCGACGCTGGTCGGCACGGTCGGCTCGCCGCGTTCACGGGCGGCGAAGATGGCCTGGGCGTGGGCCAGCATCTCGGGCCGCTCGTCAAGACTGAGGGCGAAGCGGGCGTTGGACGCGGTATATTCGTGGGCGCAGTAGAGCGTGGTCGTCTCGGGCCAGGCGGCGATGCGGTTGAGGCTGTCCCACATCTGTTCCGGGGAGCCTTCGAACAGGCGACCGCACCCCAGGGCGAAGATGACGTCGCCGACGAAGGCCAGATCGTCTTCGACCGCGCGATAGACCACATGGCCAATGGTGTGGCCTGGAGACAGCACGACCTCGAATCGGGTCCCGCCCAACATCACCACGTCGCCATCGACCACCACGCGATCCAGCGGCGCCGCGCGGGCCACCTCGTCCGGGCCGACGATCTCGCAGCCGGTCTCCGCCTTCAGCCGCTCGTTGCCGCCGGTGTGGTCGGGGTGCCAGTGGGTGTTGAGGATCAGGTCCAGACGCCCCCAGCCGGAGGCCTCGATCTCGGCCAGGATGGCTTCGGCGTCCGGCGTATCCACGGCCGCGACCATTCCGGTCGCCTCGTCGCGAATCAGGAAGCCGTAGTTGTCGGACAGGCAGGCGAACTGGCGCACGGTCAGGGTCATGGACGCATCCTAGCAGGCTGATCGGCGCGCGCCCATCAACACCCGCTCATCCCCCCGGAGGCGGGGACCCGGCAAGAATTTCAAGCGCCATCGTCAGCTTGCCGCCTGTCCTGGTCGAGGCGCATGAGGCCAAGGCCCTGGGTCCCCGTCTCCGCGGGGATGGGCGGACGGGGGGCGGGAAAGGCCGACATCCATCGCGTTTTCAGCCATAATGCCTCCATGCGACGCAGCATCGATGATCTTCGCACCTTCTACGGCGAGCCGACCGGCGCGCTGGTGCGGCGCATGCTGGCGCGGCGGCTGGACGACGCCTGGGGCGAGGCCGAGGGCAGCGACGTGCTGGGGCTGGGCTACGCCACGCCCTGGCTGGACGGCTTCGTCGGCGCGCGGCGGGTCATCGCAGCCATGCCCGGCGGCCAGGGGGCCGAGCAATGGGCAGCCGGCGGGCGCAATCGCACCCTGCTGGTCGATGAACGACGCCTGCCCTTCGCCGCCGGCGCCTTTGACCGCATCCTGCTGGTCCACGCCCTCGAGGAAGCCGATGATCCTCGCGCCCTGCTGACCGAGGCTGTGCGCGCCCTCGCCCCGGCGGGCCGGATCATCCTGGCCACCGCGGCGCGCGGCGGCATGTGGGCGCGGGCGGAAGCCACGCCTTTCGGCCACGGCCGTCCCTTCACACGCGGCCAACTGGAACGATTGGTGCGCGAGGTGGGGCTGGAGCCGGCCGCCTGGTCCCAGGCCCTCTATGTCCCGCCCTGGCGTCCCCTGCTGCCCATGGCCGACGGGATCGAACAGGTGGGCCGGTGGCTGCTGCCTGGGGCGGCGGGCCTGATCATGCTGGAAGCGTCGCGTCAGTCCTATGCCCGTGTCCGTCCACAAGGTCTGGCCCAGACCGTGCTCGCGGGGCGGCCCGCGCTGACGCCCTCGCCCGCCTCGCGCGACCATGGGCCGCCCGCTCACGCTCTGGTCGGCGAAAGCAAACAGCCTTAAGGCGAGCCCATGCAGCGACTGATCATTATGCGCCACGCCCAGGCCGAGAAGAGCGCGCCCGGCGGCGACATCGACCGCCCCCTGTCGAAACACGGGCGCGCCGACGCCCTGGCCATGGGACGAGCCCTCGCCGCGCGCGGACTCCGCCCGGATACAGCCCTGGTGTCCAGCGCCACGCGTACGCATCAGACCTGGGATGCGGTCAGCGAGGCCATGGGGGACGTCGACCTCAAACTGTCGCCGGCTCTCTACAACGCCTCCGCGGACACTCTGCGGCGGGCCGTCGAAGCCGCCGAGGACGAGGCGGGCTGCCTGCTGTTGGTGGCGCATAATCCGGGCGTGCACCAGCTGGCGGTCGAATACCTGATCGAAAGCGCCGCCTCGCCCAGCGTGCTGGACAAGATGAGCGGCGGCTTCCCGACCGGGGCGGCCGCAATCTTCACCGTCGATGTCGCAGGACGGCCCACCTATGAAGGCTGGCTGACGCCGCACGATCTCACCAAATGACCGACCTACCGACCGTCGCCTTCAAGATCCTGAGCCGCGCCGACTGGCGTGCGACCCTGGCCGAGGGCGCCTATGAGGGCTCGCCTGTCGACCAGGCCGACGGCTATATTCACCTGTCCGCCGCCGACCAGTTGGCCGTGACCGCCGCCAAACACTATGCGGGTCAGAGCGACCTGGTGCTGGTCGAGGTCGATCTCGACGCCCTCGGCGAGACCCTGATCTGGGAGCCGTCGCGCGGCGGCGCCCTGTTTCCCCATATCTACGGCCGCCTGCCCGTGGCCGCGACGCGAGGCGTGCGCGCCCTGTCGGTGACGGACGCGGGCGACATGATCCTGAGCGAGTTTCCATGAGCCTGACCGATCTCGGCGCCGTCCTCCTGCGCCAGATGGACCCTGAGACGGCGCACCGTCTGGCTATTCGCGCCCTTCAGGTCACGCCCCTGCCCGCGCCGGGCGCCGAGGATCCGATCCTGAAGACCCGCATCGCCGGGCTGGAGATGTCCAATCCGGTCGGTCTGGCCGCCGGTCTGGACAAGAACGGCGAGGCGCTGGACGGCCTGTCGCGCCTCGGCTTCGGCGCGGTGGAATGCGGTTCGGTCACGCCGCGCGCCCAAGCCGGCAACCCCAGACCGCGCCTGTTCCGTCTGTCTGACGACCGGGCCATCATCAACCGCATGGGCTTCAACAACGAGGGGCTGGAGCCCTTCGCCGCGCGTCTGACGCGCCGTCCGAAACGCACGCCCATCGGCGCCAACCTGGGGGCCAACAAGGATACCGAGGACAAGGCGGCGGACTATGTCGCCGGCCTGCGCCGTCTGGCCGGTCTGGCGGATTACTTCACCGTCAACATCTCCTCGCCCAATACCCCGGGTCTGCGCGCGCTGCAGGGTCGCGAGGCCCTGGATGACCTCCTCGGCCGGATCAACGAGGCGCGACCCGCCGACGGCGCTCCGGTCTTCCTGAAGATCGCGCCCGACCTGGTCGGCGACGAGATCGGCATGATCGTCGAGGCGTCTCTGGCGCATCAGATCGACGCCCTGATCGTATCCAACACCACCCTGGAACGTCCCGCCTCGCTGAAGTCGGCCTTTGCGGGCGAAGCCGGCGGCTTGTCCGGCGCCCCCCTCAAGCCCTTCGCGCAGAAGGCGCTGGAAGCCGCAGCAGAGGCTGCCGCCGGACGCCTGCCGCTGATCGCCGTAGGGGGCATCGAGAGCGGCGCAGACGCCTGGGCGCGTATCCGGGCCGGCGCCTCGGCCGTGCAGATCTACTCAGCCCTCGTCTATGAGGGGCCCGGCCTGATCGGGCGGATCAAGCGCGATCTCGCCGCCCGCCTGCGCGCCGAAGGCTTCGCCTGCCTTTCAGATGCGGTCGGTTCCGGCCGTTGACGGAGCATTAGGGCAAGCTGCTGCATCATCTGTTCTGATAGGCGAAAATCGCCCGCTCGGAATGTCGCATGACGCAGATCGCCGCCGACGCCTCGACCATCTGGGCGCCCGCAATTCGACAACGCCGCAAGGCGATGCTGCAACGCATCGTCATGGGCGCAGCGACGGCTCTGGTGTTCAGCCCCATGCTGGGCTGGCGTTTCAGCGCCATCTGGCTGGCGCTCTACACCCTGATCCAGTTTCTGGAAGCCGAGGTCTTTGCGCCCGTTGTCCAGGGCAAGGTCGTCGAACCGACTGGCTGGCGCGGGGTCTATGGCGATCTGGTGCTGATGCTGAACGCCGGCTTCTTCGGCGTCATCGCCGTGCCCCTGTGGGTCATCGGCGGCGCCATGGGCGGGGTGGCGGCCTCGGTCCTGCTGTCGGCAGGCATGATCAACTCGGTCGTCATGTCGGCGGGATCGATGCGGATTTTCGCCTGCACCGTCCTGCCACAACTGGCGATCTTCGCCCTGACGCCGCTGTTCATGGCTCAGCTGGGCGCGCCGCCCCACATCGTCACAGCCGTCGCCGTGGCCATCCTGACCTACACCGCCTTCTGCCTGAGCACGCGTCGGCACCTGTTCCGCGCCAACCGGGCCGAAACCGAGGCTCGCATCGAAGCCGACCGCAAGCGGGCCGAGGCCGAGGCCGCGATGGCCAGCCGCGGCGCCTTCCTGGCCGCCGTCGCCCACGACCTGCGCACCCCGATCAGCGCCATATTGACCGGAGCCGACGAGCTGGAACGGGGCGGAAAGGCGGGATCGCCCCGCCAGCAGGTCGCACTGATCACGGACGCCGGCCTGATGATGAAGGCCCTGCTGGACGACCTGCTGGATCACGCCCGGCTCGACGCCGGACGCATGAGCGTCGACAGTCGAGATTTCGACCTTCGCCTCCTGGTGTCCCAGACCGCCCGCCTCTGGCAGGCCCCCAGCCGCGCCAAGGGCCTGCGGTTGCGGATGGAGGGCGCACGATACCTGCCGCGCATGGTCCGCGGCGACGCCATGCGGCTGCGTCAGGTGCTGAACAACCTGATCTCCAACGCCATGAAGTTCACCGACGACGGCGCCATCACCCTGCGTCTGCAATCCTGGCCTGACGAGCACGGCGCCCACCTCTTGCTGATCGACATCGAGGATACAGGGCCGGGCATGACGACCGAGCAACTGGGTCGTCTCTTCACCGCCTTCGACCAGACCACGGACGGCGTGGCCGCCCGCTTCGGCGGCTCAGGCCTGGGCCTCAGCATCAGTCGCGACCTGATCGAGTTGATGGGCGGTCGGTTGACTGTGCGTAGCGCGCCGGGTCGAGGATCGACCTTCACCCTGTCGCTGAGCCTGCCACGCGGCGCGACGGCCGAAGCGCCGCCCGCCACCCTCGAGCCTGAAGCCCGCGCCACCATCACTCGGGCCCTGGCCCGGCCCTCGGACACGGTCCTGCCCACCGCGCCAGAGCGCAAGATCGAGGCAGAGACTGCTCCGACTTCCGCCGAAACATTCCCCCCTCAAGACGACGCCTCGGAATCGCCTCTCCGCGTGCTGGTGGTCGATGACCACGCCATCAACCGCCGCGCCATCCAGTTGATCCTCCAATCGGTAGACTGCGAAATCGCTATGGCCGAGGACGGGCTGGCGGCGCTGGAGGCCTGTGAACGGGCCCAGTTCGACGTGGTCTTCATGGATGTGCGGATGCCGGAACTGGACGGCCGAGAGACCACCCGCCGTCTGCGCGCTGGCGGTGGCCTCAACGCCGCCGTCCCGGTCATCGCCGTCACCGCCGACACTGCGCCCGAGGATATCGCCGCCTGCACCGCCGCCGGGATGAACTATTTCGTCTCCAAACCCCTGACGCCGGGATCGCTGCTGGGCGCCCTGTCTCAGGTGCTGACCGAGGCGGCGGAGGCCGCTGACGCGGCGGAGAGCGCAGCGGCCTGATCTCGAACCTGAGCCACCAGCGCTTCAGCAGAGCCCGGCTCGCGTAGGCGGCACTCCCAGACCGTCACCACCCGCCAACCCTGGACGGTCAGTTCCGCCGCGACGCGCGCGTCTCGCGCCCGGTTGCGGTCGATCTTGGCGATCCAGTAGTCGGCGTTGGCCTTTGGCTTTCGCGCGCCGCGCGGGCAGTCGTGACCGTGCCAGAAACAGCCGTGAACGAAGAGGGCGACCCTACGCCCCTTCATCACCACGTCGGGCCGTCCAGGCAGGCCGCACCCGCCCAGACGGTAGCCGATCCCGGCGGCGCGCAGCATCCGCCGGACCTTCCATTCGGGCGCGGTGTCGCGCCCCTTCACCCGGCGCATGACCGCGCTGCGTTTCTCCGGGTTGAAGACGTCAGTCATGGATCAGACCATGACAGACCGGATCAGAGCTGGGCCAGCAGGTGCTCGGCCGAGGACACCTTGAACTCGCCGCCCTGTTCGATGTTCAGCTGATCGACCACGCCGTCCTTGACCAGCATGGAATAGCGCTGCGAACGCTCGCCCATGCCAAAGCCCTTGGCGTCCAGCGCCAGACCGACGCTGCGGGTGAAGTCGCCGTTGCCGTCGGCCAGCATGACCACGTCGTCCGCGCCATTCAAGTTGTTGGCCTCGGCCCAGGCGCCCATGACGAAGGCGTCGTTGACCGAAACACAGGCCACGGTGTCGACGCCCTTGGCCGTCAGATCTGCGCGGTTGTCGACATAGCCCGGCAGGTGGCGGGCCGAGCAGGTCGGGGTGAAGGCGCCGGGGACGGCGAACAGGGCGACCGTCTTGCCGCCGAACAGTTCAGCGGTGGTGACCGGCTTGGGGCCGTCCGCGGTCATGGTGGTAAGGGTCGCGTCGGGGATACGGTCGCCGATCTGGATGGTCATGCAGGTCTCCGGGGCTGAAGGCCCGGGAAATCCGGGCGGGGTTCGACTGTCAGATAGAGACGGGAAGAAGGATCGCCAAGCCGGCTTCGTTCCCTCAGTCTCGCGGGGCGTCTTGCGCAGGCGCTTTCCGCCCCCGATGATAGGGGCATGACCGCCTTCTCCTCCCTGACCGGGCGTCTTCTGGTGGCGATGCCGGGTATAGACGACGACCGTTTCCGCCACGCCGTCATCCTGATCTGCGCCCATGACGACGAGCATGCCATGGGCCTGCGGCTGGACCAGCCGGCGCCCGGCGTGTCCCTGTCCGAGGTGCTGATCAAGCTGGAGACCCCGAACGCGGAAACGCTTCGGGATCGCGCGGTCCTGATCGGCGGGCCGGTCGAGCGCGAACGCGGCTTTGTCCTTCACACCGACGACTGGTCCAGCGACGAGGCCACCATGGCCTTCGGCGACGGCCTCGCCATGACCGGGACCCGCGACGCCCTGAACGCCATGACCGACGTCGAGGAAGGACCGCGCCAATCGATCCTGCTGCTGGGTTATGCGGGCTGGGGCGAGGGTCAGTTGGAAGAGGAGTTGAGTGAAAACGTCTGGCTGACCGCCGACGCCGATCCCGACCTGATTTTCGACGACGAGTACCAGACCAAGTGGAGCCGCGCCCTGGCCGGCCTTGGCGTCGACGCCGCCCGCCTGTCGGCGCAAAGCGGGCGGGCCTGACCCTAGGCCGAACGCGCCTTGATCGGGGCCGTGCCGTCGGCCAGCGACTCGTTCAGATAGACCTCGGCCTCCTGGGCCGGGAGGGCGGGGGCATAGCCGAAGCCCTGGCCGTAGTGACAGCTGGCCTCCAGCAACAGGCCGGCCAGTTCGGCGTTCTCGACCCCCTCGGCCACGACTTCAAGCGACAGGTCACGACCCAGGTTGACCACGGATTTGACGATCTTGGCCGAGCCTTCGTCCTTGTTCATCGTCAGAACGAAGTAGCGGTCGATCTTCAGCGTGTCGAAGGGCAGGCGCGCCAGATAGGACAGGGACGAGAAGCCTGTGCCGAAGTCATCCAGCGCCAGGCTGGCCCCCGCCTCGCGCAGTTTCGTCAGCACCTCGGCGGCGTGCGCGGTGTCGCGCATGATGTCGCCCTCCGTGACCTCCAGCTTCAGCGCGCCGCGGGGCAGGCCCGTCTCCTGGATGATCCGGGCCACGTCCTCGACCAGATGATCGCGCTCGATCTCGCCCACCGACAGGTTGACGCTGCAGAACAGCGCCCCGGCGCCGGGATGACGATGCAGCCATTCCGCCAACTGGCGCGAGGCCTGGGTCATCATCAACAGGCCGAGCTCGTTCATCAGGCCCATTTCGTCCGCCAGCGTCAGGAACTCATCCGGCGGCACAAGGCCGCGTTGCGGATGGCGCCAGCGCACGAGGGCCTCGAAGCCTGCGACAGCGCCGGTCTTCAGATTGACGATGGGCTGATAGAAGGGTTCGATTTCACCGCGCACGAAGGCGTTGCGCAGGTCGGCCTCCAGCGCCAGTCGCGACAGACTGTCGGATTCGAGCGCCCGGCCGTAAGCCGCCGCGCCGCCGCGCCCGGCGGTCTTGGCCTGCTCCACCGCCAATTCGACCCGGCGCAGAAGCTCTGCCGGATCGGGCGCATCCGGCCCGCCCTCGGCGGCGACGGCGCCGATGGAGACGGTCGGATAGATGTCGAAGCCCGCCACGCGCAGCGGCTGTTCCAGCGCCTCGCGCACGCGCTCGCTCCCGCCGGTCGCGCCGCGACGGGTCAGGACGGCGAACTCGTCCTCGCCGATACGGGCGGGCGAGCATTCCTGTGAAAAGGCGGCCGCCAGACGCGAGCCCAGGGCCGACAGCACCAGATCGGCGCGCTCGTGCCCGAGAGCCTCGTTCAGACGACGCAGCCGATCCACATCGGCCACGACCAGCTCATAGTCGCCCGGCTGGGCCAGGGTTTCGGCGACGCGAACGAGGAAGGTGCGGCGATCCAGCAGGCCGGTCAGGGTGTCCCGGTCCGCTCCGGCGAACTTGGTCTCCAGCGCGACGACGCCGGCCGCACGAAGCCCGTCCTCCAGCCATACGCCGCGCCACAGACAGGTCTCGCATCCACGCATGCGCAGGCGCACGGCGATCTCGGTCCCCTCGGCCTGGGGCTTGAGCAGGCGGTCGGCGAGGGCGCGGTCCTGGGGCATGGCGAGAGCGGCGAAGGCGGCGCCCGAACATTCCGGCGCCAGCGGGCCGAGACCCAGCGACCGGGTCGCCCCGGTGAAGCGTATCTGGTCGTCGGCCGGCGTCCATATCCACAAGGCGGCGTCGGCGGCGGCCAGCGCCTCGATCGCCGTCGTCGGGTCCCAGGCCAGCGCTCTGGATCGTGTGCTCAAAGCGATTCCCGGGTGTAAGAACTGGACACGGCCGGGTCAGGGACGAACTCGTCCTGTGTGACGCCGAACAGCAGATGGTCTGCCCACGCGCCGTTAATTTTCAGATAAGCTTTCGCCAGTCCCTCGTGGCGAAAACCCGCCTTTTCCAGAACGCGGCGAGAGGCCTGATTGGCCGGGACGCAGGCGGCCTCCACCCGGTGCAGTTTCAGCGCGCCGAAAGCAAAGCCCAGCATGGCCTGCGCCGAGGCTGTCCCCACGCCCTGCCCCGCATAGGGCAGGCCGATCCAGTAGCCCAGGGTGCCGGTCTCAGCCACGCCACGCCGGATATTGGACAGGGTGATGGCCCCCATCAGAGCTTCTTCTTCGGGGTCGAACACAAAAAGCGGCCAGGCCGTCCCCAACTCCATTTCACGCGCATAGACGCCGAGACGCCGCCGGAACGCCGATCGGGTCAGGTCGTCCTCGGCCCAGGCCGGTTCCCATGGTTGCAGATAGTCACGCGATCCTCCGCGCAGTTCGGCCCATTGCGGGTAATCCGACGGGCGTGGCGGGCGCAGCAGGACCCCCCGCCCGCACAGGACCGGTCCAGTCGTCTCGGCCATCCAGTCAAACAGCGCCATGGCGGCAGACTACCTCAGCGCGCGCCCGACGCCAGCCACGACTTATCGACCCGTCAGACGCGCGGTAAAGGCGGCGCCCGCCGGCGCCGCCGCCCTGGGCCCCAGCACCGCCGTCGCCGACCGCCCGGCCTCGACCATCGCGGCCCCCACAGAGCGCAGGTCGTCGCTGGTCTGGGCCAGTATGCGGGCCGCGCTGTCCTCGGACGAGACCGGCCCGCCAAAAATCAGGGTCTGGGCGGCGTTGCGGCCCGCACGGCTGGCGGGACTTTCGTCGGCCATCCACAGGGTGGCGTTCAGCACGGCCTTGGCCCGCGACAGCTCGGCGTCGCTCGGCCCCTTCTCGGCCAGGTCCAGAAGCTCGGCGGCGCTGACCTCAGCCAGTTCGACCGCCCGGTCGGCGGCGGCCCCGGCGTAGATGCCCAGAAGGCCTGCGTCCTCATAGGCCTCCTGATAGGCGTCGATGGCGTAGGCCAGCCCCCGATCCTCTCGCGCGCTCTGGAACAGCCGTGACGCCATGCCGCCGCCCAGAATCTCGGTAAACAGCCGCAGGGCCGGCAGACGCGGATCCAGCGCCCCCATGGTCGGCAACTGGAAGACCAGATTGGCCTGTTCGATCTTGCGCGTCAGCTTGGCCTCGCCGCCGACGAAGACGGCGGGCGCCAGGGGGGCCAGCGGCGTCGCCGGCTCCTGCCCGAACCAGCGCTCGGCCAGGGCCAGCAGTTCATTCTCGTCCACCGCGCCGGACGCGGCGACGACCATGCGGTCGGGCGAATAGAGCCGGGCGCGCCAGTCGGCCACGGCGGCGCGATCGGCGGGCTCCAGGCTGGCGACGGTGCCGAGGATGGGCCGCCCCAGCGACTGGCCGGCATAGGCCCGCGTCTGGGCCATCTCGAAGACATGGTCGTCGGGGGTGTCGAAGGCCTCGGCGATCTCCTGGGCCACGACGTCCTTTTCGCGCACGATCTCGGCGGGATCGAGCGTGGGGCGGAATACCAGGTCGGAGACGATCTGCATGGCCAGAGGCAGCGAACCATTCAAAGCGCGGATTTCGAAGCTGGTGCGCTCATAGCCCGTTGCGGCGTTGATCGAGCCGCCTTCGGCCTCGATACGCTCGACGATGTCGCGCGCGCCCATGTCGCCAGCGCCCTTGAACACCAGGTGTTCGAGCAGGTGCGACCAGCCGGAGCGGGTCTCGTCCTCCATCCGCGCGCCGCCGCGCACGGCGACCGTCAGGGCGAAGGTCCGCAGACCGGGCATGGGATCGCAGACGACGCGGACGCCGTTGGCGAGGGTGTGCAGGCGAGCGGTCAGAATTCTGTGTCCTTGCGGGTCATGCGGCGGCGCAGCAGCGCTCCGTAGAAGACGATCAGGGCGGCGGCGAGACCGAACCAGGTCAGGGCGTAGCCGAGGTGGTTGTTGGAGAATGCGGCGGGCGGGGCCGAAGGCTTCAGCGCTTGCCAGTCGGGATTGCTTGATGTCGTGGCGAAGACGGTGAAGGGCGAGACCGGCCCCTCGATCTTCAAGACGCGCGCCATGGCCTCGGCGTCGCGACCATAGAAGCGGCCCTCGGCGGGGGGCGGCGTCAGGGCGCTGGGCGCCGGGGCGCGACGCAGGACGCCGGTGATGACGACGGGCATGGTGTCGGCGGCGTTGACCGGCGGCCGGGCGGACACCTCGGCGGCGACAAAGCCGCGATCCACCAGCAGGGGCGGAGCGCCATCGACCGCGCACGCTGAAATCAGGCGCACGCCCGCATCGCTGTTCTCGATCGACTGCAGCTCGACAAAGGGCGCAGCCGCCAGACCACGGCAGGTCAGGATCACGCGGCGGAACTCGGGGTTCTCTACCCTCAGCGCCTCGACGAGCGGCAGGGGCGGCTTGTCGGCCGCAGCCTCGGCGCCCGCGATCAGGCCCTCCTTCCACTGCATCCGCTGCACCTGCCAGACGCCCAGCATCAGCAGGACGCCCAGCATGACAAGGGCCAGCACGGTCAGCACGAGGGGAAAACGGGGGCGGACGGCGGCAGTCATTTCGGGTCTCGAGTTCTCAGCATCTGCAGGGCGATCATCAGCCCCTTGCCGGGTCGCATCAGGCCCAGGGCCAGGGCGGCGACCAAGGGCAGCCAGAGGATCAGGTGCAGCCAGATCGGCGGACGCCAGGCGATCTCGACCGCCAGGGCCGAGAAGCCGACGACGAAACCGGCGATCTGCATGATGAAGGTGGCGGCGCCGTCGCCGGTCTCGACCGAGGCCAGCTCATGGCCGCAAGCGTCACAGGCGGGATGGACCTTCAGGAAGCCCTCAAACAGTCGCCCTTCGCCACAGCGAGGACAAAGCCCCCGCATGCCGGCAAGAACGGCCTGCCCGCCAAGCAAATCGGCGCGGGACTGTTCGTCCCGCGCCGTTTGAAGTGCAGAGGCTGGTTCGCCCGTCTTCACCCGAAGGTGACGTAGACGAAGGCGAACAGGAACAGCCAGACCACGTCCACGAAATGCCAGTACCAGGCAGCGGCCTCGAAGCCGAAATGCTTCTGGGGCGTCATCTGGCCGATCTGCAGGCGCAGCAGGCAGACGGCCAGGAAGATGGTGCCGATCAGGACGTGGAAGCCGTGGAAGCCCGTCGTCAGGAAGAAGACCGAGCCATAGAGCTTCGAGTGGGTGGCGGCTTCATTGAAGAAGTAACCTTCGTGCAGGATGTGGTGATATTCGTAGGCCTGAACGCCCGTGAAGATGACGCCCAACAGGACGGTGATCAGCAGACCCAGCTTGGCGGCCTTGCGGTCGCCGACCTGCAAGGCGTGGTGCGCCCAGGTGACGGTCGTGCCCGACAGCAGCAGGATGACGGTGTTCAGCAGCGGCAGGCCCCAAGGGTCCAGCAGCTCGACGCCCTTGGGCGGCCAGGTCGTCCACGAGGCGGCCGTGTCGGCCCAGTTGCCGACTTCCGGCGTCAGGGCGCGCGACTCGGTGAAGAGCGCCATGTCGAAGAACATCCAGAAGAAGGCGACGAAGAACATCACTTCCGAGGCGATGAACAGCACCATGCCGTAGCGCAGGCCGATCGAAACAACCGGGGTGTGATCCCCCTTCTTCGATTCCTTGATGACGTCCGACCACCAGCCGAACATGGCGTAGAGCACCCCGGCAAGACCGGCGAAGAAGACGATCTTCGACCCTTCCGGAAGGCCGAAGAGGCCCTTCATCCAGATGACCGCGCCCACGAACATGACCACGCAGGCCATGGACGAGATCAACGGCCAGGGGCTCGGGTCCACCAGATGATAGTCGTGATGCGGTTTTGCGTGCGCGTCGGCCATGGCCAGGGTCTCTGAATTACGGCGAGAGATCGTTCTTACAGGGGCTATAGCGCCCGCTATCCGGCTTTGCCAGTAGCGGTTTCACCAGAAGCCGCCTGCTCGAAGCCCTTGGTGGGGAAGAAGGTGTAGCTGAGCGTGATTTCGCGCACGCCTTTGGACTCGGCGTCGGTCGCCATCTCGGGGGCGACAAAGTACTGGACCGGGAATTCCTTGGTCTCTCCCGGCGCGATCGCCTGCCCTTCGAAGCAGAAGCATTGCAGCTTCTGGAAATAGGGTCCCGCGCGCTCCGGCACGACATTGTAGGCGGCCGTGGCGTGAATCGGTTGATCCGAGGTGTTGGTCACCTTGAAATAGGCCATGCCGGTTTCGCCGATGCGAACCCGCTGGCTGACCTGCTCGGCCTTGAAGTCCATCGGCAGGTTGCGGACGTTGGTGTCGAACCGGATCAGGACGCTCTGGTCCAGGATCTGGGTCGGGGCCGCCTCGGCCTTCTTCACCGTGCCGTCGAAGCCCGTCACCTGACAGAAGAGCTGATACAGGGGCACGGCGGCGAAGGCCGCGCCGGTCATGCCCATGACGACCGCCGCGCAGATGAAGGCGACGAGGTTCTTGCGGTCCTTCACTGCGCCGGCTCCGAGACCGGCGCCTCCGGTGCGGCCACAGGCGCAGGCAGGGCCGGATCAGCGCGCTCGACCGTGGCCAGAGCCGCCGCCTCGGCCGCCTTGCGGGCCTCGGTGTTGCGCTGAAGGTTCACGACGGTGACGATGAAGACCAGGACGATGAAGCCGACCAGGCCCAGGGCGATGGCGACATTGCGCCGCTTGCGCGCCCGCACTTGTTCTTCGGTCAGTTTGACGAAATTCGGACGGTTCACGCGGGTCAGGCTCCCAGGCCCGGCAGCTGCTCGACCAGCAAGGCCGAGAACAGCGCCATCAGATACAGGATGGAGAAGGCGAACAGGTTGCGGGCCGGTTTGGCCTCGGCCCGAACGTCATACAATGCGGCCTCTCGCCCCACCGCCTCGGCCTTGTCGGGCTGATCGCCCGCACGCGAGCGCCAAAGGCGGATCGCCAGGGCCAGGAAGAAGAGGCCGCCCGCCACCGACACCGCCAGATAGACCACGCCGCCGAGGCCGAGGAAGGCCGGCGCGATGGCCACCGGCACGAAGATCAGAGTGTAGATCAGGATCTGCAGCCGGGTCGACCTGGCGCCGCGCGCCACCGGCATCATCGGAATGCCCGCCTTGGCGTAGTCGCCGGCCGAGTAGAGGGCCAGGGCCCAGGAGTGCGGCGGCGTCCACAGGAAGATGATCAGGAACAGCAGCCAGGCCTGCCACGGCGCCTGGCCCGTCACCGCCGCCCAGCCGATCACCGGCGGCAAGGCTCCGGCGGCGCCGCCGATCACGATGTTCTGGGGCGTCCGGCGTTTGAGCAGCAGGGTGTAGAAGCCTGCATAATAGACGATGGTCAGGGCCAGCAGGCCGCCAGCCAGCCAGTTGGTCGTCATGCCCAGGAGCATGACCGAGAAGATCGACAGGATGACGCCAAAAGCCATCGCATCATTCTTGCGCACGCGGCCCGCGGCGACCGGGCGGCCGCGCGTGCGGCGCATCAGGGCGTCGGTCTCGCCTTCCAGCGCCATGTTAAGGGCGCCGGCGGCCCCTGCCCCCACGGCGATGCACAGGACGGCGATGGCGGCCAGCAGCGGATTGGGATGGCCCGGCGCCACGACCAGTCCGGTCACGGCGGTGAAGACCACCAGCGACATGACGCGCGGCTTCAGCAACTGGAAGAAGTCTTCCGGCTGGGCCGTCGAAACGAGCGGGGTCTCGCGTGGGGGGTGGTCGGTCATGGTCATTAAAAGCCAAAGGCCGCCCTTCCGGTGACGAAAGGGCGGCCTCTCAAGGGTTATCCGGTTCGGATCAGTGGTTGTCCGCCTTGACCACCGGCAGTTCGTTGAACTGGTGGTGCGGCGGGGGCGACGAGAGAGTCCACTCCAGCGTGGTGGCGCCTTCGCCCCACGGATTGGCCTCGCCCTTGCGGCGACGGACCGCGGCTTCAACCAGCATGACCAGGAAGACGGCGACGCCGACGATGGTGATCAGATAGCCGACCGACGAGACCTGGTTCCAGAGCGTGAAGGCTTCCGGGTAGTCGATGTAACGACGCGGCATGCCCTGCAGACCCAGGAAGTGCTGCGGGAAGAAGACCAGGTTCACGCCGACGAACATGATCCAGAAGTGGGCCGCGCCGAGGAACTCGTTGTACTTCACGCCGAACATCTTCTCGAACCAGTAGTAGAAGCCCGCAAAGATCGAGAAGATCGCGCCCAGCGACAGCACGTAGTGGAAGTGAGCGACGACGTAATAGGTGTCGTGCAGGCTGTAGTCGATGCCGGCGTTCGACAGGACCACGCCGGTCACGCCGCCGAGAGTGAACAGGAAGATGAAGCCCATCGCCCAAAGCATGGGGGTCTTGAAGGTGATGGAGCCGCCCCACATGGTGGCGATCCAGCTGAAGATCTTCACCCCGGTCGGCACGGCGATGATCATCGTCGCGGCCACGAAATAGGCGCGCAGGTTGATGCTCATGCCCACGGTGTACATGTGGTGCGCCCACACGATGAAGCCGATGAAGCCGATGGCGACCATGGCGTAGGCCATGGCGAGGTAGCCGAAGATCGGCTTCTTCGAGAAGGTCGAGACGATGTGCGAGATGATGCCGAAGCCCGGCAGGATCATGATGTAGACTTCGGGGTGACCGAAGAACCAGAACAGGTGCTGGTACATCACCGGGTCGCCGCCGCCGGCCGGATCGAAGAAGGAGGTGCCGAAGTTGCGGTCCGTCAGCAGCATGGTGATGGCGCCCGCCAGAACCGGCAGCGACAGCAGCAGCAGGAAGGCCGTGATCAGCACGCCCCAGGCGAACAGCGGCATGCGGTGCAGGGTCATGCCCGGCGCGCGCATGTTGAAGATGGTGGTGATGAAGTTGATCGCGCCCAGGATCGACGAGGCGCCGGCGACGTGCAGCGAGAAGATCGCCAGATCGAACGACGGCCCCGTGTGGCCCATGGTGGAGAGGGGCGGATAGGCCGTCCAACCGCCGCCGAAGCCCTTGCCCGGCCCGCCGTCGACGAACATCGAGATGCACAGCAGGATGAAGGCCGCGACCAGCAGCCAGAACGAGATGTTGTTCATCCGCGGGAAGGCCATGTCCGGCGCGCCGATCATGATCGGCGTGAAGTAGTTGGCGAAGCCGCCCATGGTCGCCGGCATGACGACGAAGAAGACCATGATCAGGGCGTGGGCCGTGACCGTGACGTTGTAGCCGTGCTTGGAGGCCTCGACGAGACCCAGCTGCTGGATGATCGTGCCTTCCTTGAACAGCTGGATGCCCGGCTCAGCCAGTTCCCAGCGGATCAGACCCGAAAGGGCGCCGCCGATGATGCCGGTAAAGATGGCGAACACCAGGTAGAGAATCCCGATGTCCTTGTGGTTGGTCGACAGGAACCAGCGGGTAAAGAACCCCGGCTTGTGGTCGTGATGATCGTCGTGCGTTGCGGCAGCGGTGGCCATGATCGTTGGGCTCTCGCGTCTTGTTACTGGGCGGCCGGCGCGACGGGCGCGGCAGCGGCTGCGGGGGCCGCGGGAGCGGCGGCGGCGGTCGGGAAGGCGGCGGCGTCAGCAGCCGGAGCGGCGACGACTGCGGCGGCCGGGGCGGCGGCGGCGGCCGCAGAGGCGGCAGCGGCGGCTTCATCAGCCTTCTTCGTCATGGAGCCGCCCTTGGAGGCGACCCAGGCGGCGAACTCGGCCTCGGTGACGACGTTGATCTGCATGGGCATGAAGGCGTGGTCGACGCCGCACAGCTCGGAGCACTGGCCGTAGTAGATGCCGGTCTTCTCGGCGTTGAACCAGGTCTCGTTGACGCGGCCCGGAACGGCGTCGGTCTTCAGGCCGAAGGCCGGCAGGGCGACGGCGTGAATCACGTCGGAGGCGGTGACCAGCAGGCGAACGGTCTTGCCGACCGGCACGACCATCGGCTCGTCGGCGGCCAGACGATAGAGGTGGGCCGGCGCCCGGTCCTCGGGCGTCATGTTCGAAATATATTCGGCCACGCCCTGGTCGGGATATTCATAGGCCCAGTTCCACTGGTTGCCCGTGACCTTAACCGTCAGGTCGGGGTCCGGCATGTCGTGATAGGCGAACAGCAGGCGGAACGAGAACAGGGAGATGCCGACAAGGATCAGCACCGGCACCACGGTCCAGATGATCTCGATGACCGTGTTGTGGCTCCACTTGGCCGGAACCGGGTTGGCCTTCTTGTTGAAGCGGATGGCGATCCAGATCAGCAGGCCCAGAACCAGCAGGGTGATGATCGTGATGACGGGCATCAGCACCACGTCATGGAAGAAGATCGCCTCATGCTTCAGCGGCGCGGCGGCGGGTTGCAGGTTGATTCCGCCCGGGGTCGGTTGCCCCAGCAGATCCTGCGCCCATGCCGGCGCGGCGACGAAGGCGGCAAGGGCGGTCGCGGCGACACCGCCTCCGATCCGCGCCATGGCTCGCGTGCCCATCCCCATTCGAGTCCTCATAAACCGTTTCGCAGCCGATACTTGCGAGCAATTCGCAAACACCCCCGGGCCCTTGGCGGACCTCGGCGTTTCAGGCCGGTCCTTATCGGCTCGGGTTGCGCTTGCCAAGCGATCAAGCGCCGCAAGTGGAGAGATGAGGCGAAACTTCGGCGGATTAATTCGCTGTCATGTAACGACAGCTACCTTGCACCACACGATACCTTGCGATACCCATTCGTCATCACCGAAGGGAACGCCATGCCCGAATCCATCGACATCCAACTGAAGAAAGGCGTGCTGGGATTGTGCGTGCTGGCCCTGCTGGCCCGCGACGACAGCTACGCCTACGAAATCGCCAGCCGCCTGTCCGACGCCATCGGCATGGGCGAAGGCACCATCTATCCGCTGATGCGGCGAATGCAGACCGACGGACTGGTCGAGACCTATCTGGTCGAATCCTCCAGCGGTCCTTCGCGCAAATACTATCGCCTGACCGCATCGGGACGCGCCGCCCTGGAAGGCCAGACCGTCGAATGGCGGGCCTTCGCCCAGGCTGTCGACGCCCTGGTCGCCGGCACAGCCGCCGCCCGAAGCGAGACCATCGCCGCCGGCGCGCCGGTCGAACCGGCCGCCCTGACTGACCAATCCGCAGACGCTCAACGGGGAGCTGAATAATGAACCGCGCCGAATTCCTGGCCCGCCTGCAACGCGGCCTGGTCGGGCTGCCGACCACCACGGCGGCCGACATCGTCGCCGACTATGAGAGCCATTTCGCCGACGGCCTCGCCGCCGGCCGCACCGAGGCGCAGGTCGCCGAGGCCCTGGGCGATCCTGACCGCCTGGCCCGCGAGCTGAAGGCCGAGGCCAGCGCCAAGCGCTGGGGACAGGAGCAGACCGCCTCCTCGGCCGCCGGGGCCATCTTCGGCATCCTGGGCCTGGGCGCGATCGACATCCTGATCCTGCTGCCCATCGCCCTGCCGGTGTTCGGCACGGTGCTGTCGCTGCTGATCGCCGGGGTTGCGGTCTTCGTGGCCGGCGGCGCCGTCCTGGTGGTCGGCCCCTTCATCGGCGTGCCGGGCGGCGCCCTGGCGGCGGCCCTGCTGGGCGTCGGCCTGATGGGTCTGGGCATCTTCATGACCGGGACCATGGCCCTGCTGACCAAGTGGCTGATCGACGCCACCGTCTGGTACGCCCGGCTGCACTACCGCGTGGTCAAGCCCGCGCTCGAACCCCAATCGCAAGCCTGAAGCCGGACCTGAGGGAGGAACTGACATGATCCGCAATCTACTCATCATCTCGGGCGCCGGTCTGATCCTGGCCATCGTCGGCATCGGCGGCGCCTTCGCCGTCGGCGGACGCGACCTGGCCCGCCAGGACTGGACCTGGGTGGTCACCGACGACGACGCCGGCGACGACAGCTTCAAGGTCGAGCGGGGCGCCGTCTCGCCCGACACCACCCGCACCATCGCCTGGACCGGCGACCAGCGGCTGGCCATCGATCTGCCCGCCGACATCACCTACGACCAGCAGGCCGACGAGCCCGGCATCACCATCATCGGTCCCAAGACCGTTGTGGACCGCGTCCGCTTCTCCAACGGCCGCCTGACGATGGACGACGTCCCGCGCGGCGACCGCAGCTACATCCGCTGGACCCGCACGGGCATCCACGGCTGGAGCGAGACCGACGTGCTGAAGGTCGTCATCAAGGCCCCCTCGGTGAAGGCCTTCGACCTGTCGGGCCCGACCGAGCTGAACATCCGCGGCTATGACCAGCCCGCGCTGGACCTGACCCTGACCGGCAGCTCCGAGGTTCGCGCCCAGGGCAAGACCGAGGCCGTGACCCTGGACATCTCGGGTTCCGGCAACGCCGAACTGGAAGAGCTGTTCGTCACCGACGCAACCTTGCGCGTCAGCGGCAGCGGCGACGCCGAGGTCGGCCCGACCGGCAAGGCCGAGGTCGATGTCTCGGGCAGCGGCTCGGTCCGTCTGACCCGCCGCCCGGCCCAGCTGCGCCAGGACATCAGCGGCTCGGGCGACGTCACCCAGGACTGATCGCCTTCCGACAACAATGATGGTTCGGCCCCTTTCGCACCGCGAGAGGGGCCGATTGCCTTGACGGGCCGTGACGCAGCGCCCCTCAGCCCCTATCTAGCCTTGCATGAGCAACGCCGCCTCCCCCTCCCCCATCCTCGACGCCGCCGGCGTGGCCCCCGACGAGGCCCTGTCCATCCTGCAGACGGCCCTGGCCGGCGCCGACGACGGCGAGCTGTTCCTGGAAAAGACCGAGAGCGAATCGCTCGTCTTTGACGACGGCCGGCTGAAGGGCGCCTCATACGACGCGGTCGAGGGCTTCGGCCTGCGCGTCGTGGCGGGCGAGACCGCCGGCTACGCCCACGCCAACGAGATTTCCGCCGCCGCCATCCGCCGCGCCGCAGACAGCGCCTCCCTGGCCAAGCGCGGCTATTCCGGCCAAGCCGCCGCGGCCCCGCGCGCCACCAACCAGAAACTCTATGACGAGGTCGATCCCCTCGCCTCGCCCGGCTTCTCGGACAAGATCGAGCTGCTGGCGGAAATCGACGCCTGGGCTAGAGCCCGCGACCCGCGCGTGGTTCAGGTCTCGGCCTCGATCACCGGCGAACGCCGCGCCATCGAGATCCTGCGCGCCGACGGCCGCCTGCTCAGCGACGTGCGCCCCCTGGTCCGCGTGAACGTCTCGGTCACGGTCGAGCGCGACGGCAAGCGCGAGAGCGCCTCGGCCGGCGCTGGCGGCCGCGCGGGCTTCGAGGCCTGGCTAGCCCCCGACCGCTGGCAGGGCCAGATCGACGAGGCCCTGAGGCAGGCCCTGGTCAACCTGGACGCCATCGACTGCCCGGCGGGCGAGATGGACGTGGTCCTGGGCGCCGGCTGGCCCGGCGTCCTGCTGCACGAGGCCATCGGCCACGGCTTCGAGGGCGACTTCCACAGGAAGGGCTCCTCGGTCTTCAGCGACAAGATGGGCCAGCGGGTGGCCGCTCCGGGGGTAACCGTGGTGGACGACGGCTCCATCGCCGGGCGTCGCGGCTCGCTTTCGTTTGACGACGAAGGCACCCCGACCTCGCGCACGGTCCTGATCGAGGACGGCATCATGGTCGGCCTGATGCACGACCGGCTGTCGGCGCGTCAGTTGGGCGCCCAGGCCACCGGCAACGGTCGTCGCCAGTCCTTCGCCCACATGCCCATGCCGCGCATGACCAACACCTTCATGGAGGCCGGCAACGACAAGTTCGAGGACATGATCGCCTCGACGAAACGCGGCCTCTACGCCGCCAACTTCGGCGGCGGCCAGGTGGACATCACCAACGGCAAGTTCGTCTTCCAGTGCACCGAGGCCTATCTGATCGAGGACGGCAAGATCACCGCCCCTGTCCGCGGCGCCACCCTGATCGGCGACGGGGCCACGGCCCTGACCCATATCCAGATGGTCGGCGATGACTTCGCCTTCGATCCCGGCGTCGGCGTCTGCGGCAAGGCCGGCCAGGGCGTCCCCGTCGGCATCGGCCAACCCAGTCTCAAGATGGGCGGCCTGACGGTCGGCGGCACGGCGGTCTAGGGGGCGGTCGCTTCGGCGAGATCCGCCTTCCACTCCGGTCCTTCGATCTCGTAGCCCTTAGCCGCCAACTGATCGAGCACGCCGTCCGGCTCGGCCAGAACGCGGAGCTGCGCCACCGCCATGGTCACGCCTGGCTCGTCAAGGGCGGTCTGCACCGCATCGGCCCACTGGCGGCGCAGCAAGGGCGCGATCTCGGGATCGCCCCAGGGCCAGCACAGGCCCAGCGCCTGCTCCAGCGGCTGGGCCATGACCTCGGGTACACGCCGCGCCCGCCAGTCCGCGACCCGCATCGCCGTCCCGTCAGGCCCGGCCTCGGCGGCGGACAGGGCGCGCTCCAGACAGGCGGCATAAGTTGTCGGCGGCGCCGTGATCAGGCTGTCGACGATCTCGTCGCCGCGCACCGTACCGACAGGACGCACCGGAATGCGGGCGTCGCGCGCCGCCTTCTTGATCACATCTGTGGCGTCGCGGTGCCGGTCGCGCCCATAGCCCGCCCTGTCATTCATCAGTTTCATGCTGAGCAGCATCAGACTGTTGCGGCGCCAGAGTTCACTCTTCTCATCCGCCATGACAGCCTCTAATCGCGCCTGAACCTCGGGCGACAGATAGTCGTCGGTCGTCGTGCCGCTCGGCAGCATGACAATGCCGCGGCTCCGCCAGATCAAGCGAACCACATCGGCAGGAGAAGCGCGCCCCTCCTGCGGAAACAGAATGCGCTGCGCGCGGCGCGTCGCCGCCTCCAGCGCCTCGGGCCGCCATTCGACGTCGCGCGGCACGCCCTCGATGGCGCCGACCAGGATCAGGGTGCTGTCGCCGCGCGTGACTTCCCAGATCGGCGCCTCGGTGCGGCGGGCGGTGACGACGATCTCGTCCACCGTGGTCACGGGCCTCGGCGACGCCTCCTGCGCCAGCGCGGGCGCGCCGAACGACAGTCCAAGGACTAGCGCAGAAGCGGCAAGGATATGGGAGATCATGATCGCTGGCGTAACAGTATCTAACCAGACTGTAATCTGACCATTCTGTAATGCTGTCCGCGATTTAATCCACCTGTCAGGCTTGTAACTGGAGACCGGGCGTCGCCGCCGTCACACCTCTCCCCACGACCGAGGGAGAGACGACGTCATGACCAAGACCATTCTGCTGGCCACCACCGCCGCACTGGCGTTCGCCGCAGCCGCACCGGCTTTCGCCGACACCGCACGCGCGCCCCAGACCGCCGAGGCCAGCGATCAGGGCGTCCTGGTCTTCGCCCCCGACTTCTTCAAGGACGCCCGCCCCAATACGGCGCTGGACATGGTCAACCGGGTGCCGGGCTTCTCGGTCAACGACGGCGACGGCGCGCGCGGCTTCGAAGGCGCGGTCGGCAACATCCTGATCAACGGCTCGCGCCCGGCGTCCAAGAACGACACCGGCTCCAACGTCCTGGGCCGCACCGTGGCGACGCAGGTCGAGCGGATCGAACTGGTGCGGGGCGGCGCACCCGGCATCGACATGCAGGGCTATTCGGTCGTCGCCAACGTCATCCTGAAGACCACGTCCAGCCGCGAGCACGTGCTGACCGCCAACGCCAGCCTGTTCGAGGGCGGCCAGGACCTGTTCGGCGGCTCCTATCAGTTCACCGCACGCGAGGGCGAGCGCACCTGGGGCGTGACGCTGAGCGACGGCATCTCGTCCAGCGACTCCAACGGCGCCGGCTACGTGGTTCGCACCGACGCCAACGGAAACGTGCTGCGCAACGAGCAGTATTACAACGACGGCTACGGCGGCGGCACCTCGATCCGGGGCAACTTCTCCAACCCCTTCATGGGCGGCAAGATCGACCTGACGGCGCGCTACGGCCTCAATGACTGGCACAACATCAACCTGCAGACCGCGCCCGACGTCCGCCGCGAAAGCCTCTATGACGAGGACGGCCACAGCGGCGAGTTCGGCGTGGTCTACACCCGCCCCCTGTCTGCGAAACTGAAGCTGGAAAGCCGCTTCATCCACGAGTTCGGCGACTTTGAGAGCGTTTCGACCTCGCGCACCCGACTGGCCGGGGTCGATAGCCCCGAACAGCTGTTCAGCGGCGAAGGCGAGTCGTCGGAGACCATCCTGCGCAGCCTGGTCCGCTACGAGCGCTCGCCCGCGATGGACTTCGAGGCCGGCGGCGAGATCGCCTACAACATGCTGGAGGTCGAACAGGCCTATACGGTCGGCGGGGTGGCCGTCCCCCTGCCCTCGGCCTCGGTCAAGGTCGAGGAGACGCGCGGCGAGCTGTTCGGCAAGGCGACCTGGCGGATCAACCCCAAGTGGACGCTGGAAACCGGTCTGCGGCTGGAATCCTCGACCATCAGCCAGTCGGGCGACGCCTCCCAGGAAAAGAGCTTCTTCTTCGCCAAGCCGCGTGTCCTGGCGACCTGGACCCCCATGGCCAACACCCAGGTGCGGCTGCGCATTGAACGCACCGTTGGCCAGCTGGACTTCGGCGACTTCGCCGCCTCGGCCGAGTTCGCCGACGAAAATGTCTTCGGCGGCAACGTCAACCTGGAGCCGGAATCACGCTGGGTCGGCGAAGCCACCTTCGAGAAGCGTTTCTGGGGCGAGGGCATCGTCAGCCTGGGCCTGCGCCATGACGAGATCACCAACGCCATCGACCTGATCCCGCTGGACGGCGGTCTGTCGGCGGTCGGCAATATCGGCGACGGCACCCTGGACCAACTGGCCCTGAACGTGACCATCCCCACCGACAAGCTGGGCGTCTCGGGCGGCAAGTTCGGTTTCCGCAACACCTGGAACAAGACCGAGGTCACCGACCCGACCACAGGTGAGAAGCGCCCGATCTCGGACGTTCGCGCCACCCAGGCGACCATCACCTTCCAGCAGGACATCACGGGGCTGAAGCTGCAATGGGGCGGCGCCTGGATTCCCCTGCTGGGCCAGAAGGGCTATCAGCCGGACCAGATTTCGGGCTGGCGCGGCACCGACTATTACGAGCTGTGGGCCGAGTACAAGCCGACCCCGACCCTGTCGATCCGCACCCAGGTGAATATCTGGAACGACTTCGATGTGACCCGCACCGTCTTCGCCGACCGTGAGACCCGGCCCGTGGCTTTCGTCGAGGAGCGGTTCGTCGATCCCCGCACCTTCTGGCAGATCCGCGTCCGCAAGACCTTCTAGGGCGGAAGGCCAGGACCTCCGCCGCCTCCCCGAGGAAGCAGGAAGGCCCCATGACCAAATGAAAAGGGCGGCGCCTCATGCGAGGCGCCGCCCTTCCCTTGTCGATCAGGATGTCAGGCGATCAGTGGATGCCCGCCATGCCCTTCTTCAGGAGGGGCGACAGGATCAGCAGCACCACGCCGACCACGACGCCGGTCCAGCCGATGGTTCCAAAGATCGAACCATAGGTCTGCAACGCCAGTTCAGGGCTGGTGACCACGCCCGCGACCGTATCGGTCGAGGTCGCCTGGGCGATGAAGCCGGCGGCGATGTGGGCCACCGAACTGGACAGGAACCAGACGCCCATCATCAGGCCGACGACGCGATCCACCGACAGCTTGGTGATCATCGACAGGCCCACCGGCGACAGGCAGAGCTCGCCCATCGTGTGCAGGAAGTAGGTCAGGAAGAGGAAGAGCAGCGGCACGCGGAAGTCCACGCCAGCTTGCGTGGCCGACGCCCAGGTCAGCAGCAGGAAGCCGGCGCCGACCAGGACCAGGGCGAAGGAGAACTTGACCGGGGTCGAAGGCTCCATGTTGCGTTTGCCCAGCCAGACCCAGAGTGCGGCGATGATCGGACCGCCGATGACGATGATGCCCGGGTTGAACATCTGGGTCATGGGGGCATTGAACCACGACGGCATGGCCGTCGACTGGTCCGCGAACAGGGTCAGCGACGAACCGGCCTGTTCGAACAGGGCCCAGAACAGGACCGAGAAGAAGATCAGCGTCAGGGCGACCAGCATGCGGCTGCGTTCTGCGCCCCGCAGCTTCAGCACCACATAGCCCACCACGGAAGCGAAGATGACGCTGGCCAGCCAGGGCAGAGCCGTCTCGATGATATGGTGACGCTGCATCAGCAGCCAGACCGGGAAGACGGCGACCAGGCCGCCGATCCAGAAGATGGCTTCGAACGGCAGGCCGAAGACCTTGCGGGTCTTGAGCATTTCCGGCTGCGGCGGACCGCCGCGGCCTTCCAGCCAGCTCTGACCGAGAATGAAGGTGACCAGGCCCAGAAGCATGCCGATGCCGGCGAGGCCGAAGCCATAGGCCCAGCCATACGTGATGCCGAGATAGGAGCAGGCCGCCGTGGCCAGCACGGAACCCAGGTTGATGCCGACGTAGAAGATGGTGAAACCCCCGTCGCGACGGGGGTCATTCTCTTCATAGAGAGCGCCGACGACCGTCGAGATGTTGGCCTTCAGGAAGCCGACGCCGACGATGATCAGCGACAGGGCGAAGAAGAGAACCGGCTCCCCAAAGCCGAGATCCCGCACGGTTTCCAGCCTGTATCCATCCGTAGCGGTGAAGGCCGGGAAGCCGCCCGCCGCCGGCGCCACGGCCGGCGCCGCAACGTCCGCCGCCATCGCAGCCGCCGGCTCAGCGCCGACGCGCGAAATGCCTTCCGGCGAGATCGTGATCTGGGTCCGCTGGTCGCCGTTGACGGCGAAGATGGTGCGGTTCTGATCGCGGCCTTCGACCTGAAGCTCGTAGGTGGTTGCGCCGATGGTCAGGTTTTCACGACCGCCCTTGCCCTCGAACGCCATCGTGAAGTGGCCGGCGACCAACAGGACGGCGCCGATGATGACGGCCTTGCGCGAGCCCAGATACTTGTCGGCGATCATGCCGCCGACGACCGGCATCAGATAGACCAGCGCCGCATAGGCGGCGTAGATGCCCTGCGCCTCTTTCGGGCCGAACAGGAAGTGCTGGGTCAGATAGAGGACCAGCAGGGCCCGCATGCCATAGTAGGAAAAGCGTTCCCACATCTCTGTGAGGAACAGGACCACCAGCCCCCGCGGGTGTCCCAGAAACGTCTTGCGAGGCGCCGCCGACAGCGCGCCCCCCCCATCCGTCGTGCTCAACGGCGTTCTCCCAAAAGCTACGCCTGACTGGCGCTTCAAGGGCGGAGAAACAGCACGACAGGACCGCGCGAACAAGCGTTAACCCCGCAACCCGTCACCGCAATGACGCATTTGTCAGCCTTCGCGCCACAACCTTTGCGTGTAAGAGCCGGGACGGCACGTCCGATGCAACTCAAAGCCATATCGACAGTTGCTGTACCATAACGGAATAACGCTGTGTCATGACCCGCCCATTTCGGCCCTCAGACGTCTCCGCTGTTAACGACCTGCACCGCGCAGTGTGGTGGCCGGAACGTTCGTCGGCGGGCTGGCGCTGGCTGGACGACAACCCCGCGCGCCGCGATCTGGGCGCCCCGGCGGGCTGGGTGGCGCCGGACGCCTCGGACGTCCCGGCCGCCTTCCTCGGCAACTTTGTCCAGCGTTTCTGGATCGGAGATCGCGCCCTTTATGGAGCAACAGGTTTCTCCGTCATCGTGCCGCCCGACCAGAAGGGCCGCAGCCGCGACCTGATCGGGGCCTTCGTGCGGCAACCGGGCTGCTTCGCGCTCTACACCCTGAACGCCAACGCCCGCTCGAGCCCCCTGTACAAGCGGTTTGGAATGGTCGCCTGGCCGCCCGCCACCCATGCGCTCAAGCTGTCGTGGATCATCAATCCCGCCGCCTGTCTCTACAGCCGGGGCCTCCGAGCCCTGGTTGCGCGTGAGCCTCGCGCCGCTCGCTGGCTGGGCGAGCAGTTGATGCCACGCGGGCGCGCGCCCCGTCCTGTCGCCGCCGCAGGATTGCCGGACGGGATTTCGGAACTGCAGGATCTGTCCGACCAGTCACCCTATGATCGCTTCTGGCAGGCGCTGCGCCGACAAGGGCGGCTGGTGGCCGATCGCAGTCCCGCCATGCTGCGCTGGCGACTGGCGGATCCCGACCTGACGTCACGGCCACTCCACCTCGTGCGCCGTCTCGGCGATGAGATCACCGGTCACGCGATCGCTCTTTTGGGCAAGGGCAACTCCATCGAGCCGCCGACGCTGGAGATTCTCGACCTGGAGGCGCTGGATAGTGATCGCCTGGCGATCCCGGCCCTGGTCTCAGCCCTGCTGAAACTCGCCCCGACACTCGGCGCCGCCAAGGTGCGCCTGCCAATGGTCACCGACGTGGTGCTGCAGGACCTGGGCGCGCTGGCGCACAGGGCGCGACGGGAGGGCGGATGGGGCCATTGCCATGTCATCTTCACGCCTGACGTCGACGCGGCCGACGGCTGGCGCCCGACACCGTTTGACGGCGACTATTCGTTCTGCATTCGCCCGCTGCCCATCCGATCGCCGCGCGCACGCCGGCAATGGTTCTCCGACAAGCAGGACCCCACCATGTCAAAGGCCGGCGCTTCGACCTAGCGTGCGCATGATCCTAGGGGCGGGCTTTCAACTCGTCGCGGATTTCCGCCAGCAGCGCCTCTGTCGGCGTCGGCGCGGCGGCGACGGCCTCGGCCGGCTGTTCACGGCGCAGCTTGTTGATCGCCTTGACCACCAGGAAGACGACGAAGGCGACGATCAGGAACTGGATCAGGGTGTTGATGAAGGCGCCGTACTGGATCGCCACCTTCTCGACCGCCGTCGTGGCCGGGTCCTCGGGCACCAGGACCCATTCCAGCTTGGAAAAGTCCACCCTGCCCAGCAGCAGCCCGATCGGCGGCATCACAACCTGATCGACCAGGCTGGTGACGATCTTGCCGAACGAGGCGCCGATGATGACGCCGACCGCCAGGTCGACGACGTTGCCGCGCGCGGCGAATTCACGGAACTCGGTCAGAAGGCTCATAGCTCAGTCTTTCGTTCAGGCGTCGCCAGAAGCGTTCAGGCGCTCGCGCAGTTCCTTGCCGCTCTTGAAGAAAGGGACGGCCTTGGCCGGAACCTCGACCGTGTCGCCGGTGCGCGGGTTGCGACCGACGCGAGCCGGACGGCTGCGCACGGAAAAGGCGCCGAAGCCCCGCAGTTCGACCCGGCCGCCATCCGACAGCGACTCGGTCATCTGACCCAGGATGACGTTGACGACCCGCTCCACCTCGGCGTGGGTCAGGTGGATATTCTCGGCCGCCAGCTTCTCGATCAGTTCAGACTTGATCATTCAGGCCCCCGCCCGTGGCTGTTTCAGATGCAGTCGCTTCCGCTCAGGCCCGCACCCTAACCGTCTGACGCCACAGGAATAAAGAGGGCGCATCGGATTAAGAGCGATTCTCAAGGGGTAGCCTCGCCATTGGCGCGGGTTCTTGCCCGTCGCGCAAGAAAAAAGGCGGCTGGATTGCTCCAGCCGCCCCATTTTCTGGTCGAAGAGGACGATTAGTCCTTCGAACCGGCCTTTTCGCGAAGCGCGGCGCCCAGGATGTCTCCCAGCGAAGCGCCCGAGTCCGACGAACCGAACTGTTCGATGGCCTCGGCCTCGTCCTTCATTTCCAGCGCCTTGACCGACACCGAGACGCGGCGCGTGGCCTTGTCGATGCCCGTGATCATGGCGTCGATACGATCGCCGACGGCGAAGCGTTCCGGACGTTGCTCGTTGCGGTCGCGCGACAGGTCCGACTTGCGGACGAAGGCCGTGACCGGCGCGTCGTCTTCACCGAACTTGACTTCGATGCCGCCGGTTTCGATCGACGTCACGGTGACGGTGATCTGCTGGCCACGCTTGTAGACGTCGCCTTCCATCGGGTCGCCGCCGAGCTGCTTGACGCCCAGCGAGACGCGTTCCTTCTCGATGTCGACGTCCAGCACCTTGGCCTTGATCGTTTCACCCTTGCGGTAACGCTGGATGGCTTCTTCGCCCGACACGTTCCAGTCCAGGTCCGACAGGTGGACCATGCCGTCGATGTCGTTGTCCAGGCCGACGAACAGGCCGAACTCGGTGGCGTTCTTGACTTCGCCTTCGACGGTCGAACCGATCGGGTGAGCCTCGACGAAGGCTTCCCAGGGGTTGTTCTGAGCCTGCTTCAGGCCCAGCGAGATACGGCGCTTGGCGCTGTCGACGTCCAGGACGATGACTTCCACTTCCTGCGAGGTGGAGACGATCTTGCCCGGGTGGACGTTCTTCTTGGTCCAGGACATTTCCGAGACGTGGACCAGGCCTTCGACGCCGGCTTCCAGCTCAACGAACGCACCGTAGTCGGTGATGTTCGTGATGCGGCCCGTGTACTTGGCGTTGACCGGGTACTTGGCTTCGACGCCGTCCCACGGATCCGACTGCAGCTGCTTCATGCCGAGGCTGATGCGCTGGGTGTCCGGGTTGATCTTGACGATCTGGACCTTGACGGTGTCGCCGACGGCCAGGACCTGCGACGGATGCGAGACGCGCTTCCACGACATGTCGGTGACGTGCAGCAGGCCGTCGATGCCGCCCAGGTCGACGAACGCGCCGTAGTCGGTGATGTTCTTGACGACGCCTTCGCGGACTTCACCCTCTTGCAGCTGGCCGACCAGCTCCGTGCGCTGTTCGGCGCGGGCTTCTTCCAGGATGGCGCGACGCGAGACGACGATGTTGCCGCGCGGACGGTCCATTTTCAGGATGGCGAAGGGTTGTTCCTTGCCCATCAGCGGGCCGACGTCGCGCACCGGGCGGATGTCGACTTGGCTGCCGGGCAGGAAGGCCGAGGCGCCGCCCAGGTCGACGGTGAAGCCGCCCTTGACGCGACCGACGATGGCGCCGTTGACCGGCTGACCTTCGGCGAAGACGACTTCCAGACGGGTCCAGGCTTCTTCGCGACGGGCCTTGTCGCGGCTGATGACCGCTTCACCCAGGGCGTTCTCGACGCGCTCGAGGTAGACTTCGACGTTGTCGCCGACCTTCGGGATGACGGCGCCTTCGCCGATGCCGAATTCGCGGGCCGGGATACGACCTTCGGTCTTCAGACCGACGTCGATGATGATGATGTCTTTCTCGATGCCGACGACGCGGCCGTGAACGACCTGGCCTTCGCCAAGGTCGCGGCCTTGCAGTTGTTCGTCGAGCAGCGCGGCGAAATCGTCACGCGAGGGGTTATGGGTGTCGGTCATATAGCTCTGGGGTTGGGGCGCGCGACCGGGTGGTCCCGCACGGGTGGAAAGTCAGGGAAAGGGAAAGTCAGGTCGTCAGGACGCGAGGCCGGCGCAAGAGGCGCAAACAAATAAAGCCAGAGCGCCCGCGGAAGCCGAGGTCAGGAGCGTTGGATTTGTCCAGCAGGGTCTCTATGCCTTCCCTACCGCATCGCTGCTTGAGGGAATTCTAGACCCCGGCCCGGACTCGCGCCGCCTCGACGATACGGCGGGCCGCATCGAAGGCCGCTTCTATACCCAGATCGGTCGTGTCCAGCAAGACCGCGTCGTCGGCCTGGACCATGGGGGCGGAATCCCGGCCCGAATCCCGCTCGTCGCGACGGCGGATGTCCTCCAGCATGTCGGCGAAGGCGATGTCCTGCCCCCGCGCCGTCAGCTGCTTCCAGCGCCGCTCGGCGCGAACTTCGGGCGTGGCGGTGACATAGAGCTTGGCGACGGCGTCGGGGGCGATGACCGTGCCGATGTCGCGGCCGTCCAGAACCGCGCCGCCGGGCTGGCCGGCGAAGTCCTGTTGCAGCGTCAGCAAGGCCGCGCGCACGCCCGGATGGCTGGCGACACGACTGGCCGCCTCGCCCGCGTCGCGCTCGGTCAGGCGACCGTTGACCGACAGGCCAGCGAGGTCCAGCGACAGGGCGGCCGCCTCGGCCGCCTCGGCGTCGCCCAGATCCTGCCCCGCGTCCAGAACCGCCAGACCCACGGCGCGATACAGCAGGCCCGTGTCCAGATGCGGCAGGCCGTAGTGGGTCGCCAGACGCGCAGCGATGGTGCCCTTGCCCGATGCGGCCGGGCCGTCGACGGCGATGACCAGTGCGGTCATGAGCGCCCCCCGACAACGTCCCACAAACCCAGCAAGGCGACCGTGAGGGACGCCAAAGCCAGCAGGGAAAGAAAGATGACTGCACCCCAGAACTGATCGGGCTGTGTCGCCATGTCCGCAAAGAAGGATGCAGAGCCTCGCCCGGCCCTAAAGCCGACCTCCCCCGTTCTCGCCGCAGAAAGGAGCCAGAAGGCCAGCAGGCCAAAGAGAGCGCCCCCGCCCACCGCCCGCCCCAAAGGGGAGGACATGAAACGTTCGTCCGTCACGCCCCGCCCTCCGACACCGAAGCGCCCAGCCCGTTCATCAGCGCGACAAAGCCGGGGAAGCTGGTGGCGATCATTTCCGGGTCCAGCACCGAGACCGGCGCTTCGGCGGCCAGGCCGAGGATCAGGTGGCTCATGGCGATGCGGTGATCGTGGGCGGTGGCGACGGTCGCGCCGCCCTTCACGGGACCACCCCCCACGGAACCAGTGACGATGAAGCCCTCGGCCTCTTCCTCCACCGCGACGCCGCAGGCGGTCAAGCCAGCCACCATCAGCGCGATCCGGTCGCTTTCCTTGACCCGCATCTCCCCGATGCCGCGCATGACGGTGCGACCCTCGGCATAGGCGGCGGTCGCCGACAGGATGGGATACTCGTCGATCATGGAGGCGGCGCGGCCTTCCGGCACCGTCACGCCCTTCAGCGCCGAATAGCGGGCCGTGATGTCGCCTACATCTTCGCCGCCGCTGATGCGGCGATTGGAGATGGTCAGGTCGGCGCCCATCTCGATCCAGGTGTCGAACAGGCCGGTGCGCTGCGGGTTCAGCATGACGCCCTCGACCGTCACTTCCGAACCCGGAACGATCAGCGCCGCCGCCAGGGGGAAGGCCGCCGACGACGGATCGCCCGGCACGGCCACGGCGGTTCCGGTCAGCTTCTGCCCGCCCTTCAGGCGGATCCGCCAGCCCTCGCCGTCTTCAGTCACGTCCACCACCGCCCCAAAGGCGCGCAGCATTCGCTCGGTGTGGTCGCGGCTCTTTTCCGGTTCGACCACGACCGTCTCGCCCGTCGCGTTCAGACCGGCCAGCAGGATGGCCGACTTGATCTGGGCCGAGGCCACCGTCTGCACATATTCGATGCCGCTCAGACCGCCGCCGTGAAGAGTCAAAGGCACGCGATCCTCGGCGCCGTTCCAGTCGAGGCGTGCGCCCATGTCGGCCAGCGGCCCGGTGACGCGCTTCATCGGCCGCTTGCGCAGCGAGGCGTCGCCGTCGAAGGTCGCGCTCAGGTCATAGCCGGCGGCGGCCCCCATCAGCAGACGCACGCCGGTGCCGGCGTTGCCGCAATCGATGACCGAGCCGGGCGTCTTGAAACCACCCCGGCCCGTCACCCGCCAGCGTCCCTCGCCCAACGTCTCGACGGTCGCGCCAAAGGCTTCGACGGCGCGGGCTGTGGCCAGGATGTCGTCGCCTTCCAGCAGGCCCTCGATCTCGGTCACGCCCTCGGCCATGCCGCCAAAGATGAGCGAGCGGTGCGACATGGATTTGTCGCCCGGGGCTCGCACAGCGCCCTTCAAAGGAACGGAAACGGGACGCGCAGTAAGGGTCGAAGGGGCAGTCACCTGGCCAAAAACTCCGATTGTTCAGGAAACGCCGCGCTGACGCGGAGAAGAAGGCTTTTGACAGCGGCCCCCGTGGGTGGCAAGGGAGCCGGCCGAATTCCAAAATTCAACTCCTGCCGAAGGTAATGCCGTGGCCAATCCCGAACTGGGCCAAAAGCAGGTCTGCCCGAACTGCCAGGCCAAATTCTACGACCTGAACCGTCGCCCGGCGCACTGCCCCAAGTGCGACGCCGAATTCGATCCGCTTGAAGAAGCCATGCGCAACCGCCGCGTTCGCGGTCGCACCGGCCCTGGCTTCGCCGCGGACGAAGAGGCCGAGGATCAAGTGGCCGACAAGGCGAAGGACGCCGACGACGAGGACGAGGAAGCCGAACCCTCGACCCCAGAAATCGACGAGGAAGGCCATGAGCCGATCCTGACCCCTGACGACGACGACGATGCTGAACCCAGCGCCGACGACGCCGGCATGGGCGCGTCGGACGGCGACGACGAGGACGCTCTTGGCGACGACGATGATGACTCGGTGCCCTTCATCGAAGACGAGGACGACGACAGCCTCGACGACGACATCGTCAAGCCTTCGCGCGACGACGACTGACACCAAGGTTCGGAAAAATAAGCGGAAAAAAAGTTGTCAGACTGGCTTGATCTCTCAAAAGCCCTGACATAGTTTCCGCCCCTCGCCGGAGCCTACCTCGGTCTCCGGCGAGACCGACCGAAAGGTTCGGGGCTTTAGCTCAGCTGGTAGAGCGCTTGCATGGCATGCAAGAGGTCAGCGGTTCGACTCCGCTAAGCTCCACCATCGAAGGCCCTGCGGAAATCCCGCGGGGCCTTCGTCCTATCTGCTCCGGCGCGCCGGAGCGCATATATATCCTCGCCGCAAGGCCTGGGGCTTTAGCTCAGCTGGTAGAGCGCTTGCATGGCATGCAAGAGGTCAGCGGTTCGACTCCGCTAAGCTCCACCATCAGAGGCCTCGCGAGACAGCTCGCGGGGCCTTTGTCCTGTCTGGAACCGTCATTCGTCTTCCATGGCCTCGAACATGGCTTCGGCCTCGTCGAAGGTATCATAGGCGAGTTGCTCGGGCGGACGAACGATCACGAACCAGGTAATCGACCGCCCCTCTCCCGCCTTCACGGTCTGCTGCCAGAAGCTGCGATCGGTCCGGGTCTGGAGCAGGGCCCAATCCCCGTCGCCCTTCGGCGGGTCAGGCTGCAATCGCGTGTCCATCTGTCATTCCCCTCTGACTGAACCGCCACACCACAACAGCGACGCTTGAGAGTCAAAGATTTGCAGCCGAATCCGAAAGGGCGCCGGGCTGCCAATTTGTTCCGGCAAGGCGTATGGAGACCGTCAGATCACCCAATCAGAGGCCTTATTCGCCCGTGAGTTCATCGCCGCCCCCTTCCGCCTTGGCCGCCTCCTCCGCCGAGGACAGGACCAGGACCCGCGCCATCGTCCCCGTGTCGATGCAGGGTTATGACGCCGACTTCCAGGCCTTCGCCGACGCCCTGGGCGCCTCCTTCTCGCGCTACGGCTTCGCCGTCATCGCCGACCACGGCCTGGACCAGCCGACGATCGACGCCGCCATCGCCGACGCCAAGGCCTTCTTCGCCCTGCCCGAGGATGTGAAGCGCCAGTATCACCAGCCAGGCACCGGCGGCGCGCGCGGCCTGACCCCCTTCGGCGTCGAAGCCGCCAAGGGCGCCGCCGCCGTGGACCTGAAGGAGTTCTGGCACGTCGGCCGCGAATTGCCGGAAGGCCATCCCTATCGCCAGTATATGCGCGACAACGTCTGGCCGACCGAGATCGAGGGCTTTCAGTCTCACCTCTACGGCATGTTCGACGCCCTGGACCAGTTGGGCCGCAAGATCCTCAAGGCCATCGCCCGCTACATGAAGCTGGGCGACGACTATTTCGAGGACAAGGTCGAGCTGGGCAACAGCGTCCTGCGCATGCTGCACTATCCGCCGGTCCCCGCCGACGCCCCTGGCGTGCGCGCCGGCGCCCATGAGGACATCAATGTCATCACCCTGCTGCTGGGCGCAGAAGAGGCCGGCTTGCAGCTCAAGGACGCCGACGGCGAATGGCTGGACATCGCCCCGCCGCCGGGCGCCCTGGTGGTCAATATCGGCGACATGCTGCAACGCCTGACCAACCACGTCCTGCCGTCGACGACGCACCGCGTGGTCAATCCGGCGCCGGAGCGTCGCGGCTTCGCCCGCTATTCGACGCCCTTCTTCCTGCACTTCAACCCGGACTTCCCGATCGAGACCCTGCCCTCGACCATCACCCCGGAAAACCCCGACCGTTACGCCGGCAAGACCATCCTGGCCGAGGACTTCCTGATGGAACGCCTCAAGGAAATCCGTCTGATCTAGGCGGATCAGGACATCGCCCGAACGAATAAAGGGCCGGCGGATCCATCCGCCGGCCCTCTTGTTTGCCCGCCTGTCGCCCGCGTCAGCGCGCGATGCGCAGCCGGGTGATATCGCGCCCGATGGACTTGAAGGCTTCCTTCAGGTCCGTGCCGCTGTTGGCGTTGAAGAAGTGGGTGTTCTCGCTGGTGGCGCAGTCTCTCAGCACTTCGATAGCGGTATCAATGCCCATGCCGCCGGTACTGGGATTGGCGCCCAGGTTGAACCCAACCGTGTAGACGACAACCTGCTGGTCCTTCATGGCGTCACACAGCTTCACCGACTGCCCGAAGGCATTCCCGTTCGTAGCGTTGCAGTTGATGTGGCTTGCCGCTCCGCCGCTGCCCGTCGTGGCGCTTTTAGCGATCACGTCCTGACAGAAGGGCGTGTTGAACTCGCCGTCCGTCATAAGGATCACGACTTTCAACGTCTTTGCAGGATCGTAGGCCGCCGGCTGACTGTCGCCGGACCACAACGAATTGAAGTTCGGCGAAATCATGTACCAGGCCCAGGCGAGACCGATCTGACCTGCGGTCGATCCTCCGTCCTCCAGAAGATCGATCTGATCGGTCAAGGTCCCTCGCGTGCTGGAAAGGGGCGTGACCGCAGCAGCAGGACAGGCGTTGCCCGACGGGTCCGTATAGCTGCGCCCCACGCGTGCACTCGCCGTAGGCGCCGCATCCGTATAGGCCTGCCCCCCGGTCCGTTCACTGACGCAGGTGCTGACCTCATAGGTTGTCTTGCCGCCCGAAGCATTGTCGAAGCGATAGGCCTGACAGCCCTGCGTGGTGCACCAGACGCCGCCATTGCCGGAGTAGGCGCTGTAGGATGGGGCGATGACCCCAATCGAAAAGGTGTTGGTCGTCGCCTGACTGACCGGGAAGGCTCGCTTGTTTACGTCCGTCATGCCCTCAACCTTGTCGATCCAGACATAGGCGCCGTTGGCATAGCCGTGATTGTTCGCCGTGACCCGGACCGAGCAGTCGGAAAGCACGCACTTTTGTATCGTCCCTCCCGATGTGTAGGTGCTGTACCCGGACGAGGTGCTGATAGCGGAGGACTGACCGGGGACGCGGACCTGGAACGTATTGTTCTGCTTGTTGACGATCTCCAGCGCGCGACCGTTCATCTGGGTCATGCCTCTGATGCCGCTGATCCAGACAACGTCGCCGTTAGCGAAGCCGTGATTGCTCGACGAGAAGACCGCCGGATTGGCCCTGGTGATGCCGGAAATATTCTTGGCTGCCCCTGTTTTCCACTGGATGTCGCTAATTGAAACCGGGCCGGGAATCGCCCCGCGCGCACTGGCCGCATAGCCTCCCAGGTTCACGCCCACGGCGTAGGGGACCAAGGCGACCTTGGAATAGAAGGGCGTCTGCTGGTCCTGCACAACGATGCCGATAAGCTCAGTCGCCGCCGCTTTGAGGTCGATAAGCGGCTGGCCCTTCATCGAACCGGTGATGTCCAGCGCCATGGCGACTTCGACGTCGCGCGAGGCGCGCAGAACTTCGGAATGGCTGCCGACCGGCAGGTAGTCGTCCAGGATCTTGCCGTAGGGCGGCAGGACGATGTTGGCGACGATGACCTTCACGTTCACACGGGCGTCGGCGACAATTCTGTTGCCGTCGAGCTTGAAGCTGGCCGTGTCGCCCGAGTCCGGTTTGAAATAGGCGGGCATGTTGGCCTTCAGCGCCGCCAGGCCGATGCGGTCCAGGTTGGCATCATCGGTGTATTTGGAGCGGGCGGCGGCCAGGGCGGCGGCGTCCAGCGCGTCCTGCAGGTTGGCCTTCACCTTGGAGGCCTGGTGGATGTCGATGGCTCCCAGCGAAACCATCACCAGGGCCGGCAGGGCCAGGGCGAACATCATCGCGACGTTGCCGCGCGTGCCTCTGGCGAAGCGCGCTGCAAAACGCCGCGCCGCGCGCGCCCATCGGTCCAGTCCGCCTATCGCCCCGTGCTTCACCGTTCCAACCCCAGAATTCGTCCACGGGCGCAGGCCCGCACTCTGTCGCAAGGTGACGCGGTTCGGTTAAGGCTTGGCCCTATGGCGAGGGTTAACGCCGCCTTAGCGGTCGACGCAGGCGTCCAGCCCCTGCTGGCGCACCGTGCCCATGGCGGCCTGGATGCGGCTGGCGCGGCGGCGGACATAGGGGCCGGGGTCGGCGGCCCGATAGCGGCGCGGGCTGGGCAGGATGGCGGCCAGGCGCGCGGCCTCGCGCGCCGTCAGATTGTCGGCGCTCTTGTTGAACCAGTGACGCGAGGCGGCCTCGGCGCCATAGACGCCCGGGGCCCACTCGGCGACGTTCAGATACATCTCCATGATCCGCCGCTTGCCCCAGGCCAGCTCGATCAGGCCGGTGTAGCCGACCTCCAGGCCCTTGCGGACCCAGTCGCGGCCGGGCCAGAGGAAGACGTTCTTGGCGGTCTGCTGGCTGATGGTCGAGGCGCCGCGCCGCTTGTCCGAGCCGCGCTGCTCGGCCCGCTCATTGGCCTCCATCGCCTTCTGGATGGCCTCGACGTCAAAGCCGTGGTGCTGACAGAAGCGGGCGTCCTCGGCGGCGATCACCGCCTCGACCAGACGCGGCGAGATATGATCCAGCGAGCGCCAGCGATAGTCCATGCCGTGGCCCGCCGCCGCCTGCTGGACCATCAGGATGGTGAAGAGCGGCGGCACGAAGCGATGCAGCACCACCCCGCCAATCGGGATCAGGGCCAGGATCAGCAGCAGGGTCAGCAGCGGGCGCCGCTTGCGGGTCTTCGCACGGGTCATGCCGTCATCCTGCCGGGCTCAAGCGTCAGCGCAAGCGAGATTACAGCGAGACCACGCCGGCCTGGCCGTTCTCGTCGGCCCAGGCGATGCGGGCCGAACCCGCGCTCATGGCCAGGGCGACGATGGGCGCGCCCTTGTCCTCCTTGATGAAGGCCAGCCCCTGCCCGGCCGGATCGGCCCACCAGACGCGGCCGTCTTCCAGACCTGCGGCCAGCCGCCCATGCTGTTCGGCGGCGGCGACGTGGGCGATCAGGGTCGTCTCGTCAAAGCCGATCTCGGTCGCCTCGCGCCCCATGGGGCCATTGGCGCCGATGAAGGGCCACAACACCACGCCCTGCGCGCCCGAGGTCGCCAGCAGCTGCCCCTTGGCCATGAAGGCGAAGCTCTTCACCTTGGTCGGATAGCCGCCCATCCGCATGTTCTTCTGATCCTTCAGCCGCCAGCCGTGCAGTTGCGCGTCCTGCATCGAGGTGACGACGAAGGCGCCGTCGGGCGAGAAGGCCACCGCCAGGTGCGACCCGGCCCAGGCCAGCTTGACCGGCTGCTGTTGCTCGATGCGGGCGTACCACAGGGCCGCCCCGCCATAGGTGGCGGTGGCGATGCGCCGCCCCTTGGGATCAAAGGCCACGCCGGATACGGTGCGCTCGTGCTGAAAGTCGCGGCGGAAGGCGACATCCTTCACGTCGATCACCGACAGGGTTCGCCCCGCCGAAAAGGCGATCAGGCCGGAAGCCGGCGAGGCGGCGATGGAATCGATCCACTGACCCTTGGCCGTGGCCAGCAGGACCGCCTCGCCCTCGCGGCTCCACACCACCTTGCCGTCGTCGCCGCCGGTGACGACGCCCTCACCCGAGGGGTGGACGCAGGCGCACAGGATGGCGCCGTCATGGACCTCGCTGCGGGCGCCGTTCTCGAACCGCACCGAGCCGTCGCCCAGGGCGAAGATCGCGCCCGTCTTGTCAAACAGGGCGGCGGTGACCTGGGCGTCGAAAGAGAAGGTCGTCATGTCGGCTCACAGGCAGAGAAAAAGGTCAGACGCGCCTCATAGCCTCCTCCGTCGCGTCTGTCGCCCGCCGGGCCTATAGAGACGCCCATGACCCTGCTGCTCATTCCCGGCTTCATGGCCGACGCGACCCTGTGGTACGCCATGACCGCCGACCTGGCCCCGTTCGGGCCGCTGGTCGCCACCGACCTGAGCCGGGGCGAGGACATAGAGAGCATGGCCGCCGCCCTCCTCGGCGACGCGCCCGACACCTTCGTCGCCGTCGGCTTTTCCATGGGCGGCTATGTGGCGCGCGAACTGGCGCGGATCGCGCCGGAGCGGGTCAGCGCCCTCATCCTGATCGCCACCTCGGCCCGCGGCGACACCGAGGAGTTGATCCGCCAGCGCCGCTCCGCCCTGAAGGCCGCGCCGAAGGCCTTCAAGGGCCTGAGCCGCCCGGCCATCGTCTCGTCCCTGCATCCCGATCTGGCGACCGATGAGGCCATGATCACCCGCGTCCGCGACATGGGCCTGCGGCTGGGCGGCGAAGTCTTCCATCGCCAGTCGGCCATGGCCCGCGCCGGCGACCTGGACCGGCTGGCCGAGATTACTCAGCCGACGCTGATCATCGCCGCCGACGCCGATCGCCTGCGCGGGCCGGACGAAGCCGAAGAACTGCATCGCGGGATTCCGGGCTCGACCCTGGTTCACATCCCCGACAGCGGCCACATGATCCCGCTGGAACAGCCGCAGGCGCTGGCCAGGGTGATGACGGATTGGCTGGATACCCTCTCCCATTGGGAGAGGGCTTGAGGCTCGGAGAGCCGAAGGCGATCCGCCAGCCGAAAGGGTGAGGGTCGCGGACGAACGTCGGCCGAAGGCCGTGGCGCGCCGGCTTACGCCGACGGAGGCCTTAGCCCCTCACCCTTTCGCCTTCGCCAATAGCTTCGCTCTTGGAGGCTCAAGCCCTCTCCCGCCGGGAGAGGGTTGGCCGCTTACTTGTGCGTCTCGACCCAGCGCTGGGTCATCAGCGCGCCCGAGGCGTAGGCCTCCTGCAACTCGACGCTCCAGTAGTTGAGCATATCCAGCGGGATGACCGCGCCCGAGACGGCGCAGACCACATGGTCGCCGCCCTTGACGATCTCGAACTCGGGCGTGCCGTAGATGACCTTGGCCTCGACCCGCGCGCGCGGGGGCGGGTTCATGCCGCGCAGGCCTCGAACCCGGCCTTCAGTTCAGCTTCGTTCAGGTCGCGGCCGATGAAGACGGCGCGGCTCCAGCGGCGCTCCTTGTCGCCCCAGGGCTTCTGCAGGTCGCCTTCCAGGATCATGTGCACGGCCTGGAAGACCAGGCGGCGGTCCTCGCCGTCCACCTCGATGATGCCCTTGGCGCGCAGGATGTTCTGGCCCTGCTCGCCCAGCAGCTTGTCCAGCCAGGCGGTGAACTTGGCGCCGTTCAGCGGGCGGTCCAGCGTCAGAGAGATGCCCTTGATGTCGTCGTTGTGGGCGTGGCCGCGCGGGCCGTGGTCGTGGTCGTGGCGGTCGTGCCCATGAGCGTGATCGTGTCCATGATCGTGGTCATGGCCGCAGTGCTCGTCATGAACATGGTCATGATCGTGGTCATGCCCGCAGTCGGCGTCGTGGACATGGCCCTCGGCGCCGTGGGGCGGGTTCACGAAATCGGGGCGGACCTCGACGATCCGCTCCAGATCAAAGCCGTGCAGGCCCAGGATCTGATCCAGCGGCACATTGGCGCGCTCGGCGCGAATGATCGGAGCCAGCGGGTTAAGGGCGCGCAGACGGCGCTCGACCACGGCCAGTTCATCCTCGGAGGCCAGATCGACCTTGTTCAGGATGATGCGGTCGGCAAAGGCCACCTGCTCGCGCGCTTCCTTGGAATCGTCCAGGCGCGCCATGACGTGCTTGGCGTCGACCAGGGCGGTGACGCTGTCCAGCTGGGTCTTGGCCTTGACCTCTTCGTCGACGAAGAAGGTCTGGGCCACCGGGCCGGGATCGGCCAGACCCGTGGTCTCGACGATGATGGCGTCAAAGGCGGGCTTGCCGGGGCGCTGGCGCTTCATCAGGCCCGAGACGACGCGGATCAGGTCGCCGCGCACCGTGCAGCAGACGCAGCCGTTGTTCATCTCGAACACGTCCTCGTCGGCGCCGACCACCAGGTCGTTGTCGATGCCGATCTCCCCGAACTCGTTGACGATGACGGCGTAGCGCTTGCCGTGATCCTCGGTGAGGATGCGGTTCAACAGGGTGGTCTTGCCGGCGCCGAGGTAGCCGGTGAGGACGGTGACAGGAGTCTTCTGGGTCATGGGCGGCTAGATGGAGCTTCAAGAGAAGAAAGAAAAGGCCCGCTCTTTCCTCCCCATTCCATGGGGAGGGGGACCACGACCCGCAGGGCGGCGCGAAGCAGCCAAGTGGTGGAGGGGCTTCTGCGGTTGAAGAAGCAGCCCCTCCGTGACGGACGCTACGCGCCCGCGCCACCTCCCCATTCCATGGGGAGGAGAAGGATCAGCAGGCCGGGCAGTCGGGCAGGACGCCGCTTTCCAGCTGGAAGGTCGTGTGGCTGACGCCGAAACGGCTGCGGGCCACGGCCTGGGCCTCACCCAGCAGGGCGTCGGCGTCGGGCCGGTCGTGGACCAGATGCGCCGTCAGGGCCGTGTCCGTGGTCGACAGCCCCCATATGTGCAGGTCATGCACCGCGCTGACGCCCGGCAGGGCCAGGAAGGCCTCGCGGACCTCGGCCACCTCGACCCCGTTCGGCGCGGCGTCCAGCGCCAGGTTGACCGAATCCTTCAGCAGGCCCCAGGTGCTCAGCATGATGACGACGACGATGGCCAGGCTGACGAGGGCGTCGATCACGGCCCAGCCGGTCAAGAGGATCACCGCCCCGGCGATGACCACGCCCAGCGACACGGCGGCGTCGGCCATCATGTGCAGATAGGCCCCGCGCACGTTCAGGTCCTTGTGCTGGTCCTTCATGAACAGCAGGGCGGTGCCCAGGTTGATGAAGAAGCCGATGCCCGCCACGACCATGATGACGTTGGACTGAACGGGCGCAGGCTCAGCCAGCCGCCGCACGGCCTCAAAGGCGATGGCGCCACAGGCGAAAATCAGCAGCAGGGCGTTGCCGAGGGCCGCCAGCACCGTCGCCTTGCCATAGCCGTAGGTCCGCTTGGGTCCCGCCGCGCGCCGCGCCAGCCAGGCCGCGCCGCCGGCCATGGCCAGACCCAGAACGTCGGACAGGTTGTGGCCCGCATCGGCCATCAGCGCCGCCGAATCCGCCCAGATCCCGGCCCCGAACTCGCAGACCACAAAGGCCAGGTTGACGATCAGGCCGGCGGCGTAGCGCCAGTCGCCCGTATCCACCGGCCCATGATGATGGCCGCCGATGCCGTGGGAATGACCGTGTCCGTGGCCATGACCCGAATGGTCATGCCCCGCGTGGGCGTGGTCGTCATGGCCGTGTGCGTGATCGTGCCCCATGCGCCCCTCTTAGGCCCGCCCGCATCATCGCGTCAACGACAGCGAACATAAGTCATTGAATGTAAATATATAACTTATCAGCGACCTAGTGCTGATGGGTCATCACCAGAAAGCCGATCAGGATCAGGGCCACCCCCAGAATGGCGCCTTCATAGCGCGCCCAGCGCTCCAGCCGCAGGATGGAGTATCCGGCGCTGGCCAAGGCCGCCAGCAGGGTCATGCCCAGCACAGTCCCCGCCGCGAAACTGACCGTCAGCAGGGACAGGGCCATGACCCCTTCCGTCGCCGACGACAGATAGATGGGCAGCAGCACCTCGCCCGGCGTCACCGCCATCATCAGCACCAGCCCCCAGAAGGCGGCGCGGTCGGACACGGCGGGCTCTGGAACCTCGGCCTCCGGCCCCGTCACAGTGACCGGCTTCTGCAAGGAGGCCCGCGCCAGATAGAAGGCGCCCAGGAGGAAGAGCAGAGCCGCCGACAGATGCGGCAGCAGGCCGCCGATCCACGCATTCAGCGCCAGACCCGCCGCCACGATCAGCGACCCAACCAGGGCTGTGGACGCGATGTGCGCCAGGCCCGCCGTCACCACCACCGTCATGACCCGCGCCAGGCTCCACCGCTGGGCTCGGCCCACCAGGACGAAGGGCAGCCAGTGGGTCGGCAGGGCGGCGTGCAGGAAGGCGGCGACGAATCCCCCGCCCAGCAGGGAGATCAGAACGGGTTGCTGGAGATCGGGCGGCGACATTCAGCGGCTTCTATACTGTTACTTTGTAACGGTCGAGAGGGGCGATCTAAGAATCCGGTGCGAATCTGCGCCTCTCACGCGGGCGTTCTTCCTATTGCGAAAGGGCTGCAAATCAGGCCACATCATCCACGCAACGCCGCCTGTGCACGGGTTTTAGCCCCATAGGCCGCCCTTTCGCGTTGACTCTGGCTCGCCCTTCCGTATATGTCGCCGCTCTTCGCCCGCAGGGTTTCCTGACGGGCGCATTCTTTTTTGCGTTCACGCTGAGGCTTCCAAATGTACGCGGTGATCAAGACCGGCGGAAAGCAGTACCGGGTCCAACCGGGCGATGTGATTGTTGTCGAGAAACTCGACGGCGACGCTGGCGCTGCCGTCAATTTCGGTGAAGTCCTCATGCTGGGCGGCGACAAGGGTGTTACGGTCGGCGCTCCGCTGATCGACGGTGCGGCGGTTGCTGCAACCCTGGTCGAGACCCGCAAGGGCGAGAAGATCAAGATCTTCAAGAAGACCCGTCGTCAGGGCTATCGCCGCACGAACGGCCATCGTCAGATGGAAACCGTCCTGCGCATCACCGGCATCGAAGGCGCCGGCGAGAAAGCCAAGTGGGACGGCACGGTCGATCTGATGACCAAGGCTGAAATCAACGCTCGCGCCCGTGGCCTCGCCCCGCGCGTTGAAGCTGTCGAAGCCGAAGCCGAGGCCCCCAAGGCCAAGAAGGCTCCCGCCAAGAAAGCCGCCAAGGCTGAAGGCGCCGAAGCCTAAGACATTCACCGGCGCCCCGTTCGGCGCCTGCCAAGACGTTAAGGTCGCGCTCAAGTAGCCCTCAGGGGCGAGGGCGCACCCAAGGAAGAGGAGCAGCAAGATGGCTCACAAGAAATCCGGTGGTTCGTCGCGTAACGGTCGCGACTCCCATTCCAAGCGCCTTGGCGTGAAGAAGTACGGCGGCGAGAACGTTCTGGCCGGCAACATCCTCGTGCGTCAGCGCGGCACCACCTTCCACCCCGGTGAGAACGTCGGCCTTGGCCGCGACCACACCCTGTTCGCCACGGCGACCGGCGCTGTGAAATTCACCACCAAACGTGGCGGTCGTTGTTACGTGTCGATTCTCGCGGCCAACGACGACGCTCAGGCCATGGCCGCCGAGTAACGCGAACTGGACCAAATCCGGGATCGCGTTGCTCCAGAAGCCGCGATCCGGACCAGGGAAAATATTCCGCGGGGAGTCTGGATCACCAGGCTCCCCGTTTGCGTTTCCCCGCCTCGCTGACCGCCCGAGCCCTGATGAAAAGGTCGGCGGTCGCACCAGAGGGGCGTGACCCATGTGCGTGATTGAAACTTCTCCCGTCGTCGAAACCCGGCGCCTCATCCTGCGTGCGCCCGGCGCACAGGACGTCAGCCGCATCGCGGCCCTGGCCAACGACCGTGACATCGCACGCATGACCAAGCGGATGCCCCACCCCTTCCAGGCGGCCGACGCCGAGGACTTCTTCCTGCACGTCGCCGCCCAGGACCCGAGGCGCGCCAACACCTTCGTCATCGAGCATGAGGACCTGGGACCGGTCGGCGTCATCGGCCTGTTCGAGGGCGAAGATAATGTGCCCGAGACCGGCTACTGGATCGGCCGCGACTTCTGGGGCCGGGGTTTCGCCACCGAAGCCCTGGAAGGCGCGCTGGTCTGGGCCTCAAAGCGGTGGAAGCGCCGCGCCCTGGTGGCCGGCCACTTCGCTGACAACCCCGCCTCCGGGCGCGTGCTGGAAAAGGCCGGATTTCTCTATACCGGGGAAACCCGCAAGGCTTTCAGCCAGGCGCGCGGCGAGATCGCCGATACGCGCATGATGGTCTGGCTGGCCTGATAGGTCGCGGATTTCTCGGAGGTTTTGGTCAACGGCCCAGTTTTTTCCGGAATCGGAAAAAAGCCAGTTGACCGCCTCAGAGGTCCCCCCTATTAGTCCGCCCCTCGGCGGGGCGACCCACCGGGCCCAGGTGGCGGAATTGGTAGACGCGCTGGCTTCAGGTGCCAGTGGCTTAACGGCCGTGGAGGTTCGAGTCCTCTCCTGGGCACCACATTCTCAAGCGGCGTCGTATCCGATGGATACGGCGCCGTTTGTCATTTCAGCCCTGTTTTCATCATCCATAACGGCGAAGGTTGGCGGAGCGTCCTAGCGATAGCGTGCGGTTCGTCTATGTTGTCGCCCAGAACCTATCCTAGTTTTCTGCGCCAGAGTTCCTGCCCATGACCGTCTACCTGCACGAAGGCGACCTGCCCGACGGCCTCGACCTCGGCCCTGAGGTCGCGATCGATTCCGAGACCATGGGCCTGCGCTTCCGTCGCGACCCCCTGTGCGTCGTCCAGCTGTCTTCGGGCGACGGCGACGCTCATGTCGTGCGGCTGGGCCGCCCCGACTATGACTGCCCCAACCTCAAGCGGCTGCTGGCCGATCCCAAGGTGCTGAAGCTCTTCCATTTCGGCCGCTTCGACATCGGCATGTTCGACCTGCATCTCGGCGTCGAGACGCGGCCCGTCTACTGCACCAAGATCGCCTCCAAGCTGGCCCGCACCTACACCGACCGTCATGGCTTGAAGGACGTGGCGCGGGAGCTGGCCGGCGTGGACATGTCCAAGGCCCAGCAGAGCTCGGACTGGGGCGCTGCCGTCCTGTCGCAAGCCCAGCTGGATTACGCCGCCTCTGACGTCCTCTACCTGCACGCCATCAAGGCCAGGCTGGACGTCATGCTGGAACGCGAAGGCCGAGCCGAACTTGCCCGCGCCTGCTTCGACTTCCTCCCCACGCGCTCGCGTCTCGACCTCGCCGGTTGGGACGAGGTCGATATCTTCGCGCACGCCTGACGTCATGAGCGACCTCGACGCCCAGGAAGCGCGCAAGCGCGCCGACGAGGTCCGCGTCGCCCAGGCGGGCGAGCGCTGGCGCGCGCGTTCGCGCCGGGTGAAGATGTACCGCCGCATCCTGCCGATCATCATCCTGGTTCTGGCCGGCGGCGCCCTGACCTGGACCGTGTTCCGCACGGTGATGTCGGGGGTTGAGCGCAAGGCCAGCGAAAGCCGGGAGATCCGCCTCGACAATCCCATGTTCCACGGCCAGGACGCGCAAGGGCGCTCCTTCGTCATCGGAGCCCAGGGCGCGATCCGCGATCCGGCCACCGGACACTTCCGCCTGGTCGGCCCCCTGCTCCGGCTGAACCTGGGCGGTCGCAAGGTGACGGAACTGACGGCGGACGGCGGGACCTATATCGAAACCAGCCGCAAGGTCGTGATCGGCCCGAACGTGAAGATCTCGGACGGCGGCTCCGGCTTCGTCCTGACCACGCCGGAAGCCGTGGTCGACACCAACACCGGCGTCGTGACGGGCGACAAGGGCGTCCAGGGGCAAGGCCCCCTTGGAACCATCAATGCTTCGTCCTATGCCATCTATGATCAAGGCCAACGGGTCGTCTTCAGCGGCCAGGGCGAAAACAAGATGAGCGGGACCATCAACCCCTCGGGATCCGACAGATGACCATGTCCAAGTCCAACACCATGATCGCAGGCGCCGCCCTGCTGCTGGCCCTGACTGCGCCCGCGACCTCGGGCGCGCAGAGCAGCCGCGCCGACGCCTCGAAGCAGCCGGTCCAGTACGGGGCCGACGGCGGCGAATACACGCCCAACGGCTTCGCCCTGCGCGGTCGCGCCGAGCTGACCCAGGGCGGCAATCGACTGCGGGCCGACGCCATCACCGGCGCGACAGCGAACGGCGACCTGAGCCGGGTAGAGGCGGTGGGGAACGTCTACTTCGTCACTCCGGATCAGAGCATGCGCGGCGATCGCGCCGTCTACACCCTGAACAGCGCCGAAGTGGTCGTGACGGGCGACGTCATCCTGACTCAGGGCAAGAACGTCCTGACCGGCAATCGCCTTGTCTATAACGTCCGCACCGAGACCGCCCGCATGGAAGGCGGCAACGGCCGCGTTCAGGGCGTCTTCTACCCGCAAGGGAACTGACCCCGCTTGGCGCGCAAGGAACTCTCAGCCCTCAACCTCGACCAGACGGACGCCGACGACGCGCCCGCCCCTGAGAAAGCTCGCCATACCGGCCTGCGTGTCGAGCATATCGCCCGCAGCTTTGGCGCCCGTCAGGTGGTCAAGGACGTCTCCCTCACTGTTCAGCGCGGCGAGGTCTGCGGTCTTCTTGGCCCCAATGGCGCCGGCAAGACGACCTGCTTCTACATGATCACCGGCCTGATCCCTGCCGACAGCGGCGCGATCTGGCTGGACGGGGAGGAGATCACGGCCCAGCCCATGTATCAGCGGGCTCGCATGGGTCTGGGCTATCTGGCGCAAGAAGCCTCCATCTTCCGCGGCATGACCGTCGAGCAGAACATCAAGGCCGTGGTCGAACTGCGCGAGAAGACCGCCGCCGGCGTTCGCGACGAAACGACCCGTCTGCTGGAAGAGCTGCGTATCGACCACCTGCGCCACGCCCCCGCCACCGGTCTGTCGGGCGGCGAGCGTCGCCGGGTGGAGATCGCCCGCGCCCTGGCGGCCCGGCCCAGCTTCATGCTGCTGGACGAACCCTTCGCCGGCATCGATCCTCTGGCCATCGCCGATATCCGCCACGTGATCCGCTACCTGTCCAGCCAGGGCATCGGCGTGCTGATCACCGACCACAACGTGCGCGAGACCCTGGACATCATCGACCACGTCTCGATCATCTCGGCCGGTTCAGTCCTGTTCGAAGGCACGGCCGATGCGGCGGTTCACGACCCCGAGGTGCGCCGCGTCTATCTGGGCGAAATGTTCGCCTGACGCGCGACTGATCCCCTGCCGAACGCACCGTTCGCCAGACGTTAAGGTCTCTGTCGCACGATCCCCAGCAAGAACCGGGCCATCTGCGCCCGCCGGAGGGATTGGAACGCCGTGATCGGTCAGAGGCTGGAGGTCAGACAGGGTCAGGGGCTGGTCATCACGCCCCAGCTGCAGCAGGCGATCAAGCTGCTGCAGCTGTCGAATCTCGAGCTGGAAGCCTTCGTCGAGGGTGAACTGGAACGGAACCCCCTGCTACAGCGCGACGAGGGCGAGACCGGCGGCGAGGCCCCGAGCGAAGCGACTGAAGCCGCCCCATCGGGCGACAGCATAGAACTGCAGTTCACCGAACCGTCAGGCGACGCCGAGCGCGCCATGGACGCCCGGTCTGACGACCTCTACGACGACGCCCCGCCCGGCGAACGCGACGCCGACCGCAAGCGCGACGCTGGCGAAGCGAGCGAGCAACCCGGCCTGTCCGACTGGTCTCGCGCTGGCGGCGGCGGCATGGACGGCGAGGGCATGGAGCGCCCCGACACCCGCGAGGCGACCCTCTGGGAGCACCTACAGGCCCAGGCCTCCTCGGCCGGGTTCAGCGCCGCCGACCACGCCATCGCCCTGACCCTGATCGACGCCACCGACGAGGGCGGTTACCTGCGCGGCGAGCTTCAGGAGTTCGCCGACCGGCTGGGGGTCGATCTGGAGCGGATCGAGGCGGTTCTGACCCTCTGTCACGGTTTCGAACCGACCGGAGTCATGGCCCGCTCGGCGCCTGAGTGCCTGAAGCTCCAACTGATCGAGCGCAACCGTTTCGATCCGGCCATGGCCGCCCTGCTCGACAATCTCGAGCTGCTGGCGCGACGCGACCTGCCTGCCCTGCGCAAGGTCTGCGGCGTGGATGCCGATGATCTGGCCGAGATGATCGCCGAGCTGAAGGGTCTGACGCCCCGCCCCGGCGCGGGCTTCGGCGGCGAGCCGGCCCAGACGGTCGTACCCGACGTCCATGTCCGCCCGGACCCGGCCGGCGGCTGGAGGGTCGAACTGAACAGCGACACCCTGCCCCGCCTGTTGATGGACAAGCGCTATCACGGCCTGGTCTCGGCCGGCGCGCGCTCCGATACGGAAAAGGCCTTCGTCGCCGACTGCGCCGCTCAGGCCAGTTGGCTGGTCAAGTCGCTGGATCAGCGGGCCAGGACCATCCTCAAGGTCGGCTCCGAGATCGTGCGCCAGCAGGACGCCTTCCTGGCCTTCGGCGTCGAGTTCTTGCGCCCCTTGAACCTGAAGACGGTGGCCGACGCCATCGGCATGCACGAATCGACGGTCAGCCGGGTGACGTCGAACAAGTATGTCTCCACCCCCCGCGGCGTATTCGAGTTGAAATTCTTCTTCACGGCCGCGATCCAGTCCTCCGACGGAGGGGCGCTGCACTCGGCCGAAGCCGTCCGTCACCGGATCAAGGCCATGATCGACGGCGAGGCTGCAGACGGCGACGTGCTCAGCGACGATCGGATCGTGGAAATCCTGAATGAAACTGGCATCGACATCGCCCGCCGCACTGTGGCCAAATACCGGGAAGCTCTTAGAATTCCGTCTTCTGTGCAGCGGCGCCGGCTGATGAAGGCGGGCTGATCACGCTGCGGCGAAGCGTCACCACAAATCGGTGATCGGCGTTGACACCAAACGCAACCCGTCGCGTTCTATGCCTATGCAGATCCAAGTCAGCGGCAAGCAAGTGGATGTCGGCGAAGCGCTAAGCTCGCGCATCTCCCAGGAACTCGAAGAGGGAATCGGCAAGTATTTCGCCCGCGGCGGCGACAATGCCGAGGTCGTGGTGTCCAAGGACGGCCACGGCTTCCGCGTGGATTGCTGGGTGCGCCTGGCCTCGGGCCAGAGCCTGGTGACCACCGGCTTCGGCGGCGACGCTCACGCGGGTTTCTCGGATAGCCTGGACAAGCTTGAAAAGCGTGTGCGTCGCTACAAGCGCCGCCTGAAGGATCACCATATCGGTCCCAAGGGCCTGTCGCCGGAGAAGACCGAGGACGCCGCTCGCGAAGTGGCCGCCATGACGGTCTTCCGCAATCCCGACATGGTCGAGGATGACGCCTTTGGGGAAGCCGGGACGCCCGATGAGCCCCCGCCCGTCGGCATGGTCATAGCCGAAACCGAGTCGGAAATCCGCACCATTACGGTCGGACGCGCGGTGCTGGAACTGGACATGACTGGCTATCCGATCGTCATGTTCCGCAACGCCGCCCACGGCGGTCTGGCGGTCGTCTATCGTCGTCCTGACGGCAATGTCGGCTGGATCGACCCCGAGCGGACGCTCAAGTCGACAAACGGCACGGGGTCGTAAGGCTTCCACGCGGAGGGCGAAGGCGCTAAAGACGCCTCGCCCTTCCGCAATGTCGGGTTCGAGGTTTCGGGGTCATCATGGACATCGCTGATTTGCTGTCGTCAGGCGGGATCGTCCTGCGCGGCGGCGTGTCATCCAAGCGTCAGGCGCTGCACACCGTGGCCGAGGCCGCGTCGGTGGCCCTGGGCTTTGATGAAGATCGCGCACTGGAAGCCCTGCTGGAGCGCGAGGCGCTCGGCTCGACCGGGCTTGGCTCCGGGGTGGCGGTGCCTCACGCGCGAATCAAGGGACTGGACCGCGTCTGCGCGGTCTTTGTTCGCCTTGAAACGCCGGTCGCCTATGAGTCGGTGGATGACCGCCCCGTCGATCTGCTGTTCGCCCTCTTCGCCCCCCTGAACGCCGGCGCCGAACACCTGCGGGCGTTGGCGGCCGTATCGCGAGCCATGCGCTCGCCCGAGCTTCGCGAGCATCTGCGTCAAGCGCGAACGGTCGACGCCATCCGCGCGCTCTTCGTCAAGGACGTGCCCGCCACCGCAGCCTGAGGATCGTCCTGCGGTTGCGGGCCGGGGCGTCAGCGCTTGTCGCGCGACGGCGACACCGCGCCCGCCTAGTGAACCGAAACCGGCTCCAACTCGTGTGCGGCCGCCGCGGCGAACGCCGTCTCGCGGTCCAGCATGACCGCCAGACGCTCGCCGTCGGCGCCGTGGACGGCGTAGAGGATTTGATCGGGATCGATATTCAGGCCGGGCGTCACCTCGACGTGGGCGTCCTCCATGACGTCGGAAGCGCGGATCGCGCGCACGTAGACGAGATCGGGCGCGCCAAGGCCGGCGAATTCTTTCTGGTTCATCATCGGCGTCATAAGACCGCCTCCTTACGCTAGACTGAACGCTCAGCAAGCCAAGCGGTTCGACGGATCAAGACGCCGTCGTAATGGGAATGCGCCGAATCTGACGCTCCTGGTCCGGACGTTCCAGGTCGACATGCAGCAGGCCGTGTTCCAGACGAGCCTTGGCGACCTCCAGCCCGTCGGCCAGGACGAAGTTGCGTACAAAGCCGCGAGCCGCGATTCCGCGATGCAGAAAGGCCTGTTCGGCCTTGCCGGCGTCGTCGCGCTTGCCGGCGATGGTCAGCTGTCGTCCCTCAAGGGTGATGGCGAGCTCGTCTGGCGCGAACCCGGCCACCGCCAGGCTGATGCGTACCGCAGCATCGCTGAGCTGTTCGACATTATAGGGCGGATAGCTCTCGGCCGCCGCCTTTGCGGCGCGGTCAATAAGCGTGCGCGTGTGGTCGAACCCCAGCAGAAACGGGCTGTCGAAAAGAAGAGTACGCGTCGTCATCGGTCCTCGCAAACAAGCGACCCAACCGTCCACGTCCTCCCTGAAGCGGCAAGAACGCGCGGCTGTCTGTTGCAGATGGTTATGGTCGGGGGCGGTTTCAACCGGCCGGCTGGGCCGGCCGTCGTTCACGTGACATACAGGTTGGAACCTTCACCGTAGGGTCACGTTTTTCCGCCTGACCTCTCTACATCAAAAGGACATCCCATGCGCGCCAAGCTCATTGTCGCCAGCGCCAGCATTGCAGCCCTGCTGGGGGCCGCCGCCTGCACCACGACCGATCCCTACAGCTCGGCGCCCACACGCAACAACACCGGCACGGGCGCCATCGCCGGCGCCCTGGGCGGAGCCTTGCTCGGCTACCTGACCAATACCTCGAGCGGCGAACAGGGCCGCAAGAACGCGCTGATCGGCGCCGGGATCGGCGCCCTCGCCGGCGCAGGCGTCGGCCAGTACATGGATCGCCAGCAGCGCGCGCTGGAAGCTGAACTCTCGGGCACCGGCGTCGGCGTCGCCCGCCAGGGCGACAATCTGGTGCTGCGCATGCCGTCCGACGTGACCTTCGCCACCAACCAGTCGAGCCTCGACAGCCGCTTCCTGCCGGTCCTCGCTGATGTCGCCCGCGTTCTGAACGAGTACGACCGCTCTATGGTGGACGTTATCGGCCACACCGACTCCTCGGGCGGCGACGCCATCAACCAGCCGCTGTCGGAGCGTCGCGCGTCGTCGGTCGCCTCCTACCTGATGGACAACGGCGTGATCCGCGAGCGCCTCTATGTCGCCGGCAACAGCGCGCGCAACCCGATCGCTTCGAACGACACCGCTCAGGGCAAGGCGCAGAACCGCCGCGTGGAAATCCTGATCCGTCCATTCACGGGCTAAGCCTTCCCCAAGGATCGCTGAAACGACAAAGGGCGGCGCCTAGGCGCCGCCCTTTTTGCTGGAACGCGACCGTTCTAGCGGGCGCTCTCGGGCCGACCGATGGAGGTGTAGCGGAAGCCCCGCGCCTTCATGTCCTCCGGACGATAGACGTTTCGCAGATCGACCATGACCGGCTGCTTCAGCAACAGCTTGATCCGATCCAGATCCAGGGCGCGGAACTGATCCCATTCGGTCAGAATGACCACTACGTCGGCGCCCTCGACCGCATCATAGGGACCGTCGCGGAAGACGACGCCCTCCATCAGCTTGGCGGCCTCGTGCATGCCCTCGGGATCAAAGGCCTGGACGGTCGCCCCCATGGCGATCAGAGCCGGCGCCACGTCCAGCGACGGCGCGTCGCGCATGTCGTCTGTATTGGGCTTGAAGGTCAGACCCAGCAAACCGACCGTCTTGCCCTTCAGGTTCGCGCCGCCTAGCGCCGCGGCGACGCGGTCGGCCATGGCCTTCTTGCGCGCATCGTTGACCTCGACCGTCGTCTCGATCAGGCGCAGGGGCGAACCGGCGTCAGTCGCCGTACGCACCAGGGCCAGAGTGTCCTTGGGGAAGCAGGAGCCGCCATAGCCCGGTCCCGCATGGAGGAATTTGGACCCGATGCGATTGTCCAGCCCGATGCCGCGCGCCACCTGCTGCACGTCGGCGCCCAGGCTTTCGCACAGGTCAGCCATCTCGTTGATGAAGGTGATCTTGAGCGCCAGGAAGGCGTTGGCGGCGTACTTGGTCAACTCCGACGTGCGCCGGCCGGTGAACAGGATCGGCGTCTCGTTGAGGTTCAGCGGGCGATAGAGCTCGGCCATGACCGGGCGCGCGCGTTCGTCCTCCAGGCCGACAACCACGCGGTCGGGACGCTTGAAATCACCGATAGCGGCGCCTTCGCGGAGGAATTCAGGATTGGAGACGACGGCGAAGTCGGCGTCGGGACGGCGGGCGCGGATGATGCGCTCGATCTCGTCGCCCGTGCCGACGGGGACGGTCGACTTGGTCACCACCACGGTGAAGCCCTCGATCAGGTCGGCTATCTCTTCAGCCGCCGCGTAAACGTAGGACAGGTCGGCGTGGCCGTCGCCACGGCGTGAAGGCGTGCCGACGGCGATGAAGACGGCGTCGGCCGACCGGATCGCCTGGGCGCCGTCGAGGGCGAAGGACAGGCGACCGTCGCGCACGTTGGCGGCGACCAGATCCTCCAGGCCTGGCTCATAGATGGGCATCTGGCCGGCGTTCAGCCGGTCGATCTTGCCCGCATCCTTGTCAACGCAGGTCACGACATGACCGAAGTCCGCGAAACAGGCTCCGGAAACCAGTCCGACATAGCCGGTGCCGATCATTGCGACGCGCATGCGCTCATCCTCTCGATGCAGTCAGGCCGAGATAACGTCCAAGCATGACGTTTGCCAGTCAACCAGCTTCACTGCGGACAAAGAAAAAGGGCGGCCGACCCGAATGGATCGACCGCCCTCAATCTTATCGACCTTCGAGGCCATCGGGACCGGCGTGAACCGGTCCCTTTGAACCTTAGAAGTTGATGTCGATGGTGGCGCGACGGTTGAGCGGTTCACGCACGCCGTCTGCGGTGGGCTTGGCCAGGTTGGTTTCACCCTTGCCGTCGAGGGCGATGACGCCGCCGTTGACGCCTTGGGCGACCAGGGCGTCGGCGACGGTGCGCGAACGACGGTTGGACAGGCCGAGGTTATAGGCCGGCGAACCCGAGGTGTCGGTGTAGCCGACGATCAGGACGCGGGTCGGAGCGCCCGACTTGGCGTAGTTGGCGGCTTGCGTCACCACCGAACGGGCTTCCGTCGTCAGGTCCGAGCGATCCCAGTCGAAGTAGACCACGAACTGACGCGCAGCCGGCTTGGCCGGAGGCGGCGGAGGCGGCGGCGGGGGAGGCGGCGGGGGCGGCGGGGGCGGCGGGGGCGGAGGCGGCGGCGGGGGTGCAGCCGGCTCGGCGCCGAAGGCGTAACGCAGACCCAGGGTCACGGTGTGCGACTGGTCGTAGTCGCCTTCCATTTCGCCGAAGCTGTTGGTCGCCGAGCTGGAGAAGGTGTTGAACGCGGCGTCGCCCGTCAGGTAGCGGTAGGTCAGGTCGATGTTGGCGCGGTCGCCCACGGCCCAGGCCAGACCAGCGATCGCCTGAGCGGCGAACTTGGTCGAGCTGTCGTCGGCGGCGAAGGCCACGGCCGGGTCCTGACGCAGACGGCCGACGGTGTCGGTGTTGACGCGATTGGCGCCGACGCCGAGGCCGACGAAGGGACGGATGCCCCAGGCCGAGTAGCCGAAGTCATAGATGACGTTGGCCATCAGGGTGGTCGAGGTGATGTCGCCTTCGGGCGAGTAGCACGGACCGGTGGCGGGCGTGATGTTGCACAGGCCTTGCGGACCCGAGACGGCGCGCACGGTGCCGATGTCGCCCGAGCGGTAGCCGCCTTCCAGTTCAACGCGCCAGTTGGGGTTGAAGCGGTAGCCGAGGCGGGCGAAAGCAGCCCAGCCGTCGTTCACTTCCCAGTTCCAGTTGGAACCGCGAGTGGACGACTCGGTGTTGATGTCGTCGATGATATGGTAGCCGGCGTCGACTGCGCCGTACCAGCCGTCCGGCTCAGCCGAAGCGGCGCCTGCCGACAGGGCCAGAGCCGCCGCCGCGCTAGATGCCAGGATCAAACTCTTGACGCGCATTGATGCGGCCCTCCGAGATCAGTTGTGTGTAGACGACAGATATGTCGCCTGCCTCACTCCTATCAGCGTTGCCGTTGACGGTCGAGCGGGAAACGCCCGGTTTACCACAGGTTGCAACTCAACCGTTGCCTGCGAGCTACAAATAGCTAACGCTATTCGAGGTTTTATTAACGAAGCACGGCGCTCGGCGCCCAGGCCTCGCTGTCTACCAGCGCACTGTCCGCCAGTTGGGCAAACGCCGCAACGATATGATAGAGCGAACTCGCCGGAGATGGCTCTTCGATGAACTTGCCGCTTTCCAGCAGTGTGTCTCGCCAAAGACCGTCCGGCGTCAAGTAAAGCCACAACGCCCGAAGAGCTTCCGACGCATCCGCCATATAGGCGGCTCGATCATGCTCCGAGACGCAATGGGCCAGGATCAGCGAACTCTTCAACCACTCGGTCTGCGGCCAGAGCCGCGCACGCGTCGTGCGCATTTCTCCGTCGTCGTTGAGCGCATTGACCGCGACGCGGCGACGTTCGCTTACGCCCTCGCGCCCCATCGCGTGCAGGCGGCGCGCGGCAGTCAGGATTTCTCCATCTTCCCTGGCGGCTGCATATCGGGCCAATAGCCAGGCCCACTCGAATTGATGGCCCGGCTCAACCAGGCGGCCCGCCTCGCCCGAGGCGGGCGCCCAGCGCTCATCGAAAAATTCCCGCAGCCGGCCGGAATTCGCGTCGATAAAGGTCGTAAGGACCAGCCTTGCGATTCGATCTGACACGTCCCTCCACACAGGCGCATCGCTCACCTCCTCCCAAGCCAACGCGGCTTCCAGAAGGTGCATGTGGGCGTTCGATTGGAAGGGATGCGAGCCTTCTTCACGCAGCGCGCCGTTTTCGCCTGCGCGTTCCAACAGGGAAGCGAGAAGCGCCTGCCCCCTGACATGAGCGCCCCGCCCGCCAATGCCTGCCTTCAGCGCGGTCGCCAGGGCAAGCAGGTGGAAGGCCTGATCATAGACCATGACCGTCTCATCCAGCGGGCTGCCGTCCGGAGCCAACAAGGTGCGCATCAAACCGTCCTCGCGGACGAAGTCAGCCTCCAGGCTCTCCAACCCAGAGGTGACGATACGCGCCCACGGCCCTTCCCATCCCATCAGGCCAGCATGAGCGAAAACATAGATCTGACGAGCCTGCACCCGCGCCCTTCGCGGGGCGTCTACCCGCCGTCCGTCCAGCGCCAGGGCTTCCGCGAAGGCGCCGCTGTCATGCTGACCTAGGGTCGACCAAAGCGGTAGGGTCCGCGTTCTCAGCCAGTCCCGCAGACGGTGCGCGCCACTGGCGAGCGTCTCGACAGGGCGAGTCGGGAAATCGGCATGCTGCGGCGACGAGAGCTTAATACGCTCGACCACCTTCTTTACTTCTTGTGAGCGAGCGAGATCGCAGACTAGGACTGCATCTGGTTCGACAATAATCGCCAGGTCCCGCACGCCGATCGCAGCGACCAGCATGCCATCGGGCGCTCTGGCCAGGCACCCTTCAGCGTCTTCAAAGATGTGGCCGCCGATCTGGCCTTCGCCGCTGGCTGCAATCGAATCCCACGCCCCCAGATCGGACCAGGCGAAATCGACCTCCAGGACTGACGCGAGCTCGGTCTTTTCCATGACTGCATAGTCCACGGAAACTTTCGGCGCCTGTCGGAAGTCGTCGCCCAACATCATGACAGCGTCGCCATGACCGTGGGCCACCGCAGCTCGAGCCGCGCGCTCGATCAAGGGCGCCCTTGCACCCAGTTCAGCCAGAAAAACACTTGCTGAAACAATGAAGTTGCCGCTGTTCCAGAGATAGCCGGCGTCGATATAGCGCTGCGCCTTGGCCCGGTCAGGTTTTTCTACAAAACTCTCTACTCGCGAGAGCCCCGGGCCAACCGGATGGATATAGCCATAGGCCGCCGACGGTTCGGTCGGCTTGACACCCAGGGTGACGATGCGCCCGGCTCGCGCTTCTTCGGCAGCCTTGAGCGCCGAAGACCTGAACGCGTCCTGATTGGGAATATGGTGATCCGATGCAACAAAGACGTTGACCCCGTCAGGGTCATGCGCCGCCGTCCAGGCCGCCGCCGCCGCCATGGCAGCAGCAGAATCGCGGGCTTCCGGCTCCAGCAGCACCTGGGCGTCCACGCCTGCCTCGTCGAGCTGATCCAGGATCCACCCACGATGATCCGCGCCGCCGACAACGATCAGACGCCCGCCGTCGGAGGCAAGCGACGCCACCCGCACGACCGTCTCATGGAACAATGACCGATTGCCCGCCAGAGGAATGAACTGCTTGGGACGCGAGGGTCGCGAAGCGGGCCAGAGACGGGTGCCTGCACCGCCGCACATGATTACAGGATAGAGCTTCATAGAAGCTTGGTTAGACCGTTTCGAAGCAAAAGAAAGCTGTGTTTTACCTATATTAAGTGACAACGAAACGCCGCCCCGCCCTTTCCATCGTGACTCGCGCGCCCTTCGCCGCTATCGAGCGGCCATCATGAAAGAGACCGAACGGCAATCCGAGGAACGCAGCTGGGAGACGGCGAAGACGCTCGCCGAGGCCCTGCCCTATATCCAGGTTTACGACCGTGAAACCGTGGTCATCAAATACGGCGGCCACGCCATGGGCGAGAGCGCCGTGGCCAAGCAGTTCGCCGCCGACGTGGTGCTGCTGAAGCTGATGGGCGTCAACCCCGTGGTGGTCCACGGGGGCGGGCCGCAGATCAGCGCCATGCTGGACAAGGCGGGGGTCAAATCGGCCTTCGTCGACGGGCTGCGCGTCACCGACAAGGACACCATGCAGGTGGCCGAGATGGTGCTTTCGGGCGCGGTCAACAAGGAGATCGCTCACTGGATCACCGTCGCCGGCAAGGAAGCCGACGTGCGCGGCGTCGGTCTGTCGGGCAAGGACGCCGGCCTGCTGACCGTCGAGCGCACACGCCGCACCAAGCGCGACCCTGACAGCATGATCGAACATGAGGTGGATCTGGGCTTCGTCGGCGAACCAACCAAGGTCGATCCCAAGCTGATCAAGGGCCTGATCGCCTCCGAGACCGAGGACTGGGTGCCCGTCATCGCCCCCATCGGGGTCGCGGAAGACGGCCTGACGTATAACGTCAACGCCGACACGGTCGCGGGCGCCATCGCCGGGTCGCTGGGCGCCAAGCGGATGCTGCTGTTGACCGACGTGGCCGGCGTGAAGGGCGCGGACGGCGAGATCATCCGCCAGATGAATCTGGACGACGCGCAAGGCCTGATCGACACCGGCGTCGCCAACGGCGGCATGATCCCCAAGCTGGAGACGGCCATGGCCGCCGTCCGCGCGGGCGTCGAGGCCGTCGTCATCCTGGACGGACGCCGTCCCCACGCCATGCTGGTCGAGCTGTTCACCGAGTTCGGGGCCGGCACGCTGGTGAAGGCGAAGTGACCAGCCAACCGCTGGCGGCGACCACAGAGATCGGCGCCGACCTTCGCCATGTCCGGTCCTGGGTTTTCGACCTCGACAACACCCTCTACCCGCCGGAAAGCCTGTTCCTGAAACAGGTCGAACAGCGCATCAATGACTATGTGGTGCGCACTTCGGGACTGGAATCCGCCGAGGCGCTGAGCGTGCAGCGCGGCTATCTGCACGACTACGGCACCTCCCTGGCCGGGCTGATGATGCATTACCAGATCGACCCGCACGACTTCCTGGCCGAGGTCCACGACGTGCCGCTGGACGTGCTGACGCCCGATCCCGGCCTGCACGCGGCGCTGGAACGGCTGGCTGGCCCGCGCCTGATCTTCACCAACGGCTCGATCGGCCACGCCCGGCGGGTGATGGAGCGGCTGGAGCTGTCACGCTTCTTCGACGGGGTCTTCGCCCTGGAAGACGCCGACCTGGTCCCCAAGCCCGACCCGCGCACCTTTGAGCGGATGCTGGCCCGGTTCGGCGTCGATCCGACCACGGCCTGCTTCTTCGAGGACACGCCCAAGAACCTGGAGCCGGCGCACGTCCTGGGCATGACCACGGTTCTGGTCGGCCCCAAGGCCTTCACGGCTGAAGGCGAGCACATCCAACACCGGGCCGCGACCGTGGGCCCCTTCCTGACCACCGCCATGCTGGACGGAGATCCGCAATGACCGACCTGACCCATCTGGAATCCGTCATCGAAGCCGCCTGGGAAGCCCGCGCCGAGGTCTCCGCCGCCACGCGCGGCGAGGTGCGCGACGCCGTCGACACCGCCCTGGCCCTGCTGGACGCCGGTCAGGCCCGCGTCGCCACGCGCGGCGAGGACGGCGTCTGGACCACGCATCAGTGGCTGAAGAAGGCCGTGCTGCTGTCCTTCCGCCTGAACGACAACGTCATCATGCGCGCGGGCCACGCCCCCACCCTGCCGCTGTCGGCAGACCATCCGGTCGCTGTCGGCCCCTTCTGGGACAAGGTGCCCAACAAATTCGGCGACTGGAGCGCCGCCGACTATCAGGGCGCCGGTTTCCGCGCGGTGCCCGGGGCCGTCGTCCGCCGCGGCGCACACGTGGCCAGGAACGTCGTGCTGATGCCCTCCTTCGTCAACATCGGCGCCTTCGTCGACGAGGGCTCGATGGTCGACGCCTGGGCCACGGTCGGCTCCTGCGCCCAGATCGGCAAGAACGTCCACCTGTCAGGCGGCGCCGGCATCGGCGGCGTGCTGGAGCCGCTGCAGGCCAATCCAACCATCATCGAGGACGGCTGCTTCATCGGGGCCCGCGCCGAGGTGGCCGAGGGCGTCATCGTCCGCGAAGGCGCCGTCCTGGCCATGGGCGTCTATCTGTCGGGCTCGACCAAGATCGTCGACCGCGCCACCGGCGAGATCTTCCGCGGCGAGGTTCCGGCCTATTCCGTGGTCGTGCCGGGCGCCCTGCCCGACCCGAACGGCGGTCCGTCGCTGTACTGCGCCGTCATCGTCAAACGCGTAGACGCTCAGACCCGGGCCAAGACCGGGGTGAACAAACTGCTGCGCGACTAGGGACGGCAAACGACGATTATGCTCCGGCAACGCTCGAAAACGGGCTCGCCAAGACCGCGAACTAGGGCCTAATGGCGCCCTAGGTTTGGGGAGGCGGCGTTGGCGTTCAAGGGTTTGCGCAAAGTAGCGGTTTCGGTCGGCGTTCTCGGCCTTCTGGCCCTCCCTCTCGCTGCTTGCGGCGGGGGCGGGGGTGGAGGAGGCGGAACGGGCGGCGGGATCGTGACGCCTCCTCCACCTCCTCCACCTCCAGCCATTCCTTCCGCGAACTCGTCCGAGTATCTGCGTAACTACGGCGTCGCAAATACAGGCGCGATCGCGGCATGGCAGACCGGCGCCACAGGGCGCGGCGTCACCGTCGGCGTGGTGGACAGCGGCATCAAGCTAGACCACCAGGATCTGGCGGCGAACATCTCGCCGCGCTCGACCGACATCATCAGCGGACGCAGTCAGCCCCAGGGCGAGGACCGACACGGCACACGCGTCTCGAGCGTCATAGCCGCGCCGTTCAACGGCTTCGGCACCGTCGGCGTGGCGTTCAACGCCACCATCCTGTCGATCCGCGCCGACATCAGCAACTGCAACGACCCTGACAATACCGTCTGCTTCCGGGGTGCGGATCTGGCCAATGCGCTGGACTACGCAGTCTCCAACGGCGCCAAGGTGATCAACCTGTCGCTGGGCGGCGAAGGCGCGCTGGGATCGACCTTCGAGGCCGCGCTGCAGCGAGCGATCAACGCCGGCGTGGTCTTCGCCATCGCATCGGGCAATGAAGCAGGCGCCAATCCCGAATGGCCCGGTCGCTACGCCAGCGATCCCCGCTTCCAGGGCGGCATCATCGTCACCGGCGCCCATGACGCCGCCAACCAGATCGCAAGCTTCTCCAACCGCGCCGGCGTTTCGCAGTCCTGGTTCCTGTCCGCGCCCGGCGTGGAGGTCATTGTCGATTGCGAGAATGACGGCTGCTGGCGTGTGAACGGCACGTCTTTCGCCTCGCCGGCCGTGGCGGGCGCCCTGGCCCTGCTGCTGGAGGCCTTCCCCAATTTGACCGGGCGCCAGGCGGTCGAGATCCTGCTGCGTACAGGGCGCGAAGCGGGCGACACCGGAACCGACGTTGTCTACGGGCGAGGCCTGCTGGACATCGCCAGGGCCTTCCAGCCCGTGGGCGCGACCTCCTCGCCGCAAGCAGTCGGCTCAGCCGTGAAGGTCGCCATAGAACCCGGCGCCTATGTCGGCGGACCGTTTGGCGACGCCATGGGACGGACCGGCGCGCTGAGCACCATCGGCTATGACGAGTATCAGCGCCTGTTTCGCATCGACATGGGTGCCGCCTATCGCACCGCGCCGCGGCGCAGCTATCAGCCGGAAAACCCCACGCCCATGCGCCAGTCGCAGGTGACCATGGACGGTCCCGGCGGAGCACGGCTGTCGCTGGTCGCCGCCGTCCCTGTCGAGACGCCCGAGCCGATCCTGAACCGTTACACCCCCTTCGACGCCCCCTGGCTGGGCGATGAGGTGAAGCAGGAGGCCCTGTTCGACGTCACAGCCGGACGGATGTCGTTCGCCGCCTGGCAGGGCAAGGGCGGATCGCGCTCGCCCTTCAGCACGGGTTCCGGCGACGGCTTCGCCGCCCTGGCCCAGGCCGACCACGCCGTGCGGGGCGCCATGGCCTTCGGCCCGGTGACGGTCAGCGCCGAGACCGGGGCCGGCGACCGCCGCGCGCCGCTGCGCTCGGTCGAGCAGGACGTCTCGTCCTACGCGCGTGCCGCGCTGGACTGGCGGGGCGAACGCGGCGGTCTGTCCTTCAGCATGGGGGCGCTGGAAGAGAAGATGGGGCCGCTGGGCGCCTATATGCCGACGCGTTCCGACTTCGCCCTGCCATCGCGCACACGCTTCGCGGCCTTCGGCGGCGACCTGAGCCTGGGCCGCGGTCTGGTCGTGAGCGGCGAGGCCGGTTTCGGCCGCACCGAGATCGAGGGGCGGTTCCTGAACCTGTCCAGCGCCGCCGTCAGCTCGACCTGGCGCATGGCCCTGCAGTCCGATTGCCCGTCCTGGGCCCTGGGGTGTAGCCGCCTGACCTGGGAGATCTCCCAGCCGCTGCGGATCGAGAGCGGCACCTTCAGCGCCTTCCTGGCCGACGTGCCGCTGGAATACTTCGACCCCGTCACCTTCTCCGAGCGCCGCTTCTCGGCCAGCCCGTCGGGGCGTCAGATGGACTTCAGCGTCCGCAGCCTCCACCCCCTGCCCGGCGGCTCCATGCTGCAACTCGAAGCCGTGGCGAGCCGAGACGAACAGCACCGCGCGGGGTCGCCTACCGGCTACGCCCTGCTGGGCAGTTGGCGGCGCGGATTCTGATCGCCTTATCCGTCATGAGAAAGGCCGGCGGATCGCTCCGCCGGCCTTTTGCATTTCAGCCTTGGAGCGAGGGCTCAGCCGCGCTCGACGCACAGCGCCACGCCCATGCCGCCGCCGATGCACAGGGTGGCCAGACCCTTCTTGGCGCCCGAACGCTTCATCTCGTGCAGCAGGGTGGTCAGGATGCGGGCGCCCGAGGCGCCGATGGGGTGGCCGATGGCGATGGCGCCGCCGTTGACGTTCACCCTGGCCGTATCCAGACCCAGTTCCTTGACCACGCACAGCGACTGGGCGGCGAAGGCTTCGTTCGACTCGATCAGGTCCAGGTCGGCGACGGTCCAGCCGGCCTTTTCCAGCGCCTTCTTCGTGGCCGGGATCGGGCCAGTGCCCATGATCGACGGATCGACGCCCGCCGTGGCCCAGGAGGCGATGCGGGCCAGCGGTTCAAGGCCCCGAGCCTTGGCCTCGTCGGCCGACATCAGCACCAGGGCGGCGGCTCCGTCGTTCAGGCCCGAGGCGTTGGCGGCCGTCACCGAGCCGTCCTTGACGAAGGCGGGACGCAGCTTCTCCATCGCCTCGATGGTGGCGCCGTGACGGATGTATTCGTCCTGATCCACGACCACGTCGCCCTTGCGGGTCGCGATGGTGACGGGCGCGATCTCGTCGACGAACTTGCCGGCCTTCTGGGCGGCTTCGGCCTTGTTCTGCGAGGCGACGGCGAAGGCGTCCTGGGCGGCGCGGTCGATCGACCACTTGTTCGCGATGTTCTCGGCCGTCTGGCCCATATGATAGCCGTGGAAGGCGTCGGTCAGACCATCCGTGATCATGGTGTCGACGAAAACGAGGTCGCCCATCTTCTGACCGGAGCGCAGCTGCTGGGCGTGCGGCGCCTGGCTCATGCTTTCCTGACCGCCGGCGACGACGATCTTCGCGTCACCCTGAACGATCTGCTGATAGGCCAGGGCCACGGCGCGCAGGCCCGAGCCGCACAACTGGTTCAGGCTCCAGGCCGGGGTTTCGACCGGCAAACCAGCCCCGATGGCGGCCTGACGCGCCGGGCCCTGCCCCGCCCCCGCCTGCAGCACCTGGCCCAGGATGACCTCGTCGACGTCGACGGGCGCCACGCCCGCACGTTCCAGCGCCGCCTTGACGGCGATCTCGCCCAGCTTGGATGCGGGCAGGCTGGACAGGGCGCCGAGGAAGGACCCCACCGGGGTGCGGGCGGCGGCGACGATCACTACATCGGTCATGATATTCACTCCGGAGGGAATTTTCTGGGTGCGGTTGTGCCGTATTCCACATCCTGCGTCACGTCCCGCAAGTGCGAAGTTCGTTTTTTGCGCCGCGGCCGATTATGGCGAAGGGAACATTCCGCCGGACAGACGCTTTCCCAAGTGATGCTGGAGCGGCTGAAATCCTTGGCGACGCGGGTCTGTACGCCCGACGAGCTCGATATGATCGAGCACTACCAGACGCGCGCCGAACGTCTGGCCGATCTCTGGGTCCATGCTGTCGGCCTGGCGCTTGCGGCGGTCGGCGGCGTGGTGCTGGCGGTGCTGGCGGCGCTCTATGTCGGCGTCGGCGCCGTGGTGGCCACGGCCATCTACGCTCTCTGCCTCGTCGCCATGCTGACGGCTTCGACGGTCTACAATCTCGCCCGCCCCTGCGCCGCTCGCCCTGTCTTGCGACGCCTGGACGAGGCCGCCATCTTCCTGATGATCGCCGGCAGCTATACCCCCTTCACCACCCAGAGGTTCGAGGGCGGCTGGGCCATCGGGTTCAGCGTCGCGGTCTGGGCCATGGCCCTCGCGGGCGTCGCGGTGAAGATGTTCGCGCCCCGGATCTCGGACGCCTTCTGGAGCGCGGTCTACGTCCTGTTTGGCTGGGTGGCGATCTTCGCGCTGAAGCCGATGATCGAGACCGTCCATCCCCTGGCGCTCGGCCTGCTGGTCGCGGGCGGGTTGATCTACACGTCAGGCGTCTTCGTCTTCATCAGCCAGAAGGTGAGGTTCCGGCGGGCGATCTGGCACGGGTTCGTCGTGGCGGGCGCCGGGGTGCACTGGGCCGCAGTTCTCATCGGCGTGGTTCTGGTCGGCGCCTAGGTCGGGACGACCGGGGCCGTCTTTTCCCGCCACAGGGCGGCGCTGCTGATCATGTCCTGAAGGGTCTTGCGCGGCGCCCATCCCAGAGCCGTCAGACGGCTGATGTTCGCTACGAGCATCGGCGGATCGCCCTCGCGCCGCGCGCCTGTCACCGTCGGGATCGGTCGGCCCAGAGAGTCCTGGGCGGCCTTGAGCACTTCGCGCACCGTGATGCCCTTCCCGGCGCCTGCGTTCAGCACCAGATCGCTCTCTCCCCTGACCAACTGATCCAGCACCAGAAGGTGGGCCGCGGCCAGATCCTCGACGTGGACATAGTCGCGGATCGGCGTGCCGTCCCGCGTTTCATAATCCTCGCCGAAGACGGTCAACGGCGGCGTCTCGGCCCGCGACGCCCGCACAATGAGCGGGATCAGATGGGTCTCAGGATCATGATCTTCTCCCAGATCGCCGTCGCTGTCGGCCCCTGCCGCATTGAAATAGCGCAAGACCGCGCAACGCCCGCCCGACGCGCGCGTCGCCCCTCGCAGCGCCTCCTCGAACGCCAGCTTGCTGGCTCCATAGGGACTGATGGGTCGGATCGGGTCGTCCTCACTGATGGAGGTCGGCCTCGCAGGATTGCCGTAAACCGCCGCGGTTGACGAAAACAGGATGTTGCTGACCCTCGCCGCCTGGAGGGCCTCCAGAAAGGCGACGCCCTTGCCGACATTTTCTCGAAAATACTTCAGCGGGTCCCGCATGGACTCGCCCACGAGGCTCTTGGCGGCAAAATGCAGCACGCCGACGACATCGTGCGCCTTGACGGTTCGCGCGACGGCGTCTGCATCAGCAATGTCGGCCCTAACCAGCGGCCCCCACTGAACCGCCCTGGCGTGACCGCTGGAAAGATCGTCGACGGTCACCGGCAGATACCCCTCCGCCGCAAGGGCCTTGCAGACGTGAGACCCGATATATCCAGCGCCGCCAGCGACCAATATCGCGCCACGAGCCATGGTCGCCTCCTCTGATCAGAAACCCGCAAGCCGGCCGCGCGCGGTCCGCTTCATTCCTACAATCGATCCGTCGGCTGCAAGCATGATCTTGAGGCGGATACGGTCTTCTTGCTGCGCGCGGGCTGCGGGACTCGCCTTCGCGGCCGCAACGCGTGATAGTGCGGCGCTGCAACAACGCGAGAACAAGCGTGGCCGACAAAAAATCCGAGGGCGGAAAAACCCATGACGGCGTCGTCGTCATCAAGAAATATGCGAACCGACGGCTCTATAACACCGCCACCAGCGCCTATGTGACGCTGGAAGACCTGGCGCAGATGGTGCGAGAGGGGACCGAATTCGTCGTCTATGACGCCAAGACCAATGACGAGCTGACGCGCCAGATCCTGACGCAGATCATCTTCGAGGAAGAAAGCCGCGGCGAAGCTCTGCTGCCGGTGCAGTTCCTGCGTCAATTGATCGGCTTCTACGGCAACTCGATGCAGTCCGTTCTGCCCTCCTATCTGGAGATGTCGCTGGACAGCTTCAGCCGCCAGCAGGAGCAACTGCGTAGCCAGTTCACCCGCGCCTTCACCGGAACGCCTGGCGGCGGCCTGATGGAAGAAGCGGTGCGCCAGAACATGGCCATGTTCGAGCGCGCCATGAAGATGTTCCCCGGCATGACAGTCTATGGTCGCCCCGAAGGCGAAACGGACAAGACGGCCGAGCCGGAGCCTAAACCCTCTGCCGATCCGGCTCTGGACGAGATGCGTCGTCAGATGGACGAGATGCGCGCCCAGATCGAGCGCCTGGCCGGCGCGGGAAAATGACCGACGGCGTGCGCCCGATCGGCCCGCTGGAGGGACCTGCTGTGCAGGAACGCCGCGAGGGCGACCGGCGCGAACGAGACCGTCGCGCCGCCGCCAGGGCTGAACAGGCGTCGCGCGCCGTCGTCCCGGCGGGAGAGCGGGTCGATCATGCCGCCTCCCCGGCAAAGCCTGCCGTGTCGCCCCCCAATCCTGTTGTGGCCCCGCCTGCGCTGTTCGCCGCCCAGGTGCTCGGCCAGAAGGGACAGAAGCGCGGTTTGAAGGGCGGCCCGCCCGTGCTGGACGCCGCCCGTTCCACCTATCTGGGCGCAGAATACTCGGGCAAGCATGACCGCCGCCCCCGCGCGGGCAAGGCGAGACAGACCGAGGTCTAGGGCCGCCGCCTGATGGCATGCCGTTTGCGACGGCTCCGACGTCTTCGACCGGAGTTTCGCGCATGGCCGTCCTCAACCTCGCCGCCCGCCTTTTCGACGTGACCGTGGTCGCCTTGGTCTTCGTCGCCTTCAGCTAGGATTTCACCTCAGCGCGGGTTCATGTCGAAGTCGCGCCGCGAGGCGATGATGGTGACGATGAAGCCCGCCAGCACGTCCAGCAGCACCATGGTCAGGATCAGGAAGAAGACCGATCCTGCAAACCCCGGCAGCAGCAGGAACTCGACCAGGCAGACCACGAACAGCACCATCGACAGGGCGTGATTGACGATGGCGACCCGCTGGCTGGAGGTCGACTTCAACAGCTCCACGAACAGCAGGATCAGCGACAGGAACAGGATCAGGTCGCCGACGCTGATGCTCCAGACCGCGCCCGAGGTCATCGGCACGCGGAGCAGGACCTCGCTCAGCACAGCGGCAGGCCCCATCACGGCGTCAGGGGCGCTCCCGCCCAGCAGGATGACCAGATTGTAGATCACCACCGGAACGACCAGCAGCGGTATGGCGATCAGCATGGGCGGCCCCTCCAGATCGCCCTGCTTAACCCTGTTTCCCCCGCGCCGCCATAAGCGGAGCGGTTTCAGAACTCGCTGATGGCGCCCGGACGACGCGAGCGCGTCTTCAGCCACATCACGCCCAGCAGGTCCGAGAAGGAGGCGCGCAGCCGACCCCAGTTGGTGTATTTCGACCGACCGACTTCGCGGTGGCGGTGATCGACCTCGAGGTAGCGGTTCTCATAGCCCTCGCGGATCGTGAGCGCCGGCAGGTAGCGGTGGATGTGATCGAAGTAGGGCAGGCGCAGGAAGACATCGCGGCGGAAGGCCTTGAGCCCGCAGCCGGTGTCGTCGGCGTCGTCGGACAGAAGTTTCCTGCGAATGCGGTTGGCCCAGATCGAGGCCTGTCGCTTGGCTTCCGAGTCCTGCCGCTTGGCGCGAACGCCGCCGACCAGGGCGACATTGGCGGGGGCGGCGATCAGGGCGTCGGCCAGGCGCGGCGCGTCGGCGGGTGGATTTTGGCCATCGCCGTCCAAGGTGACGACGATCTCGCCGCGCGCCGCCAGCACGCCGGTGCGCACGGCCCGGCTCTGACCCGCGTTGGTGGAATGGGACAGCACCCGCAGGGCCGGCAGTTCCGCCATGGCGGCCTTCAACTCGGCCAGGGTCGAATCGCGGCTGGCGTCATCGACGAAGATCATTTCATAGGACCGACCCGCGAAGGCCTCGGCGATCTCACGCGCCAATGGCACGGCGGCTCCGGATTCGTCATGCACAGGCACGACGACAGAGATTTCAGGAGCGGAGGCAAGGCTGTCGATCATCGCCGCTCTGTAGCGCATCGGCGGGGCGGAGGAAAACAGGCGCCGCGCGACAGATGCAAAGCTGAAGCTTCCGGGGGGCGGCGTCGGCGTGATACGACAGCGCCATGAACCGCCCGAACCTGGATCACCTCATCGCCGGCTGGCGCGGCCCCGTTCTGGCGGCCCTGCTGACCCTGCTCGCCGGCCTGCCCAGCCTGATGCTGCTGCCGCCGCTGGATCGCGACGAGAGCCGCTTCGCCCAGGCGACTGCGCAGATGCTGGAAAGCGGCGACTATGTCGACATCCGCTTCCAGGACGAGCCGCGCTGGAAGAAGCCCGTCGGCATCTACTGGATGCAGGCCGTCGCCGTCGGCCAGACCTCGGACGTCGAGGACCGCAACATCCAGCCCTATCGCCTGCCGTCGCTGTTCGGGGCCATGCTGGCCGCCTGGGCCGTGGCCTGGGCCGGGGCGGCCCTGTTCGGCAACCGGGCGGGTTTCCTGGCCGGCGCCATGCTGGGCGCCACCTTCCTGCTGTCGTCCGAGGCGGGCATCGCCAAGACCGACGCCATGCTGTGCGGCCTGACCACATTGTCGATGGCGGCGCTGGCGCGGATCTATATGGCGACGCGGGCCAATGAGCGGCCGATCCGCTGGCACAAGCTGCTGTTCTGGCTGGGCATCGGCCTGTCCATCCTGATCAAGGGGCCGATCGGCATTCTGGTCGTCGCCCTGTCGATCATCGCCCTGTCGGTCTGGGATCGAAACATCAAATGGCTGGGCAAGCTCGGCTGGGGTTGGGGCCTGCCCCTGGTGGCCCTGCTGGTCGGGCCCTGGGCCATCGCCATCACCATCGCCACCGACGGCGGCTTCTGGCGGGAAGCCATCGGCGGCGACCTGGCCCCGAAACTGGCCGGCGCTCACGAAAGCCACGGCGGCTTCATCGGCATGTACGTCCTGCTGTCGCCCCTGCTGTTGTTCCCCGTCACCCTGATGCTGCCCGCCGCCCTGTCGACCGGCTGGCATCGCCGCGCCGAGCCGGCCATCCGTTTCGCCCTCTGCTGGCTGATCCCGGCCTGGCTGATGTTCGAGATCGCCCCGACCAAGCTGTGGCACTACACCCTGCCCACCTTCGGCGCGATCGCGCTTCTGGCGGCGGCCGCCCTGACCCAGCCGATCGGCAAGGTGTCGCGCATCTCGGGCGCCCTGCTCGGCCTGTTCGCCGCCGTCGTCATCTGCGCCATCACCGTCTATGGCCTGACCGAGTTCGGACGTTCGACGGCCCAGACCTGGGCCACCCTGACCATCGTCTTCGCCGTCATGGCGGCGGCGGTCGGCGGCTTCCTGCTGCTCAACCGGGCGGCGATCACCGGGGTGCTGGCCGCCATCCTGTGCGGCGTCATCGCCCACGCCGGTCTGGCCGGGACCATCCGCCAGCTGCGCCCCCTGTCCATCGCCCCCCGCCTGGTGAAGACCATGGAATCGGCCGAGCTGAGCCCGGCTCAGGGCCGCTATCCGGGCCCGGTGGCCATCACCAGCTTCCATGAGCCCAGCTTCGTCTTCCTGACCGGCCGCGACACCCAGCTGACCGACGGCCCCGGCGCCGCGCGGGCTTTGGCCGAGGGCCGCCCCGCCATCGTCGAGGCCCATGACGACGAGGCCTTCCGCCGCGCCCTGGCGGATCTCGGCGCCGCCGGACGCGCCGTCGGCGTGGTCAGCGGCCACAACTACTCCTCGGGCGACGACGTGCGCCTGACCGTCTATGCCCCCGCCGGGGCGGGCGAGCGGAGCGCCCGCTGATGGGTCGTTTCATCCAGATCGTCGAGGTCGGTCCGCGCGACGGCCTGCAGAACGAAAAGGCGGTGCTGGAGCCGGCCGTCCGCGCCGACTTCGTCCGCCGCCTCGAAGCCGCGGGCGCCAGGCGGATCGAGGCCGTCAGCTTCGTCCACCCCAAATACGTGCCGCAGATGGCCGGCGCCGAAGAGGTCATGGCCGCCCTGCCCTCCGCCGAGGGCCACAGCCGCATCGGCCTCGTTTTGAACGGCAAGGGCTATGACCGAGCGCTCGGCACGTCGGTGGACGAGGTCAACATCGCCATGTCCGCCACCGACGGCTTTGGCCTGAAGAATCAGGGGCTGAACGTCGATCAACAGATGCAGATGCTGGCCGACATCATGGCCGGCCGTCGCAACGCACTAGGCGCGCCCGGAGCAACGCTCAAGCTGACGGCCACCCTGTCCTGCGTCTGGGGCTGCCCCTTCGACGGCGAGGTCTCGGTCGAACAGGTCAGCGAACTGGTCGCCCGCATCGCCGCCCTGGGCGTCGAGGAGATCGCCTTGGCCGACACCATCGGCGTCGGCGATCCGTGGAGCGTGACGAAAAAGGTCGAGGCCGCCCGCAAGGCCGCGCCGGATGCTATCCTGCGCCTGCATTTCCACGACACCCGAAACACCGGCCTGGCCAACGCCTATGCGGGCGTCGAGGCCGGGGTGAACATTCTGGACGCCTCCGTCGGCGGCATCGGCGGCTGTCCCTTTGCGCCGGGAGCCACCGGCAACATCGCCACCGAGGATCTGGTCTACATGCTGGAACGCGCCGGCTTCTCGACCGGCTACGATCTCGACCAACTGATCGAGAGCGCCCGCTGGATCGGCGACAAGATCGACAAGCCCCGGCTCAGCGCGCTGAGCCGGGCGGGGGGATGGGGAGCATTATGAGGAAGATCGCAGCGAGACGGGTTGTGTCGCCGCTAACATCGCCCTTGGCCCACATCATAGCTGCGTCAGCTCATGCCTAATAGAAAGCCATTGCTAAAACGACATCCAGTCCCATGGATCGGCAAGCGCTATTGCTTCACCATGCCGAACATGCTGCTTCGCTCATACCACTCCCCGAGGAATAATCCGTGATCGATTCTCCACTGCATGACGATCTTCTCCGCTGCTCTCATAAGGGCGACGCTCGTCCGGTGGTCACACGCGACGCATATGAGCGCTATGTTCATGCCCTGCGCATCGCCTATCGCGCCATGAGCCTTGTACCGGAAATCACGAATAGCGCCCTGAACATTCCCCCGTTCGAGAATTTCTCCGGCGATCGCCAGGAGATTACTCTGATGGCCATTGCGGCTATGAGGCAGCGTCTTGATCGCGTAAATTCCGGACTAACAGCCGCATTTCTCGATAAACCGTGGCTAAAAGAAATGACTTTCAACGGCCAGCGCGTCTACATCCCGATTGTGAACCAAGAGGGCCTGTCTTGGTATTCCGACAGCCCCATGATGAACTTTGACTTCCTCGTGGAAACTTTCCACGGCATGCACTATGGCGCCAAAACCATCTACGACATAGGCGGACATCAAGGCGTATGGGCGCTCTATTATTCTACCTGTATTCCAAAGACAGGAAGGGTTCATACCTTCGAGCCCTCAATAATAAATATTGAAATCGCCGCCCTTTCATTCCTAATAAATGATGCGAGCAATATCGTTATTGTTCCGGCGGGGATTGGAAATTCTAACGCACAGATAAAGTCAAATGAAGACGGCCTTCTTATTTCAGGAGACAGCCACAACATTAATCTTATGAAACTAGATTCCGTTATGCTGGAGTCGCCCGATTTCATTAAGATTGATATCGAAGGGTACGAGCATGAACTGTTAGAGGACATGCCTGATATTTTTGATTTTTGCCAGAATATTCACCTTGAAATTCACGTACCCCACCTTGTAGCTCGCGGCATAGATTATCGCGAAACCTTCATGAAAATTCCATTCGACCGCGTGAACGTTCACCTCTCCACTTGGGGACAACTCACAAGGGTTGGGCCGGATGATGAACTGACCAACTTTTCTACCCTACTGATAACTCCGCGAACCTAAACATCCGGGGCGCCGCCCTCGCGCGTCATCTTGGTAGATAATCGGCATGCCGCTCCATCAGTCTGGACAATATCAATGCTGCTCACGCATTGACGACCACACAACGGATCCGTCCCCTTCATGATTTCCTATGCTCAAAATTTTGAAGACGTCATTCTGCGGCGCGCACTACGTGACGTGCCGAGCGGCTTCTATATCGACATTGGCGCCCAACATCCGGTCATCGATTCGGTGAGCCTGGCGTTTTATGAGGCAGGCTGGCGCGGCGTTCACGTCGAACCCTCTCCAATTTATGCTGACGCGCTGCGAGCCTCCCGACCGGACGAAGTGGTTGTCCAGGCCGCGGTCAGCTCAACGAAGGGGCAGATGACCTTCTTCGAGTTCCCCCACACAGGCCTCAGCACCGGCTTAACAGATATCGCCGAGAAGCACCGCTCGATGGGCTTTTCCAGCGAAGTCATAAGCGTAGACACGATACCCCTTTCCGCGCTTCTCGATTCGTACGCTGACCGCGACATTCACTGGCTGAAGATCGACTGCGAGGGAATGGAGCGCGACATTCTCGAAACTTGGTCACCGTCAAATGTCCTCCCCTGGATTGTGGTCGTTGAGAGCACCGCTCCCGGCACCACAACACCTACCCACCATCAATGGGAGTCGATTCTAGAGTCGCGCGGATACGTGTTTGCTTATAGTGACTCTCTCAATCGCTTTTACGTGTCACCCGAGAAAGAATACCTTCACTCTGCCTTTGGCCCTCCTCCCAACTGTTTTGATGGATTTCAGGTATCCGCCTTCACACAGGGATTTCATCTCCTAAGAAATGAAATCGCTCATAGCCGGGCCAGACTAGTCGCTTTGCGGGCTGAAATTTCAGAAGCGGACGTTCACTGCCAAGCAATCCGGAAGCTGGAAACCACAAGCTTGGCGCTCGACGTCGAGGCAGGTCGGCGAGGCTTGGCCGAACGCCTCTTGGCCGACGCAGAAGCCCGACTCGGTGAGACAACAGCCCACGCTCAGACATTGGCCATCGATTTGGAGAACCATCGCCAGGCCGTGGGGCATCTGCAGCGGACGGTGGCGGAACGCGATGAGGAGCTGAAAAAGATTAAGGCCGGGCGTTTCTGGCAACTGCTTCAGAGGCTGGCCCGAACGAAGAAGAAGATTGCTCGCGCCCGTCGTTCGGTTCTAGCGAGAGCTGGCGTAACGAAGCGCACTCAGAAGTTCGCTGGCCCCCTTGCGCAGGGTGCCCACGATACGACCTCGATTGTCGTGGGAAGACTGCCTTTGCTACTAGTCCGCGCGGCAGAGATTGAACACCAGATCGGACTGAAGGAAACTCGGAGTAAGGTGTCCTAATGCGCTTCGTCACTGATCTACAAAGCTGTCAGTCGGGAAGCCGTCTCGGAGGCATCGGTCGATATTCGCTCGAACTAAGCAAGGCGATAGTTCGCCTGTCGCCACAGCACGAGCATTTGATCTTGCTGAATGACCGCAATCCAGAGGCGGAAGCTGTGATCAGAAGGGAGTTTCGCGACCTTCTAGCACCCACGGCCTTCCGGATATGCAGTATCCCGGAAGGCTCGGCCTACTTGACGGATGAAGGGCGGACGGCCGATGTCGCGGATCAAATCCGGGACCGGTTCATTCGCGAACTGTCGCCTGACATCCTGCATGTTTCCAGCTTGATAGAAGGTATCGGCGACGACATCGCCACAACGATCAGCCCAGACTGGCCGTGCCTGACGGCGGTAACGTTGTACGATCTGATCCCACTTCGACAGGCGGACGCCTACCTTCGGGACCCCCGTGCGCGTACTCATTATTTGAGCAAGGTAGACCAACTGCGGCACGCTGACGTGCTGCTGGCGATCTCGGACTATTCAGCCCAGGAGGGCCTCGCCTCCCTTCCAGGCTACGACGGTATTGTTGCGGATATCCGCGGCGGGATTGATGCTCGCTTTCAGCCAGTGCCGGATGCCCGCACAAAGATGTGGGGATCCGTCACGGCGCGAGGAATCCGCGGCCGATTTTTGCTCTATACAGCTAGCTTCGACCAGCGGAAGAACCAAAGAGGTTTGATTGAGGCCTTCGCTCTGATGCCGGCGCATGTTCGCGAGGGGCGTCAACTTGTTATCGTGGGTAATGGATGGCCCAGCGTCTACGAGGAGTTGAAAGCCTTTGGACGCTCCGTGGGTCTATCCGACAATGATGTTATCTTCACGGGTCACGTAACTGATGACGAGTTACTTGCCCTGTACAACTTGTGCGAGCTTTTTGTCTTTCCTACCTATTGGGAAGGCTTGGGGATGCCAGTGCTCGAAGCGATGGCGTGCGGCGCGCCAGTAGTCGGCTCGAACACGACTAGTGTTCCCGAAGTTCTTGGGTGGGATGAAGCCAGTTTTGACCCATTCGACACCAAATCCATCTCTGCCAAAATGGAGCAGGCACTAACCGACACCGGCTTTATGGAGCGTCTCAAGCTTCATGCTCGGCAGCACAGCGCCGGATTCACCTGGCAAGACAGCGCACAACGCGCACTGACCGCGATCGAAGAGGGCTTGGTGCGGAAAGCCGGCGCCTCGCAATGGCCTGCCATCCCCGATCTGCCCGTGATGGCGGAAGACCTAGCTTCCAAGGCCGCTGTATGCCTAGCGCGGAATGAAATCGAGCTTGGCCTAGTCGGGCCCACTGCGGATGATTGCCGCGTCGCTTGGCTGACTTCATGGGGGAATCGCTGCGGTATCGCAAGTTACTCCGCTAGCCTTCTGGAGCACCTCCCTCAAGATATAGCGATTTTCGCTCAAACTCTATCTAGGCCCGAGGACGAAATCTGGCGCACAGATCATCATGTTGTCCGGGTACGCGAGCAAAACAAGGAAGCCAGCCTCGCCGCGCTTTTGGAAGAGATCGAAGCGTACAACCCGACTGACATCGTCATCCAGTTCAACTACAGCTTTTTCAACTTCGAGGAGCTAAATCGATTTAGCGATATCCAGTTCACGCAAGGACGACGACTATACATCACGCTTCACTCAACCAATAATCCTCAGGATGCTTTTGGGCATAGGTTGAGCGATTTGAAGCAAACGCTGACACGCTGCAATCGTATATTTGTGCACAATGATATTGACGTAGAGCGACTGACCTCGCTCGGTATTGTGGGGAATGTTCTCCAGGTGCCTTTGGGCGTGCCGGCCATGCCAATAGCGCCTACGCCTCGAACGGATCAGACCCCCACTGTCGCTGCTTACGGCTTCTTCCTTCCGCACAAGGGCCTTCAGGAGTTGGTCCAAGCGATTGCGATCCTCAGGAATGAGGGCGAGGCGGTGAAGCTGCGCCTTGTTAACGCCGACTATGGCGACGCTGAGGGCGTTTCAAGCGGGTTGATTGCTGAAACGCGCGCAATGGCCAAACATCTCGGCGTGTCAGACTATGTCGAGTTCAGGACGGAATTCCTGGAGAACGCAGAAAGCACCAAACTGCTACGAGCGGCAGACCTGCTCGTCTTCCCCTATCAGCAGACGGGAGAGTCCGCGAGCGCGGCTGTCCACATGGGATTGGCGTCTGGGGTCCCGCTTGCCGTGACGCCGCTTACGATCTTCGATGACGTGGCCTGCGCCGCGTTCCGGATGCCCGGCGTGTCGCCAAACGCGCTGGCGCAAGGCATGAAGCAGGCGCTGAAGGATATCGCTGAGGACAACGCCCATGCCCAATCGTTGCGCGCAGCGGGCGCGGCCCTTCGAGCCAGTCAATCCTATGCAACCGTCGCCGCCTTCATGCATCAGACAATCAGAAAGGAAGCCGCGACCGAACACTGGGTGCGTCATTTCAAGGCCGTGCCCGCCGCCCTGCCGCACATGATCGGCGTCGCCAAGGGCGACAACCTTGTCTCCACTGGAGAAGGAGGCATTCTCGCCTACGGACCTTACATGGCGCTGTCGGCTGGATTGCATCGCCTAATTGTGCGCGGCAAGGCCATAGCCAATGAGACGGGCGACGTCGGCGTCATCGAGATCAAAGGCGAATTCGGTGCCCGGACCATCGAGAGCTTCGAACTTAGAGCGGCCGACGGCGTCATCGTCGACGCCATTTTCCGAGCGCCTGGAAATCTTCAAGACGTCGAAGTATTAATCGTACTAAACGCTGGAGCCAAGGTTACACTCGAAAGCTACGAGATCCTCGCTCGATCGAATTAGGTACAATTTGGATAACACCGTCATGACGCCAGAAGACATCGCCCTAGTTGACCGCCTTTACCCCGAGATTCTGCGGCGAGTGAAGTCAGAAAAACTCTGGAAAGAAAACCTCTTCATCCCAGCTATAGACGTCTACCGTGTCGACCCATCGTCCGAGTTCATGACTCATTCGACATGCTCTTCACGAGATTTCTTCCATCCGGAGTTCAAACGGATTTCCGACGAGATCGGTGTCCCTAGCGTCTTCCACAGGAAGTACTGGGAGTGGGTGTACATCGTTCATCATGCCTACAAATCCGGCGCTGTGGCGCCGGGCAAGAAAGGGCTGGTCTTCGGCGTAGGCCAGGAGACTTTACCTGCCGTCTTTGCCGCTTCGGGCATGAGAATAACGGCGACAGATGCGCCCCGGGCGTCAGAAGTTAGCGCCGCCTGGCAATCGGGCAACGAATATGCTGAAGAACTGGCCGCTATGCCTTCTGGGCAGTTGAGTCGAGAGGAATTCGAACGACTAGTCGAGTGGCGCGAGTGCGACATGAATGCTATCGACGACAGTCTAAAAGACTATGATCTTTGCTGGTCATCTTGCTGCTTGGAGCACCTTGGGAGCCTCCAGCACGGCATTGATTTCATCATCAATAGTGTGGAGAAGACACTGCGCGTAGGAGGCGTGGCGATCCATACAACGGAGTTCAACCTTTCTTCGAACGAGGACACGGTTGATACGGGGTGGACTGTCCTGTACAGACGTCGCGATTTTGAAGAACTCATTCTCACCCTTGAAGAACGCGGTCACGAGGTTTCGCCATTCGTAATCGCACCCGACTCCTTGTCGATCGATGGTTTCGTCGACACGCCGCCCTATTCGGCGCCGCCGCACCTCAAGCTGGCGCTCGAAGGATATGTCTCAACTTCCGCCGGTTTGGTGATCCGTCGCGGTCGTTAGGTCGCGACGTTCGAAGTCGAGGACAGCAGCCAAGGTATGTTCAAGAACACGCCTTGGCTGCCATTTATAGACAGTACCAAACTTGTTAAATACCCCAGCGGCGACAGGAACATCTGATGGGCGCATTCGCGCTTCGTCTTGCTCAACCGTTATGGTGACGGCGGAAAGTCGGATCAGAATATCCAAAAGATCACCGACTCGCCTTTGCTCTCCTGAGCCCACATTGAAGATCTGGGCTTCTACCGGAATCGCTCCGCTTATCACTGCAACATAGGCATCAATGATGTCGTCGACATCAGTGAAATCCCGCTGCGCTTCAAGATTGCCAACTCGAATCGCCTGGGATCCGTCTAGGGCTTCGACCCTCGCGATTTGAGATGCGAAGGCTGGAATTGCGAAACGTCGATCTTGGCCCGGTCCCGTGTGGTTGAATAGGCGTAGAGTTGTCACCGCAAGCCGATCTCCCGCCATGTCCGCCAGCAACATTTCCGTCGCGGCTTTGCTCCGTCCGTAGGGAGAATTGGGCAGGATGGCATCACGCTCGCTTCTCGGCCCGAGATTGAAGCCAGCACCGTAGACTTCTGCGCTGGACGCAAAAATAAAATGGGGACGACTTTCCTGGGCCGACACCGCCTGCGCTAGGTTCCTGGTGGCGTCGAAGTTGGCACGCCACACAGCAGCAGGGTCGCTGAATGCTGTCCCGACGGAAGACTGGGCGGCAAGGTGGACGACCTTGGACGGTTGGAAATCGTTCACAAGGCGGGAGCACGCGACGAAGTCCGTGAGGTCTAGGCCGCCAGCATGGTTAGGGCCACAAACCCCCAGGACTTTGATGCCTGACAGCTGACGGAGTTGGGCGACAAGGCGTCGCCCAACAAAGCCGCTGGCTCCGGTTACAAGAATGCGGTTTCTCTCCGCCATCAGGAAGCCTTGCGACGCCGCTCCAGATCCGCATCAACCATCTCGCGCACCATTTCTTCCATCGACGTCTTAGGTTCCCAACCTAGCGCCGATTTCGCCTTCGCAGGATTGCCCAGCAATACATCAACCTCCGCCGGACGGAAAAATTCGGGATCAATTTTCACGTACTGCTCGGGGTTCAAGCCGACGTGAGCAAACGCGACATTGACCATCTCCCTCACGGAAACAGTACGCCCCGTCGCTACGACATAGTCGTCGGCCTTATCTTGCTGAAGCATCAACCACATCGCTTCCACGTAGTCGCGGGCATGGCCCCAATCGCGTTTGGCGTCCATGTTCCCCATCCGCAGCTCAGTCGCTTGCTTCAGAGCAATAGCGGCAACCGCATCCGTTACCTTGCGCGTCACGAATTCAAGACCGCGAAGAGGAGACTCGTGGTTGAAAAGAATTCCCGAACAAGCGAACATATTAAAGCTCTCTCGGTAGTTCACTGTCATCCAGTGCCCCATGAGCTTGGCTACAGCATAAGGAGAGCGAGGATAGAACGGAGTGGTCTCGCTCTGCATCTCCTCTTGAATCAGTCCATACATTTCGGACGACGATGCTTGATAAAAACGAGCACCGGGCACTTCTGTTCGAACCGCTTCAAGTACATTGACCACACCGACTCCAGTCGCCTGCGAGGTCAGGATAGGCTGATCCCATGAGGTCTTCACAAACGACTGAGCGGCCAGATTGTAAACCTCGTCCGGCTTTGCGTCCCGCAGGATGCGAACTAGGCCGCTTTGATCTAACAGGTCACCATCGACGAGATGCACTTTATCTCGAATCCCCAGCCAGTCGAGACGCTGGGTCGCCAACCCATAGTTACTCGAGCGCCGCACCACTCCCGTGACTTTGTATCCTTTGCCCAACAGCAACTGCGCCAAATAGGCGCCGTCTTGACCCGTGATCCCGGTGATAACTGCACTCTTCATAACTTAACCTTTAGCTTGCGCGCTCGAACGTCGATCTAGGACGGGATTGGAATTTCGAGCGGCATTTCGCGCGGCGATCAATTCGCAATGCATCCTGTGAAGCTTGAGATATCCTGAGAATGCCGCCCGCGGCAAGCTGAGGTGTAACTGAGTGGCCCCTGCCTCGATCCATGTATGATCGATATGAAGCTTATACCGACCGCTCATTGCGATCTCGACTTCCTCGCAGACCGCACTCCCATCAATGCCCCAGTGGAATGCCACTGTAACAGGCGCATTTCCGATTTCCACGTCGAAAAGAACCGTCAATCGCCACTGGCCGGGCGGCAGCATAACATAGGGCCCAAATGCTAGAACCCTCCCCCTGCCAGTGAGGTCTATGGGCACCTCATCCAATGACAGACGCTCAGGACCCGCGCGCCACATCAAGCTCGGAGGCCAAACCCCCGCATCGGCCACCGCCGGCGGCAAGTGATTAAACATGGCTAGACGTGCTTCCTGTCTTACCGGCTCGGAAGCGGGGAGGAGCACAGGGCCGATAATTGGAAGATCAACAACATCGGGGCCGGGTCGGACAAGGCGAGCGCCTCGGCCAACCTCGAAGGCAGCGAACGAAAATCTCCGGCTGGCGTGGCGAAGCGCCTCGTCGCCCGTCAAATTATACAGCAGGCTGCACCCTCTGACCGCGTCGGCTGGGTCGGGCGCAACCACCAGGATTTGGTCGGCAACACACGGTTTCTCGGTCCACACGACCGTGAGACAACCTTCAGCTTTCAGGGCAACTTCTTCCGCGCCCCAATCCTCTTGATAGACGAGCCCCGCTTGTTCGGCAGCAATCTGTAATGCTTCAAGCCAAGACTCCAGTCGACGGCCCGGAACTATGATGACCGCAATGGTTGGCGACCGTTTCATTTCGTCCGGAGCCAATGATAAATTTCCAATGCCTCACCGATGTCGTCGAACAGCTTGGCTTGACCTCCTTCAAGGATAAGGGCGCGCTCACAGGTTTCCTGAACCAGAGCCACGTCGTGAGAGGCCATAATGAAAGATTTGTTGGCGCGTTTCTGGAAAAGCTCTTCTCGGCATTTGGTCTGAAAGCGAGCATCGCCTACCGCGACAATTTCATCGATCATGTAGCAGTCGAATTCAAAGGCTAGGGAAAGACCGAAAGCCAGTCTCGCACGCATGCCCGATGAGTAATGCTTTACCGGGCGCTGAAGAGCCGGTCCCAATTCCGCAAAACTCTCGACCCTATCAATCGATTCTCGGTAATCTTGATTGTAAATCCGGCTCAGGAAACGGATATTGTCGAGCCCGGACAGGCTGCCTTGAAATCCGCCGCCAAAACCAATGGGCCAAGATGGTCGCATACCCCAAAGAATGCGACCTGAAGTGGGGGGAAGCACCCCTCCTAGAAGCTTGATCAAGGTCGACTTACCTTGGCCGTTCCGACCGAGCAGCGCCAAACGTGAGTCTCGCTCAAGGACCAGCGACAGATTCTCAAATATCGGGCGTCCACCAGGACTGCCGCGGAACCTCATAGTGAGATTCTCGACCACCACTCCAGGCGATGTCATCAGGATTGTCGATGCTCAGACACACTCGCCACAACCAGCCACCCCATTCCAAACATCGCCAAGGCGGTAGCGAACACGGCTAATATCGCAATGAAGCGCTTAGGATAGGTCGGCGCATCAGCAAGACGCGGCTCTACCACACGCTGAAGATAGAGCTTCTGGCTCCGAGCCTGTTGCTCAGCCGCATCATGCGCAATTCGCGCCTGCGCAACTGCGCGATCGGCCATTTCACGGTTCAACACGAGGCGCTCATACACACCGATCTTCGGCGCCAACGATGAGGTCGCCCCAGCCAGTTTCGCGCGTTCGACCTCGATTTGACGCTCGAAGGCGGCAATCCGTGCATCAACTGTGGGAAGTTGCGGACTATTGCTCGCCTGGGCAGCGATTTGTGCGCGCTCAGCTCGAAGAGTCGCCACCTGCCCCATAAGATCGCCAATTAGCGAAGTGCCTTCCAGCGCCGTTCTCGAAGGGTCTATAAACTGCTCTCGGTTCCGGAATGCTGTAAGTTCACTCTGCGCTTGAACGAGACGCTCTTCCGCTCGAATGACTACGCCTTCCGATTCTTTGATGGCATTGGAATAGGCTCGATCATTTAGACGGTTCACCAACCGTTCTCCGCCATCCAACAGAGCGATTGATATCGCCTGCGCATCTTGAGCGGCGAACGCATGCACCCGAAGCGTGCTGATTCCTTTAGTCGAATCGTACCCTACCGTGACAAAGCGTCTATACGCCTCAAACAGCGCCTCATCGTTCTGTGAGCCCAAAGGGCGCGGGAAGCGCGCTATAAAATCGACCTTTGGCCGCCCAAGCATTCCCTTCAAATCGACCTTGCTCCGCAGATCCGTCATGCCATCTCGCGAGTCGATATACTCGTGCACCGCGAACACATCTGTCTGGGTGCTCGACAGGCCCACTCCCTGCAACGCCACATCAAAACCTGACGGCCGGTCTTGGCTCGGCGCGCGCACAATGAAACGCGCTTCGGATACGTATTGAGGCGCAGCAATAAGCAGGTAGTAGATTGCGGCGAATATCGTTGGGAGAACCACAACAACACAAAAAGCCACGAACGAACGCGAAGCAAAATTGATGCGCGGCCGCCTCACAGCCAGCCGGTCCAGAGGACCCAGATATTCCAATCGATCGGTCATCTTTGTGCTTCCGCCGTTACTCGACTTCTAAATAGTATTTAGCTTTGGCAAGCAACAACATACCAACAAGGTTCAATCCAAGCGCCCAATACAAGGCGTAAGGGATATCATAGTATGTTGGAACAAATTCGCCAAAAACACCTGAACGCACTAACTCGACGGCGTGAGGAAAAGGAACCGCGAGCAGGACGTTTCGAAACTCCTGAGGAACCCAGGCAGCCATTACGAAAGCGCCAGAAACAGGGATCAGACCATACTGAATAAGCGGAGCGATGCGCTCTACCGTATCAAAACGGACGGCCAATGCCGCAATAATAATTGCCAAGCCCGAAGACTGCGCAGCCAGAAGGGTCCATCCGCCAATTAATTGGAGCATATCGTGCGGAAGCTGAACCTGCCCGAGAGAGAATAAAAGCACATAAACTACAAAAAACGCTATGCTCGTTCCCAATATCTCCAACAGAATACGCGACACGTATATATGAAGTATTGTTACCTGACGATGATAAAGCAGCCCCACATTTGCCTGAACAGCCGCTAAGCACGTCGACATAATGTGGCGAATGAGCAACATGCTCATATATCCTGTCATTACGAAAGCACCTAGACGAATGCCGTGCTCGTACGCGGGCTTGATAAACGACCACATGACGAGCACGAACAAGCAAAACAACAACGGTTCTGCTACTAGCCAAAGAAAACCTAGGCCTTCGCGACCGTAACGCGTAACGATCTCGCGCATCATTAGCGCGCCAATGACTACGCTGTTGCGAGATAGCGATGAAGGTGAACCCAGCGGCGTCACTTTGATCCTTGGCCTTATCAAGACACGCCCCAACGGCAGGCACCGCCAGCGAAGCAGCTCCACGCGGGTGGTTTAGCTGCTAGCGGGACTCTCGCCAACATATAAGGTTGGCGCCCACCCTCAAAGGTTCAGCAGCGCCGGGTCGCCGCCCTGGGCCGCGATGTTGACGCTGATGGCCTTTTCGGCGGCGTAGCGGATCAGGCTGTTGGGGCCGCCGGCTTTCGGGCCGGTGCCCGACAGGCCTTCGCCGCCAAAGGGTTGCACGCCGACGACGGCGCCGATGATCGAGCGGTTCACATAGACGTTGCCCGCCGGGACCAGACGCACGACTTCGTCGGCGAAGGCCTCGATGCGGCTGTGGACGCCCAGGGTCAGGCCGTAGCCGCGCCCGGCCAGCTTGGCGGCGACCGACTTCAGGTCCTTCGAGTCATAGCGATAGACGTGCAGGATCGGCCCGAAGACCTCGCGTTCAAGGAAGTCCGGGGTCGGAATCTCGGCGATGGTCGGGGCGAACAGGTCGCCCTTGTCCGAACCAGCCGGCAGTTCGGCGCGGGCGACGATCTTGGCGTCCTTGGACAGGCGTTCAACGTGGGCTTCCAGATTGGCGCGGCTCTCGGCGTCGATGACCGGGCCGATGTCGGTCCTGGGATCGGTCGGGTCACCCAGGACCTGGGTCGCCAGCGCGCCCTTCAAGCCTTCGATCAGGGCGTCGGCGGCCTCCCTGGGCGAATAGAGGATCCGCAGGGCCGAGCAGCGCTGACCCGCCGAGCCAAAGGCCGACAGGATGACGTCGTCGATGACCTGTTCCTTCAGCGCCGTGGTGTCCACGAACATGGCGTTCAGGCCGCCCGTTTCAGCGATGAAGGGGATGATGGCGCCGGGGCGCGCGGCCAGGCCGCGGTTGATGCTTGATGCCGTATCGGTGCCGCCGGTGAAGGCCACGCCGTCAATGCCCGGATGGGCCGTCAGGGCCGCGCCGACCACCTCGCCGCGACCGGGAACGAGGGCTAGCAGGTCGGGGTTCAGACCGGCCTTGTAGAAGAGGCGGACGGCCTCGGCGGCGATCAGCGGGGTCTGCTCGGCGGGCTTGGCCACCACGGCGTTGCCGGCGGCAAGCGCCGCAGCGATCTGGCCAGCGAAGATGGCCAGGGGGAAGTTCCACGGGCTGATGGCGGCGAAGACGCCACGGCCATGCAGGACCAGCTGGTTGGTCTCGCCGGTGGGGCCCTTCAGCGTCTGGGCGCCCCCGAAGTCGCGCTCGGCCAGCAGGGCATAGTAGCGGCAAAAATCGGCGGCTTCGCGCACCTCGGCCACGCCGTCATTCAGCGTCTTGCCCGCTTCACGTGACAGCAGGGCGACCAGACGGTCCATGTCGGCTTCTAGGACGTCGGCCATGGCGCGCAGGATGGGGGCACGGCCGGCGCCGCCGACGCGGTCCCAGGCGACCTGGGCGTTGGCGGCGGCCGTGACGGCGGCGTCCACGTCCTCGACCGAGGCTTCGGACACATGGCCCAGGACCTGCGAGCGGTCCAAGGGATTGGTCACATCCTGCGGGTTGACGCCGGCCTTCAGCTTGCCGCCGATGATGGGGCCCGAGGTCAGCTTCTCGCTGTCGACGCGCTCCAGCGCCTTGGCGTGGCGTTCGCGGTCGGCGGCCTGCGAGTAGTCGCGGCCGAGGGAGTTCTGGCGATCGCCGTAGATGTTCATGGGAACCGGAATCCTGGGGTGGCGGTCGGGCTGGGCCTCGACGGCGGTGATGGGGTCGGCGGCGACGGCGGTCGCCGGAACGCGCTCGTCCAGCAGGGCGTGGACGAAGGACGAGTTGGCGCCGTTTTCCAGCAGGCGGCGCACTAGATAGGGCAGCAGTTCCTCGTGGCCCCCAACGGGCGCGTAGGCGCGGACGATGACGTGCTCGTCGGCCCAGGCCTCGTGCGCGGCGTCATAGAGGGCCTCGCCCATGCCGTGCAGGCGCTGGTGCTCGATGGTCACGTTGCGGTCGCGGGCCATGCGGCGAACCGCAGCCAGGGTATGGGCGTTGTGGGTGGCGAACTGGGCGTAGATGTAGGGCGAAGCCTCGATCAGCGCCTTGGCGCAAACCAGATAGTTGAGGTCGGTCGCCGGCTTGGTGGTAAAGACCGGATAGTCGGTGCGGCCCATGACCTGGGCGCGCTTGATCTCGGTGTCCCAGTAGGCGCCCTTGACCAGCCGCACCATCAGACGGCGGCCCGAAGACCTGGCCAGGTCGGCCAGCTTCTGCACCGTTTCCGTCGTGCGCTTCTGATAGGCCTGAACGGCCAGGCCGAGCCCCTTCCAGTCGCCCAGGGCCGGTTCGCGGGCCAGCCGCTCCAGCAGCTTCAGCGACAGGGCCAGACGGTCGGCCTCTTCGGCGTCGATGGTGTAGTTGATGCCGTATTTGGCGGCGATCAGGGCCAGACGCAGGATGCGGGGATAGAGCTCCTCCCACACGCGGTCTTCCTGCGTCGCCTCATAGCGCGGCGACAGGGCCGACAGCTTGACCGAAACGCCGTGGCCGGCTTCGGGGCCCTGGCCCTTGCTGGTCTTGCCCACAGCCTCGATGGCGTCGGCGTAGATCTTCTCATAGCGCTCGGCGTCGGCGACCGTGCGGGCGCCCTCGCCCAGCATGTCGAAGCTGCACAGCCAGCCCTCGCGATCCGAACGCTTCAGCGCCGCCTCGATGGTGCGGCCGACCACGAACTGCTCGCCCATGATCTTGACGGCGGTGGCCACGGCCTGACGGATGACGGGCTCGCCCAGACGACCGGCGATGCGCTTGAGGAAGCCCGACAGGTCGGTCTTGGCTTCGTCGTCGGCGTCGACCAGCTTGCCGGTCAGCATCAGGCCCCAGGTCGAGGCGTTGACGAACAGGCTGTCGGACTGCCCCAGGTGCGAGGCCCAGTCGGCGGAGCCGATCTTCTCGGCGATCAGGCGGTCGCGGGTGTCGGCGTCGGGCGTGCGCAGCAGGGCTTCAGCCAGGCACATCAGAGCCAGACCCTCGCGGGTGCCGAGCGAGAACTCTTGCAGGAAGCTCTCGACCACGCCCTGCTTCTTCTGGCTGAGGCGAGCGTGATCCACCAGGGCGACGGCGTCGCGGAAGACGTCGGCGCGCTCGGCCGTCGTCAGGCCGGGGTTGGCGAGAAGTTCAGCCACCACGGCGCGTTCGTCGCGGAACTTGTTCCGGTCCAGATCGTCCCAGTGCTTGAGGTCGGTCGGCGTCATCATTTCACCCTGGGATCAAGCCCTTCGATTTCCGGCATATATGGCGGACTTGGCCGAATGTGCACTGTATGATGGCGGCCTAAACCAGCGATCCTTCGGCCATAAGGCTCATCCACCATGCAAACTCTGGACGACACAGACCGCCGTTTGCTGCGCGTGCTGCAGACCGACGGCCGGATCTCCAACGCGGAACTGGCGCGAAGGTGCAATCTGTCGCCCGCCGCCTGCTTCGAGCGGGTCAAGCGGTTGAAGGACAAGAAGGTCATCACCGGCTACGCCGCCCTGATCGACCCGGCCTCAGCGGGTCGGGCGCTGCTGATCTTCATCGAGGTGCAACTGGACCGGACCACCGGCGACGTCTTCGACGCCTTCGCCGAGGCCGTGCGGCATCAGCCCGAGGTGCTGGAGTGCCACATGGTCGCCGGCGGCTTCGACTATCTGATCAAGGCGCGGGTGGCCGACATGGACGCCTATCGCGTCTTCCTCGGCGACATTCTGGTGAGGATGCCCGGCGTGCGCGAGACGCGAACCTATGCCGTTCTCGAAGAGGTGAAGTCGACGACGGTGCTGCCGCTGTAAGGCGTCTCGCCTTCGTCATCCGAAGCGGCTAGAACTTCCGGCTCAGCGAAACGGCCCGGGCCCACTCGACTTCATGCGCATTGTTCTGGTCACTGACGCCTGGGAGCCTCAGGTCAACGGCGTCGTCCGCACCCTGACCCGCACCGTGGCCGAGTGCCGCGCCATGGGCCATGAGGTCGAGGTCATCGAACCCAGCCAGTTCAAGACCATCCCCTGCCCGACCTATCCCGAGATTCGCCTCGCCCTGGGCGCGGAAGAAGAGATTCGCGAACGCCTGCGCGCCTTCGAACCCGAGGCCGTTCATATCGCCACCGAAGGCCCCCTGGGCATCGCCACGCGGCGTATCTGCGTGGAGTGGAAGCTGCCATTCACGACCAGCTATCACACCAAGTTCCCCGAATATGTCTCGGCCCGTTTCCCGATCCCGGTTCAGGTCGGCTACGCCTACATGAAGTGGTTCCACAAGCCGTCCGGCCGGCTGATGGTGGCGACGCCGACCCTGCGCGACGAACTGGTCGAGCACGGCTTCCGCAATGTCTCGCCGTGGACCCGCGGCGTGGACACCGACCTGTTCCGCCCCGACCTTGAGCCCATCTACAAGGAGATGGGCGGCGACGCCTGGCCCCGGCCCTTCTTCCTCAATGTCGGCCGCGTGGCCGTCGAGAAGAACATCGAGACCTTCCTTGAGCTGGACCTGCCAGGGACCAAGATCGTGGTCGGCGACGGGCCGGCTCGCGCCGAGTTGGAAGAGAAGTATCCCGAAGCCAAGTTCCTGGGCGCCCGCTTCGGCGACGAACTGGCCCGCTGCTTCGCCGACGCCGACGTCTTCGTCTTCCCCAGCTGGACCGACACTTTCGGCTTGGTGATCCTGGAAGCCATGGGCGCCGGAACGCCTGTCGCCGCCTATCCGGCGCACGGGCCCATCGACATCATTCCCGGCTCGAACGCCGGGGCTATCGACGACGACCTGAAGACCGCCTGCCTGAAATGTCTGGAACTGGATCGCAAGGACGTGCGCGCCTACGCCGAGAAGTTCAGCTGGCGGGCCTCAGCCGAGCAGTTCGTCGAGAACCTGCAGCCCTATCCCGACCCCGCCCGCGGCCGCTTTTGGCGCCGCCTGCGTCGCATAGCCCGACTAAGGCGCAAGGCGGCCGCCTAGGCTTCATCACCACCCAGGTTCCCGACAGCAAGACGCCCCGGACGGTCATCGTCCGGGGCGTCTGCCTATCAACCTTGGCCGAACCCTTAGTTCGGGCGGGCCATCGAGGTCATGGCGGCGGCCTTGGCGCGTTCGGCGGTCAACTGGTCGACCGGCAGCGGCACCAGGCCGCGGTCCTGCAGGTAGCCGCCGCGCGCGGCGGAGCCCTCGGACATGAACTCCTGGACGAACTGCTCCAGGCCCGGCGTCACGCCGATGTGGGCCTTCTTAACGTAGATGTAGAGGCTGCGAGCCAGGGGATAGGTGCCGTCGGCGATGGTGTCGGCCGAGGGGGCGACGCCGTCGATGGTCTCGGCCTTCACCGTGTCCATGTTCTGCTCCAGGAAGGAGAAGCCGAACACGCCCAGCGAGCCCGGCGTACGGGTCAGGGTCTGGACGATGGCGTTGTCGTTCTCGCCCGAATCGACCCAGGCGCCGTCTTCACGCAGGGTATGGGTCAGGGTTTCGAAGCGGGTCTTGTCGCCCTTCAGCGCGGCCACGGCCGGGACCAGTTCCCCGCCGGGGGCCATGCCCAGTTCCAGGAAGGCGTCGCGCGTGCCCGAGGTGGGCGGCGGGCCGTAAACCTGGATGCGCTGGTTCGGCAGGCCCTTGTTGACCTGGTTCCAGGTCGTCGCCGGGTTGGCGATGAAGGTTCCGTTCGGGCCAGGGACTTCCTTGGCCAGACCTTCGTAAAGGTCGTTCAGCTCGAAGTTGAAGCTGTTGCCGGTGCGGGCGGTGGCGATGACGATGCCGTCGAAGCCGATCTTGATCTCGACGATGTCGGTGACGCCGTTGGCGACGCAGCGGTCGAACTCGCCCTGCTTCATCGGACGCGAGGCGTTGGCGATGTCAGGAGTCGAGGGGCCGATGCCGGCGCAGAAGGCCTGGATGCCGCCGCCGGTGCCGAGCGATTCAACGCGCGGCGCCGAACCGCCCGAGGTGCGGGCGAAGTTTTCGGCCACACGGGTGGCGAAGGGGAAGACGGTCGAGGAGCCGGCGGCCCAGATGCCGGCGCGAGCCTTCTGGCTGCCGGGAGCGGCGCCGCCTTCGTTGTTGCCGCAAGCGGCCAACGCCATCAGGGCGGCGGCGCAGGCGGTGAGTTTCAGGGAACGAATCATGGCCGGACCTCTCCAAGTCGTCAGTATGCGACGCTTTAGAGCAGCGGAGTGTGACGGTCCGGCCAGACCTTTGTGACAGTCAGAGCAAACCTTGCGGTCGCTGCGCCAAACGCCCGCTACAGCAGGCGTTTGCGCATGACCTGGGACAGGCTGTCGATCAGGGTCACGGCGATGACCACGATGATGACGATGGCCGAGACCGCGCGGAAGTTGAAGGCGTTCATGCTGTCGAACAGCACCTGCCCGATACCGCCTGCCCCGATCAGACCCAGGACCGTGGCTGAGCGGCTGTTCGATTCGAAGCGATACAGGGCGAACGAGGTCCATAGCGGGGCGACCTGCGGGATGACCCCCCAGACGATCTCGTGCAGCTTGGACGCGCCGGTGGCGCGCACGCCTTCGACCGGCCCCTTGTCGATCGACTCGACGGCTTCCGAAAACAGCTTGGCCAGAACACCGGCCGTGTTCAGCGTAATGGCCAGGACGCCGGCCAGGGGGCCGAGGCCCACGGCGGTGACGAACAGCAGGCCGATGACCAGATCGGGCACGGAGCGCAGCAGGTTCATGAGCCAACGCACCGGGGTCACCACCCAGGCCGGGGCCATGTTGCGGGCGGCGGCCAGACCCAGAGGAATGCCGAACAGCACCGCCAGGAAGGTGCCCCACAGGGCGATCTGGACCGTCTCCCACATCTTGCCGACGAACATCTTCCACTCGGAAAAGTCCGGACGCAGCAGGTCGTGGACGAACAGGCGGGTGCTGTCGTTGCCCGAGAACAGGCGCGAGATGTTGCCCAGATCGACGGCGTCGATGCTGTAGAGCAGGACGGCGATCACGCCGCCCCAGACGAGGATGTCCATCGCCCAGGAGACGGCGGACTTTTGCGGCGCCGCGGGGACGGCCGCAGTTGCCGAAGAGGGCGGCGTCAGCGGAGCAGAGGTCAAGGCTGGACCTCACGCAGGCTGCGGAGACGTTGAAGCTCGGCGGCGGCGGCGGCGGCGGCCGCCTTGTCGCCCTTGGCTTCGGCGTCGCCGCGCTTCTGGTCGGCGATCATTTCGCGGATCGGATTCAGGTAGCTGTCGTCGGCGGCGGCGAAGCGCGAATATTCCAGACCGGCCAGAACCTTGCGCTGACGCTCGGCCTCAGGGCCTTCGCCCTGGCCATAGGTCAGGAAGAAGCTGCGAATCTTTTCCTTCAGCGCAGGATCCAGGTCCTCTCGCACGACGATGCCGCTTTCAGGGACCGGCGGCGAAATCCAGATCTCTTCGATCTGATCGGCCAGTTGCGGGTTTTCGCGGCGGATGAAGACAGTGTTGACGCTGTTCGAGGTCGCCACGTCGATCACGCCTGTGGCCACGCCAAAGGCGTTGGCCTGGTGATTCGCCGAGCGCACCGTCTTGAAGCACTGTGACGGCACGACGCCGCGCGCATTGAACAGGAAGGTCATCGGGGCAAGGGTGCCGGACGTCGACTGGGCGTCGCCGATGCCGAAATTGTACTGCTTGCCGCAGGCCATCACCTTGTCCAGCGTGATGCCCGAACCCTTCTTGACGATGAGGGTCGACTGGTAGGAATCCAGTCCTTCACGGTTCACCGTGCGAGCGATGACTTCGGCGTTGGCGCGATCAATGGCCTCGACCTCGGGCTTGGCCGAGAACCAGCCGACCTGGGTGTGATTGCCGCGCATGGCCTCGACCAGGACGGTGTAGTTCGAGCCGAAATAGGGCTTCACCGGCACGCCGATCGCCTTGGACATGTCGTCCAGCAATGGCTGCCACAGGGGGCCCGACGAAGCCTGCCCCTCGGCAGACAGGATGGAGAAGGTGATCTCGGCGGGAACGCCGCCGGCCTTGGTCTCTTCGCCCTTGCCGCAGGCCGCGAGGCCCAGGGTCAGTGCTGCGACAGCGGCGACGCCCAGAAGGCGGCGGGTAATGGCGGTGCGGGTCATGCCTTGGCTTCCCAGAACGCGTCCTCGTACTCGGGACCGTAGATTTCAATCAGGCGCTTGGAGTCGAGACCGGTCGAGGGGCCGTCATAGACCACCTTGCCCTTCTGAAGGGCGATGACGCGGTTGCAGTAGCGGATGGCGTAGTCGACCTGGTGCAGGGTGACGATCACGCCCATGCCGTCGCGCTTGTTCAACTCCACCAGCAGTTCCATGACCTTGCGGGCCGAAACGGGGTCCAGCGAAGCGACGGGCTCGTCAGCCAGGATGGCTTGCGCGCCCTGGACGATGGCGCGGGCGATGGCGCCGCGCTGCTGCTGGCCGCCCGACAGGGTGTTTGCGCGCTGTGCGGCGTATTCCGAGACGCCAACGCGGTGCAAGGCCGCCATGGCGCCTTCCTTGTCAGCCTTGGGCCAGACGCCGAAAACGCCGCGCCAGCCCGCCAGACGCCCCAAGGCGCCCAGCATGACATTGGAGAAGAGAGACAGACGCCCCACCAGATTGAACTGCTGGAAGATCATGCCGAGCTTGCCGCGCGCCCGGCGCACGGAGCCCGTGATGCGGCCGTTCTGCTGAACGGTCTCGCCGAACACCTGGATCGTTCCCTTGCCGGGATCGATCGGATGCAGCCCGGTGATGGAGCGCAGCAGCGTGGACTTGCCCGATCCAGAGGGACCGATCAGGGCGACCATCTCGCCGGCGGCCACTTCGACGGACACGCCGTCGAGCGCCTTTCGGGCTCCGTAGGTCTTCGACACATCCCGTACGGACGCGACGGCGGCGGTTGAAGGATTCATGAACCCGTGGGTGGCGGTTGCAACAGGGGGCGCCGCATGACGCGCCACGCGCGTTTCGACAAGTCTTAATGGCATGCCTGCGTCGTTTTCGTCCAGTGCGCGGGGCCTTTACGCCCGTTCCCCTGTGGATCAGGTCATGAAATTACCGCTTTACATGACGGTTCAGCATCCCTACATCGCGCGTTCCGGCGGACCCCGTGGTCTAACCGTTAAGCGCTGCTAACGCCGGTCTGGGTTAACAATTAGCAGGGGGTTACGTGAATTGCGCACGTACCAACTTCCCCTGGACCTGGTCCGTGAGCGGTCCCCTGAACGTCCCGTCGCCCTCGTGCGACCGCGTTCGGTTTCCGTAGCGGCGCGCTGGTTCCAGGATAATCTAAAAGCCGACGTCTTCTATGCAGTGAAGGCCAACCCTTCGCGCTGGGTCATCGAGACCCTGGTGGAGGAAGGCGTCAACGCCTTCGACGTGGCGTCTCTGGCCGAGATCGAGCTGGTCCGCTCGGTCAGCCCGGATGCGCGTCTGGCCTTTATGCACCCGGTCAAGAGCCGCGGCGCCATCCGTGCGGCCTACGCCGACCACGGCGTGCGCACCTTCGTGCTCGACAGCCATGACGAGTTGCAGAAGATCATCGACGCCACCGACGGCGCCGACGACCTGAACCTCGTTGTGCGCATGGGCGTGTCGGCGGACGGCGCGGCCTATTCCCTGTCGGGCAAGTTCGGCGTCACGCCGGACGCAGCCCCTGCCCTGCTGCTGGCTGTGCGCCAGGCCGTGCAGAACGGTCTGATGGGCGTCAGCTTCCACGTGGGTTCGCAGTGCATGCGGCCCTCGGCCTATGAAGCGGCGATGTCGCAGGTCGGCCGCGCCATCAAGAAGGCGGGCGTCTTCGTCGACATCGTCGATGTCGGCGGCGGCTTCCCTTCGGTCTACCCGGGCATGGTTCCGCCGGACCTGAGCGAGTACGCCGACGCCATCCATCGCGGCTTCAACGAGATGCCGGTGTCGGAAACGACCGAGCTGTGGTGCGAACCCGGCCGGGCGCTGGTGGCTGAGTCGTCATCGGTGCTGTGCCGCGTGGACCTGCGCAAGGGCGACGCCCTGTATCTGAACGACGGGTCCTACGGCTCGCTGTTCGACGCCACCCACTCGCGCTGGCCCTTCCCGACCAAGCTGGTCCGGGACGCCGAAGCCGCGTCGGAGCTGAAGCCCTTCCGCTTCTACGGTCCGACCTGCGACAGCATCGACCATATGCCAGGCCCGTTCTGGCTGCCGGCCGATGTGCAGGAAGGCGACTTCATCGAGATCGGCATGCTGGGCGCCTATGGCGTGGCCATGACGACGGGCTTCAACGGCTATGGCGAACACGAGATCGCCGTTGTCGAGGACGCGCCCATGGGCTCGATGTACGGCCTCGCGCCGCGCTCGATCCCGACGGTCCGCACCTCGGCCGAGGAAGCTGCGCGCAAGATCGTTCGCCTGTCGCGCCCCAAGGGCAAGGCCGGCGTGCGCAAGCGCAAGCGCTGATCGACTGACCCAAAACCGTCTTCGGACGTTGGTATGATTGCAGCGGCCCGTCGCTCCGTCCGGGCCGCTGCTTTTTCTTGACGACGGGCGCTCAAATCCAAGGGTTACCCTCCGAAATGAACGCTCCCGCCCAAAGCAACACCAAGGCGCAACTGCTCCAGAACGTCGTCGAGCACGTCGACATCACCAGCTTTGACGCCCGCCCGATCATCGACAGCATGCGCAAGATGAGCTTCAGCTCGCGCGACACCGCGCGCGCCGCCGACATCTTCTCCATGGCCATCGAGGACAAGGACTGCTCGCCCTGGCTGATCCTGGCCGGCTCCACCTCGGCGGGCGGCTGCATGCATGTTTATCGGGACATGGTGAAGTTCGGCATGGTGGACGCCATCGTCGCCACCGGCGCCTCGATCGTGGACATGGATTTCTTCGAGGCCCTGGGCTTCAAGCACTACCAGGCCGCCGGCGAGGTGGACGACAACGTCCTGCGCGACAACTACATCGACCGGATCTACGACACCTATATCGACGAGGAAGAGCTCCAGGCCTGCGACCACACGATCCTCGAGATCGCCAACCGGCTGGAGCCGCGCGGCTATTCCAGCCGCGAGTTCATCTGGGAGATGGGCAAGTGGCTGTCCGAGGGCAATGCCAAGAAGCCCGGCTCGCTGATCCAGACCGCCTATGAAGAGGGCGTGCCGATCTTCTGCCCGGCTTTCGTCGATTCCTCGGCCGGATTCGGCCTGGTCAAGCACCAGAAGGAGCGCGCCGCCGCCGGCCTGCCCTATCTGATGCTGGACGCCATCGCCGACTTCCGCGAACTGACCGACATCAAGATCGCCGCCGGCGTGACCGGCCTGTTCATGGTCGGGGGCGGCGTGCCGAAGAACTTCGCCCAGGACACCGTCGTCTGCGCCGAGATCCTTGGCGTGGAAGCCGAGATGCACCGCTATGCGGTCCAGATCACGGTCGCCGACGTGCGCGACGGCGCCTGTTCCTCCTCGACGCTGAAAGAAGCCGCCTCCTGGGGCAAGGTCCAGACCACCCATGAGCAGATGGTCTTCGCCGAGGCCACGACCGTCGTGCCGCTGATCGGGTCGGACGCCTATCACCGGGGCGCCTGGAAGGCCCGCGAGAAGCGCCGCTGGAACAAGCTCTTCGGGAAGTAGAAATCAATCCGATTGCGGATCATGGGCCGACGGAGCAATCCCTCGGCCCTTTTTCTTGACGGAACCATCGCCCGGTCCCCCCGCGTTGTTGCTGCAACAAGGAGATGATGATGACCGACCCCAAGACAGAAACCGAAGAAGCCCGTGAAGCTGCGGCCATGGGCGAGAAGCCTGACCTGGGCCACACCGAGGATGCGCTGAAAAAGGCGCTGGATGGTTCCGACATGGGTTCGGACACCCGCGCCGGATCACTACGGGGCGGCTCGGCGTCAGGCTCGGATATTGATCCGGACCAGGACGTCATCAACGAGGCTCTGGCCGCCGAAGGGCGCCGGTCCAGGGATGAGGGGTCCAAACCGGCGGGCGGTCCGGCCGAAGCCCGCAAGTCGACAGGCCAGCCCGGCGACGATGTTGACGCTCCCACCGGGTGAAGCGCCTTGCTGCGGCCGCACGGATGCGCCACGGTGCTGATCAAGTTCAACAGTCTCAAGGACGTAGGCGGGATGAAGCGTAGCGTGGCAGCCGTCGCCGTGGCGTTCACGGTGGGTCTTGCTGGGTGCGATGGACGCAGCGAGGCTGCGCCGGAGGCCAGCCCGCCGCCCGTGGTCGAAACCGCCCCTGTCGAAGCATCCCCGCCCAGCGACGCGGCCGTCGCTCCTATGGCTGACGTCGGCCCTGACGCTACGGCTATCGAAGGAGCCCCGATTTTCGCCGTTCTCTATCCCGGCGCTCAGGCCGACGGCCCCGCCGCCGTCGCCTCTGGTCCGACCGGTCCGGGCGGCCTGATAACCTTCACGACCGACGCCACGCCCGACACGGTCATCGCCTTCTATCGCCAACGCGCCGAGGCCGCCGGTCTGGCGCCCGTCATGGCCATGAACCAGGGCGAGGCCCGCGCCTATGGCGCCGCCGCTCGCAAGGATAGCGGCGCCACCTTGCAGGTCGTGGCCGCGCCCGATGAAGGCGGTCTGACCTCGGTCCAATTGACCTGGAGCGCCGGGGTCTGATGCGCCAGGCGACCGCTGGCCTGATCGCTGTCGGCGCCCTGCTGTCGGCCTGCGCTGGAACGCCGGCCGCCCTGCGGCCCCAGGCCGTTCACGCCGCCACGCCGGAAACCAAGGGCGATCTCAGCGGGCTGCGGATCCAGGCCCTGGCCGACGCCGTGCCGCCGCCGCCTGTAGCCGGCTCTCCGACCGACCTGGCCGACAAGGCGCGCTCCGCCCGGTTCAAGACCTTGGAGGACAGTGACCGCTGGCTTCTGGCCACCGCCCACGCCGAACTGCGCCCGCCGCTGGCCTTGCAACATTTCGACTGCGCCCTCGGCGTCCGCCTCGGCTCGGCGACGACGCCGAACCTGAACCGGCTGATGCAGCGGCTGTTCCATGATTCCGACGCCGCTGCCGAACTGGCCAAGGCGCGCGGCTTTCGCCCCCGCCCCGTTGGCGACGACCCTGAGCGCCGCCCCTGCCAGCGTGTCAGCGAGGCGGGCCGCAAGAGCGCCTCCTACCCCTCGGGCAGTTCGACGGTCGCGACTGTCTACGGCGAGGCCTTCGCCGCCCTGGAGCCGCAGCGCGCGACCGAGGCGCGCCGCACCGCCCATGAGATGGGTCTTAGCCGTCTGGTCTGCGGCATGCACTATCCCAGCGATGTCGCCGCCGGCGAGACGCTGGGCAAGGCGGTGTTCGACGCCGCGTCCGACGCTCCAGGCTTCGAGGCTGATCTCGCCGCCGCCCGCACCGAGTTGGCCGCCGCGCGCGCGACGGGCCTGACCAACCCAGGCTGCGCCTCCGAGCGTCTGGCCTTGGCCACGCCCCTGCCCTGATGACGGTGCTGCTGGCGGCCTTGCTGCTCGGCGCCGCGCCGGACGCCTGGGCCCTGCCCGCCGCCCATCCCTGCACCGCCGCCGAGCTGCGCGACCTCACCGCCGAGGCCGAGACGCCCTACCGCCTGACCTGCCGCGCCGTACTGACACCGGGCCAGACCATCCACCGCCCCCTGCTGATTGAAGGCGCAGAGGCCTCGGGCGGCGGGCTGGACTGCAACGGCGGCGCGGTCGGGCGAGCAGGCGTCGCGACCACCACGCGTCGGCCAACCATCGCCATCTGGTCGCGCCGCGTCTCGGCGTCGCACTGGAGCCGTCCCACCGACATCCGCATCGAGAACTGCGTCATCCACGGCGCCGTGCGCGTCTGGGGCATGGGGGCGGACGGGCGCTATGACGACCTGCGCGCCTCGTCACGCACGGCCGACCACGTTGCGACTGCGCAAGGGGCGGCGCCTACTCATATCGCGCTGGAGCGGGTGACCATCGTCGGGACCGGGTCCATCCCCCTCTATGTCGGGCCGGGCGTGACGCGGCTCAGCCTGACGAACTCGACGCTGACGGGCCGCAGCGACGCGACCGCCCTCTATCTGGACGCCGAAAGCGCCGCCAACCGGATCGAGAACAACACCATCGCCGTCGCGACCCAGCGCGAAGCCGTCGCGGTCGACGGCTCGGCCCGCAACCGCATCACCGGCAACCGCTTTATGCTCGGCGGGCGCGGCGGGGTCTTCCTCTATCGCAACTGCGGCGAACGCGGCGTGATCAGGCATCAGACGCCGTCGGACAATCAGATCACGGACAATGTCTTCAGCGGCGCCGCGCGGCTGCGCCCCCAACTGGTCGTGGTCGGTTCGCGTGAGGGCCGCCGCGCCTATTGCGGCGCCGATCACGGCTATCCCTGGGGCAGCAGCGCCGACGACGGCGACGGCGCCACGAACAATGTCGTGGCGCGCAACACCCGTCGCTGACTAGATCGGGCGGCCTGTCGCCAAGGCGCCGTACAGTTCCGGGCGACGATCGCGGAAGAAGCCCCAGGCGGCGCGGTATTTGTCGAGGAAGTCGAGGTCGAAGGTGTGGACCAGCACGCCCTCCTCGCCCGTCAGGCTCTCGACCAGATCACCGCGATGGTTGGCGATGAAGGAGTGGCCGTAGAAGGTCTGGCCCGCCTCGGTCAGGGTCTCATGGCCGATGCGGTTGGCGGCGACGACCGGCACCACATTGGACACGGCGTGGCCCTGCATCGCACGCTGCCACGGCAGAGCCGTATCCAGTTCTGCATCATGCGGTTCCGAGCCGATGGCGGTCGGGTACATCAGGATGTCTGCGCCCTGCAGCGCCATGGCGCGGGCGCTCTCCGGATACCACTGGTCCCAGCAGATGCCGACGCCGATGCGGCCGAAACGGGTGCTCCAGACCTTGAAGCCGGTGTCGCCGGGGCGGAAGTAGTACTTTTCCTGATAGCCGGGGCCGTCGGGGATATGGCTCTTGCGATAGACGCCCAGGGCCTCGCCGTCGGCGTCCAGCATGACCATCGAGTTGAAGTAGTGCGGGCCTTCCTTCTCGAAGATCGAGACGGGGATGACGACGCCCAGTTCCCTGGCCACCGGCTGCAACTGGACCACGGCCGGATGCTCGCGCCACGGATAGGCCGAGGCGAACCAGTGCTCCTCCTGCGTCACGCAGAAATAGGGTCCCTGGAACAGCTCGGACGGCAGGATGACCTGCGCGCCCTGGGCCGCCGCCTGGCGGATCAGCCCGATGGTCTTGTCGATATTGGCCTGCATGTCCTCGCCGTACGAGGTCTGCAGGGCGGCGACCGTGACGGTGCGGGCCATTATGCGGGCTCCTGTTGGCTGATGCAGTGGAAGGATCCGCCGCCGGTCAGGACGGCGTTCGACGGCGACAGGACAATCTTGCGGTCGGTAAAGACCGTGGCCAGGGCCTCGCCCGCCAGACGGGCGGCGACATCATCGCCATAGGTCGGCACGACGATGGCCCCGTCGGCGATCAGGAAGTTCATATGGCTGGCCGGGATCGGGCGCTCGTCGGCGTCCAGCACCAGCCCCGGCGACGGGATGCGCAGCACCTTGAGCTTGCGGCCCATGGCGTCGGTCGTTTCCATGAGCGTGCGAGCGGTCTCGTCATAGACCTCGGCGTTGGGGTCCTTGCGGCCGAAGGCGATGGGGCAGGCCACGACGCCCGGCGCGACGAAGCGGGCCAGGTTGTCGACGTGGCCGTCGGTGTGGTCGTTCAGCAGGCCGTCGCCCAGCCAGACCACGACCTTGGCGCCCACGGCCTCGGCCAGGGCCGCCTCGGCGGCCTCAGCGGTCCAGCCGGGGTTGCGGTTCTTGTTCAGCAAGCATTGGCGGGTGGTCAGGACCGTGCCCTCGCCGTCGTGGTCCAGGGCGCCGCCTTCGAGGATGAAGTCGTGACGCGTCACCGGAACGCCGGAAAACTCCGCGATCTGATCAGCCACCTCGTCGTCGTGCGGATAGTCGTACTTGCCGCCCCAGCCGTTGAAGCTGAAGGCGTTGGCCACGGCCGAGCCCTTGCTGAAGATCGGGCCGGTGTCGCGCAGCCAGATGTCGCCGAAACGACCGGCCACGACCTCGACCCCGTCCACGCCTTCCAGGCGCGCGCGGGCACCGGCCAGAGCCTCATCGCTGCCGACCATCAGCCTGACCTGCTCGCGGCCGGGGCCAGCCAGGGCCCGGACCAGGGCCTCGACCTCGTCCTGAGCCTTGGCGAAGTCCTCGCCCCACAGCTCGGCATGGCTGGGCCAGCCGACCCACATCGCACGGTGCGGCGACCATTCGGCGGGGATGGGATGGGTCATGAGCGAAGTCGATCCGAATGGGAGAAAGGCAGACCGCGCCAAATAGGGCCTGACGCCCCCCGGTTCAATGTTTGCGGGCATCGGCCGGCAGCTACAGCCCCCGACACGGGCCTCAAGCAGCGTGAAGCGCGAGAGGCCAGGAACAGTGGCCTCTCAAGTGGAGCCAAGCACCATTCGCCCCAAGAAACGCAGCTTTAGGCAACAAAAAAGGGCGGTCCGTTTCCGGACCGCCCTTCCATGTGTTGATTCTGACGCTTCCTAGAAGGAAGCGCGCAGGGTGACCATGGCGGTGCGCGGAGCGCCCAGTTGGAACTGGCCCGTGCCCGTGGTGTTGGTCGAGATGTCCGCCAGATACTCTTCATCGAAGAGATTGATGACGTTCAGTTGGATGTAAGAACCACCGGCGCCTATCGAAGCGAGGTTGTAGCGAACGTCCATGTCGAACGTCGTGTACTCAGGCGCTTCCTCGGTATTGATGTCGTTCGAGAAGCGCGAACCGACATACTTGCCCTGCAGACCCAGATCGAACTGACCGATCGAATAGGCGATACGGCCGCCGAACTGCCATTCCGGGGTCTCAACCAACTGATTGCCGGCGATCTTGATGAAGACCGGGTTGCCGTTGCCGTCCACGCCGTTCGGCAGATCGTTCTTAACTTCAGTGTCAGTGTAGGTGAACGAGCCGGTCACATTCAGCTTGTCCATCGGCGACCAGCCGATCTGACCATCGACCCCCTGCAGCGTCACATCACCCACGTTGCGGGTCAGGAACAGGTTCGCCGCTTCGTCGAAGGTGCGTACGATACGGTTCGAGAAGTCCGTCCGCCAGGCGGCCACCGAGGCCAGCACGGTGCCCGACTGGTAGCGATAGCCGAGGTCGTAGGAGGTGGTGGTTTCCGGCTCCGGGTTCACGTCCACGATGTCATAGAGGTCGTCGGTGCGCGGGGCCGAGAAGCCCTCGGCATAAGAGGTGTACAGCGACTGGTTTTCAGCGAACTTCCAGGTCGCGCCGGCGTTGGGCAGGAAAGCGTCGTACTTCTTGTCGAACGAGCGAGGCTTGCCATAGCGGTTGGCGGCGCTGCTGTTCATCGACGACACCGGGAAGGTGACCAGATCAGTGCCTGCGACCGGCGTGCCGACCTGCGTGGTGCAGTAGGCGTTGAAGGTGTCGCGCTGGTAGCAGTAGTTGTTCATCTCGCGATCGAAGAAGGGAGCGCGGGCACCCAGCGTCACATCAACGGCGTCGTTAAAGAACGAACCGCGGTACTCGGCGGAGATCTGGTTCAGCATGGCGTACGACAGGCGGTTGCGACGCTGCAGGATCGTGCCGTCGGGCAGTTGGACCGGACGGCCGTTGCGACCAGAGAACGGATCTTCGGGGAAGCCGTTGGCGTCAATGAAGCCGAACTGACCAGTCTGACGGTGACGACCCCAGTCGAAGGTGTAGGCCGCACGAATCTGGTGATCTTCCGCGATGTCCCAGATCAGCGAGCTGGTGACGGCATAGCGATGCGTGTTGGTGATGTTCGGGCGGAACAGGGTCACGCGAGTGGCGTCGTTGATCTGACCGTCGCCGTTCAGGTCGACGCCGGCAGCCGTCGAGTTGCCGCGCAGTTGAGCATCGGTCTCGCTCATCGTCTGCGTGCCGCCGCCATGCGCCAGCGTGTACTGGAACGAGGGATCGACCGTCAGCTTCAGATTGTCCGACAGGGTGAAGCGCGACTGTCCGCGGATATTGCCCGTGTTCGACGGGTTGATCGCCGTGGCTTGCGAACGGATGGTGTTGTAGTCGTCGCGATCATAGGCGTTGCCGGCGTTGAACTGCGCCAAGGTCACGCGCGGCATGAACTCGTTGCGGTTCTCGTTGTAGTGAGCCGTCAGCGAGACGAAGTCGCCGTTGTCGCCCAGCGGCTGATAGATGCGGCCATTCAGTTGCAGCTTGTCGACGCCGCCGCTGCCCACGAAGTGGTCGTAAACGGTCTTCGACGCCGAGAACCACGCCGAGCTGCCCCAAGGGCCGACTTCACCCGTGTCCAGCAGGGCGAAAATGCGCTTGTAGCCGTATTCGCCCAGCGAAGGCTGCAGGATGACGCCGAAGCCCTGGGCCGGGCGACGCGTGATATAGTTCACCGTGCCGCCGGTGGCCGAAGCCGTCGGGCTGTCGACGTCGGTCGAACCGAGGTTGACCGAGGCGCGCGAGATCAGTTCCGGATCCAGCTGCTGGTTGGAATAGATGGCGTAATTGCCCGTGTCGTTCATGGGGATGCCATCTTGCGTCAGCGAAATACGCGCCGCATCGAAGCCCCGGATCGTTAGGTCGCCGCCGGCCGACCCGAAGGCGTCGTTGTTGGTGAAGTTAACGCCCGGCAGCAGGTTGATCGAGTTCAGGATCGTCTGGCCGGCGGCCTGGGTGCCGATGAAGGCTTCCGTGATGCTGGCGCGCGACTTCGGGTTGGTCTCGGCGACGACACCCTCAATGGCGCGCGGACCGCGCGCTCCGGTCACGACGACTTCACCGATCGTGGTGGCGCGTTCGTCGGCCATCTGACTGGCGGTCGACTGGGCCGAAGCGGCGCCGGCCATAAGGAAGCCGCTCATCAGGGCGGTCGTCGCCCAGAACAGCTGTTTGCGGTTGGTCATCGGTCTGTATCCCCAGTGATGAAGGCGTTGCGCCATGCGCGGCAGGCTGTCGCGCCTGTCGAGATGGGCTGGGCCTTAAGGCCGCTGAGGGAAGGTTGGGCGACAGTCGTGTGACAGTGATATGACAAACCCCGGGGGTTGCCATATCGCCACACCCCTGTGGACGATTTCAAACCGCTGGAACGTGGGCGCTAGCCTGGACGTCTGGCGAAGGCGTCCGCCACCAGGCCCGCCGTCGGCCGCATAGCGCGCGGTTCGTGATAGTTGCCGTTGATCTGGCTGCGGGCGATCACATGCGCCCGGAAGGCCGTAAACAGCTGGGCGTCAGCAGCGACCGGCGCCCCCCAGAAGTCATCAAGCGGCTGCTGGTCCGTCAATCCGTCGAAATCAAAGAAGGCTTCGCCCAGCACCTTGACCGGCGTGCGGAAGCCCAGGGCCGACAAGGCCGCGCTGGAGTTGTTGACCACCATGCCCCTGGAGGCACGACACAACTGGGCCAGATTCCCGCCGTCGATGAAATCGACCCGGTCGTCCAGCCCCCGCTCTACCGCCAGACAACGCGTAATATGCTCCAGGTCGGAAAGTCCCGGATCGAGGGGATGGTTCTTGACGACCAGTCGGCAATCCTTGGGCGCGTTGCGAGCGAAACTGGCCATCACCTCGGCCAGGAAGGCGGTGTTGTCGGCATAGGAGGAGTAACGCAGCAGCTGGGCGTCGCCCTCGCGCTGGAGACAGGCGATGAAAAAGGGTCCCCGCCCTCCGATCACGTCCGCATCGCAGGACTGCTTCGGACGCGTCGCCAATCCGAAATACCGACGGATATGACCAAAAAACTGGCGCCAGGGCGAGACTGTGTAGGGCTGCCGATATCGCGGGAAGGCCAGCACGCCCAGAGCCTGCACCGCGTGATAGAGACTGATGTTGAAGACGTGGTGCGGCAAGATCTTGCCTACCGGTCGCGTGACCGGAAGTTCGGGCCCCGGCACGGCGTATCCCGCCGCTGATCGCGGCAAGCCGCTGGAACCGTTGACGCCGTTTCTTTCCAGCGTGATCCAGTCGGGGCGGAAGTATCCATTTTCCAGCACCCATACCTGGGCGCTGAGGGCGTCGATCTGCGACAGGACGCCCTGATTGTAGGGCCCACCCTCGCCGAAGACGACGATGTCCGTAAAGTCATGGGCCAGTTCGCGGACCTTGCCGGGCCATTGTTTCAAATCATCGCGGAAGGTCAGGCCGCCCGGACGACGCCAGGTCACGAGGTCGCCAGCGTTGAAAACCATGCGGCCGACTTCGCCGCCGCGCTCGACAATGGCCTGAGCCAGCAGACGCCCGAAGCCGCCGAAGGGAGCGGTGACGATCAGAAAGCGACGGCCACGCAAATCCGCCTGTACCAGCGGGAACGCATTGGGCTGATCAGGATCAAATGGCGCGAGCAAAAGCTGGGTGTCTTTCCAAGGAACGAGTCCTCTTCCTAGTGCCAACCCCTCGTCAATGACAAGACGCTTGAGCAAGACAAAAAGAACAACGTTTTGCAGAAAGAAGCCGCCGACTCAGACAAAAGCCGGCGGCCCGATACTTCGACATCAAGGGGCCTGGAGCAGACCATGAGGCCTGCTCCAGGCTGAACCTTAGAAGTTGATGTCGATGGTGGCGCGACGGTTGAGCGGTTCACGCACGCCGTCGGCGGTGGGCTTGGCCAGGTTGGTTTCACCCTTGCCGTCGAGGGCGATGACGCCGCCGTTGACGCCTTGGGCGACCAGGGCGTCGGCGACGGTGCGCGAACGACGGTTGGACAGGCCGAGGTTATAGGCCGGCGAACCCGAGGTGTCGGTGTAGCCGACGATCAGGACGCGGGTCGGAGCGCCCGACTTGGCGTAGTTGGCGGCTTGCGTCACCACCGAACGGGCTTCCGTCGTCAGGTCCGAGCGATCCCAGTCGAAGTAGACCACGAACTGACGCGCAGCCGGCTTGGCCGGAGGCGGCGGAGGCGGCGGCGGGGGAGGCGGCGGGGGCGGCGGGGGCGGCGGGGGCGGAGGCGGCGGCGGGGGTGCAGCCGGCTCGGCGCCGAAGGCGTAACGCAGACCCAGGGTCACGGTGTGCGACTGGTCGTAGTCGCCTTCCATTTCGCCGAAGCTGTTGGTCGCCGAGCTGGAGAAGGTGTTGAACGCGGCGTCGCCCGTCAGGTAGCGGTAGGTCAGGTCGATGTTGGCGCGGTCGCCCACGGCCCAGGCCAGACCAGCGATCGCCTGAGCGGCGAACTTGGTCGAGCTGTCGTCGGCGGCGAAGGCCACGGCCGGGTCCTGACGCAGACGGCCGACGGTGTCGGTGTTGACGCGATTGGCGCCGACGCCGAGGCCGACGAAGGGACGGATGCCCCAGGCCGAGTAGCCGAAGTCATAGATGACGTTGGCCATCAGGGTGGTCGAGGTGATGTCGCCTTCGGGCGAGTAGCACGGACCGGTGGCGGGCGTGATGTTGCACAGGCCTTGCGGACCCGAGACGGCGCGCACGGTGCCGATGTCGCCCGAGCGGTAGCCGCCTTCCAGTTCAACGCGCCAGTTGGGGTTGAAGCGGTAGCCGAGGCGGGCGAAAGCAGCCCAGCCGTCGTTCACTTCCCAGTTCCAGTTGGAACCGCGAGTGGACGACTCGGTGTTGATGTCGTCGATGATATGGTAGCCGGCGTCGACTGCGCCGTACCAGCCGTCCGGCTCAGCCGACACAGCGCCGGCGGCAAACAGTCCGGCGGCGGCGACACTGGCGAGAAGTTTGAGCTTCATGGTGTCCTCACACTCAAGTTGATCCGAATGCCCCCGCATAAGGCGGTAGCGCTCAGTGGGCCGAACGACATGCGAACGCTCCGGTTCCGCCATCTTCCGGAAGATTGTGACAGGTGTGGCGCCATTTCAACATAAATGGCCATTCTTTCCCGCGTTCGCCGCTGCTAGGACCATTTTGAAACACAACGGAGGCGCGTGATGTCAATCAGGTTCGACGGTCAGGTGGCGATCGTGACGGGCGCGGGCGGCGGCCTGGGCCGCGCGCATGCGCTGGCCCTGGCGGCGCGCGGCGCCAAGGTGGTGGTCAATGATCTGGGCGCCGCCCGCGACGGCTCGGGCGGTTCCGCCACGGCGGCCGAGGCCGTGGTCGCCGAAATCGTCGCCGCCGGTGGCGAGGCCATGGCCAACGCAGCATCCGTCACGGATGCCGCGGCGGTCACGGCCATGGCGGCCGAGGTGATGGCTCGCTGGGGACGGATCGATATCCTGGTCAACAACGCCGGCATCCTGCGCGACAAGTCCTTCGCCAAGATGGAACTGGCCGACTTCCAGCTGGTGATGGACGTCCATCTGATGGGCGCGGTCCACTGCACCAAGGCGGTGTGGGACATCATGCGGGCCCAGAATTATGGCCGCATCGTCATGACCACCTCGTCATCGGGCCTGTTCGGCAACTTCGGTCAGGCCAACTATGGCGCGGCCAAGATGGCCCTGGTCGGCCTGATGCAGACCCTGGCCATCGAGGGGGCCAAGAACGACATTCGCGTCAACGCCCTGGCGCCGACCGCCCACACCCGGATGACCGAGGATCTCGGCGCCGCCCTGCCGCTAGAGGCCCTGGGGCCGGAACTGGTGACGCCGGGCCTGCTGCACCTGGCCAGCCGCGACGCCCCGACCCGCGCCATCCTGGCCGCTGGCGCCGGCGGCTTCGAACGCGCCTATGTCACCCTGACGCAAGGCGACTTCGCCATCGGCGCCGACGCCCCGGAACAGGTCGCCGCCCGCTTCGACGCCATCTCGGACCGCCAGAACGAGATTGTCCCGGACATGGGCGCCGCCCAGGGCATGATCGAACTGACCAAGGCGAAAGCTGCGCTTTCTTCTTAGAGAGGCCTATCGCGCTTCGCGCTACTTGAGGCCGAAACGCGTTTCTTGATCAGGACACGGCGCCCCGCTGGCCCGTTCATTTCTACGAAGGCGCCTTGCGTTGACCCGACGTGAGGCGCCTATCCTCTCTCTGTTAGGCAGGAAACGCGCTTACCGCAGCGCGCGTCCGCATCGCAGCGATAGCGCCCTCTTTGTGCGCTCAAGCAGCGAGGCGCCGCGCGCAGAGCGATAGCGCCCAAAAAAAGAGAGACTTCTCCATGCGTGAAGCCGTCATCGTCTCCACCGCCCGCACCCCGATCGGCCGGGCCTATCGCGGGGCCTTCAACGACACCCAGGCGCAGCAGCTGGGCGCCCATGCGGTGAAGCACGCGGTTCAGCGCGCCGGCGTCGATCCGGCCGAGATCGAGGACGTCATCATGGGCGCGGCCCTGCAACAGGGCTCGACGGGCACCAACGTCGCGCGTCAGGTGGCCCTGGCCGCCGGCCTGCCCTCCTCCGTGCCGGGCATGAGCCTGGATCGCCAGTGCGCCTCGGGCCTGATGGGCATAGCCACGGCGGCCAAGCAGGTCATCTTCGACCAGCAGAAGATGGCGGTCGGCGGCGGGCTGGAGAGCATCTCCCTGGTCCAGAACCAGCACATGAACCTGTACCGGATGAAGGACGAGGCGCTGCTGAAGCTGTCGCCCCACATCTATATGTCGATGCTGGAGACCGCCGAGGTCGTCAGCCGCCGCTACAACGTCAGCCGCGACGCCCAGGACGAATACGCCCTGCAATCGCAGCAGCGCACGGCTCAGGCCCAGGCGGACGGCCGCTTCGACGCCGAGATCGTGGCCATGACCACCGCCATGCTGGTGACGGACAAGGCCACCGGCGAGACCACCTCAAAGGAAGTCACGCTGTCGAAGGACGAGGGCAATCGTCCCGAGACGACGTTGGAAGGCCTGAAGGCCTTGAGGCCCGTCTTCGGCGGGGGCGAGGAAATCCAGCAGGGCGAGTTCATCACCGCCGGCAACGCCTCGCAGCTATCGGACGGAGCCTCGGCCTGCGTCGTCATGGAGGCGGGCGAGGCGGCGAAACGCAACCTGCAGCCGCTGGGCGCCTATCGCGGCATGGCGGTGGCCGGCTGCGAACCCGACGAGATGGGCGTCGGTCCCGTCTATGCCGTGCCCAAGCTGCTGAAGCGCCACGGCCTGACCATGGACGACATCGGCATCTGGGAACTGAACGAAGCCTTCGCCGCCCAGGTCCTCTATTGCCGAGACAAGCTGGGCATCCCCAACGACCGGCTGAACGTCTCGGGCGGCGCCGTCTCCATCGGCCACCCCTACGGCATGTCGGGCGCCCGGATGACCGGCCACGTCCTGATCGAGGGCAAGCGGCGCGGGGCCAGGTACGGCGTCGTCACCATGTGCATCGGCGGCGGCATGGGGGCCGCCGGATTGTTCGAAATCTACTGAGGCCCGCACTCGGCGGCCCGCCGAGCCTCCATCGCTGCGAACCAGCGCTGGCGCAGGACGGCGGGCCGACCGGGATAGCGATCGTCCAGAAACTCGGCGTCGACCACCCGGTCGGCGCGGAAGCTGCGAAAGTCCTCGCGCGTCTCGCACCAGGCGATCAGCAGACGCGCCCGCTCGTGATAGCCGATCAGGCAGGGCCAGATGATGCGCGTCGTCTCGCGCCCCTGCTCGTCGGCGTAGAAAAGCCGCAGCTTGCGTCCGGCGTGGATCCAGGCCCGCACCCGCGCCAGATCCACAGTCTCCATCTTCTGCTCCCACGGCGGAGGCGTAGCCACTGAAGGCTCCAGCACCACCGACCGCAGACGTTCCGGCACGATGGCGGCGATCTTGGCCGTCAGATCACGCGCCGCCCTCGCCAGGGCGGGATCGCCGCGCGCCGCCACCCACTGAGCCCCCAGCACCGCCGCCTCGATCTCGTCCGAGGTCAGCATCAGCGGCGGCAGGTCGAACCCGCCGTCCAGCACATAGCCCAGCCCCGCCTCGCCCCGGATCGGCACCCGCTGACCCAGCAGGGCGGCGATGTCGCGATAGATGGTGCGTTTGGAGGTCTCCAGCTCGGCCGCGATGGCGTCGGCCGTCACCGGGCGCGACGCCCGGCGCAGCACCTGGATGATCTGGAACAGTCGGTCGGCGCGTCTCATGTCCCCACCCTCGCCGAAGACTGCTGACAGCATGGTGGCAGCAGAGTGTCAGTAGTCAAGACAGACGCCGCCGACGCCCCGTCGCGGCGCGATATCTGGGAGGACTATCGATGCTGACCCTGTTCCACGCCCCCTGGTCCCGTTCCTCGCGCCTGGTCTGGCTGGTCGAGGAACTGGGGGCCGACTGCCGCATCGAGTATTGCGACATCCGCCGCATGGACGGCGCGGGCGCCGCCGACCCGAAGAACCCCCATCCCGACGGCAAAGTCCCGGCCCTGCTGCACGACGGCGCCCTGATCACGGAATCGGCGGCGGTCGCCCTCTACCTGACCGGACTGCACCCCGAGGCGGGTCTCGGGTTCCCGCCGGGCGCGCCTGAACGAGGACCGCTGCTGACGTGGCTGTTCTGGGGAGCGGGCGAGTTCGAGCCCTCGCTGTGGAACAGGGTGACCGGGGCGGTGGACGCCGCCGTCACCCGCCTGCTGGAGGCCCTGTGGGAAGGCCCCTGGCTGATGGGCGACCGCTTCACCGTGGCCGACGTCCTGATCGGCAGCACCGTGGCCTGGGCGCGCGAACATTTGCCGGAAAGCCCGGTGCTGGACGCCTATGTCGAGCGGCTGGCGGGCCGCCCCGCCCATGCGCGCGCCCTCGCCCGCGACGGCGCGCCGCCGCAATACGCCGAGGCCAGCTAGGCCGCAGATTCAACCGCGTCGGCGACCATGTCGTCGTCGGCGCGGATCGCGACCTGTTTGAGCGCACCGACATAGCTGTCGCGCCATATCCCCACGTCGGTGTCGCGCACCACCTGCATCAGCGCCTTCCATTTGCGGATGCGCTCCTCCAGCGGCATGGTCAGGGCCGTCTTGATCGCTTCGGACAGTTCCTCGCGGCTGAAGGGGTTGACCAGAAGGGCCTCGCCCATCTGCTCGGCGGCGCCGGCGAAGCGCGACAGGATCAGCACGCCGGGATCGTCGGGATTCTGGGCCGCGACATATTCCTTGGCCACAAGGTTCATGCCGTCGCGCAAGGGCGTGACCAGGCCGACCTTGGCCGCACGATAGATGCCCGCCAACTGGTCCCGCCGGAAGGTGCGGTTGAGATAGCGGATCGGCTGCCAGTCCATATCGGCATAGGCGCCGTTGATCCGCCCGGCCAGGGCGTCCAGTCGTCCACGAATGTCCTGATAGGTGTCGACGTCGTCGCGTGAGATCGGGGTGACCTGGAGCAGGAAGACCTCGCCCCGCTGTGCCGGATTATCCTCGAGAAACTGCTCGAACCCCAGCATCCGCTGCTCCAGGCCCTTGGAGTAGTCGAGCCTATCGACGCCGACGATCATCGAACGAAACGCCGCTGAAGCCGCCATCCGGTCATAGGTCTTGCCGCCCAGACTCGAGTCGCGCGCAGCCAGGAAGCCGTCCACGTCGATACCGATGGGAAAGACCCCGCATTGAACCCGGCGTCCAAAGGCCTCGAGAACGTGATCGGACGACACCCTGCCCCGGACCTCGACCTCGACGTAGCGCTCGAAGAGGCCAAGCCATTCGTCGGTATGGAAGCCGATCAGGTCGAAATAGAACATCGACTCCACCAGCCGTCGATGATGCGGCAGGGTCACCAGCAACTGGCGGGCAGGCCAGGGCGTGTGCAGGAAGAAGCCGATGCGGTTCTTCACCCCCAGCCGGCGCAGGTCCCGCGCCATGGGGATCATGTGATAATCGTGAATCCAGATGATGTCGTCGGGCTGGATCAGCGGCTGCAACACTTCGGCGAAGCGACGATTGGTGCGCTCATAGCCCTCGCCGTAGGACCGCTCGTAGGCCGTCAGGTCGACCCGGTGATGAAACAGGGGCCAAAGGGTCTTGTTGGCGTAGCCGTTGTAATATTCGTCGACGTCCTGCGGCTCCAGATCGACGGTGGCGACGGTGACGCCGGCCCGGTCCTCGATGTTCAGTTCGCCGGTGAACTGCTCGACCGTCTCGCCCGACCAGCCGAACCACAGGCCATCGTATTTGCGCAGCGCCGCCGACAGGGCCATGGCCAAGCCGCCTGCCGAACCGGCCGCAGGATCCTTGGGCGCCGAGACGCGATTCGAGACAACGATCAGCCGGCTCATCGCGCGTCCTGCCACGAGCGACTGAGCAGGACGGCGCAGTTGATGATCCCGACCAGGGAATAGGTCTGCGGGTAGTTGCCCCACAGCTCGCCGTCCTGAAGCGAGATATCCTCGCTGAGCAGGCCAGCATGGGTCCGACGGCTCAGCATCTCGTCAAAGATGACTCGCGCCTCTTCCGTCCGGCCGTTCAGGTGCAGGGCTTCGATGAACCAGAAGGTGCAGAAGTTGAAGGCCGTCTCAGGCTCTCCAAAGTCGTCGGGATGGATGTAACGGAACAGATAGGGCCCCTTCTTCAGGTCCCGTTCGACCGCCTCGAAGGTCTTGACCTGACGCGGGTCGCGGGCGTCGAGGAAGCCGAGATCGGTCATCTGCAACAGAGAGGCGTCCAGTTCCGTCCCGCCGAAGCTCGCGGCGAAACGGCCCTCGTCCGGCAGATAGGCCTCGGCCTCGATCCGCGCCCGGATCAGACGGGCCCGCTCGTCCCACAGTTCCCCGCGCTCTGTCAGGCCCAGATGGCGCGCCGCCTTGGCCAGCCGGTCGCAGGCGGCCCAGCACATGACCGAGGAATAGGTGTGGACCCGGGCGATGGTGCGGAACTCCCACAGACCGGCGTCGGTCTGATCGTGCATGGCGAAGGCGCGGTCGCCGACCTTTTCCAGGGCGTGGAAGTCCTCGATGGTGCCGGGCCTCAGCATCCGCTCATCGAAGAAGGCCTGGACCAGCGGCAGGACGATCTGGCCATAGACGTCGTGTTGCAGGTGCTCGTGCGCCTGATTGCCGACGCGCACCGGCTTCATGCCGCGATAGCCCGCGACGCTTTCGACCACGCGCTCGCCGATGTCCGCCTCCAGCCCCACGCCGTAGACGGGCTGGACATGGCCGCCCTGGGCGTCGTCCACCAGATTGCGCAGGTAGCCGAGGTAGTTCTCCAGGATGTCCACCGCGCCCAGCCGGTTGAGCGCCCGCACCGTATAATAGGCGTCGCGCACCCAGCAGAAGCGATAGTCCCAGTTGCGCCCGCTTTCCGGGAACTCCGGCACCGAGGTCGTCATGGCGGCGACGATGGCGCCCGTCTCCTCATAGACGCAGAGCTTCAGGGTGATAGCGGCGCGGATCACCGCCTCCTGCCAGTCGAGCGGCACATAGAGGGTGCGGGTCCACAGCTTCCAGTGCTGGATTGTCAGATCCAGAGCGGCCGACACGCCAGCCATGACCGACTGATCATATCCCTCGTCCGGGCCAAGGAAGAAGGCCAGCTCGCCTTCCAGCCGGAAGGTCCGCTCGTTCTGGACATGGGTGACGGGGCAGTTTGTGGTCAGCCGCAGCGTCACGTCGGTGCACAGGTAGCGAATATGGTTCGAACCCGAAGTCTGTTCCGCCCGACGCGCGCCCCAGTCCGCCGAAGGACGCAGACGCACCGTGATGCGCGGCGCGCCCGACAACGGTCGCACCACGCGCGCAAAGGCGATGGGTCGATAGATGCGCGAGTGCTTCAGGTGCCGGGGTGCGAAATCCAGCACCTCGACCGACGCGCCTTTTTCATCCGTCAGGACGGTCCGCAAGACAGCGGTATTGCGGACATAGGTCTGTTCGACAGACACCTGTCCTTCCAGTTCGATCGACCAGAAGCCGTGATCGGGATCGCTCCCGTCCATCAGGGACGAGAAGATCGGATCGCCGTCCACGCGTGGCGCGCAAGCCCAGACAAAGCGACCGCTCCGGTCGATCAGGGCGCTGACCGAACAGTTGCCGATCGGGGCGAGGTCGAGGTTGGGGCGGCTCATGCCGGGCCTCCTTCAATCTGATCCAGCCAGTCGAGAACGGCGGTCACGTCATCCAGTCTATATCGGGCGGCCGTCGTGCGTTCGGGCCCCACCAGGACCCCGAACCCGCCCAGCGCCTCGGCGGCCTCGAAGCCATGCTCGTCGGTCAGATCATCACCGACCATGATCGGCACTGTTCCTGAAAAGGGCGCTTCGGCCATAAATGCGGTCAGGGCGACGCCCTTGTCCGTGCCCGGGGTCTTCAGCTCCAGAACCATGGAGCCGGGCTGCAGGGCGAGGCCGGTTTCCAGCGCCAGGGATGCGGCCAGAGCCAGAGCCTCGTCTGAAACACCGGGGGCCTGACGATAGTGCAGACCCGCAGACAATTCCTTGTCTTCGACCAGCACGCCCGGTCGCTCGGCGGCGAAGGCGTCGAAGGCGGCGACCACTTTCCGGACCGCTGGGTCAGGGGAGCGATTGGCCAGGGAGCCGTCGCCGCGCCGCCTTTGCAGGCCATGCACGCCCGAGGCGGCGCGCGCCGCCCCATCGCTGATCCTGTCGATCTCGCCCAGGGTACGCCCGCTGACGATGGCCACTCGTCCCTGCAGACGCTCTGTCAGTCGGGTCAAGACGTCGGTACGTCGTGCGTCGGGTCCCACGGCGTCCGGCGTGGGGGCCAAGGGCGCCAGAACGCCGTCCATATCCAGAAACAGGGCGGGATTTTGCAGGGCGACAGGCGGCTCAGGCAGGCGTGAGGCGATAGCCCCGGATGCAGACGGCATAAGGTCCGGACTCGTTTTCCACTGATATAGAGACTGCTGACAACGCATGGACGGCAGTAAGGTTGTCTCTTCAGGTGACAATTCCGCCGCACGCTCGCCATTGTGCGAACAATCCAGATGGGGCAATTCGCCATACGCCACGAAGAACCGCCTCAGCGGTCCGGCGCTCAGGAGCCTGCAGATGCCCGATCCCGTTCATTCGTCACCCGAACAGATCGCCGCCATGACTGACCGAGCGCGCGAGGTCGTGCGGTTGAACATAGAGGCGTTGGAAGCGCTGGAGCGCTCCATCGACGTGGCGATCGCGCGCGCCTGCGACATCATCCTGTCGCGCCCCGGCTATCTGGTCGTGACCGGCATGGGCAAGTCCGGCCATATCGGCGGCAAGATCGCCGCCACCCTGGCGTCGACCGGCACCAACTCCTTCTTCGTTCACCCGGCGGAGATGAGCCATGGCGATCTCGGCATGCTGCGTCCGGACACCACCCTGCTGGCCATTTCCAACTCAGGCGAGAGCCGCGAACTGCGCGACCCCCTGCTCTACTGCCAGCGTAACGACATCCCGGTGATCGGCATCACCCAGCGCGCCAGCAGCTTCCTGGGTCGCCATTCGGCCGTCAGTCTGACCATGCCCAAGGTGGCCGAGGCCTGCCCCAACGGCCTGGCGCCGACCACCTCGACCCTGATGACCCTGGCGATTGGCGACGCCCTGGCCATGGTGCTGATGGACAGACGCGGCTTCACCCGTGAGGATTTTGGCCTGCATCACCCGGGCGGCGCCTTGGGCATGAGCCTGCAGAGCGTGCGCGAATGGATGGGCGACAACGCCGCCACCCCTGCCAGCGTGCCGCTTGACGCCGACTTCGGCGCCGTCGTCTCTGCGGTTTCCGCCGGCCGAAAGGGCGCAGTGGCTGTCCTGCATCCCGACGGCTCGTTGGCGGGCATGATCACCGACGGCGACATCCGCCGGGCCTTCTCCAGCGACATCGGCGCCGTCGACGCCGAAGACATCATGAGCCGAACACCCATCACCGTTGATCCCGACGCTCGCATGAGCGACGTGGTCGATCTGCTGAGCGCCAACAAGATCGCCAATCTCTTCGTGGTCGAGAACAACCGCCCGGTCGCCATTATCCACGTCGCCGAACTTATGCAGGCCGGCTACGTCTCCTGATGACCCGCGATATCCTGTTCGACGCCAGCCGCCTTCTCAGCCGCACGGACCGCAGCGCGCCTACCGGCGTGGATCGCGTCTGTCTTGCCTACGCCGAATGGCTGATGGACCATCCCGACTATCGGATGGTTCCGGTGCGGTCGCGACACGACCAGCTGGCGGCGGTGGACGCGCGCTGGTTCCGAGAATGCATGACCGAGCTCAGACAGCGTTGGACCGGATGTTCGTCGCACCGCGCCCTTAACGCCAATGAGCGCCGCCTGTTCGCCGCCCTGGAGGCCACTCGCCCGACCACCTCGATCATCGGCGAGGCGCCGGACCCGCACGAGGCGCGGCCGGGAAAGAAAACCCGCGTCTGGAAACAGTACTTCCGCTCACGTCGGGTGGCCGCGCCCCCCCCTGCCCAGCTCTATTTCAACGTCGGCCACACCAGCCTGAACACGCCGGAAATCCTCACCAGTCTTGACGCTCAGGGGATCGGCCGCGTGGTCATGCTGCACGACCTCATCCCCATCACCCATCCTGAGTTCTGCCGTCCCGGCGACGGGGCCAAGCATCGCCGACGCGTGCTGACCGCGTTGAACCACGCCTCGCGCATCGTGGTGAACTCCCAGTATACCGCCGACGAGCTCCTGGCTTTCGCAGACCGGGAAAATCTGCCTTCCCCGCCGATCGACGTCGCACACCTGGGCCTCGAGCCCATTTTTCTGCGCGGCCAGCCAAGCGCGGTTCGACGGCCCTATTTCGTCCACGTCGGCACGATCGAGGCGCGCAAGAACCTCGCCTTCCTGCTGACGATCTGGCGTCGACTGCATGAGAAGATGGGAGATCAGGCGCCTCGTCTGGTCCTGATTGGTCGCTACGGCTGGGAAAACGAGGCCGTGCTGGATCACCTGCAGCGCTCCCCCAACCTTCAGGGCCTGGTGCACCAGGTCGAAAACCTGCCCGACACCGCCCTTGCCGATCTCATGAATGGAGCCCAGGCGGTTCTGGCGCCGTCCTCCGTCGAGGGTTTCGACCTGCCTGCAGTAGAGGCCTCCGCCCTCGGCGTGCCCCTGATCGCCTCGGACATTCCCGCACACCGCGAACTGGTGCCTCAGGCCACCCTCATCGACCCTCTCGACGGTCTGGGCTGGATGGCCGCGCTGGAAGCCGCAACCCGAGCCCGTCCTGTAGCCGCCACCTATTCGGCTCCGACCTGGAAGAGCCATTTCCAGGCGATTGAGGATCAGCTGCTGCGCCCACTGGCGGCGACAGCCGCAGCCGGGTAAGCAATGGGCGACAACTGAAGCAGAGCTGCAATGACCCGTACCGCCGCCAGTCTGATGATCCTCGCTCTAGTTGCGGGCTGCTCAACGCTGCCGCGCGACGGACCTTCCGGCCCGGGCGTGGTGAAACAGGCGAGCTCCTCCGAGCGTCAGGGCGACTATGCCTTGATCGATCTCGACTTCGCGCTCAGCGAACGGTTGAAGGCGGCGCCCTCGCGATCCTTCACCACCCTCGCGCTGGCGTCCAGCGACGCGCCGACCGACATCATCGGCATTGGCGACACCCTGGCCGTAGCCATCTTTGAGCCCAGCGGCAGCCTGTTCGGCGGGCGCAGCTCGAGTGGGGATGTCCAGTCCGGCAACCAATCCCTGCCGCCCCTGGTGGTGGATCGCAGCGGAGCAATCGCGGTGCCGTTCGCCGGCGCAGTGCCGGTGCAAGGGATGACGCCCGGCCAGGCCTCTGCGGCCATTCGGCGTGCTCTGATCGGCAAGGTCGGCAATCCTCAGGTCATCGTCACCCTGGCGGCCAACACGTCCAACGCGGTCACGGTTCTGGGCGAGGTGCGCAATCCCGGCCGCCAGCCGCTCGCCGCCAATAGCGACCGCATCCTGGATGTCATCGCGGCAGCGGGCGGCTCCTCGCGCTCGGTCCATGACGTCACCGTTCGTATCCAACGCGGCGGCCAGACCTATGCGGCGCCGATGTCGATCGTCACGACCGAGTTCAACGAAAACGTGCGGCTGCAGCGCGGCGACCAGGTCAATCTGGTCTACCAGCCGCGTCGGTTCAGTTCATTCGGAGCCTTCAACGCCGTGGCTCGCACGGACCTGCCGCCTGGCCCGCTCACGCTGGCCGAGGCGCTCAGCGGCGTCGGCGGGCTTGATTCCAATCTGGCGGACGCCAAGTCGGTGCTCGTGTTCCGCTTCGAGCGCCCTGAAGTGGCCCAAGCTCTGGGCATCCAGCAGCGCGCCACGCCCCGGGGCGTTCCAGTGGTCTATCGCCTTAATCTCAACGAAGGCGCCGGCTTCTTCATCGCCAGCAACTTCCAGATCGAGCCTGACGATATCATCTACGCGCCGCGATCCGGCGCGGCAGAAGCCCGGAAATTCTTCGAGTTCGTGCAAAGCGTGACCCGCGTGATCTACGACGTCTCCGTCACCAGCACGATCAACGTCGACTGATCCATGTTCGGCCGCTTCGGACGCCGTCGCACGGAAGCTCCGGCAGCGGAGCAGACAGGCGACGAACCGCCTGAAGCGGCGACGGCCGACCTGCTGTCTCTGGTTCTCGCTGTCGAGACCTCGGCCCGGCATGTCTACAGCCGCCACGGCCTGCCGCAACGTCGGGGGCATTACCGCCGACCTGCCGAAGGCGGCGCCTGGGAACTGCTAGGCGAAGGCCTGACGCCTGCCGAGAAGTGGGCGCTGATCGCCGACGCTTCAGACAGCGGCGGGTGGCGTTACGCGGCCTATGACGCCTTGGGCGCCCACTCCGAAATTCCCATCGTGCGTCAGGCCTCAGCCATTCTCGCGGCCTGCCAGGGATTACGCCAGCGCCTGGCCGACCGGGCCGTGATTTCGCCGCAGGACCTGGCCGATTCTCTCCGTCTGGGCGAGGCCTGGCGCCGCCTGACCGAAGACGTCAGCCATGAGGCGCTGGCAACCACGCCGCTGCATTTCCTGCCACCGGACAAGGACTGAGGATCAGGCCTGTCCCGTCGCCTGCGCCAGAAGTTCAATCGACCGCACACGCGCCGCGGGATCCCATATCTGGCTGGTGACCATCAGTTCGTCAGCGCCCGTCCTGGCGATGAAGGCATCCATGGTCGCGCGCACCGTCTCGGGCGAACCGACGGCCGAACAGGCGAGGGCCGCGTCGATCATGCTTTTCGCAGCGGCGTCCAGGCGCTCGTAGTAGCCCTCCACCGGGGCGGGCAGCTTGCCGGGTCGTCCAGTCCTGAGGTTGACGAAAGCCTGCTGCACCGAGGTGAACAGCAAGCGCGCGGCCTCATCCGTCTCGGCGGCGAAGACATTGTACCCCAGCATGGCGTAGGGCTTCTCCAGATGCGCGGACGGGCGGAAGGTCTGGCGATAGACGTCCAGCGCCCGCATCATGTCGCCGGGCGCGAAATGGCTGGCGAAGGCGTAGGGCAGGCCCAGATGGGCCGCCAGCTGCGCGCCATAGGTCGAAGAGCCCAGGATCCAGATCGGCACATCCTGTCCCTCGCCGGGGTTGGCGATGATGCGCTGATCGGGCGTCGCCGGCGCGAACCACTGCATCAGTTCCATCACGTCCTGCGGGAAGGCGTCGACGTCGCCCTGCAGCGTGCGACGTAGCGCCCGCGCCGTGGCCTGATCCGAGCCCGGCGCGCGGCCCAGCCCCAGATCGATGCGGCCCGGATGCAGGGCGTTCAGGGTGCCGAACTGCTCGGCGATGACCAGGGGGGCGTGATTAGGCAGCATGACGCCGCCGGCGCCGACGCGGATGGACTTGGTCGCCGCCGCCACCGCGCCGATGACGACCGAGGTCGCGGCGCTGGCGATGCCCGGCATGTTGTGGTGCTCGGCCAACCAGAAGCGCTTGTAGCCGAGCCGTTCGGCCTGGCGAGCCAGATCAAGGGTGTTGGCCAGCGACTGCGAGACGTCCGAGCCTTCCGGCACCGGGGCGAGGTCGAGAATTGAAAGCGGGATCATGTCTCCGATATGGGGCGGCGTGTCAGCGGCGCCATATCGGATGATGAATTTACGTGAGTTCGACGCCCGTCGTGCGCATGATCTCAGCCCGCAGCTCCGGCATCCCCGTGCCCTTTTCGGACGAAGTGACCAGCACAGCCGGATAGGCGGCGGGGCGCTTGGAAATGGCCTTCAGCGTCGCAGCCTGGACCTTCTCGGCCTCGCCCTTCTTCAGCTTGTCGGCCTTGGTAAGGACGATCTGATAGCTGACGGCGGCCAGATCCAGGGCGTCCAGCGCCTCGTCGTCCACCTTTTTCAGGCCGTGACGGGCGTCGATCAGCAGATAGACCCGCTTCAGCGTCACACGACCACGCAGGTAGTCACGGCCCAGGTCCTGGAACTTCTTGACCGTGGTCTTGGACGCCTTGGCCCAGCCGTAACCGGGCAGGTCGACCAGCCGCAGCCGGCCGTCCAGATCGAAGAAGTTGACCTCGCGCGTGCGGCCCGGCTCGTTCGAGGCGCGCGCCAGTTTGTGCATGCCGACCAGGGCGTTGATCAGGCTGGACTTGCCGACGTTTGAGCGGCCCGCGAACGAGATCTCGGGCAGGTCGGGATCGGGCAACTGCTCGATCTTGGCGCAACCCAGGACGAAGGTGGCCGGACGCGAGAACAGCACACGGGCCGCCTCGATCTCGGTGTCCGAGTATTCCCCGACCTTGGGCTCGTCCGACGGTTGATCCAAGGGGTCAGGCCTTTTTGAAACGCGCGAAGAAGGTGTCGATCGGGTTCTCGGCCTTGAAGCGGTGCATGATGACGTACTGCTGCGCGATCGAGAGGATGTTGTTCCAGGCCCAGTAGATCAGCAGGCCGGCCGCGAACGGGGCCATGATGAAGGTGAAGACGAAGGGCAGGAAGGCGAAGATCTGACGTTGCATCGGATCCTGCGCCGGCGGGTTCATCGACTGCTGCAGCCACATGGTCAGGCCATAGACGATGGGCAGGACGCCCAGATGCAGCGGACCGTTCAGCAGGCTGCCGACCAGAGGCAGGGTTGAGGGATCCCACGGAATGGCGCCGAACAGGTTCCAGATCGTCGAAGGGTCGCGCGCCGACAGGTCGCGGATCCAGCCGAAGAAGGGCGCGTGGCGCATTTCGATGGTGACGAACAGCACCTTGTACAGGGCGTAGAAGACCGGGATCTGGACCAGGATGGGCAGGCAGCCCGCCAGCGGATTGATCTTCTCCCGCTGATACAGGGCCATCGTCTCCTGCTGCTGCTTCTGCGGGTCGTCCTTAAACTTCTTCTTGAGCTCCTCCATCTTGGGCTGGAGGGTCCGCATCTTGGACAGGCTCTCGTAGGACTTGTTGGCCAGCGGGAACATGACCAGCTTGACCACGACCGTCAGGGCCAGAATCGCCAGACCGAAGTTGCCCAGCACGCCGTAGAAGAACTCCACGATCATGAAGATCGGGCGGGTCAGGAAGAAGAGGTGACCCCAGTCGATGGCGTAGATGAAGCGCGGCAGGTCCAGGCTCTTCTCATAGCCCGCCAGGATCTCGTTACGCTTGACGCCGGCGAACAGACGCTGGGTCTCTTCGATCTGACGACCCGGCTGGATGGTGCGGGTCGCGCCAAGCACGGACGCTTCATGAACATTCAGGCCCTCGGCGTCGCGGACGGCGAAGCGACCTTCGATCTTTTCCTTCTGGTCCGGAATGAGGGCCGCCATCCAGTACTTGTCGGTGATGCCCAGCCAGCCGCCGGTCGACTGGTTCTCGATACGGGGCTTCTTGGCCCAGTCCTTGTACTTGACCTGCTCGGTGGTGAACTTGCCCTCTGAACCAAAGGTGCCGATCGCGCCTTCGTGCAGGATCATCTGCTTGCCCAGATCGGCCGGCACGCCCTGGCGCTCGACGCGGCCGTAGGGGGCGATGGTGATCGGCTGGCCGCTCAGGTTGGCGACCGTGTCGGTGACGGTGAAGACATACTGGGCGTCGATGGCGATGACGCGGGTGAAGCGCAGGCCGTTTCCGTTGTCCCAGGTCAGCTCGACCGGGGTGGTCGGAGTCAGGGTCGCGCCCTTGGTCAGGCTCCAGACCGTGTTCGGGCCCGGGACGCCGCCGGCGACGTTGGGGCCGCTCCAGCCGAACTGGGCGAAGTAGGCATGCTCCATGCCCTGCGGGCGGAACAGCTCGACCGGCGGCGAATTCTTGGCCAGCGTCTCTTTGTAGTTGGTCAGATAGAGGTCATCGATCCGTGCGCCCTGAAGCGACAAGGACCCCTTCAGAGTGCTGGTCTGGATCGGGACGCGAGCGGCCGTGCCGAGGGCCTGGACGCGGTCAGCGACAAAGGCGGCAGGCGCCGCGGAGCCCGAGGTCAGGCCGCCGTCGAGCGTAGTGGCCGCCTTTTCCTCGGCGGCGGCGACCTGCTGCTGGCGGCGCATCTCGGCCTGCGGGCGCATCACCATGAAATAGTACACGCCCATGATCAGGGCCGCGCACACGAAGAAGATGATGGTGTTGCGCGAATTCTCGTTCTGCATCGGGGTCAGCGGTCCTGGCCGGAGGGGCGCGAATCGTCAGAGGCGCGGGCGGGCGATTTCGCCTCGTCTCCCACATCGGGAGCCGCACGCGGGGTTGCGAGCCTTGTAAGGGCCGATTTCACATCGTCAAGCAAGCGGTCCCAATCGCGGTCCGCCGTGCCCATGCGAGCGATGAACACATAGTCGCAGCCGGGACGCCCGTGCAGGGGCGCCAACAGCCGCGCAGCCTCGCGCAGTCGGCGTTTGCAGCGGTTTCGCACCACGGCTCCGCCCACCTTGCGGGTGGCGGTGAAACCCAGGCGGATCGCGGTCTGTCCGTCCTGACGATCCAGTTGCTGGACCACCACGGCGCCGCGGGCCTGAGAAACACCTTTGGCGGCCGCCAGAAACTGGGGCCGCCGTGTCAGGCGATCGATTTTCATCGGATCGGTCATGCGCCCGCCCTCAAGGGTAATGGGCGCGTGACGTCAGGCCGTCAGGCGCTTACGGCCTTTAGCGCGGCGGCGCGCAACAATCTTTTGACCGTTCTTGGTGGCCATCCGCGAACGGAAGCCGTGACGGCGCTTGCGCACGAGTCGCGACGGCTGATAGGTCCGCTTCACGTTCGGCTCCAGGGCTACAGGGTTTCACAACGGACAACAGTCATCCGCTGCAGGAGGCGGGCGTATAAGCGGCGACGACGGATGAGTCAACGCCGGCGCGCGACGGGGAACCTCGCAAAGGGCCTGAAACCTCTAGGGAAGCTGGGCCGCGTCGGTTACGGAGCAGGGATGAACCGGGTCAAACGATTTCTGCCCCTCGCCATCCTTCTGGCGGCGATCGCGCTGATCTTCGGCACGGGGTGGAATCGCTACCTGTCGCTGGACACCCTGCGCGAGCATGGCGCCGCGTTTCAGGCCCTGGCCGACGAGCACTATGTCCTTACGCTGCTGGCGTTGATGCTGGTCTTCGCCCTGCTGACGGCCAGTGTCGTGCCCGGCGTTGTCTTCATCACCGTGACCGCGGGATATCTGTTCGGTCCCTGGGTCGGGGGGGTCGGGACCGCCTTCGCCGCCACCATCGGCGCCCTGGCCGTCTATTATGTGGGCCGCACGGCCTTGGGCGAATCCCTGCGGCGTCGCGCGGCCCAGGATACGGGCCTGCTGAAGAAGGTCTGCGAGGGCGTGGACAAGAACACCTTCTGGTATGTGCTGGTGGCGCGCCTCATCGTGTCAGTGCCCTTCCATCTGATCAATGTGGCGGCGGGCGTTATGGCGGCCCCTCTGCGCCCCTACATGATCGCCACCTTCATCGGCCTGCTGCCCGCCCACATCATCTATTGCTGGATCGGCGCCGGGCTGAACGACATTCTGGTGGATGATCCCGATCCGAACCTGCAAAGCCTGTTCGCCGAGTTCATGTGGCCGCTGCTCGGCGTGGCTTTCCTGTCGATGCTTCTGCCCCTCGCGCTCAAATTAGTGCAGAAATGGCGCGCTCGGCACGGCATGGACGCCGCATGACGGAACGGAACGCAATCGAGACTCGACTGCCCACGCGCCCCCGCGACGAGACGGGCCGGATCGCGCGCCTGAAGGCCGTGCGACTTCCCGATGTCTGGCGCGAGCGGTTGACGCCTCGCGCCCCGGACGGCCTGTCCAGCCGCCTCCTGCTCCTGACGGTGGCCTTCACCCTGGCCGTCGCCGCCCTGATCATCGTACCCAGCGCCGCCTCCTTTCAGGAGCGATGGCTGATGGACCGGCTGCAGGGCGCCGAGCTGGCCTCGGTCGGGGTGGAAGCCCTGCCCTATTCCGCCGTCGAGGACTCCACGGCAGAGCAGTTGCTGAGCATCGGCGGGGTGCAGTCCGTGGTCGTCGGCGAACAGGGGGTTCGGCGCCTGCTGCTGCAAGCCCCCAACCTGCCGCGCGCGCCCGAACTGATCGACCTGCGCCAGCGCAACGTCGGCGCCCGGCTTCTGGACCCATGGAAGACCCTGCTCGGCCACCCCGACCGCTCGATCCGGGTTCAGGCCAAGCCGCGCTATCGCTCGGGCGACTTCATCGAAATTCTGGCGCCGGCCCAGCCGTTGAAGACCGAGCTGAAAAGCTTTCTGCTGAACAGCCTGACCATGTCCCTGCTGATTGCCGTGGTCGCCGGCGCCCTGCTCTACGCCTCCCTGTCCTTCCTGGTGCTGGCGCCGTTGCGACGGGTGACACGGGCCATCGAAAGGTTCGCCGCTGATCCTGAAAGCGCGGGCGAGACGCCCTCGGACCGCCACGACGAGATTGGCCGGGTCGAGCGCGAACTGGCGCGGATGCAGGAAGAAGTGCGCCAGTCGCTACGCTCGCGCGCCCGCCTGGTGGCCCTGGGCGAGGCGGTGGCCAAGATCAATCACGACCTGCGCAACATGCTCACCTCGGCCCAGATGGCGTCCGAGCGCCTGTCCAGCTCGTCCGACCCCCTGGTGGCCAAGGCCCTGCCCCGGCTGGAGCGCGCCCTGGGCCGCGCCGCCGCCCTGGCCCGCAACGTGCTGGAATACGGCAAGTCCGAAGAGGCCGCGCCGCAACGGCAGAAGATGCTGCTGGCCCGGGTCGTGGCCGTCGCCGCCGAGGACGCGGGACTGGAGGAGGACGGCGTGCGTCTGGTCCGCGCCCTGCCCGGCCGTTTCACCGTCAACGCCGACAGCGACCAGCTGCATCGCATTCTGGTGAACCTGATGCGCAACGCTCGTCAGGCCATAGAGAGCGAACCCGCCCGCGAGAAGAAAGGCCGGATCCGTGTCTGGGCCGAGGCCAGCGACGGCGTCGTCGCCATCCAGATCACCGATGACGGCCCGGGCATCCCTGACCGCCTGGCCGGACGCCTGTTCGAGCCCTTCGTGAGCGGCAGAGCCTCGGAAGGCACCGGCCTCGGCCTGACCATCTCCCGCGAGCTGGCGGCCAACCACGGCGGCGAACTGCGACTGTTGGGCACAGGCCCCGAAGGCACGACCTTTGAACTGCGCCTGCCCGCCTGAAGCGCGCCGCAGCCATCTATCCCCTTCGGGCGTTGTTCCAGCTACGGTTGGAAAAAGCCAAGCTTCGATCCGGCCTCCCTCGCCCCGCAAGGACACGCTCCATGACCCACGCCTTTCGCCCCTGTGGCGCCGCCCTTCTCATCGCGGCCCTCAGCGTCCTCCTGGCAGCCCCGGCGCAGTCACGGAGCCCTTTGCCTGCCCAGACGGCTCCGGCGGCGGCGAGCGATCCGGTGGCCGATCTTCTGCGCAGTCAGGGCGAGCGCTATCACCGCGCGCCGGATTCGGCCCAGGACCCCGACGAATTGCGTCGCACCCAGGCCCTGAACGCCGAGATCACGGCCCAAAACGATCTGGCCGAGAACGAGGACCGCGCCAACGCCGCCGCCCAGACCGAAGCCCAGCGCCGCTATCAATCCGCGCTGGAAGCGGCGGATGCCGACCGCCAGCGCTATGAAGCCGATCTGCGAACAGCCGCCGAGGCCAAGGCCGTCCACGACCGCCAGATGGCCGATTGGCAAGCGACAGTGGCCGCTTGCGAACGCGGCGACCGGGCGCGATGCAAGGCCGGGCGTCAGACGCCCGCGCCCAACAACAACTAGAGCAGAACCTCCGCCCGACGCTGGGCGCTGAGCAGGCCCGCCTCCAGCACCTCCATCACGGCCACGGCTTCGTGCGCCGGGACGGGATTGGGTGCGCCGTCGCGAAGGGCGCGGGCGACGGCGGAGTAGTAGGCGGGATAGTCGCCGGGCGGTCCCGCCACGGCCTCTCGCGCGCCGGTCGCGCCGTCCACCAGGACGCCGGGACGGGAATCAACGCCCCAGCCCGCGACGCCGGGCGTCAGGCCCGATTTCAACTGGTCTTCCTGAACGTCCAGTCCATCCTTCAGCCAACTGGCGCGCAGGCCGTGGACAGCGAAGCGGGCGTCGGCGGCGGGCGTGATCATGTCGGCGTGCAGGATCACCCGCTTGTCGGGGTAGCGCAGCACGGCGTGGGCGTAGTCGGTCGCGCGACCGCCGGATCGCACAACGGCCAGATCGCAGGTGACGCCCAGCGGACGGCCGAACAGACACAGCGCCTGATCGATCAGGTGCGGACCCAGATCGTACCAGACGCCCGCCCCCGCCCCGTCGCCCTCGCGCCAGCGGTCGCGCACCTCGGGCCGCCATCGGTTGAAGCTGCTTTCGAGCCTGACCACCGGCCCCAACCGGTCCTCGGCGATCACCCGCCGCAAGGTCAGGAAATCGGCGTCCCAGCGGCGATTGTGGAAGACGGACAGCAACAGGCCGCGCTCGTCGGCCAGAGCCGTCAGCCGGCGCGCCTCGGCGGCGGTCAGGGTGAAGGGCTTGTCGACCACCACCGCCTTGCCGGCGGCCAACGCCGCCTCGGCCTGGGCCGCGTGCAGGTCGTTGGGGGTGGCCAGGACGATCAGGTCGATGGCGGGATCGGCCAGGACTTGATCAAACGAGACCAACACGCGGGCCTCCGGCCAGACCTCGGCCACCGCCTCGGCCTGACGGCTGACCACCGCCTCCAGACGCAGGTCAGGACTGGCGGCGATCAGGGGGGCGTGAAAGGTCCGCCCGGCATAGCCGAAACCGACCAGCGCCGCGCGAACCGGAGATGTCACCGGGCTCAGCCCTCGGTCGTCTCGCGGCGCTTCATCATGGCGTCGAAGCTGTCCCAGACGCCGTCGGCGCCGTGCCAGGCGCCTTGCGTCGCCGCCTTGGAGTATTCGGTGGCGCGGGCCTCGAAGAAGTTGGCGTGCTCGACGCCCGACAGCAGCGACTGCAGCCAGGGCAGCGGGTTTTCCGTCACGCCGTAAACCTCGGGCAACTTCAGCTGACGCAGGCGCCAGTCGGCGATGAAGCGGATATACTGCTTGATGTCGTCCGGCGTCATGCCGTGGACCGGGCCCATTTCGAAGGCCAGGTCGATAAACTTGTCCTCCATGTCGACCACGGTCTTGCAGCAGTCGACGATGTCGTCGGCCACGGCCTTGGTGACGGCGCCCGTCTCCTTGTTGAAGGCGTGGTAGAGCTTGATGATGCCTTCGCAGTGCAGGCTCTCGTCGCGCACCGACCAACTGACGATCTGGCCCATGCCCTTCATCTTGGACTGGCGCGGGAAGTTCATCAGCATGGCGAAACTGGCGAACAGTTGCAGGCCCTCCGAGAAGCCGCCGAACATGGCCAGGGTGCGACAGATGTCAGCGTCGGTATCGACCCCGAACTGGCCCATGAAGTCATGCTTGTCGCGCATGGCCTCGTATTCCATGAAGGCGCCGAACTCGCTCTCGGGCATGCCGATGGTCTCGAGCAGCAGGGCGTAGGCCGCGATATGGATCGTCTCCATATTGGCGAACGACGCCAGCATCATCTTCACTTCGGTCGGTTTGAACACCCGGCCGTAGCGCTCCATGTAGTTGTCCTGCACCTCGATGTCGGCCTGGGTGAAGAAGCGGAAGATCTGCGTCAGCAGATTGCGCTCGCTGTCGGTCAGGTTGGCGGCCCAGTCCTTGACGTCCTCGCCCAGCGGCACCTCTTCGGGCATCCAGTGGACCTGCTGCTGGGTCTTCCACATGTCGAAGGCCCAGGGGTAACGGAAGGGCTTGTAAGCCGCCGAAGGCGTCAGAAGTCCGGCCGTTCCGGGGCGGATGATCGAGGAGTGGGCGTTCATCAAAATGACCTGAAGCGAATCCGGGAGAAGCGAGTTTCACCATGCGTCCGACGCGGCCCGGCGCCAAGTCGAAACACGTCTATTTTGCGATCACATTTGCTACGACCGCTAGATGTGGTGGTCAGAAACGAATCAGATGGGGAGAAGCCTGGGGATGAGTTTCACGCTTTACGGCGCCGCTGGCTCGGGATCGGTCCCGGTCGAGGCGGCCATGACCCTGATCGGACTGGACTATCGCGTCATCGAGGCCGTGACCTGGGAGGGCGAGGCCGAGCGCGACAAGGTGGCCGTCGCCAACCCCATGCGTCAGGTTCCGACCTTGATCGCTCCGGACGGTGAGACGATCACCGAGAGCGCCGCCATCCTGATCTGGCTGGCCGACGCCCACCCCAAGGCGCGGCTTGGGCCGAGCATCGACGATCCGCGGCGGGCGCAGTTCCTTCGCTGGATGACCTTCATCCCGGCGTCCATCTATTCGATGTTCTGGGTGCGGGACGAGCCCTCGCGGCTGGTCGGCGACGACGCAGCGGCGCAGGAGCAGATACGGCAGCGCACCGCCGAGCGCATCGCCGAGTGCTGGCGGGTCATGGACCGCCAGATCACGCCGGGCCGTTTCCTGCTGGGCGACGACCTGAGCGTGCTCGACCTCTATGTCGCCGTCGCCAGCCGCTGGACGCCGCGCCGGGCGCGCTTCGCCATTGAAGCGCCGCGCATGGCCGAGGTCGTGCGCCGGGTGGACGCCCTGCCCGGACTGCAAGATTTCTGGGCCAGGCGATTTCCATTCGACGAAGGCGCCTAGGCGGCCGCCCTCTCGATCCGGTTGGCTGCCGCCTGCATGGCCTGATCGATGGCCGCGTAGAGACGGACGTGGGTGATCGGCTTGGCCAGATGCCCGTCCATGCCGGCGTTGCGGCAACGCGCGGCGTCTTCAGGCATGGCGTCCGCCGTCACCGCCAGGATCGGCGCCGCCGCCACCGGCGAAGCCAGGGCCCGGATTCTCTCCGTCGCCCCCAGCCCGTCCAGATGAGGCATCCGCACGTCCATCAGGATCAGGTCGAACCCTCCCTCACGTGCGCGCGCCACAGCCTCGAGGCCGTCGTTCGCCTCGACCGTTTCGCAATCCGCAGCGGCCAGCATCAGCCGCATCATCTCGCGGTTGACCGGGTGGTCGTCGACGATCAGCACCCGCATGGCGCGCTCCACGTCATTCGAAGCCGTATCCTCCTGCTCAACCACCGGCTGCAGAGGGACAGTGAGGGTGAAGGTCGATCCCTGCCCGGGCGTGCTGAGGACATCGATCCGCCCGCCCATGCGGCGCATCTGAGCCAGGGCCAGCGGCAGGCCGACGCCCGCCCCCATATGCTCGCGACGCAGGGAGTCATCACTCTGGGCGAAGGCGTCGAACAGCCTGGGCATGAAGGCCGGATCGATCCCGCTGCCCGTATCGGACACGACCACGGACAGGACTGCGCCGTCATGGGTCGCAGCCACCCGAACCTCGCCCCTGTCCGTGAACTTGACGGCGTTGGAAATCACATGGTGCAGCGCCTGGCGCAGGCGACGGCGGTCGCCGCTGAAAGCTCCGCTCGAGTCGGGGGCGATCGCCAGAACGAACGGCAGCCCCTTGGCCTCGGCGTTCAATCGCGCCGGCGCCGCCGCCTCTTGCAACAGCTCGGTTAGGGTCAGCCGCTCATTGGCGATCTCTTCGCCGCCGCGCGAGAACTCGAGCACGTCTTCAACCAGCATCAACATGGCCTCGCCCGAACGCCCTATGGCTTCCACCTGCGGCAGGACCTCGGGCGACAGATCGCTGCGTCTGGCCAGCAGGTCGGCATAGCCGGCGATGCCGTTCAGCGGCGTGCGCATCTCGTGGCTCATCAGCGCCAGGAACCGCGACTTGGCGGCGTCAGAGCGTTCAGCCCGCGCCTGAGCCTCGATGGCTACGACGTTTCTCGCCTGCAAGCGCTCCACCAACCGCCGCCGCTGGCTCATCAGGGTGCTGAGCGGCAGGGCCGTGAGCACCGTCACCAGAAGGAAGACATAGTAGCCGCCCATCTGCCGCATCCGCAGCGACAGGCCCGCCAGCTCGGGGACATCGGCGACTGTGGCCAACATCATCGGCCCATGACCGGTCAGGGTGCCGACCCCGCTGATCACCGTGACCACGATCAGGGCCAGCGCTGTCCATGGCGGAGATAGGCGGAAGGCGATCAGCATCAGCGGCGGCAGGACGGCGAAGGCCATGGCCGAAGGCTGGCTGAACACCCAGGCCGTCACCGCCGCGAGAAGAAGAAACAATCCGGCGGCCTCGGTCACGCCCGCCGTGCTGGCTGCGCGGTCGAGGCTGAACCGATGGGCCCGCGCCAGCAGCAGCAAGGTCGGGGTGACGATCAGCAACCCCAGCACCTCCATGCCGAACATGTGTTGCCAGACGAAGGCGGCCATCACGGGCGTGTAGTCACGCAGCCATGTGCCCAGTCCGACGGCGGCTGTCGTGCTGAGCGCAACCGCCGGCGCCGCCGCCGCGAGAGCGAAGGCGAACAGCCGCCGTGGTCGCCGCATGTCCAGCGCCGCGCCCCCAAGACGACGGGCGAGCATCCCTGCGACCAGAACCTGGCCCAGGTTGAGGACGACGTTGGTCCAGAGGAAGGGCATGCCGTCGCCCCGCAGGACGTTGCTGCCCAGATTCAACAGAACACAGGCCAACAGCACCGCAATGGCCTGACGTTTGTGTAGTTGCAGCAGGGCGGCCAGCATGACGCCGTTGGCCGGCCAGACGATCACGGCCTGAAAGGCGCCCGCGCTCCATTGACCCAGCAACAGGCAGATGGCGAAGAGAAGAACGTAGACGACAGGCGGAGGTCCCGCCTCTCGCCCTGCGTCATGGCGAAACAACCGCCAGCGTCCCGCCATGCTCGACCCTCGCCCCTATCCCCACGACTATGGTGCCCGGCAAATGTAAAAGAATCCTGCCCGCACCCATGCGCGGAAACACTTACATATAATGTCGATATTCTCAGATCAGCCCCATTGATCGGGCCTCCGCCTTCAGCCCCGCGCGAAACTGCGGCGCGGCCAGGCCGATCAGGGCGCGCGCCCTCTGGTCCACCGTCAGGCCGCGCAGATTGGCCCATCCATGCTCGGTGACGACGATCTGGGTGTCGTTGCGGGGCGTGGTCGCGGGCCCGTCGAGCCGGGCGACGATTCGCGACGCCGTCCCCTTGGCCGCTGTCGAATGGCAGGCGATGATCGACTTTCCGCCCGCCGACGCCGAGGCGCCGCGGACAAAGTCCAGTTGACCGCCTGAGGCGGTGTACTGCCGTCCGTTCAGATACTCCGAGCAACAGGCGCCGAAGAGGTCGATCTGAAGCGTGGCGTTGACTGACACCATCCTGTCGTTGCGGCCGATGACGGCCGGGTCGTTGACGTAGTCGACCGGGCGAGCCTCCAGCGCCGGATTCTCGTGCAGGAAGTCATAGGTGGAGCGGTCGCCCATGGCGAAGGTGAAGACGGTCTTGCCCGGATGCAGGCTCTTCCTGGCGTTGGTGACCACCCCCGCGCGCATCAGCTCGACCAGACCCGGGGTCAGCAGTTCGGTGTGGATGCCCAGATCGGCATGGTCGTGCAGGGCGGCGCAGACCGCGTCCGGCAAGGCGCCGATGCCCATTTGCAGCGTCGAACCGTTTTCGATCAGCCCGGCGATCATGCCGCCGATGACCAGATCCTGCGGCTGTTGCGGCGCCTTGCCGGCCTCCAGCAGAGGCGCGGCGTGTTCGACCAGGGCCGTGACCTTTGACACATGGACGGTGCAGTCGCCGAACACGCGCGGCATGCAGGGATTGACCTCCAGGATCACCCGTCTGGCCGTCTTCGACGCCGCCAGCGCATAGTCGGTGTTGGCGCCGAAGCTGAAGTTGCCGTCGGCGTCCATCGGCGAGACCGTAGCCAGCAGGGTGTCCACCCCGATCTCATTCGTCAGGACGTGGGGCGTCTGCTGGAAGCCGGTCGGCACGAACCAGACACCCCGACGCCCTTCCTGGATCCCGCGCGCCTCCAACTGCCGCTCAATCGCGCCGTGAAACAGGCTGTGGGGCCGCAGCCGGTCCGTCAGTTCGTAGCGCAGCACCGTCTCGCCGGCGATGGCGGTGGACAGCAGGTAGTAGATATTGATGTCGCCGACCTCGCGAGCCTCGGCCCTGTCGGCCAAGGCATGCAGCAGGGCGGGCGGCTGGCCCACGCCCAGGGCCATGGCCACCTTGGCGCCCGACGGGATCAGGGCGGCGGCGGCGGCCGGCGACATCAGGCGAGCCGCGTATTGGGCGGCGTATTGTTCAGCGTGGGTCAATGGCGCTTCCTCGAACGGCCGTTCGGCTCTTCTGGAGAGCCGTTATCCGGCGCCGCAGGCTTCCCGACCGCTAGACATTGGTCGAAGGCGCGTCCTGAAGAGGCGCATCGTGAAGCCTCTGCCGCCGCTCGACGGCATAGGCGGCCAGCCACAGGGCCATGGCCCAGGCCGCGCCGACGCTCCATCCCGCAAACACGTCCGACGCCCAGTGTGCGCCCAGATAGATGCGGGTCAGGCCGATCAGCAGGGCGATCACCACGCCGCACCCCAGGACATAGGCCTTGAGCCGCCTCCTCGGAAACGCCCGCGTCAGCATGACCCCGAGCGTCAGATAGAAGACCGTCGACAACAGGGCGTGGCCGGAAGGGAAGCTGGCGTTCAACGTCTCGACCGCCTGAAACTCCAGCGGCGGCCGTTCGCGCTCGAACACGGCCTTCAATCCCTCGCTCAGGGCCACGCCGCCCGCCAGGCCGACCACCAGCAACAGGGCCGACAGCCGCTTGCCCTGGATCAGCAGGAAGCCCAGAGCGATCAGGGCGAACAGGGTCAGGACCGAAATCCCGCCCAGAGAGGTCAGATCGGCCGCCGCCTCGTGCAGCCACCACGGCCCCCAGGGGCGGCCCGGTTCGTTGGCGAAGGGCCGCACGGCGTGCAGCACCGCCTGGTCGAAGGCCTGGCCGTCGGCCTCGCGCATGTCGTCGGCCACCTCGATAAAGGTCAGCGTCCCTAGGGCGATCACCAGTAGGGCGGCCACGGCGGCGATTTCGGTGCGGGCCACGCGCAGGGCGCGGGTCAGGAAGGCGGTGGGATGCGGAGCCATGAGCCGCTAACGGTCAAGCTCGATTTTATGTTCCGCGCGGCGCCCGCCTTGGCGATTCCGACGATAGTCGCGACAAATCCGAGGCCTAGTTTTTCGCCCCGCCGCGCCACGCTTGGCCCCGCGCAGGTGCAAGCGAAAATTCAGGTGCCGAAAAAAATAAATCCGTTGCGTCGGAGGTGCGTCTTAACCCAAGATTTAGATAGTCAGAGCGTTATCCACACAACATCTGGCGTTATCCACAGCACGACGGGGCATAGCGATGGCAGGCGGCGAAGCGTTGCAGACGACGGAATTCACGGCGGTTTCTCCGGCTCCGGCCGGCGATAAACCCCAGTTGAAGGTCGTCACCGGCCTGACCCTGGACCGCTCGCGCGACGCCGTGCTGACCGATTTCGGCAAGAAGACCCTGGAAGACCGCTACCTCCTGCCGGGCGAAAGCTATCAGGACATGTTCGCCCGCGTCTCGACGGCCTATGCCGACGACGCTGAACACGCCCAGCGCATCTACGACTACATGTCCAAGCTGTGGTTCATGCCCTCCACGCCGGTCCTGTCGAACGGCGGCGCCGCGCGGGGTCTGCCGATCAGCTGCTTCCTGAACGCCGTGGGCGACAGCCTGGACGGCATTCAGAACGTGTGGAACGAGAACGTCGCCCTGGCCTCGAACGGCGGCGGCATCGGCACCTACTGGGGCGGCGTCCGCTCCATCGGCGAGAAGGTCAAGGGCGCGGGCCAGACCAGCGGCATCATCCCCTTCATCCGCGTGATGGACTCCATGACGCTGGCGATTTCGCAGGGCTCGCTGCGCCGTGGCTCCGCCGCCGTCTACCTGGACATTCATCACCCGGAGATTGAGGAGTTCCTCGAAATCCGCAAACCCTCGGGCGACTTCAACCGCAAGTCGCTGAACCTGCACCACGGCATCAACATCACGGACGAGTTCATGGAGGCGGTGAAGACCGGCTCCACCTTCAATCTGAAGTCGCCGAAGGACGGCGCGGTCATGAAGACCGTCGACGCCCGCGCGTTGTGGACCAAGCTGCTCGACATCCGCATGCAGACGGGCGAGCCCTATCTGATCTTCTCGGACACGGTGAACCGCCAGATGGCGCCGCACCAGCGCGACCTGGGCCTGAAGGTCAAGCAGTCCAACCTGTGCGCGGAAATCATGCTGCACACCGGCAAGGACCACCTGGGCGTGGACCGCACCGCCGTCTGCTGCCTGTCCTCGGTCAACGCCGAGAGCTTCCTGGAATGGCGCGAAGAGCCCAGGTTCATCGAAGACATCATGCGCTTCCTGGACAATGTCCTGGAAGACTTCATCCAGCGCGCGCCTTCCTCCATGACGGCGGCGGTCTATTCGGCCAAACGCGAGCGTTCGGTGGGCCTGGGCCTGATGGGCTTCCACTCCTTCCTGCAGGCTCAGGGCGTGGCCTTTGAATCGGCCATGGCCAAGTCGTGGAACATGCGGCTGTTCAAGCATCTGCGTCGCGAGGCCGACAAGGCCAGCCGCGTCCTGGCCGAAGAGAAGGGCCCCTGCCTCGACGCCGCCGAACGCGGCGTGATGGAGCGCTTCTCGCACAAGCTGGCCATCGCCCCGACCGCCTCGATCTCGATCATCTGCGGCGGCACCTCGGCGGGCATCGAGCCGATCCCGGCCAACATCTATACGCACAAGACCCTGTCGGGCTCCTTCGCGGTCAAGAACCCCTATCTGCAGAAGCTGCTGGGCGAGAAGGGCATCGACACCGAGGCGGTGTGGAGCTCGATCCTCGAACACGAAGGCTCGGTCCAGCATCTGGATGCTCTGTCCGACGACGAGAAGGGCATCTTCAAGACCGCCTTCGAGCTGGATCAGCGCTGGGTGGTCGAACTGGCCGCCGACCGCGCGCCGGACATCTGCCAGGCCCAGTCGCTGAACCTCTTCATCCCGGGCGACGTGAACAAGTGGGACCTGCACATGCTGCACTGGTCCGCCTGGGAGCGCGGAGTGAAGTCGCTCTACTATCTGCGCTCGAAATCGGTGCAGCGCGCCGCCTTCGCCGGCGCTGAGGACAAGGCCGAAGTCGAGATCGATCCCAATCAGCCGGACCTCTTCTCCGCCGCCCCCACGGACTATGACGAGTGCCTCGCCTGCCAATAGGGTCGGGCCGCCACATTTCGCACCAATGACAGGCCGCCCGGGGGAACTCTCCCCCGGGCGGCTTCGTTTGTGGGGGCAGGATTGTGGCTTGAAAGAGTCCGTTGCGGTTCTCCGGCGTTCGTGCAGAGTGGAGACCTGTTAACGGGTTTTGGGAGGGACCGTTGATGCGCGTCGAGGTTTGTCTGTTGGGTGTTCTAATCGTCGCGGGCGGCCTGCCCATGACGGCGAATGCACAGGCGAACACCTCCTTCGATCCGGCGATCGCCGCCAGCGGCGCAGACGCGGTGCAATTCGAGGATGCCGCCAGCCGCCTCACCGCTGACATCGCGCTCGCCGCCAGCGACGCGCCTTTCGGCGCCCCACTGGCCCTTTCAGGCTCTCCCGCAGGTCGCGACGCCTTCACCACCGCGCGGAGCGAAGCCTGGTTCGCCGGCGATGGTTTCACCGACCGCTTGCGCGTCACAGCCCGAGGCGAGCCCCGTCGGGCCGACGGGGCCCCCGTCCCGCCGCGCGCGCTGGACGCCCGCTCCTATGATGGCGAAGCTTATGACGTCACCTATACGCGCGGTTGGGTCGCCGCACAGGGCCGCACCGCGTCCGGCCTGGAAGTCTCGCTGACGCCTCACGCGGGCGTCGGCTTCGGCAGCGACGGCACGACGGCAGAAGCGGGCGCCACGCTCAAGATCGGCGAGGGGCTGGACCGTCTGGCGCCCGACGGCGAGGAAGCTTTTGGCGATAAGGCCCGCTGGTACCTCTACGCCGCCGGATCAAAACGCGCCGTGGGCTATAATTTCGCCCGCACGCGCGACGGCGACTTCGCCCGGTCGGGCATGAGCCACGACGAGGGAACTTACCTGGGGGACGCCTCGATCGGCGTGGCCTATCGCCGGGGCGCCGTGCAAAGCTCCTTCGGGGTCGTCTATCGCGAGATCGAGGCCAAGGGCATTCGCGCCTATAACGGCATCAACACCGACGTGTCGGAAGGCCTGGTGGCCTTCCAACTGACGATCCGCCCTCGCGAATAGACGCTAACGGGTGCGGGCCACGCCCTCACGACGGCTGTCGGCCCCGCCATCCCAGCGCCCGTTGCGCCACAGGGCGCCGTGCAAGCCGGAATTCTCGGAAGTATTGGACCGCAGAACAACGCCGCGCGCGGCCATGCCCGCCCGCATCTCCTGGCTGAACCCTTCGGTATCAGCCCCGAAGCCTTCGCCCTTGGCCACAAGGTTGGGCAGGTCGAACGCCTCCTGCACCGGCAGGCCCCACCCCAGGGTCGCGATCAGGGCCTTGGCGTTATAGGCCAGGATGGACGATCCCCCGGGCGAGCCCATGGCGCCGACCAGCCGCCCTTCGCGGTCCAGAACGATGACAGGCGACATCGACGAGCGCGGTCGCTTGCCCGCCGCCACGGCATTGGCAGCCGGCGCGCCGTCCGATGCGGTAGGCGTCATGGAGAAGTCGGTCATCTGGTTGTTCAGGAAAAAACCACCCGCCATGCGGCCGGAGCCGAACAGGCTTTCGACCGTGGTGGTCATGCTGACCGCATTACCCTTGGCGTCCACTACGACGAAGTGCGACGTGCCCGCCGGCTCACGCGTGGCGTCGCCGCCGACCTGCGGCGTGCCGGGCGGCGTCCCGAACGGAGCGGCCCCGCGCAATGCGGGAGCCAGGGCGGCGCGCCCCGCCACATAGGTCGGGTCCAGCAGGCCCGCGACCGGCACAGAGACAAAGGCAGGGTCGCCGAAATAGCGGTCACGATCGGCGTACATCAGCCTTTGCAGCTGGCCGAAGGCGGCCCAGGCCTCAGGGCTCTGCGCCCCCTTGTCGAGGTCGGGCGTCCGCTCGCCCATGGCCAGAAGTTGCAGAATCGAGGCGCCGCTGGACGGCGGTGGCGGCACGCAGACGACATAGATCTTGTAAGGGCCGCAGACAGCCTCGCGCACGACAGGTTTGTAGGCGGCGATATCGGACGTGGTCAGCCCGCCCGGACGCGGGCCCTCGGCCACGGCGGCGGCGATGGCCTCGGCCAGAGGCCCCGTCTGCAGGCCCGCCGCGCCCTCCCGCGCCAAACGCCGAACCGTCTCGGCATAGGCCGGGTTCTTCAGAACATCGCCGGCGACGTAGCGTGTGCCGTCAGACTTGGTGAAATAATCGGTCGCCCAGCGCGTCCTGGCCTGAGGCGCAGCGCTGTTGATCATGCCCGCTAGGCGCGGACTGACCACGAAGCCGTCCTCAGCCAGACGCTCGGCGTCGCCGAAAAGCTCGGACCAGGGCAGCGCCCCATGCTGCTTCTGCGCCAGCGCCAGCATGGGCACGGCGCCCGGCGCCCCCGTCGAATGGCCGCTGAGCACCGCATCGACGAAGGGCAGCGGCCTTCCATTTTCGTAGAACAGCTCCGGCGTCGCAGAGGCCGGCGCCGTCTCCCGGCCGTCATAGACGGCCAGCGCCGCCGTGTCCGCGTCGTAGACCATCATGAAGGCCCCGCCGCCCAGACCCGACGACTGCGGCTCGACCAGACCCAGCACGGCCTGAATGGCCACAGCGGCGTCCACCGCCGAGCCGCCGCGCGCCAGAACCTTCATCCCCGCCTCGACGGCCAGAGGATTGGCGGCCGAGACAAAGGGGCCGCGCGCGGGCGCTTCCGCTGCAACCGATGTTGATCCCCCCGCCCTCGCCTCGGCTCCCTGCGTCAGGGCGCATCCCGCCAGCATGAACGCGCCCGCGGCCACCCCGGTCAGAATGAGCGAAATCTTGCGCCGACGGTTCGACGAGGGGATGGAATAGGCGCGCACTAAACGGCTCCTGCGGGGTTCAGGGAGAGGTTCATGCCTAGTGTCCCGCGCCCCAGAGTCCAAGCCTGCATTTTCTATCGGTATTTTCAGAAAAGCCGCTTGCCAGACCCCCACCCGACCGCTAGATACCCGGCCCTGCCCGCAAGGCAGTGCGCACCCGTAGCTCAGCTGGATAGAGCACCAGACTACGAATCTGGGGGTCAGGAGTTCGAATCTCTTCGGGTGCGCCACTTTGCTTTTTGCCGAACGTCAGATAGGCGGCCCTAATAGGTCGCCTTTAAATATGCGCCTACATCACCGTTTAACGGTGATGTGCTCAAACTTCTCACCTCAATAAGGTGAGACTCGATCATGAGGCGACGCTTATTCTTCTTACACAGCGGCGACCGGCGCGGCGTGGCCGCCCTGGAGTTCGCCATGGTGGCGCCGCTGCTCATCCTGATGATGCTTGGCATGGTCGTGTACGGCGGGTGGTTCTGGATGGCGCACAGCGTCCAGTCCCTCGCTTCAGAGGGGGCGAGAGCAGCCATTGCGGGACTGGACCCTGCTGAACGGGAAACCCTCGCGCACGGGTTTATCGGCGTGCAGGTGGGCGATCTCGGCCTCAGGGCGGATCGCGCCGCCGTGGAGGTGGAAAGCACCGCAGTCCTGATCCGCGTCAATGTCGCTTATGACATCAGCGATCACCCCTTGATGGCTTTGGCCGCCATCATGCCTGCGCCCCCGCGCATCATCCGCCGGACCGCCGTCGTTCGGCTCGGGGACTATTGAATGGCGCCCGGCGGCTGGCTCCGCGACGAACGGGGCGGCGTCGCCATCATGACCGCCGCCTTCGGGGGCCTGATATGCGTGCTGGCCGCCCTCGCCGTCGATGTCGGCTCCATCTCGCTGAAGGCGCGCCAGATCCAGGGGGCCGCCGACCTCTCGGCCATGGCCGCCGCCCATGACCTGGCGCACGCCGACGCCGCCGCCAGGGCCACGGCCGCCGCCAACCTGCCTGACGTGCAGAAGGTCGGCGTGACCAAGGGCGTCTATGTCGCCGATCCTCGCATCAAGCCCAAGGAGCGCTTCAACGCCGGGGCGGCGCAACCCAACGCCGCCCGGGTCGAGGTGACGGCCCCCGCGCCGCTGTTCTTCGGAAGGTGGGTGCTGAACCGCGACAGCATCGCCGTCCGCAAGAGCGCCACTGCGGCCATTCCCGCCGGCCAGCCCCAGGCCATGTTCTCGATAGGCTCACGTCTGGCCAGTCTGGACGGCGGCCTGGCCAACACCCTGTTGTCCGCCCTGCTGGGCAGCCAGGTTTCGCTCAACCTGATGGACTACCGCGCCCTGGCCGACGCCCAGATCAATCTCCTGCAGTTTGCGGACGTCCTGGCGACCGAGCTCGACGTGACGGCTGGCGACTATGACGCTCTGCTGGAACACGACCTGACCGTCGGACAGGCGCTGACGGTGCTGGAATCCATAGCCGGCCCCGACGCCGGCAGCGCCTTGAGCAAGCTGACACGCGCGCCTGTCGACGCCAGCTTGAGGCTGAAGGATCTGATCGGGGTGGAGGCGGACGCCAGACAGGGGCTGCGCGACGCCCTGAACGCCAATGTCTCGGCCCTGGACCTGATCATGGCGTCGTTGGAGACCGCCAACGGCGACCGCCAGGTGGCGCTGGACCTCGGCGCGCGCGCCGGTCTGGCTGATCTCGACATCCTTCTGGCCATCGGCGAGCGGCCGAACAAGTCGCCATGGCTGACCATCACGGGCGCGGGCGAGCCGATCATCCGTACGGCCCAGGCCCGCCTCTACATCGAGGCGACGACGGCCCAGAAACTGTCAGGCTTGGCCCAGGTCAGACTGCCGATCCTGATTGAAGCGGCGGCGTCAGAAGCGAAGCTGACCCGGATCGACTGCATCGGTGCGCCGTCGGTGACCCTGGCCGTGCGGCCGGGCGTGGCGCGGGCGCGCATCGGCGTCATCGACGAGTCGAAGGTGAAGAATTTCAAGACGCCGCTGACCAGCTCACCCGCCACCGTGGTCTCGGTGTTGAAGCTGGTGACGCTGACGGCCCACGCGGACCTGGAGATCGCCGATCTCAACTGGCAGGAGGCGAGGTTCAGCGCCTCGGACATTTCGAGCCAGACGGTCAAATCCGTGCGGTCGCGAGGCTTCGTCCACGGCCTGATCGTCAGCCTGCTGAAAGACCTGAGGGTGGAGGTCGGCCTCGGTCCGCTGGGCGGGCTCGGTCTGGGCGATCTGACAGGCGCCCTGGGCGTTCTGCTGGCGCCCCTGGGCCCCGTGCTGGACGGCGTGGTTCAGCCCCTGCTGGATCTGCTGGGGTTGAAGCTGGGCGAGGCCGACGTGCGGGTGCATGGCGTCCAGTGTCCGACGCAGAACTCGACGCCCGTTTTGGTGGGCTAGGCGCGCCCGGCGCCCGATCCGCGCGTCGCGCCGTCAGCCTTCGACGGAACGCAGACCCGAGGCGGAAGCCTGCTGAACCACCGGGCGACGCTGGCCGCCCGCCGCGATGATGCGGTCGATACGGCTCTTCTCGGCACGGAAGGCGGCCAGGTCGGCGCCCGCCAGGACGGTCCCTTCCTGGGTCTTGATGCCGGACGGATTGATCCGCTGACCGTTACGCCAGATTTCATAATGAAGGTGGGGGCCGGTCGAGGCTCCGGTCGAACCCACATAGGCGACGACCTGGCCCTGGGACACGCGCTGGCCGGCGCGGATGCCCGAACCGTAACGCGACAGGTGACCGTAACCGCTTTCCAGACCATTGGCGTGCCGGATGCGCAGCCAGTTGCCGTAACCGCCCCAGCGACGGGCCTCGACAACCACGCCGTCAGCGGGGGCCACGACGGGCGTGCCGGTGGTGGCGGCGAAATCCATGCCCTGGTGCATCTTGCGATAGCCCGAGATGGGATGGGTGCGGACGCCGAAGTTGGAACTGACGCGGCGGAAGCTCGTCAGCGGCGTGCGCATCATGGCGGTGCGCGTATTCTTGCCCGTGGCGTCGAAATACTCCGCCGACTTCGAACCCGGACGCTGATAGCGATAGAAGGCGTGGCCCTTGAGCTCGGCGTACAGCAACTCGCCGGTCTCCACCGTGCGGCCGGCTTCGGTCACTGAACGATCAAAGACCAGGGTGAACTCGTCCGAGGCGCGCACGTCGCGCTGCATGTCGAACTTGTGGGCGAACAGCTGGCTGGCGCGGCGGACGACCGCCGAGGTGGCGCCCAGTTCACGGGCGCTGGCCGACAGCGAACGCTGGACCTTGTCGTTGGCGACGACGGTCTCGTGCGTCACCTTTTCGTCGAGGGCGCGCAGGCGCAGGGCGCCGTCGAAGCTGCGCGACACGGTCAGCTGGCTGGCCGGGCCGGTGCGCATGGTCAGGCCGATCAGGCGGGCGTCGCCCCGGCCGCCGCGCGGCTTGGAGACGGCGGTTTCGAACTTCAGGCCGGCGCGCAGATCCTTGAGGTCAAAGGCGCTGGCGATGGTGGCGGCGACGGCGCTGGCTTCTTCGGCGCCGATGCCGGTGCGGCGCACGGCCTGCTCGAAGGTTTCGCCACGGCGGATTTGTACGGGGATGGCCTCGGGGGCGGTCAGACCGGCGGGCGCGCCAGCGGCGGCATAGGCCTGGGTCTCAAGATAGGCGATCTGTTCGGACGTCAGCGCCGGAACTTCCTCGGCGCGTACGGGTTCATAGGCTTGACCCGCCACCAAGGCGATGGCCACGGCCGCAGCCGTCGTCAGGAGATGCGGCGCAAGCCGCATGGGCTGGCGGCGCGGATCGAACTGAGCCATCGGTCCCCGGCAATCGACGACGCCATACTGGCGCCAAACCATTCGAATCATGGATCGCGCCCCGGCAGCCCCGGAAACACGAAGCGAGCGATATAGCCCGTCCGTCCCATCTTGGGAAGCGCGCAGGTTACAATTGGTTAACTTGGCCGGCCGTCCATCAAGTATTCCACCGTTTTTCATGAATCATCGGCGGACAACGGCCCTTTTCTCGCCTTGCTTGACTGAACGGTGACTGCCGCGCCACGGCTAGTGTTCAAACAGCAACGCCTGTCTTTGCGGCGCGATCTGTGGCGTTGTTAGAACTCCTTTCGCCGACGGACCATCAAGCGCCTTGACCGACGAGACTCTCGATTCCAAGCCCCGCCGCCCCAGGCGGCCTCTCGTCCGGACAGGGCTGATCGTGGCGCTGATCGGCCTGCTGATGCTGACGGTGCTGGCCGCGACCCTCTATCTGAACCGGCGCGCCGCCGCGCGCGAATTGCTGGTAGGCTGGCTGGACCGCAAGGGGATCGACGCCGACGTCGAGGTGGAGCAGTTGGAAGTCGACGGCTTCGTCGGCAAGATCACCATTGGCGACCCTCGCAATCCCGACTTCAAGGTCGAACGCGTCGAGGTGGACTACGCCCTGGCCTGGTCCAGGGCCGGACTCGGCGTGACGCCCAGCCGCATCCGGCTGGTCCGCCCGCTAGCGCGCGCCAGCTGGAAGGACGGCAAGTTGTCGCTCGGCTCGCTGGACCCCCTGGTCGAGGAATTTACGGCCAGGCCGCCCCGTCCGGACAGCCGCAGCCCTCTGGTTGTCATAGAAAAGGGCCGCGCCCGCATCGACACCGAATACGGCCCGCTTCAGGTGCTGGCCGACGCCCGCATCGACAATAACAGGCTGATGCGGCTGAGCGCCCGCCTGCCAGCCGCCTCGCTGAAGAGCGGTGATTTCGAGGCGCGCGGCCTCAGCGCCACGGTTGATCTGACCACCACCGGCGATCGCGTGGCGCTGAAGGCGGAAGCCGCCGCCGACCGTTTCGCCGTGGGGGATGCGGGTGGGACTGCGACACGCCTGAGCCTGACCGGGGACCTGCCCTATCCTGATCTGAAGCAGCGCCGAGGCGACGGTCGGGCCGTCGTCGCCGCCCGCCTGACCGCCGACACCCTGTCGGGGAAAGGGTTCGCAGCCGGCGGAACCAAGGCCGCCCTGGACTTCGACGGCCTGACGGAAGGCTGGATCGAAACTTTCCGTATCATGGGCAAGGGCCAGACCCGGATCCAAGCGCAACGCCTGACAGGTCCGGACCTGGAGGCGCGTGGCGCCGACATCACCCTGAACCGGGGCGACCTCACGGTGACACGCAGCGAACGCGGCCTGGAATGGCGGCTGGCCTCGCCGGCGACCCTCTCGCTCGACAGCGGCGCCTCTGGCGCGATGCGCCTCAGCAAGGCCGCCCTGTCGTCAAGCGGACTGACCGCCGGCGGGCGCGACGCCGCTTTCGAGATTCAAGGGCCCCTGGCCATGGCCGCCGGACGGATGACGGCTGGCGACCTGATGCTGAACGCGGTGCGCGGCCGGTTGGCGCTGGACGTGATGCGTGACGGGGTGACCCAGGCGACGGCGACTGGCGCCCTGTCGTCCGCCAGCGCCTCATGGCCTGGCTTCGGCGCCCCCACAGCCGATGACCTGCCGGAACTGGCCGAACTGAAACGGGCCTTTGGCGCCTTCGCCATTGATGCGCCGGGCGTGCGATTCTCGACCGGCAACGCCGGCGCTGAACTGACCCTGACCCGCCCCATCACGGCGCGACCAGCCAACGGCGGCCTGCTGACGCTCTCGCCCGCCAGGACGCCCCTGTTCGCCGCCGAAGCCGGCCAGTCAGGCGGCGGCGCCCTGACCCTGACGTCGCAGCGCGGCGGCGGCCTGCCCGAGGCGCAATTCGCGATCCCGTCATGGAGCCTGACGCGTGGCGGTTTCCGAGCCGCTCTGGACGGCCGAGCGGCGCTCGATTTCGGCCCCGGCCGCAACATCGCCCTGTCGACCAGGGGAGAGCTGGCGTCTGACGGCGGACGACTGACCTATACCATCCGGGACTGCATCCCGGTCAGCGTCGAACGGCTGGAACTGGGCGAGAACGACGTGACCGACGTGGCCGGCCGCTTCTGCCCGGTCGACGCCCCGCTGATCACCGTCGCCGACGGAAGCTGGCGCGCGCAAGGGACGCTGGCGGATGTGGAGGCGACCGCTCCCTTCCTGGCCATGCGGTTCTCCGACGCTCAAGGACGACTGGTCGTCGATGGCAAGCCCGCCGGCCTGTCGATGACCACGAGCGTCACCCGCGCCCAGGTCGCCGACGTCACCGATCCGCAGCGCTTCCTGCCCCTGACGGCGAAGGGCGAGGCGACACTGGCCCATGATGTCTGGAGCGGCGGCTTCGACCTGACCCGTCTGGGACACGAGATCGGCCGTATCGACCTGCGCCACGACGGCCGGGCCGAGGCCGGCGGCGTCAGCATCAGCGCGCCCAGCCTGTTCTTTACCGCCCAGGGCCTGCAACCCGACGATCTCAGCCCCTTGGCCGCCGACTATCTGAAGTCGCCGGTCGAGGGCTCGGCCGGGTTCGAGGGTCGCTTCGACTGGTCGCCGACCACCTCGACCAGTTCCGGCGCCCTGACCGTTCCGGAGCTCGATTTCACCAGTCCGGCGGGCAAGGTCCAAGGCCTGAAGGGACGGGTCGAGTTCGCCAGCCTGACCCCGCTGATCACCGCCCCGGATCAGGTGCTGACGGTGGACCGGCTGGACACCATCACGCCCCTGACGGGTCTGGAAGTGCGCTTCGCACTGGACGAGAAGGCCCTGGCCCTCGCGGGCGGCAAGATCGAGGCGGCGGGCGGCCGCATCAGCATCGAGCCCTTCAACATCCCCCTGACGCCGGGCGAGGCCTGGGGCGGCGTGATCGTGGTCGACCAGGTTCAGCTGAACGAACTGATGAAGAGCGCCAACCTGCAGGACAAGGCCGAACTGGATTCCGTGGTCTCGGGCCGCCTGCCCTTCACCTATGCCCCGGATACAGGATGGCGCATCGTCGGCGGGGTGCTGAACGCCGTACGGCCCGGCCGCCTGTCGATCAAACCCGAAGTCTTCGACGATCTGGCTGCCGGCGGCGCGGTCGCCGACGGCGCAGCCCTGCCGCCCAACACCATGCAGGATCTGGCCTATCAGGCCATGCAGGACCTGGCGATCAGCGGCCTGTCCGCCGAGGTCAACAGCCTGGACGGCGGCCGTCTGGGCGTCCGGTTCCACATCAACGGTCGCCACGACCCGCCCGAACGCGAGCAACTGCGCCTCAGCTGGATGGAGCTGATCCGCCGCGATTTCCTGAACAAGAAGCTGAACCTGCCGTCGGACACGCCGATCGACCTGACGCTGGACACGACCTGGAACGCCAACGAGATCGTCTCCGACCTGATGGAATTTGCGCGCCGCGGCGAAACGCCCGAGATCAAGCCTTGAGATACGGCGCCGCTTTGTTCAGAACCCATTCACGCACCGGGGCGTTAGATCGTCGCGACCTCAACCGCCGCCTTCGGAGACCGGCCCCATGATCAGCAAGCGTCAGATCGCCCTGCTCGGCCTAGCCGCCGTCAGCGTCGCCGCATGTGCGCCCACGGTGAACATCAAATTCAGCGAACCGCTACAGATTTACGCCAAGCTGGACGCCGATATCCGCATCAAGCTCGACCAGGAACTGCAGAACCTCCTGCGCGAAAACCCCAACCTGTTCTGACCGAAAGAAAGGGGCTGAACATGAACCATCGCAAGCTCTTCGTCGCCGTCGCCGCTGTCGCTGCTCTGGGCGTCGCCGCCGGCGCCGCCGTGGCCCAGACCGCCTCGCAAAAGGCTCTGGTCGACCAGGCCAAGGCCGCCGGCGCGGTCGGCGAGCAGGCTGACGGCTTCCTCGGGGTCCGCACCTCGGTCGCGCCCGACACCCAGGCCGCCGTCAGCGCGACCAACGCCGGCCGCCGTCAGGCCTATGCCCGCAGCGCCGCCGACGCGGGCACCTCGGCCGAGGTGGCGGGCGCCCGCATGTTCGAGACCCAGCTGCTGCCGCGCATCAGCTCGGGCCAGTGGTACAAGAATGCTGCGGGCCAATGGGTCCAGCGTTGATCTGATCCGATGAAAGCGCCCCGGGTCGAAGGTCGGGCAGGAAGGTTCCTGCTGGCCCTCGGCCTGGCGGTCGTCATCGCCGCCGTCGCCACCCTGGGCCTCGCCGGATACTGGCGGCTGATCGGCGGCGGACCGATGTCCATTCACGGCTGGATCGCCATGGGGTTGGGCGTGCTGGGCACAGTCGGCCTGTCGTGGCTGCTGATGAGCCTGGCCTTCCGCTCGGACCGAGAAGGCTGGGACGATCAGGTCGATAACCGGCTGGACCCCGGCCGGGATGAAGCCGACAACGACGATCTCACCTATTGACGCCTCCGGAGCCTGCCATGCGTTTCGCCCTGCTGCTCTCAGCCGCCGCCGTCAGCGCCCTGGGGGCCTGTTCGCAACCCGCAGAAAAAGCTTCCGTCGCCCCCTCCGAACCGCGCGCCCTGGCCGGGGTCAATCTGGACCAGCCTCTGCGGGTCCTGGGGACCGAGCCCTTCTGGGCGGTGGAGATCACGCCGACCGGCCTGATCTATTCGGGCGTTGACCGACCGGAGCAGAAGGCCGCCAACCCCGGCCCGGCCCTGCAAGGCATGGTGGCGACCTGGACCACCGAAACCGAGGCCCGGACCCCGCTTGTCGTCACCCTGATGGCCACTGACTGTTCAGACGGCATGAGCGACCGCACCTATCCCCTGACCGCAAAGGTCGAGATCGACGGGGAAAGCCTGACCGGCTGCGCCGCATCCGGCGCCGCGATCGAGAAGGCCGGCGAGAGCGGCCGGGTCGAATAGCGGATCTGGCGCCGGACTTGCTTCTGGACCGTCAGGCCGCTTAACGCTTCCCAAAGCGGCGCTATTTCATAGTGACCGCATGACCCCGGTTCAGACTCCCGTCGATCTTCGTCCCCTGACCGCCCTGCGGTTCATGGCGGCCCTGTGGGTGGCCTTCTATACTTTCTGGCCCAACCTCGACGTCAGCTTCATCCCCAACCTCACCGCCAAGGGCTATCTGGGGGTGGAGCTCTTCTTCGTCCTGTCGGGCTTCATTCTCAGCCACGTCTATCTGCACGCCTTCGCCGAGAAGCGTTTCTCCTATCGCGGCTTCCTGTGGGCGCGGATCGCGCGGGTCTATCCGCTGCACGTCTTCACTCTGCTGGGCGTCATGGCCCTGGGTCTGGCGGCCGTGGCCGTGGGCATGAGCATCGACGACAGCGTGCTCAGCTGGAAAACCCTGCCCGCCCACCTGCTGATGCTGCACGCCTGGGGGTTCGCCGGCGAGGCGGGCTGGAACCATCCCTCCTGGTCGATCTCGGCCGAGTGGTTCGCCTATCTGGCCTTTCCCCAGTTCGCCCTCGCCGCCTGGCCGCTACGCAAGCGGCCCTGGGTGGCGACGGCGGGCGCGGCGGTCTTCCTGATGGGGCTCTATGCGGCGTTTGAGCGCCTGGCCGGCTTTCCCCTGACCGAAGCCACCTTCCGCTGGGGGGCGCTGCGCATCGTTCCCTGCTTCGCCTATGGCTGCGCCCTCTATCTGGTCTATCGCCGCGCGCCCCTGCCTCGCGCCGGGAGTCTGGCCCTGTGCGCCGCCGCGGTCATGATCGCCAGCGCCTCGGTGCTGGCATGGGACGCGATCACGGTTCTGGCCGCCGGCCTGCTGATCCTGGCCCTGGCGTCCATCCCTCACGAACGCGCCGGTTGGCTGGGCTCGAAACCTGCCGTCTATCTCGGAGAGATCAGCTATTCGGTCTATATGGTCTGCGCCCCGTGGCAGATCCTGGCGGTCAATCTCGCCGCACGAGCCACCGGAGCGGAGGACAAGCGACTTCACGTTCTCGTGTGGCTGGGGATCATTACAGGCCTGATCGTCGCCGCCGCCGCCACCTATCACCTGGTCGAACGCCCGGCACGAAAGGCTCTGCGCGGGATGGCCCATCGGCGAAGGTCGCCTGTGGATCACACGGGGAAACAGTCCGAAACGGTTCTTCAACCTTCGGACACTATCGTCTAAGGCTTGGTCCGCGTTTTAGTCGGGAGCACGCCAGATGATGAAACGGCTCACAGCCGCCGCGGTTGCGGCGACCCTTGGTTTCTTTGCGATCGGCCCTGCGCCGGCCAAGGCTGACGACGCCTACTGGCAGTGCGTGACCTTCGCCCGCATGTTTTCAGGCATCAACATCTTCGGCGACGCCTGGACCTGGTGGAACCAGGCGGTGAACAAGTTCCGCACCGGCCGCGCCCCGGAAACCGGCTCGGTGCTGGTCTTCCAGCCCAACGGCCGCATGGACAAGGGCCACGTCGCCGTCGTTTCCGACATCCTGACCGACCGCGTCATCCGCGTGACCCACGCCAACTGGGGCGGCAGCCGCGGCAAGGTCGAGGAGAACGTCACCGTCGTCGACGTCTCCCCCTCGGGCGACTGGAGCCGCGTGAAGGTCTGGTACAACCCGATCAACGCCCTCGGCACCACCGTCTATCCGACCTACGGCTTCGTCTACAAAGGCGCCCGCGACGCCTTCGACAATGGCCGCCAGATGGCCGCCAACGCCGCCGAAGCCCGCGCCTCCAACTGATTTTTCCGCCGTCTTCGGGCTGGCCCTTGAGGGCTGATCCGGCGATAGGTGGCGGATGACCGACGCACCTCAAGACATTCGCGGCCAGGCTATCGAGACGGCCAAGCATGAGCCCACCGGCATCACCTATGCCGGCTATCTGTCGCTCGACGACCTGCTGAGCGCCCAGCATCCGCGCTCCGACCAGCATGACGAAATGCTTTTCGTCATCATCCACCAGACCAAGGAACTGTGGCTCAAGCAGATCCTGCACGAGATGGCCCTGGCCCAGAGCCTGATCCGCGCCGGCGATCTGGTCCCCGCCTACAAGAGCCTGGCCCGCGTCAGCCGCATCCAGGCCGTGATGACCCAGAGCTGGGATATCCTGGCCACCATGACGCCCTCGGACTATCTGAAGTTCCGCGGCGACCTGGGCGCCAGCTCGGGCTTCCAGAGCGATCAGTTCCGCCGCCTGGAGACCATGCTGGGCCTCAAGGACCCGCGCTTCCTTCGCTTCCATGTCGAGCGCCCCGAGGCCCATTCGGCGCTGGAGGCCGCGATGGCCGCCCCCAGCCTCTATGACGACGCCCTGCGGCAGTTGTCGCTGGCCGGCCTGCCGGTCCCCGCCCAAGTGTTGAACCGCGACGTCAGCCAGACCTATGAACCGTCCGAAGGGGTCGAGGCCGCCTGGCTGGAGGTTTACCGCGACACCGAGCGCTGGTGGCCCCTGTATCAACTGGCCGAGAAGCTGGTCGATCTGGACGACGCCCTGCTGACCTGGCGCCACAAGCATGTGGTTACGGTCGAGCGCATCATCGGTCGTCGGCAGGGCACCGGCGGCACCGATGGAGTCGGCTATCTGGTCGAGACGCTGAAACGCCGCTGCTTCCCGGAACTGTGGTCGCTTCGCACCAAGCTTTAGGGCGCGCAACCTTCGCTGCGGGCACGGGTTTTACCCCTGTCAGCCACGGAGGTTTTTGGTGAGCACCCCCAACAGTCATGACATCAAGGTCCTGAACGGTCTGGTTGAAGGCCTGCTCGATAGCGCCGACGGCTATCGTGAAGCGGCGGCCGAGACCGCAGATGAAGGCTATCGCCGCTGGTTCGAGGCGCGCGCCTCTGAACGCCGGCGCCTGGCTGAGGAGTTCAAGAACGAGGTGCGCCAGCGTGGCGGCTCGGCCGAGGAAGACGGCTCCATCCTGGCCAAGGCGCAACGCGCCTTCATGGACGTGAAACACGCCCTGCTGCGCAACGATTCGTCGCTCGTGGGCTCCATCGAAAGCGGCGAAGACCACCTCAAGGGTCGCTTCGAAAACGCCATGAACGACGACGCCCTTTCGGCGACCACGCGCGAAACCATTCGGCGCGCCTACGTCGAAGTGAAGGCGGGCCATGATCAGATGAGCGCGTTGAAGCACAGCCTTGACGGTCGCCGCGACGCCGACAATCCGCTGTTTCCCCAATAGAGACGATCAAGCCTTGTGCGCCTGAAACAGAAAGAGGCCCCGGCGTTTCCGCCGGGGCCTCGATCATTTCAGCGTAGGCGGGGCTTGGATTAAGCCTCGTCGCCCTTGTCGGCCGAACCGGTGACCGGCACCGAAGCGCCCTTGGCCGGACGAACGGTCTGACGCTCGGCGATACGTGCCGACTTACCGCGACGGTCGCGCAGGTAGTACAGCTTGGCGCGACGGACGACGCCGCGACGCTTCACTTCGATGGAGTCGATGTTCGGCGACAGGATCGGGAAGCGACGCTCCACGCCTTCACCGAAGGAAATCTTGCGGACCGTGAAGGTCTCGTTGATGCCGCCGCTGTCGCGGGCGATGCAGACGCCTTCGAACGCCTGGATGCGTTCGCGCTCGCCTTCCTTGATCTTCACGTGGACGCGCAGGGTGTCGCCCGGCTGGAAGTTGGGGATGGTCTTGCCTTCGAGCAGGCGGGCTTTTTCTTCGGCAGCAATCTGTTGAACGATGTTCATGTCTATTCTCCTCGGGCTTTTGCGCCCTTTGCCTTTGATTTGGCGGAGCCAGGCTCCGCAGCCGTCTTTGCAAGATGCGTCGCCCATAGGTCCGGACGCCGTTCCCGCGTAGTCTCTTCCCGCTGCGCCTCTCGCCATTGCGCGATCTTCTTGTGATCGCCCGACAGCAGCACCTCGGGAATCTCGTGCCCCTCGAACGTCCGCGGTCGCGTGTACTGCGGGTGTTCCAGAAGACCGTCCTCGAAGCTTTCGGACGACAGGCTTTCAGCCGCGCCGAGAACACCGGGAACCAGTCGTACGCACGCCTCGATCGCCACCATGGCCGCCGCCTCGCCACCGGCCAGGACTGCGTTTCCGACGGAAATCTCCTCGAACCCGCGCGCGTCTAGCACCCGCTGGTCCACCCCCTCGAAACGACCGCAAAGCACGACGATTCCGTCGGCCTTGGCCCATTCCTTCACTCGCGCCTGCGTCAGGGGTCGACCGCGTGCGCTCATGTACAAAAGCGGCCGAGGCGGGCCTGTTAGGCTATCTAAAGCCCGGGCCACCACGTCCGCTTTAAGCACCTGACCGGGACCGCCACCCGCGGGGGTGTCGTCCAAGAAGCCGCGCTTATCTTCGGAAAACGCCCGGATGTCCAGTGTCTGCAGGTCCCACAGCCCCTTCTCGCGCCAGGCGGTGCCGATCAGCGACACGCCGAGCGGCCCGGGAAAGGCCTCGGGGAACATGGTCAGGACGGTCGCGGTAAAGGGCATGGCGGCGGCTCATACACCAGAAAGTCGGAAAAATCCGAGTCGGACTGCAATGGCCGCCCTCCCTCTCCCGGCGGGAGAGGGCTTGAGCCTCCAAGAGCGAAGCGATTGGAACAGGCGAAAGGGTGAGGGGCTCGGCCCTTCAGTCGGCGTGAGCCGTATCACTGCGGGCTGCTTAGCTCTCGAACGGCGACACGACGGCTTTCGCCGACGGAATCCGCGAACCCTCACCCTTTCGCCTTGGCGGATCGCCTTCGGCTCTCCGAGGCTCAATCCCTCTCCCATCGGGAGAGGGACCAGCGATTGAGCTTTAGTTCGGCGCCCCGCCGCCCGCTGCGATCCAGGCCTCGACCTGATCGGCCAGGACATCCAGCGGCACCGAGCCGGAGCCCAGGACGACGGCATGGAAGTCCTTGATGTCGAACCTGTCGCCGAGCGTCATCTCGGCCTTGTGGCGCAGCGCCTCGATCTTCAGCTCGCCGATCTTGTAGCTGGTCGCCTGGCCGGGGTTGGTGATGTAGCGCTCGACTTCCTTTTCGATGTCGCGTTCCGACAGCAGCGAGTTCTGGCGGAAATAGTCCATCGCCTGTTCACGGCTCCAGCGCTTGGCGTGCAGGCCGGTATCCGTGACCAGTCGCACCGCGCGCCACAGCTCGGTCGAGAGGCGGCCGAAGTCCGAGTAAGGGTCCTGATAGAAGCCCATCTCCTTGCCCAGCTGCTCGGCATAGAGCCCCCAGCCCTCAGCGTAGGCGCCATAGCCGCCAAACCGGCGGAAGCGCGGCAGGCCCTCGATCTCCTGCGCATAAGCGATCTGGAAGTGATGCCCCGGCGCGCCCTCGTGATAGCTGATGCCCTCGATCTGGGGCTTCAGCACCTGGGTCATGTCCGACAGATTGACGTAGTAGATGCCCGGTCGCGAGCCGTCCGGCGCCGGCGAGTTGTAGAAGGCGATGGAGGCTGTCGCCTCACGGAAGGGCTCGACCGCCCTCACCTCCAGAGCCGCCTTCGGCAGGTCAGAGAACCACTGCGGCGCGATCGCCATGACCTGAGCGATGAAGCCGCGCGCGTCGGTCAGATACTGCTCCTTGCCCTCCGGCGTGTTCGGGTACTGGAAGCGCGGATCGGTCTTCAGGAAGACGAAGAAGTCCTGCAGCGAACCGTCGAAGCCGACCTGAGTCTTGATGGCTTCCATGTCGCGCTGGATGCGGGCCACCTCGTCCAGACCGATCTGGTGGATCTGCTCAGCGGTCAGGTCAGTCGTGGTCGAGAGCTGAAGGCGGGCGTTGTAATAGGCCTCGCCGTTCGGCAACCGCCAGACGCCCGCGTCGCTGTCGGCCATCGGCTGAACCTCGGCCAGAGCCGTCAGCACGGTGTCGAAGCCGCGCTTGTAGGGACCGGTCAGAGCCGCGCGAGCCGAGGCCAGCAGCCGGTCCTTGGTCGCCTGGTCAGCGTCGAGCGCGGCGACCTTCTTCTGGAAATCAGCCCAGACCGGGTTGTCCGCCCCGCCGTCGAAGGGCGCGCCGGTGATGACGTTGCGGGTGTTCTCGATCGAGGGCTCAAACACGAAGCGCGGCGATACCACGCCCTCGGCGGCGCGCGCCTTCAGCGTCGTCGCCACCTGCCCCATGTAGCGTTCTGCCTCACTGATGCGCGAGACATAGGCCTCTGCGTCCGAGACGCTGCCGATGCGATGGTTGTTGATCAGGAAGACCGGCAGGCTGGTGGTCGGATTGCCGTTGGCCGCGAACTGGAAGCCCCAGTCGCGCCACTGGTTCGACAGCCGAGCCTGATCGACGCCGTACTCAAACAGGCGCCAGGACAGCTTGCTCTGGGGGCCCAGCTTGGCCGGATCGAACTGGGCCTTCATCTGCGCCAGTTGCGCCTCCTGAAGGGCCAGCGAACGAGCCGAGGCGGCGTCCGACACGTCGTCCAGCTTGTCGTAGTCGGTCTTCTGGCCCAGCGAGGTCATCTGCTGCGGGCTCAGCGCGATCCGCGCCTGGAAGGCTTGGTCGAAAAAGGCGTTGAGACGCGCGTCCTCGCTCTGGGCATCAACGGGGACTGACGCGGGCGCTGCCGCCTGGGCCATGGCGACGGGCGCTGCGGCGCAGAGCGCCAGAACGGCGACGGACGAGATCAGAATACGACGCATGAAGAACCCCTCGGAACTTTGAGGCGGCACTGTTCCCCGCGGCGGCCTCAGGCGCAAGCCGCCAGACGCCGCTGGGACGCGTCAGCCCCCGCGCAGGTTGGTGATGGTGCGGCCAGGCGCGATCTGCTCGGCGTCGGTGATCAGGTGGACCAGAGCCGGACGTCCGCCCGCCGCAGCTTCGCGCGCCGCCGCCAGAGCCGCCGGGAAGTCCTCGGTCTTCTCGCAGCGCACGGCGAAGGCGTCGAAGGCCTCGGCGTATTTGACGAAGTCGGGGTTCTTCAGCTCGGTGGCGATGACGCGGGCGGGGTATTCCCGCTCCTGGTGCATGCGGATGGTGCCGAAGGTCCCGTTGTCCACCACCACCACGATGACGCCGAGCCCATACTGGGCGGCGGTGGCCATCTCATTGGCGCTCATCATGAAGTCGCCGTCGCCGGCGATGCAGACCACTTCGCGCGACGGATCGACGACCTTGGCCCCCAATGCCGCCGGATAGCCATAGCCCATGGCGCCCGAGGTCGGGGCCAGTTGCGTCCGCCGGGCCTGATGGCGATGGAAACGGTGCAGCCAGGCGGCGAAGTTCCCGGCGCCATTGGTCAGGACGGCGTCCTCGGGCAGAGCCTGCGCCAGATGGGCGATGACCTCGCTCATGTTCACGGCGCTGTTGACCGTGATGGGCGAGGAGAAGGCGAGGAAGTCGGCCTGGGCGGCCGCGCCCTGCTCGCTCCAGGTGCGGCCCGGATCGATGCTCGACAGGGCCAGGGCCGCCAACGAGTTATCGGACGCCGCCGACAGGCTCGGCGCCCAGACGCGGCCCAGCTCCTCGGCGCCCGGATGGATGTGGATCAGGGTCTCGGCCGTCCGGGCCCGGTCCAGCAGGGTATAGCCCTGGGTCGGATTCTCGCCCATGCGGGCGCCGATCACCAGCAGCAGATCAGCCGCCTTGACCCGCGCGACCAGCTTCGGGTTCGGGCCGAGGCCGAGGTCGCCCGCATAGCCGGGATGGTCGTTGCGGATCAGATCCTTGCGGCGGAAGGACAGGGCGACCGGCAGGCCCAGACGCTCGGCCCAGCCGGAAATGGCGTCGGTGGCGACGTCGGTCCAGCCCGAACCGCCCAGGATCAGCATGGGGCGCTCGGCCTTGGCCAGACGCGCCTGCACCTGCTCGACGAAGGCCGGGTCCAGCGCGGCCTTGGCGGCGACGACGGGCCGCACAGGGGCCGGGCCGCCAGCGTCGTGCAGGATGTTCTCGGGCAGGGCCACGACCACCGGGCCCATGCGGCCCTGCAGGGCCGTGGCGAAGGCGCGCTCGACCACCTCGACGGTGCGCTCGGGGCTTTCGAGCTCCGTCGCCCACTTGGCCAGGCCGCCGAAGACCTCGCGGTAGTCGACCTCCTGGAAGGCGCCGCGCCCCCGGTCGGTCAGGGCGATCTGGCCGACGAACAGGATCATAGGCGTGGAGTCCTGATGCGCCGTATGCACGCCGATCGAAGCGTGGGTCGCGCCCGGTCCGCGCGTGACCATGCAGACGCCCGGCTTGCCGGTCAACTTGCCATAGGCCTCGGCCATGTTGGCGGCGCCGGCTTCGTGGCGGCAGACGATGACCTCGATCCGGTCGCGCACGTCGGCCAGGGCGTCGAGCACGGCGAGATAGCTTTCACCCGGCACGCAGAAGACCTTGTCGACCCCGTTCATCACCAGGGTGTCGACCAGACGGCGGGCGGCGGTGTCAGGAGCTTGCGTCATGGTTTCGCCGTTAGCAGACTGAAGGATATCTTGACCATGCAACCTTATGGTCAAGCTTCACGTTGAAGCGCTCAAATCGACTTTTTCGGGGAAATTTCCATGCGCAAGCTCATCGTCCTCGGCGTCATCGCCGCCGCCCTGGCCACCGCCGCCTGTAACACGGTCGCCGGCGTCGGCCGCGATCTGGAAGCCGCCGGCCAGGCCGTGACCTCCAGCTCCAACTCGGCCCGCAACTAGGCCCTTCACCTGCTTCTTGCAGAGCTGCCGTAAAAGCGTAGCGTCGTTCCCTCAAGCTGCCGACTTCAATCGGAGAATGACCATGGGACTTCTGGATAGCGTGCTGGGCGGCCTGGGCGGAGACGCGGCAGGCGGTCTTTCGGACCTGCTCAAGGGTCAGGGCGGGGTCGGCGGACTGGCCGAGAAATTCGGTCAGAACGGCCTCGGCGACGTGGTCGGCTCTTGGATCGGCAAGGGCGGCAACGCCGGGATTTCGCCCGAACAGATCGCGGCGGTGCTCGGCTCCGGCCCCATCGCCGACTTCGCCGCCAAGCTGGGCATCTCGCCGGAACAGGCCAGCGAGACCCTGGCGGGCCTGCTGCCGGAAGCCGTCGACCGCCTGACGCCGAACGGCTCGGCCGAGGGCGCCGATGACATGCTGGGCGGCTTGCTGAACAACCTGCCGGGCGGCATCGGAGACGCCCTGGGCGGCCTGTTCAAACGCTAGAAACTAGGCTTCGGCCTCATAGGTGACGCCCGTCAGATAGAGACCGTCTGACGGCGCCACCGGGCCGCAGCGCGCACGATCCTTGGCGGCCAACGCCATGCTCAGATCGGCCACGGCCCAGCGGCCGAGACCGACCTCGGCCAGACTGCCGGCCATGGAGCGCACCTGACGGTGCAGGAAGCTGCGCGCCTCGAACACCAGATGCACTTCTTCGCCCACGCGGCTGACGCGCGCCACGTCCAGCGTCTTGACCGGGCTGGCCGACTGGCACTGGGCGTCGCGGAAGGTGGTGAAGTCGTGCAGCCCGATCAGGCTCTGAGCCGCCGCGTGCATGGCCTCGGCGTCCAGCGGTTTCTTGACGTGCCAGACCCGACCCCGATCCAGCGCGGGACGGCCAGGACGGTTAAGGATGCGATACAGATACTTGCGCCCATTGGCGGTGAAGCGGGCGTGCCAGTCGTCGCTGACTGGGGCGCAGTCCAGCACCGCCACCGCCTCATGCATCAGGTGGGCGTTCAGCGCGTTCATCACCGTCCGCGCCGGCCAGTCCCGCTCCAGATCGACGTGGCAAGTCTGGCCCTTGGCGTGGACGCCGGTGTCGGTGCGTCCCGCGGCGGCGATGCGCACGGTCTGGCCGCTGAAGGCCGTCACCGCCGTCTCGATCGCGCCCTGCACCGTCGGCTGGCCCGCCTGGGCCTGAAAGCCGTTGTAGGCCGAGCCGTCGTACTCGACGGTGAAACGATAACGGGGCATCAGCCCAGAACCACCCCAGCGGGAATGGGATAACCGCGCAGCATTTCCTCGGCGGATTGCGCCGCCTTGCCCGGGCGCTGCACACGGGTCAGACGCACCGCGCCGGTTCCGCACGCCACCGTCAGGGCGTCGTCCAGCACCTGACCGGGCGAACCCTCGCCCTCGACCAGAGCCGACATCAGGGCCTTGATCCGCACCGGCTCGCCGTCGGCCTCGACCTCGAACCAGGCGCCGGGGAAGGGCGACAGGCCGCGAATATGGGCGTCCACCTCGGCGGCGGAGCGGGTCCAGTCGATGCGGGCCTCGGCGGGGGTGATCTTTTTGGCGTAGGTGGCTTCGCCGGCCTGTTCCGTCTCGGTGAAGCCGCCGCGTTCGATGGCGGCCAGAGCGCGGGGCCACAGGGCGGCGCCGAGGTGCGACATCCGCTCGGTCAGGCTGGCCGCCGTGTCGTCGGGATGGATGTCCATGACCTCGGACAGGATGATCGCGCCCTCGTCCAGACCCTCGCTCATCCGCATGATCTGGGCGCCGGTCTGGCGGTCGCCGGCCATGATGGCCCGCTGGATCGGAGCGGCTCCGCGCCAGCGTGGCAAGAGCGAGCCATGCAGGTTGAAGCAGCCGAGACGCGGCGCTTCCAGCACCTCGGGCTTGAGGATCTGGCCGTAGGCGACGACGCAGGCGGCGTCGAGGTCGAGGCTCTGGAAGTCAGTGACGGCCTCGGCCGCCTTCATGCTCTCAGGCGTGAAGACCGGCAGGCCCATGGCCTCGGCGAAGGCGTGAACCGGCGACGGCGTCAGCTTCTGCCCCCGGCCCTTGGGGCGCGGCGGCTGCGAATAGACGGCGACGATCTCGTGTCCCGAGGCGATCAGCTCGGCCAGCGAAGGCACGGCGAAGTCGGGAGTTCCCATGAAGGCTAGGCGCATGGCCACGCCTTTAGACCCTGGGGCGGATTACATCCAGCGCGTATAGACGCCGCCGCCCTCGTCCCACTCGCCGCCCGCATCCAGGGCGTCGTCGAAGTTGAGCAGACGATCCAGCAGCAGGCCCGCCACCACGCCGATGGCGCCGACGGCGACGATGGTGGCCAGGCTGGCCGCGCCGACCTTCTGGTTGCGGGTCAGGCGGCGACGGCCGCGCGGGTCGATGATCGTGGTCTTGCGGGCCATCAGGCAGCGAGCCTCGCGTTCTTCTTGACCTTGGCGACGGCCCGCTCACGGCGAAGACGCGACAGGTGGTCGATGAACAGGACGCCGTTCAGGTGATCCAGTTCGTGCTGGAAGCAGACGGCGTAGAGACCCTCGATCTCTTCCTCGATCGGCTGGCCGGCGTAATCCATGTAGCGGACGCGGACGCGAGCCGGGCGTTCCACGGCGTCGAAGTATTCCGGCACCGACAGGCAGCCCTCTTCATAGGCGAACATCTCGTCCGAGGCCCAGAGGATCTCCGGGTTGACGAAGTAGCGAGGGTTGCGGCGAGCGAGTTGGAGGTCTTCGCTCTCCTCGGCCTCGGGGTCTTCCGACGCGCCCTCGACCGGCTTGTCGCCCAGGTCCATGACGACGACGCGCTGCAGCTCGCCGATCTGGGCCGCAGCCAGGCCGATGCCCGGGGCGGCGTACATGGTCTCGAGCATGTCATCCATCAGGACGCGCAGCTCGTCGGTCACGCCGCCCTCCACGGGCGGGGACACGGCCTTGAGGATCGCCAGGTCGGCGGCGTTATCGATGGTCAGGATGCGACGAATAGCCATGGCCCGCAGGTAGGATGCGAGCGGCCGAACGTCAAGAATTACCGAGTGCGGCGCTTGGTCTTGCCCGATCGTCAGACCGGCGGAAGCGGTCGCGGCTTGCGGTCGGAATCGATGGCTACATAGGTGAAGACGCCCTCGGTCACGCGCACGGCCTGGGCCTCGGCCTGGCCGCGCGAACGCTTCCAGGCCTCGACATGGACGCGGATCGAGGTGCGGCCGGTATGGATGACCTTGGCGTAGGTCGAGACCTCGTCGCCGACCGAGACCGGCTGGTGAAAGACCATGCCGTCCAAGGCGACGGTGGCGCAGCGGCCGTTGGCCCGCTCGAAGGCCGGGGTCGCGCCGGCCAGGTCCATCTGGGCCAGCAGCCAGCCGCCGAAGATGTCGCCTTCGGGGTTGGTGTCGGCGGGCATGGCGATGACGCGGCCGACGGGCTGGCCTTCGGGAAGCTGGGCGGGGGTCTGTTCGGCGTCGGTCACGGAAGGGCCTTGGGAAGTCCGGGGGGAGAAGCGCCCCTCCATGCGCCTCGGCGTCCACCGCATCAAGACTGCGCCCTATCCGCGTGGGCGAAGTCGGTCCAGAAGCCCCTGGAGCCCTTGCCGTTCCCCCACGGGCGAACGCCACAACTCGCCCGCCCGCGCCCGTTCGCGCGCGGCGTCGAACAGCCGCTTCATCGTGGCGGTGTCAAAGCTCAGCATCCCGCCCTGATCCGGGGCGTCGGGGATTGAGGCGACGCTGATCGGCAGACCTTGCCCTGCGCAGAAGGTGGTCGCCGTGCCGAGGGCCTGACGATAGGAGAACCGCAGCATGGCGTCGAAGCTTCGGCTCAGCACCGCCGCCACATTGGGCGCCGTGGTGCGCGGCGCGGTCTCCAGCACCGTATTGACCAGCACATGCACCCGCCCCCGGTGCAGCCGCCGCCCCAGCCGGTTCCAGCGCAACAGCGCCTCGGGCATCAGGAACAGAGGCGCGGCGACGCCGCCGTCCACGTGCATCTCCTCGAAATGCCCGCCATCGACCTCGCACGGAAAGCGACGCGGCGGGAACAGGCCGGGCAGGCTGGCCGAGGCTGCCAGAACCTCGCGGAACAGCGCCACCGCCTTGTCGCCGCCGTGCGAGGCGATGGCCCCCATGTCCCAGATGCAGGCGCGCTGGCTGTCCAGATCGGTCGTCGCCACCAGCAGCCGCCGTCCCCGCGCGTGTTCGGCCGCCACCGCGTCGATCATGGCCGCATCGACAAAGGGATGGATCAGGGCGTCCAGGGCCTCGCCCCGGAACAGCCCGCCGGTGAAGGTCGAGGCCAGGCGGCGCAGGCTCAGCAAATCCGCCGCGTGCCCGCCGACATAGGCGTCGGCCAGCCGTTCGTCCCAGGCCGAGCCCAGAAAGGCGAACGGCGCGATCAGGGCGCCGGTGCTTACGCCGGTGACGAGCGCAAACTCGGGCCGCGCCCCCGCCTCCGTCAGCCCGACCAGAGCGCCCGCGCCATAGGCCCCGCCCGACGCTCCGCCCGAAATCGCCAGCATGTCGAACCGCCCCGACGACCAGCCCGAACGCGGCAAGGACAATCGATCCGCCGCCGCCTCCAGCGAGGCCTCGGCCTGTTCCACGCTCAGCCGAATGTCGGAAAACCCCTCGATCCGTCCCATGCCCGGCGCGGGCGCAGGCAGGCGGCCCTTGGGCAGGCGTCGGACGGGCAGGATGGGTTCGCTCACCTCGTCTTCATCGGACGCCGCGCGATGGCCGTCAAACCATGATCAGGTTTGTAATGTTATTATGTATCACATATGCAAGTTCCCATGACGCCTGCCGCCCCCACTTCCGTCGCCGCGACCTCGCTCCGCATCCAGTCCATCGACGCCCTGCGCGGCCTGGTGATCCTGCTGATGCTGGTCGATCACGCGCGAGAATTCTTCTTCATCCACGCCCAGGTCTCGGACCCGATGGATGTGACGGCGACCTCCCCGGCCCTCTTCTTCACCCGATTGACGGCCCACCTTTGCGCGCCCGTCTTCGTGGCCCTGACGGGAATGAGCGCCTGGCTCTACGCCTCGAAAAAGGGTGGCGCGCCGGCGGCCTCGGCCTTCCTGTTCAAGCGCGGCCTGTTCCTGATCGTGCTGGAGCTGACCCTGGTCAACTTCGCCTGGACCTTTTCCCTGACGCCGACCACGGTCTTCCTCCAGGTCATCTGGGTCATCGGTCTGTCGATGATCGCCCTGGCCGCGTTGGTTCATCTGCCGCGCCGCCTGCTGATCGCGCTCGGCCTGGTCATCGTCCTGGGCCACAATCTGCTGGATCCGATCACCGTGGCCGAGGGCGCGCCAGGGCATGCAATCTGGGCCGTGCTGCATGACCGCGGCTACATAGATCTGCCATGGGGCGGACAGGCGCGAACCTCCTATCCCCTGCTGCCATGGATCGGCGTCATCGCCCTGGGCTACGGCATCGGGCCCTGGTTCGCTGCGGAAGGCGCAACGCGCCGCTGGCGCCTGATCGGCCTGGGTCTCGCCATGCTGTCGCTGTTCATCGTCCTGCGAGCGCTCAACCTATATGGCGATCAGCCCTGGACGATGCAGCCTGACCTGCTGCACACCACGATGAGCGTGCTGAACCTGACCAAATACCCGCCCTCGGCCGACTTCCTGCTGGCGACCTTGGGCGTCGGCGCCCTGTTGCTGGCCGGGCTCGAGCGAGCGCCGGGGCGGTTGGTCGGCCTTCTCGCCGTGTTCGGCGGCGCGCCATTATTTTTCTACCTGATCCACCTCTACGGCCTGCACCTGCTCAATCTGGCGGCGCTGGCGCTGTTCGGCGCCAATCAGGGCGAGGTCTTCAGCGTGTCGGGCGTGGGCTGGATCTGGCTGCTGGCGCTCGCCGTCGCTGTCCCCAGCTGGTTCGCCTGCCGCTGGTTCGCCGGGGTTAAACGCCGCAGCTCTCAGTGGTGGATGAAGTATCTGTAAGCCCACGCGCCGAGGCGACGACGTCTTGGATGTGCGGATCACCGGAAGGGGAGACTATGGCGCACCCGACAGGATTCGAACCTGTGACCTCTGCCTTCGGAGGGCAGCACTCTATCCAGCTGAGCTACGGGTGCGTCTGCGGCTCAAGAGCCGGACGGCGGTGCTTACAGCATGGGCCGGGCGGCCTCAATCCCTGAATCTCGCCCGCGCCGCCTTCTTGGCGTGCAGGCCGCAAGCGCCTAGCGTCCCGGCGGGAGAGAGGGAGTTTCCATGCGCCATATGACGATCGCCGCCCTGATGGGCGCCAGTCTGCTGACTGCCTGCGCCGCGACGCCAAAGTCGGCGACGGACAGCCTGGACATGGTGGCGCGCGACTATGTCGCCCTGACGCTGGAGATCGGCGAGCGCGAGCCCGGCTATGTCGACGCCTATTACGGCCCGGCCGAGTGGGCCGAGGCGGCCAAGGCCCATCCGCGCGCCCTGCCCCAGCTGGCCGAGGGCGCGAGCGCCCTGACGCAGCGGCTGAACGCCCTGCCGACCGCCGGTCTGGACGCCGAGAGCCTGCAGCGTCGCGCCTATCTGTCGGCCCACGTCTCGGCGGCCGCGGCGCGTCTGCGGATGCTGCAGGGCGAGAAGATGAGCTTCGCCGACGAGGCCGAGGCCCAGTTCGGCGTGCGGCCCGAACTTCGGCCTCTGTCGAGCTATGACCCGGTGCTGGCGCGCATCGACGCCCTGGTTCCTGGCGAGGGACCGCTGGCGGATCGCGTCGCGGCGTTTCGCGCCGGCTACGTCATTCCCAAGGACCGCCTGGAGCCGGTGATGCGGGCCGCCATCAACGAGTGCAAGGCGCGCACCGAGCGGCGCATGACCCTGCCCGCCCATGAGACCTTCACCCTGGAGTTCGTCGCCGACAAGCCGTGGTCGGGCTACAACTGGTACAAGGGGAACGCCTTCAGCCTGATCCAGGTCAACACGGACCTGCCCATCTATATCGACCGCGCCGTCGATCTGGGCTGCCACGAGGGCTACCCCGGCCACCACGTCTACAACGCCCTGCTGGAACAGACTTTTGTGAAGCAAAAGGGCTGGGTCGAGATGAGCGTCTATCCCCTGTTCAGCCCCATGTCCTTCATCGCCGAAGGCAGCGCCAACTATGGCATCGACCTGGCCTTCCCCGGCCATGAGCGCACCGATTTCGAAAAGCGCGTGCTGTATCCCCTGGCCGGGCTGGACCCGGCGACGGCGGAGGCGCAGACGCAGCTTCTGGCCCTGATGCGCGAGCTGGGCCGGGCGGAATACACGGTGGCCGACGCCTATCTGGCGGGGCGCATCGACCGTGAGACGGCGCTGGATCAACTCCAAAAATACAATCTCGTGGCGCGCGACCGGGCGACGCAGCGGCTGAACTTCATCGATACCTACCGCAGCTACATCATCAACTATGGCCTGGGTCGCGACATGGTGCAGACGTGGGTCGAGGGCCAGGGACCGGATCACTGGGCCACGACCGAGCGGCTGCTGGCCAGCCAGACCCTGCCGGTCGACCTGGACTAGGCAACTCGCAGCCCCTGACCGCGTTTACAGCCAAGGTTCATCGCAAGAAGGGGGATATTCCCATGCGCATCCGCACGCCCGCCCGCACCCTGGCCATCGCCGCCGCATCCGTCCTCGCGCTCGGCGCCGCCGCCTGCACCCAGGCCGAGCAGAACAAGGCCGAGGTCAACGCCGAGGCCGCTGGCGACAAGGCCGCCGATGTCGCGGCCCAGACCGGCGAGGTCATCGAATCCGGCGCGATGAAGGCGGCCCAGGCCGTCGAAAGCGGCGCCGGCAAGGTCGCTGACAAGCTGGAAGACAATCAGGCCGAAGCCGCCGCCGAAGGTCGCGCCGGCGCCGTCAACCCGGCCACTGACACGCGCGTTCCCGACACCAACTGATCGAACCGAGGCCCTTCTCTAGCACGGGAGAAGGGCCCGCCGTCAGGTCAGCCTGTCGGCCTTGCGCAGGCTGGGGAAGACCTTGGCCCAGATGCCGGTGGCCGCCAGCGCGCCGAAGCCGCCGAACACCGCCGCCCCCACGGGGCCGAGCAGCCGCACCATGACCCCGGAATAGGCCTCGCCCAGTTCATTGGACGCCCCGATGAACAGCATGGACACCGACGACACCCGTCCGCGCATGTGATCGGGCGTGGCCAGCTGGATCAGGGTCTGGCGGATATTGACGCTGATCATGTCTGCTCCGCCGCCGATGAAGAGGGCCAGGGCGCTCAGCCAGACCCAGTGCGACAGGCCGAATGTCAGCGTCGACAGGCCGAACACCGCCACGGCGGCGAACATCCAGCGCCCGCCGTGCTTCACGATGGGAAAGCGACTGAGATAAAGCGCCACCAGCAGCGCCCCCACCCCGAAAGAGGCCCGCAGCAGGCCGAACCCCTGCGGCCCGACATGCAGGATGTCGCGCGCAAAGATGGGCGTCAGCAGGGCCACCCCCGCCAGCAGCACCACGACCAGATCCAGCGAGATGGCGCCGAGCACGATCTTGGTCTTCCAGACATAGGACAGACCCTCCTTGACGAGCTCCATCGGTCCCACGCCGGTCTCGACGAACTGCGGCTTGCCCTTGGTGCGGATCAGCAGGAAGCAGGCGATGGCCACAAAGAACAGCGCCATGGCCGAGGCATAGGCCCAGGGCACGGCGAAGCCGACGATGACCCCGCCCAGGGCCGGCCCGGCGATGGCCCCGGTCTGGAAGGCGATGGACTGGGCCGCGATGGCCGGCGGCAGGGCCTTGCGCCCCACCACCATGGGCAGGAAGGCCTGACTGGCCGGGGCGAGGAAGGCGCGCGCCGCGCCGAACACGGCGGCCACGGCCAGCAGCCCCCACAGCGGCGGGGAGCCGTGCAGGGCCATGGCGAGGAAGGCGAGCGCGCACAGGCTCTCGACCACGATGGACAGGGTCACGGTGTGCTTGCGGTCGCGCCGGTCGGCCATGGCCCCGGCGGGCAGGGTGAAGGCCAGCAGCGGCAGGAACTGACACAGACCCACCAGCCCCAGATACAGGCTGGCCTCGGCGATCGGATGGTCCCGGCGGGCGATCTCATAGACCTGCCACAACAGGGCCGAGGACTGGATCTGGATGCCCAGAACCGCCGCCACCCGCCCGACCCACAGCAGGCGGAAATCACGAATGGCCCAGGGGCTGGACGGCCCGCCGTCATGGGAATCCGGCGGCAAGGGCGGCTGGGGCGGAACGGTCGGGGCGGTGTCGATACTGTCTGTGGTCACGTTCTTCTGGGCGTCTTCGGATAGGGGGTTCCGTCGCGGTGGAAATAGCGGTCGGCCCCGGTGGGCAGGATCATGTCGATGTCGGGATAGTCGCAGGCGTCTTCCGTCGGGTGGCGCGAACCGACCTCCAGCAGCACCGCCTCACGGTCGCTGCGGTTTTCTATTCTGTGGCCGTTGGGGACGCCTGCCTTGAAGCCGGCGCAGTCACCCGCTTTCAGGACCGTCTCGCCGTCTTCCTCGACCAGCACCACCTCGCCCTCGACCACCCAGACGAACTCGTCTTCCGCCGAATGCCAGTGGCGCTGGCTGGACCAGCCCCCGGCGGGCAGGCGCAGCAGATTGACCCCGAACTGGTTCAGGCCGACCGCATCGCCCAGCCGCCAGCGCCGCCGCGGCTTGCAGGGGGCGGCGAACTCGTCCGGGTAGCCCGTCCCATGTCCGGTGGGCGCATTGTCGATGTCGATCTTCGGCACGGTTTCGGGCCTTCTCGCGGATGCGGGATATGCCTAAAGCATAGAGCCCATGAGCGCCGCATCACATTCCGTCATCGATCCTGTCGAACTGACCCGCGACCTGATCCGCATTCCCTCCGTCACCCCCACCGACGAAGGGGCCATGGACGTGCTGGAACGCACCCTGACCGGGCTGGGCTTCATCTGCCGCCGCATGGTGTTCGAGGGGCCGACCGGCGTCGGTCACGACGCCCGCATCGAGAACCTCTACGCACGGCGCGGCACGGCCTCGCCCAACCTCTGCTTCGCCGGCCACACCGACGTGGTGCCGACCGGCGACGTGGCCGCCTGGACGGCCGCCCCGTTCGAGGGCGAGACCCGCGACGGCATCCTGTACGGACGCGGCGCCGTGGACATGAAGGGCGGCATCGCCGCCTGGGTCGCCGCCGTGTCGCGGGTCCTGTCGGAAGGCGACGCGCCCGGCTCCCTCTCCTTCCTGATCACCGGCGACGAGGAAGGCCCGGCCCTGCACGGCACCAAGCGGGTGGTCGAGGCCCTGATGGCCGAGGGCGAGGTCATCGACGCCTGCGTGGTCGGCGAACCGTCCTCGGCCCACCACCTCGGCGACATGATCAAGGTCGGACGGCGCGGCTCGCTCAACACCTGGATCACCGTCCACGGCAAGCAGGGCCACGTCGCCTATCCCGACCGCGCCGCCAATCCGGCCCCCGTCATCGCTAAACTTCTGGCCCGCCTCGACGCCCACGTCCTCGACGATGGCTACCCGGAGTTCCCGCCGTCCAACCTCGAGATCACCACCATCGACGTGGGCAATCCGGCGACCAACATCATCCCGGCGGAGGCCAGGGCGCGGCTCAACATCCGCTTCAACCCGACCCACACGGGCGACGGCCTGATCGACTGGCTGAACCGCGAGGCGGGCCTCGTCCAGGCCGAGACCGGGCTGCGCATCGAGCTGACCCATATGTGCTCGGGCGAGGCCTTCCTGACCGAGCCGGGCGTCTTCGTCACGGCGGTGCAGGACGCGGTGGAGGCGACCCTGGGCCGCCGCCCCGAGGCCTCGACCACCGGCGGCACCTCGGACGCCCGTTTCATCCGCGCCCTGTGCCCGGTGCTGGAGCTGGGCCTGGTCGGCCAGACCATGCACCAGGTGGACGAGCGCGTGCCCGAGGCCGAGTTGCGCGCCCTGACCGACGCCTATCAGGCGGTCATCGGCACGGTGTTCGAACGCCTCTGATCAGAGCGTACGAACACCGCCGAGGCCTTAGTTGCCGCGATAGGTGCTATAGCCGTAGGGGCTGACCACCACCGGGACGTGATAGTGGACGCTGGGATCGACCACCTGGAAGACCACGTCGATCTCCGGGAAGAAGGGCGGCGTGGTCGGCTCGCCGTAACGCGACATGTCAAACACCAGGCGATAGGTCGCCGCCTCGGTCTTGATCGCCTCGCCGAACGAGCGGACGCGGCCGTTCTCGTCCGTGCGGCGGGTCGCAAGGTCGCGCCAGCCGCCCTCGGCCGACTTGATCTGCAAGGTCACCGGCACGTCCCGACCGCCGACGCCGCGCGCCAGGTCCAGAACGTGGGTCGAGATCGTCTCGGCCGCTGCCGGGAAGGCGCAGGCTGAAACCGCGGCGGCAAGGATGGCGAGGGTGCGAAGCTTCATCGAACGATCTCCGAAAACTGTAAGGCGATAGCGCCGCCTTATTCGCGCGAAACACGGCGGCGGATCGACGACGACCCACATTTCACCAGTCTGCGAAGATCAGGCCTCGCCCGCCGCCTCCAGCCGGGCGATGCGACGGTCCATGTCGGCGACCTGGTCCTTCAGCCGCTGGGCTTCCGAGGCCATGTCGACCGGCGTGCCGTCCTCATAGGTCAGTTGCGCGCCCTTCTCGATCAGGTCGAGACGGTAGAGGGCGGTGACACGGGTCGCCTTGAACCGCTCCAGCTCGCTTTCCTTGTCGAGAGCCATCAGAGCGCCGCCACGACGATGATTTCGACCAGATAGTCAGGCGTGGCCAGCCGAGCTTCGCTGGTGGCGCGAGCGGGCGGATTGGCCGGATCGACCCAGGCGTCCCAGACGGCGTTCATGGCCTCGAAGTCGGCGATGTCGGCCAGCCAGATGGTGGCCATCAGGATCTTGGACTTGTCGGTGCCGGCCTGGGCCAGCAGGGCGTCGATCTCGGCCAGCGTCGTCTTCGTCTGAGCCGTGACGTCGTCGCCAGGTTCGCCGACCTGACCGGCCAGATAGACGGTGTTGCCGTGGATGACGGCCTCGCTCATGCGGGCGCAGGGCTGGATGCGGGTGATCATGGGGAGGCCTCCTGAAGTCGAGCCTCTTCGCTTACCCCAGCCACATCTCCATCGCCAGCAGGGCGGCGAGGAAGACCGCCGCGAAGGCGATGCAGAAGAAGACCGCGTCGCGCAGGCGGCGAGGCGCAGGTCGCAGCGGCGCTGCGGACGGCAGATTCAGCGGCAGGCGAGACATCGGCGGACCCTCGTCAGGAACCGCGAGGATGCGCCTTGATGCTTACCCCTTGATAAACAGAAACAATCAGTTTTCAGGACGCTCTAGGAAGCGCAGCGCGCTGAAGACATGGGCGCGCACGCCCAGAGGCAGGATATTCTCGTTGACGTCGAACTGCGGCGAGTGATTGGGCGCCGCCGTGGCCGGATCGACGCCGTCCGGGCTGCCGCCCAGGTGGTAGAAGACGCCCGGAACCACGCGCTGGAAATAGCTGAAGTCCTCGGCCACCGTGGTCGGGGGCGTGGCCGGGTTGACCTTGCCCTGCCCCGCCGCCTCTTCCAGCACGGGCGCCAGCCAAGCCGACAGGGTCTCGTCGTTGAAGACCAGGGCGGCGTTCTGCTTGACCGCGAAGTCGGCCGTCGCGCCATAGGCCTCGGCCACGTTGTCGATGGCGGCTTCGGCGCGAGCGACCAGGGCGTCGCGCTGGGCCACGTCGAAGGTGCGCAGGGTGCCGCTCAGCGTCGCGCTGTCGGGAATGATGTTGTAGCGCACGCCCGCATCCAGCGTGGCGATGGTGAAGACGGTCGGCGTCGTGGTCGGGTCGATGGTGCGCGCCGTCAGGGTGTTGACCGTCTGCACCACATTGGCGGCGGCGGCGATGACATCCACGCCCTTCCACGGCCATGCCCCGTGCGTCTGCTTGCCGTGCAGGACGATGTCCACCCGGTCCGAGGCGGCCATGAAGCCCTGCGGGCGATAGAAGATGGTCCCGGGCACGCCCGGCACGACGTGCAGACCAAAGATGGCCTCGGGCGCCGGGTCCTTCAGCGCGCCCTCCTCGATCATCAGGGCGGCCCCGCCCAGACGCTCGCCCGGAGGCGCGCCCTCCTCCGCCGGCTGGAAGATGAAGACGATGGTTCCGCTGATCTGGTCCTTCATGCCGGCCAGCACCTCGGCGGCTCCCATCAGCATAGCCACATGGGCGTCGTGGCCGCAGGCGTGGGCGACCGGCACCGTCTCGCCCATATAGGTCCCCGTCGCGGTCGAGGCGAAGGCCAGCCCCGTCGCCTCCTTGACCGGCAGGGCGTCCATGTCGGCGCGCAGGGCGACCGTGCGGCCGGGCCGCGCCCCGCGCAGAACGCCGACCACGCCCGTCTTGCCGACGCCGGTGCGGACCTCAAGACCAAGGGCCCGGAGGTGATCGGCGACCACGCCCGCCGTGCGGGTTTCGGCGAAGCCTAGTTCGGGATGCTGATGCAGGTCGCGACGCCAGGCCACCACTTCGGGCACGATCTGGTTCACGGCGGCGTTGACGCTAGCGGCCGGAACCTGGGCCAGGGCGTGGCCCGCCCCCGACAGGGTCGTGGCGGCTGTAGCGGCGGCGACCAGGCAGCGGCGAATGGTCATGGCGAACTCCCCTTTGTGAAGTTCATGTTGCGCGAGCGAACACCGCTTGTGCAAGACGTCGCGAACGCCGATCTTCCGAGGGCATGAGCAAGACGCCCAAACCGTTCAAGGTCTCGAAGACCCGCTGGAGCGAGGTGGTTCTGGTATGCCGCAAATGCTCCAAGAAGCTGGACGGCGGCTTTGGTCCCGATGGCGACAAGACGCTGAAGAAGGCCCTGCGGCGTTACCTTCACGCCGGCAAGAGCCGAAAGGACGCCCTGGCCGTCGTGGGGGCGGACTGTTTCGATGTCTGCCCGAAAAATGCGGTGGTCGCGGTCAATGCCCGACGCCCCGAGGAACTGCTGATCGTGCCCGCCGGCGCCGACCTGTTCGAGGTCAAGGCGCGGCTGGGTCTGGACGACGGTCGCCGCCTCAAGCCCGCCCTTCCGCCTTCTGATCCGATCGACACGACTTCCTAAAGTCGAAAAGCCGTGTCAGAGGCAAATCATGGACACGACCCGTATCGAGAAGCGTATCGGCGTGCACGCGCCGTCGGACCGCATCTGGGAGATCCTGTCGGATCTCGAGAACTGGCACAGGTGGAACCCCTACGAGACCGGGGTGACCGGAGCTCTGGCCTTCGGCGCGAGCATCAGCCTGACTGAGGCCCTGCCCGGAATGGGCGAGCGTCAGGTGCAGGCGCGTCTGGGCGACTGGCAACCCTATTCGCAACTGGTGTGGGCCGAGAAACGCGGCTGGCTGTTCAACGCCATCCGATACTACGAGATCGAGGAGCTGGAGCGCGGCAACTGCATCGTCTCCAACGGGGTGATCTTCTCAGGCCTGCGCGGCGAACTGTTCCACGACAGGCATCGCAAGACGATCCGCAGCGCCTATGAGGACATCAGCGAGGCCTTGCGGCGCGCCGCCGAGGGCTGACCGTCACTTCATCATGTCCTGGATATTGATGATCGCCGGACCCAGGATGACCACGAACAGGACCGGCAGGAAGAAGACGATCATCGGCACGGTCAGTTGGGCCGGCAGGGCGGCGGCCTTCTTTTCGGCTGCGGCCAGACGCAGGTCGCGGTTTTCCTTGGCCATCACCCTGAGCGCATTGCCCAGCGGCGTGCCGTAGGTCTCGGCCTGGGTCATGGCGGTGGCCACGGCGCGGATGCCCGGATGGTTGGTCCGCCTGGCCATGCCCTCATAGGCCATCCGGCGCTCGGGCAGGTAGCTCAGCTCGGCGGAAAGCAGGCTCAGCTCCTCGGCCAGTTCGATCGACTGACTGCCCACTTCCTGGCTGACCTTCTGGATGGCCGCCTCGATCGACATGCCCGATTCGACGCAGATCAGCAGAAGGTCGAGCGAGTCCGGGAAGGCCGCCACGATCGACTGCTTCCGCTTGGCGATGCGGTTCTGGAGATAGAGGTTCGGCGCATAGAACCCGGCCGCCGCCGCGAACACCAGGGCGCAAAGCTTGAGCGTCAGGTTGAAGCCGAAGTCGTTGACGACAAACAGGTAGAAGGCCGCCACCACCATGAAGATGAACGGCGTGGCGAAGCGGAAAAAGTAGAAGGTGGTCAGCGGGCGAGGCCCGCGGAACCCGGCCTGGGCCATATTTTCTGCGACCTTGGGGTCTTCCAGCAATTGGGTCAGGTTCAGGCGCTCGACGACGTGCTTCTTGAAGCCCCCGTCGGAGTGACGCAGCGTGGCCGGATTGGCGTTCCCGCCCTTCATCGCCTGACGCGAGCGGCGCTTAAGTTCGTCGCGGCGCTCGGCCACGGCCTTCATTCGCTTGTCGAGCCGCTCGCCGCCCATGAAGGAGCCGAGCAGGGTCAGGACACTGGCGAAGACAGCAACGCCCACGCCTATGCTCAGCAGGTTCTGGGGATCGGTGATGAATTGCATGAAGCCGTTCACGACATTCTTCCCATCAGAACTTGAACGAAATCATGCGCTTCATCATGAAGACGCCACAGCTCATCCAGAGCGCCGCCCCCAGCAGCATGACCTGCCCGCGCATGTCGGTGAACAGCAGCATCATGTAGGCCGGGCTCGCAACCATCACCAGCATCATGACCACCGGCGGCAAGGAGCCGATGATGCCCGCCGAGGCGATGGCTTCCGACGACATGGCCTTGATCTTCTCGCCCATCATGCGCCGGGCCCGCAAAACGGTAGTGAGGTTGCCGAGCGCTTCGGCCAGGTTGCCTCCGCTCTTCTGCTGAATGGCGATGACGATGGCGAAGAACTTGAGTTCGGGCACGGGCATGCGCTCGAACATCTTGTCGAGGGCTTCGGACAGGGTCAGGCCGACGCCCAGTCCTTCCACCAGTTGCTGGAACTCCCCCGCGAGCGGCTGGGGACTTTCACGCGCGATGATCTTGAAACAGTCGTGGACCGGAAGGCCCGTCTTGATGCCCCGCACCAGGATGTCGACGGAATCGGGAAAGGCGAGCGAGAACTTCTTCATCCGCTTCTTGCCCTTCATGTTGACGACCCAGCGCGGCGCGCCCAGCCCCATGACCAGCCCGATCCCCAGCGACAACAGCGGATTGAGGCCCAGAAGAAACGCCATCACGGCGCCGACGACGCCGAGAACGACGCTGATGATGATGAAGGTGCGCAGACTGATCGACAGGTCGGCCTGCTTGAGCTTGGCGCTCATGGTCATGCGCGCCTTGCGATCGCGCCGATCCACCTCCTGCAGCTGCAGCATGATCTGCTTGCGGCGCGCCTCGGGCGTATTGACCACCGCCGCGCGCTTGGTCGCCGTTTCTGCACGACCGGCGCTGATGGACTTGGCGCGCTTCACCGCCTGGCTGGAGCCGTCGTCGCCGCTGACCAGCACCCAGCCAAGGCCGCCGATGGTGATGAAGGCCAGAAACGCCGCGAGAATGGGGAGCATCGCCGTCTCTACTCCGCCGCGTCCAGGGCTTCAGCCAATTCACGCTCCAGGCCGTAATAGCGGGCGCGATCCCAGAAACGCGGCCGGGCGATGCCGGTCGAGCGGTGTCGGCCAGTGATCTTGCCGTGGGCGTCTTCGCCCGTGATTTCGTAGACAAACAGGTCCTGGGTCACGATCACGTCGCCCTCCAGCCCCACCACCTCTGTGATGTGGGTGATGCGGCGCGAGCCATCGCGCAGGCGAGCCGCCTGGACGATGACGTCGACTGAACCCACGATCATCTCGCGAATGGTCCGTGACGGCAGGCCGTAGCCGCCCATGGTGATCATGGACTCCATCCGGCTGATGGCCTCGCGCGGCGAGTTGGCGTGCAGCGTGCCCATCGAGCCGTCGTGGCCGGTGTTCATCGCCTGCAGCAGGTCGAAAGCCTCTGGTCCCCGGACCTCGCCGACGATGATGCGCTCGGGACGCATCCGCAGGCAGTTCTTGACCAGATCGCGCATGGTGATCTGGCCCTGACCTTCCAGGTTGGGCGGACGGGTTTCCAGGCGCACGACGTGCGGCTGCTGCAGTTGCAGTTCGGCGGCGTCCTCGCAGGTGATCACGCGCTCGGTCGGGTCGATGAAGGCCGTCAGGGTGTTGAGCAAGGTCGTCTTGCCCGAGCCCGTGCCGCCGGAGATGACCAGATTGCATCGCGAGGCGCCGATGACCCCCAGGACGCGCGCGCCCTCGGGACTGATGGAGGCGTACTCCACCAGGTTCTTCATCGTCAGCTTGTCTTTCTTGAACTTACGAATCGTCAGCGTCGGGCCGTCGATGGCCAGCGGCGGGGCGATGACGTTGACGCGGCTGCCGTCGGGCAGGCGGGCGTCGCAGATGGGGCTGGATTCATCAACGCGGCGGCCGACCTGGCTGACGATCCGCTGGCAGATGTTCATCAGCTGGGTGTTGTCGCGGAAGCGGACGTTGGTCAGCTGCACCTTGCCGTTGACTTCGATGAAGACCCGGCCGGCGCCGTTGACCATGATGTCGGCGATGTCGTCGCGGGCCAGCAGCGGCTCCAGCGGACCATAGCCTAGGACGTCGTTGACGATGTCCTGAACCAGATGCTCCTGCTCGGCGACCGACATGGAGACGTTCTTGATCGCCACCAGCTCGGCGACGATGTCGCGGATTTCCTCGGACGCCGCCTTCTGGTCTAGCTGGGCCAGCTGAGACAGGTCGATCGTGTTCATCAACGCGTTGAAGATCGTCGTCTTCGTGGCGTGATAGTAGTCGGACTGTTCGCGAACGATCTCCGCGACCGCTTGGGCCTTCTTCAGTTGTTCGAGGCCCGGGGTGGCGCGCGGTCCCTTGACGGGGCCGCCGGGCGCGGGCGCCAGGCTTTCAGGACGCGGCCTGGCGGCCAGGGCGTCCAGCCGGTCAGCAGCGTCCGACGCCGGCCGCGCCGGCGCCTCCAGTTCTTCCGGAGAAAAGGCGTCGATAGGTTCAGGCGCGCGTGCGACGGCGACGTCCGGCTGAGGGGCCGAGGCCGGCGTCGGCCGCGGAGAAACCGCGAGACCGACCTGCGCCGTGCGTTTGCCGAACATGACTTCAGCGCTTCTTGCTGAACAGGGAGGCGAGGAGCGAACCGCTCTTGCGGGCGGGCGCCCCGGCCGGCGACGCCTTGCCCTTGACCGGAGCCGTCGGCAGCTCGCGGCGTGACACGATCTGGGCCAGGGTTTCAAAGGCCTCCGCAGCCTTGGTCTTGGCCCCGGAATCCACGATCATCTGGCCGTTATTGGCCGCGGCTCCGAAGACCTTGGCGTCGAACGGAATGATCAGGCTGGGATGGACGCCGAGCGCCGCGCCGAAGTCCTTCGCCGGGATTTCCGGACGGCCGGGCACCCCGACCTGGTTCAACACCAGACGCGGCGGCGCGTCGTTGGGACGTCCCTGCTTGATCAGATCGATCATGTTCTTGGCGTTGCGCAGGCTGGCCAGATCCGGCGTCGCCACAATCACCACCTCGTCGGCGGAAATCAGCGTCTTGCGCATCCACCCCGACCAGAGGTGAGGCAGATCAAGAACGACAAAGGGGGCGGTCGATCGAATGCGGCTGGTCACCTCCTCGAAGGCCTCGGGCTGGATGTCCCAGTCGCCGTCCAGGGTGGCGGGCGCGGCGAAAAGGCTCAGCTTGTCGGTGCAGCGGACCATCATCCGGTCCAGCAGGGTCGCGTCCAGTCGGTCCGGCTGGCTCAGGGCGTCGGCGACGCCGCCCAGCGGGTCCTGATTGAAATCCAGACCGGCTGTGCCGAAGGGCAGATCATAATCGACGATGACGGTGTTGACGCCGATCCGCTCGCTCATCGCATAGGCGGTGTTGTGGGCCACGGCCGAGGCCCCTGCCCCGCCCCGCGCGCCGACAAAGGCGATGGAACGACCGACGAAGGGCTGGGCCGGATCGGCGAACAGGCCGCCGATGGCCGAGATCAGTTGCAGCGGCTGCACCGGCGCAACCAGGTACTCGCTCACGCCCCGCCGCATCAGTTCGCGGAACAACAGGATGTCGTTGGTCGCGCCGATGATCACCACCTTGGTGCCCGCGTCGCAAACTTCAGCCAGTTGGTCGATTTCCCAGAGCAGGGTCTGGGCGTCCTTCATGCTTTCGACGACGATCAGCGGCGGCGTCGGCTCGGACTGATAGGCCTCGATGGCCGCCGCGACGCCTCCGACGCGAATCTGGGTCGTGGCCCGCGACATGCGCCGGTCCTGACCGGCGCGCTCGGCGGAGGCCAGGGTGTCCTGCCGTTCGGCGAAGACGTGAACCGCGATGCGCGGGATCGAAACCTCCACCGCCCCGGGACCGACCGGCAACCCCGCCGGCTCATAGGCGGCCAGGGCAGCCGCGACAGGCGCCTCGATCGGGGCCGCAACGAGGTTGGCGGGCGACGTATGGACCTCATCCGAGGGAGGGGCCGGGATGATCTCGTCGGGCATCATGACGGCGGCCACGGCGGTCTCGGCTTGCGCGACCAGCCGGCCAACCGGGTTGTAGGACTCGTCCCTCGGCACGACGCTGGCCGGCGCGGACTCACCGGGCCGGGCGGAAAAGGGCAGGGGTTCAAGCCGGGGGACCGCCACGGCGTCGATGAATTCGTCGTCCATCTCGAACGCATCAAGGGCGTCGAAATCCTGTGCGGCGAAGGGCTTGCTCATTTCCATCAGTCCACGGCGCTGGAAGTTCGGGCGTCGCTGATCAGGCCTTCCCGGGCCGCGGCGGTCTGCTCGCCCTTGGCGTATTTATCGAACACCACCGCGCGGCGCTGGGCGTCGGCCGGCGTCATGGCGCGCGGCGAGACGATGTCGCGAGGGTTGGCGATCTGGGCTGCGAGGTTGGCGTTGACGGCGCAACCGAAATTCGAAGCCGACTGGTTGTCCCCGGTGCGGGTCAGGCTGCCCCACTCGGTCCCGCATTGCGGCACGGCGGCGCGCAGCGTCTCGAAACCCGCCAGGATGGGCGCGCGCGGATCAGGCGCGGCGTAGCTGACCACCCGGATCAGATGATCGGGCGCTCCGGCCGCCACGAGTCCGGCCTTGACGTTCCATGCCGCCTGATTGACCACCGGATCGCCGCCCGCCGGGGCCTCGACCACCAGAGCAGAGGCCCCTTCAATAGCGAAGCGGCTGACCAGATCGTTCAGGGCCGCCTGCTGATTGGCCGACAGGCCGGTCTCGTGAACGGCCAGGGCGATACGATCAAGGCCGGGCTCGACCTGCAGGCTGTAGCGTGAGGTCGGTGTCAGCGGCGGCTCGCCGCCGAGGCTGGCCGGACCGCCCATGCAGCCGCTGAGCAGCAGTCCGCCGAGCGCCAGCGCAGACGACACAGCAGGGAGAGACTTGGAGGAACGGATCATGGCGGTCACTCGATCACGTAGCCCACCGGCCCCTGCCAACCGGCGCCCGCCTGGGCGGTCGGAGCCGGCGAGCCATAGGCCTGGTTCAGTTGGCCGAAGAAGATGGTCTGGGCGTCCTCGGCGATGCGCAAACCGTCAGCCGGCGTCTGCATCCGCCCCGGAGAGGTCGGGCCGACGATATAGGCCTCGACGATCACCACGAGTTCGGTTTCACCCATCAGATAGTCACGCGACCGGAACAGCTGCCCCAGCACCGGCAGATTGGTCATGCCGGGCAGGGAATCGATGTTCTGACGGGTCGATTCCTGCAACAGACCGGCGATCATCATCGACCCGCCCGACGGCAGCTCGATCGTGTTTTCGCTGCGCCGGACCGACAGGCCCGGCAGGCCGATGGACGACGGCGTGCCCGCGCCGATGGTCAGCCCGCCCTGGGAGGTCAGCTCCGACACCTCGACCTTGACCTGCAGCGAGATACGCCCGCCGGTCAGGACGATCGGCCGGAACGACAGGCCCACGCCATAGGGCTTGTACTCGACCGAGATCTGGCCTTCGCGATCACGTCCCGTGGGGACCGGGAATTCACCGCCCGCCAGGAAACTGGCCGCCTCGCCGTTGACCGACGTCAGGTTCGGCTCGGCCAAGGTGCGGATCAGACCGACGCGTTCGAACGCCTTGATCGTGGCGTTGCCCTTGTTCAGTCCGTCCGACCCAGGACCGGTGCCCGGTTGGGCGGTGTCCCAGTTGGGCGCGTCCTCGGGACCATCGACCGTAAACGGGCAGAGCGCGCCCTCAGCCCAGCCGGGCCCGATACAGGGGCGCTGCATCTGGTAGTTCTTGGTCGTGTCGCGCGACACGCCCCCGGTGATCCCCCCCAGCAGCGAGCCGTTGACGCCCCATGTGGCGGCGTTGCCCAGCAGCCACTGGGTGTCCCCGATTTGGCCCAGCACGGCCTGGGTGTCGAAACCCAGCTGCTTGATGGCGCTACGCTGCACCTCGACCACGCGCACTTTCAGCGTCACCTGGTCGGAGCCGACCACGCCGATCATGTTGACCACCTTTTCAGGCGCGGACACGAAGGCGCGGGCCACCTGGGCGGCGCGCTGGGCCTCCGCAGGACTGGCGGCCGTGCCGGTCAGGATGATGCTGTCGTTGACGGCTTCGGCGCGCACGTTCGATCCCGGCGCGACGCGGCTCAACGTGTCCTGGAGGGCGCTGGTCCCCGCGTCCACGCGCACCCGGAGGGACAGGATGGTCCGACCGGCGGCGTCAAGGAAGACGGCGTCCGTCTCGCCCGGCGTCATCCCGATGACCGTGATACGGCGCGGGGAGTGCAGCATGGCCTCGGCCACCTGGGGGTTCGACACGATCACGTCGCGCGCGTCGGCGGGCAGGTCGACGGCGAACGAGGTGCCGCGCGGCAGATTGACCAACTGGGGCGCTGCGCCCGTGGCGACGGCGGCGCGGGTCTGGGCCAGAGGCGCAGAGGCCGCTCCGCCCAGGGCGATCAGGGCGGCGCAGGCCGCCACGATCAGACGATTCATACGCGGCTTCCTCATGGAACAGCGACCGTTTCGGCCTGGCCTTCGCGATAGACGCGCACGACGCTGCCGGCAGCTGCGGCGTCGCCGCGACGCGCGGCCCCCGGAACCTGGCCCGACGGCCCGGCGGTGTCGGCATAGGACCGCAGCACCAGCGACAGTTCGCCTTCGGACTTGGCCAGGGCCAGAATCTCGGCGTCGCGGCCGCTGACCTCCAGGGTTGCGGTCGCGCCGACCACGGCCTGCTCGTTCTCGGCGGCGCGGGTGTTCTGATCAATGGCCAGAACCTTGACGTTCTGCATCACGGTGGCGGCGACGAACTTGGTCCCGGCGTCTCCGCCTGCAGCATTCAGCAGATTGTTCAACTTGACCTCGCGGGTCAGCAGGACATCGGCCCGGTCGCCCGGCAGGATGAAGCCGCCGGCGGCGGTCTCGACCGTGACGCGGATGGCCATGGCGCGCATGCCCGGCTCCAGATAGGCGGCCATGTAGCCGCTGTCCCCCGCCCGCACGATCTTGCGCGCAACGATCGGCTCTCCAGCCAGAATGGGTTCGCGGACGACCGCGCCGATGAAGTCAGCCTTGGCGCCGCCGGTCGCGAGTTCGGTCGCGGCGCGGGTCACGCGCGCTGCGGCCCCTTCGACCTTGGCGGTGTCGGAAGCCTTGGCGCCCGCCTCTTCCTCAGCCGCGGGTGCGGCGGGAACCGGCACGCTGCCGTCGGTGATGAAGACCGGATTGACCTCGGCGACAGGCCAGTCTTTCCACGCCAGGTCGGAATCGGTCAGACGGCTGCCGGGCTCCAGATCCTTGGCGGCGACCAGAACCTTGGCCATCGGTCGGGTTTCGACAGCGGCGACGGCCACAGCCGTCGGCTCACCCGACGACCCCATGGCGCGAACCACCAGGGCCAGGCCAATGGCCGACACGGCGGCGATACAGATGACAGCGATCTTGGCGGGCTTCATCGACGGTCTCCGGCAGGCGCGGCGACTCGGATTTTGGTTCTTCGCCCTCTGCCGTTAACGACAATGAGGCCCGGCGGTTAACGCGCCCCTAAGCCGCCGTTCGGCGCTTCACGCGCCGGCAAAAGCCTGAACAAGCGGGCTGGAGGGGTAGGCCAGAAGGGCGCCGATGGCGATCGCCACGCCATAGGGCAGGTCCCCCTTGGGCTGCATCAGTCGCGCGACCCAGCCGGGTCCGTTCATGGCGAAGACCTGAAGCTGGCTGCGCGCCGCCATCAGCAGAAGGCAGAAGCCGCCGCCGATCATGGCGGTGTAGAGAAGAAGCGGCAGAATGCCGGCCGTTCCCATCCAAAGGGCGCTCGCAGCAATCAGCTTGGCGTCACCGCCGCCCAGCCACTTCATGGCGAACATTCCCGCGCCGACCACCAGGACCAGCAAGGCCAGAGCCAGCGACACGCCGATCGTGGTCAACGGCACGCCCATGGCGAAGGCGGCCGGGAAATAGGCCAGGAACAGCAGTCCCGAAATCCAGTTCGGGATCTTCATCGTGGTCAGGTCGTGCAGTCCGGCGATGATGACCAGGACCGGCAGGATGCTCAACGGCAGAAGAAGAAATTCGCTCATCTTCGGAAATTATCCGGACAACGCTTAAGACGAGGTTGTCGGCGCCGGCTGACGAACAAGAAAAAGGCCGGAACGTTTCCGTTCCGGCCCCTTCCTTGAGGTGTCGCCCAGCTTAGGCTGCGGGCAGACCAGCTTCAACCTTCTTGAATGCGCCATCGAGCTTCGGACCGATGAGCGTCAGCGTGCCGATGATGGCGACGGCGATCAGGGCCGCGATCAGGCCGTATTCGATGGCCGTGGCGCCCGATTCGTCTTTGGCGAAGTTCTTGATGAAGTTACGCATGATGATCTTCCTTCTTTGTCTAAGCGAGCAACAGTTCCATGACCAGGGTCACCGGCTTTGCCCGCTTGACCCCCGTTTGCATGGAGACAATGCGACGACGATCATTAAGGGCGAGTAAAACAGCCATCATCGCCTCGCATTATTGATGGTTACTAACTTGTTTACTATAGAAAGATCAGCACGGACGCGCTTCTCGCCTGCCTTCAGGAAATCTTGATCTTTCAGAGAGAGGTTTCACGCCTAGCGCTCGCGCGCGCTCGTTCATCCACTCGGAGCCGTCGCCCATGCTCAGGACCTTCAAGACGCTCGCCTTCGGGTCCGCCGCGCTCGCCGTGTGCGTCGCCTCCGGCGCAGCTCAGGCTCAGTCGCGCCCGCTCAATGTCGAGATTGACCACGCCACCCGCGTACAACTGAGGGGCCCGGCGGGCTCCGTGATCGTAGCCAATCCGAAGATCGCTGACGTCACTGTCGTCGACGCCAACACCCTGTTCATCACCGGCAAGGGCTACGGAGTGACCGAAGTCATCGCTGTCGATGCTCTGGGGCGTCCCCTTTTCCAGAGCCAGGTCGTGGTCAGCGCCGGCTCGGCCGGTTCCGTTCGCGTCTGGCGAGGAGCCCAGCCCACGGAAATGGCTTGCGGCTCCAGTTGTTCGCCCAGCGTCCGGGCCGCTCCGGCGCCCTGATTGTGAAAGGCCCCCGCTTCCTCCGCCCTGGACCTGCGTCCCTGCGGCGACGCCGGCGCGCCCGCGAGGGGTCCACAGCGGTCGAGTTCGGGCTGCTTGCCTTTCCCTTTTTCATTCTCCTGTTCGGCATCCTTGAGGTCGGGATGCTGCTTCTGCTCGATGCGGTCGTCGAGACGGCGGTCTCGGACGCGGGCCGACTGGTCCGCACCGGCCAGGCGCAGCAGCAGGCCATGACGCCCGAGGCGATCAAGCAGAAGCTCTGCGCCCGCATGAGCGTCTTCGCCGGCGACTGCCCGACGCGCGCCTTCATCGACATCCGTGTGATCGACAGCTTCACCACCCCTGTCGCCCCCGACCCTCTGGCGTCCGGCCTGTTCGATCCTTCCAAGCTGACCTACCAGCCCGGCGGACCGGGCGACCGCGTCCTGGTGCGGATCTGGTATGAGCAGCCGATCGTCACCCCGCTGATCTCCCAGGCCCTGTCGCGAACCACCGACCACAAGGTATTGCTGACCACCGCCCTGGCCTTTCGCAACGAGCCCTATCTGTGAGCCCCGCCAACCCCAAGGCGCCCCGGCGCTTCTGGCGTGATCAGCACGGCGTGGCGGCCATCGAATTCGCCTTCATCGCGCCGATCATGATGCTGCTCTATTTCGGCCTGGTGGAGTTCTGCCAGGGCTATATGGCCAGCCGCCGTGCCGGCCACACGGCCTCGATCGTCGCGGACCTGGTGGCGCAATCGGACGCCACCTCGACCCAGGACCTGGCCCAGGTCTTCGCCATCGGCGACATGATCATGCGGCCCTTCCCATCCTCGCAGCTGTCCATCCGCGTCTCCAGCGTGACACGAGACGACAAGGGGGTGGCGAAGATCGACTGGAGCCGCGGCAACGACAAGGCCTTGAGCGCCCTGGGCAAGAACACCGTCGTCACAGACCTTCCGGCCGGCCTGATCGAAAATGACGAAAGCCTGATCCTGGGCGAAACCGAGTTCAAATACACCTCGGCCTTTGGCCAGGTCCTCAAGACGCCGATCACCTTCACCCGCAGCTACTACCTGAGGCCGCGAACGGTGAACAAGGTGGCCTGCTCCAACTGTTAGGCGCCGGCTAGCGCCTCCTTCAGCGCCCGTATCTTCGCCTCCGTCTCTTCGCGCTCGGCCAGAGGGTCGCTGTCAGCGACGATGCCGGCGCCCGCCAGGGCGCGGAAACGCCAGGCCCCGGCGTCCTGCTCGAACGAGGCCGTGCGGATCAGCACGGAGGCCGTCAGTCCGCCGTCGCCCGCCAGCCCCAGGCCGAACAGCGACCCGCACCAGGGCCCGCGCGGCGGCTCGTGCGCCGCAATCACCTTCATGGCCTGATGCTTGGGCGCACCGGTGATCGAGCCGGGCGGGAAGGTCGCATCCAGAATGTCCGCCGCGACGAGGCCGGCCCGCGCAGACGCGGAAACGGTGGAGACCAGGTGGTGCACGGTGGGATGGCTCTCCACCTCGAACAGACGCTCGACCCGCACCGTGCCGGGCGCCGCCACCCGGGCCAGGTCGTTGCGCATCAGATCGACGATCATCAGGTTCTCGGCGCGATCCTTGGCGCTGACGGCCAGATCGTCGGCATGTTCAGCGTCGCGAACAGGATCGGCGTCGCGAGGCCGCGTTCCCTTGATCGGTCGCGTCTCGATCCGTCCGGAGGCGGGATCGAAGGTCAAAAACAGCTCCGGCGAGTTGGACACCAGCGCGCGCTGGCCCAGCCGCCAGAAGGCGCCATAGGCCGCGCCCCGCCCAGCCGACAATCTCAGGAAGACCTCGAACGGGTCTCGCCCGCCCGCCAACCACCCGCCCCAGGCCTGCGCGACATTGGCCTGAAACAGCTCGCCCGCCGCGATGCGCGCCACGACATCGGCCACGGCGACCTCATAGGCTTGCGGCGATGTTTCCCCGGCGACAGCGCCGGCGGGTGCGGTCGGGATCGACGGTTCGATAGCCTCGGCTCGCCAGCCCGCCGCGCGCCGGACCTGCACCTCCGCTCCGGCGGAATCCGCGCCTCGTCCGATGGCGAAGACCTCGCCCGCCACATGGTCAAAGGCCAGGAGGGCCGGATAGCGGGCCAGCATGAGGTCGGGCCAGACCTCGGCGCGCGGCCCGGTCGCCGGTCGCGCGCCCGCGTCATAGCTCATCAGCCCGACCACGCCCCCGCCGGCGAAATCCGGTTCGCGCAGGACGGCGAAAGGCGCCGCGTCATTGACGGCGCCAGCGAAAACCCTGTCTGGCTCGCAGCCGACGAAGGACCAGCGTCCGCCGTGCGCCGTCGGGTCCCCTGCTCCGGCCAGCAAGGCCAGGGCCCCGTCGCGGCGGTTCAGCCCCGCGGCGACCGCCAAGGGTTCGCACCAGTCCAGCCGTTCAATCAGGACGACGGGCAGGCTCATGCCGTCAGGCGCTCCCGGATGCGCTCCGCCAACGCCGGGTCCGCCCCCAAGACCTGCTCCCGATAGGCCGCGAGCGAGCCGTGCCGCGCCGTGATCTCGGCGAAGGCCGCGTCCAGATAGTCAGCCTCGACCCCAAGGAAGGCGACCACGGCCCCATGCGTCGCCGGACGCCCCGTCATCGCAGTCAGCTTTTTCGCAATGCCCTCGGCCCGCCCCTCAAGATCAACGGCGACATTGGTCAGCAGATAGTCGTCGATCAGGTCTTCGCGCGACACGCCCAGCAGACTGTGGGTCAGGGCCGCCAACAGGCCGGTGCGGTCCTTGCCCGCCGCACAGTGGATCAGCACCGGGCCCTCGCCCTGGGCCAGCGCGCGGAAGTAGCGGCTGAACAGGTCGACATGGGCCGGCTCGAACGGCAATCGCCGATATGTGTCGATCATGAAGGTGCGCCCGGAGGCCTCGGTCAGGTCTGCGGTCTTGAGGAAGGTGATGTGCGGCGCCTCGCCGCCGTCATCGTGGACGCTCTCAATGACCTGCCCGGCCCAGTTGGCCGGTCGCCGCGATGGCTGGTCGCGCCTTTCGCTCGGGCGGCGCAGGTCGACCACCGTGGCGAGGTTCAACCGCGCCAACTGGTCCAGATCGGCCTCGGTCGCCCTGGCCTGATGCGCCGAGCGATAAAGGCGTCCGCGCGCCACGCGGCCCTCAGCCACGGCGTAGTCGCCATAGTCGCGGAAATTATCGAGGGCCTGAAACGGCAGAAGACGGTCGCTCATGACCGCCTTCCTTAGACTATTCGCAGATCAACGCTAACGCACGGCGACCAGATGGGACATGGCGTCCAGATAGGCGACGAAGGCGTCACGGCCCGCCTCGGTCATGGTGACCCGCGTCAGGGGTTTGCGCCCCTGAAAGCTCTTGGCGACCTCGACGAAGCCCGCCTCCTCCAGCTTCCTCAGGTGCACCGACAGATTGCCGTCCGTGGTCTGCAGCCGGGCCTTCAGCTCGTTGAAGTCGGCGGCGCCGACGCCTGAAAGATAGGCCATGATCCCCAGACGCACCCGGCCGTGGATCACCTCGTCGATGCGGCCGATGTCGAAGGCGTCAACCGCATCCCCCGCCGTGTCCGAGGCCATCAGATCACCTCCGACGGTTCCTGACGCACCAGCAGAACGCCGGGCAGCAGGGCGAACAGGAAGAGTCCCGCCGCATAGGCCAGCCACATCAGCGGGCTGCCGGTCAGGAAGGCGATCAGGGGCGCGGCGATCCAGCAGGCGATGGCCAGCGTCCACTGCCACTTCTGATCGCTCATGGTCGCCGAAACCGCCCAGCCCGAGCCGTAGAGGGCGAAGATCAGCGAGGGGAAGAGCATGAAGCTCACGTTGCTTCCCGTCTTCCAACTGACCACCGTCATCGCCAGGGCCATGACGAAGATGGCCAGACCGACCCCCATCCAGCCCGCACCTCCGGCCCGGTTCACCACCGAGTTCGCGCCGGGGCGGCCGCTCGTCCGACGAACCTGCAGCATCAGAACCGCAAAGAAGATCAGCCCCGCACCGCCCCACAGAAAGGCGTAGGCGACCGGCGGAACATTGAGGATGCCGCTGTCGATGCCATAGGCCACGATGGACGCCAGGCCGAAGATCAGGCCTGCGGAAATCAGGATCGCCCCACCCAGCAGCGGGGCGCGACGCCCCTCCAGGGCCAGAGCCTTCATATAGGCGATGTCGTCGTGGACGGACTGCACTTGGTCGCGGGTCATGGCGTCTCTCCCTGCCTGTTGACCGGAAAGTGCGCCAAGAACTTTATGTTGTAAAGTTCTTTTTCTGAGACGAGACGCGCGACGCATTCTAGGCCTGGGCCATGCGCCTCGCCTTTCATCACATCGCCTATCAGCCCCTGGCCGTCTGCAACGCCCTGTCGATGGAGCGGTTGGAAGCGACCGTGCGCCGCGCGGGCCTGAAACCGGGCGCCGCCGTCATGGACATCGGCTGCGCCTATGGCGAGGTGTCGATCCATTTGGCGCGGGCCTTTGAAGCGCGGGTCACAGCCGTCGAACTGGACCCGATCATGGCCGAGGGGGCCGAAACGCGCATCCAGGCGGCGGGCCTGTCCGACCGGATCTCGGTGCGACGCGAGACCTCGGCGACGGCCCTGACCGCCCTGCCCGCCTTCGACCTGATCGTCGCCATTGGCTCGACCGAGCCGGCGGGCAAGGGCCTGCGCGACCCCGCCGCCGTCTTCGCCGCCCTGCGCCGGCACCTGACGCCCGGCGGCGCCCTCCTCTGGGGCGACCTGTTCTGGACGGACGAACCGCCTGCGCCCTTGCGCCAGTTGGTCGAGACCGGCGGCTACTACGTCAGCCACGACGAATGGCAGGCCGCCGCGCGCGAGGCCGGGTTGACGGTCGTCTCGGCCGAGATCAGCGACGAAGCCGAATGGGCCGCCTATCGCACGGGCATGGAGACGGCCATCGCCGACTGGCTGGACGCCCATCCCGACCACGCCGACGCTCCCTCGGTGGCGGCGACCGCACACCGCATCAAGATGATGCTCGACTTCGGCGCCGACTACCTCGGCTTCGGCCTCTACCTTTTCAGGAAGGGCTGACACCCATTGCCTCTCCCTCCCCTTCATGGGGAGGGTGGCTGACGCGAAGCGGCAGACGGGTGGGGGCGCTTCGGCAGTTCAAGCGCCGCGCCCGTATCACCACGCCCTCCCCACCCGGTCGCTGACGCGACCACCCTCCCCATGAAGGGGAGGGAGAAAGCGCGCCCTTCTCTTCTTACCGGAAAGGCGGCTCGTCGAAGGCGCGCAGCTTGCGCGAATGCAGCTTGGTGCCCTCGGCGCGCAGCAGGTCGATCGCCTGGATGCCGATCTGCAGGTGTTCCGAAATCGAGCCTTCGTAGAAGCGATTGGCCTGACCCGGCAGCTTGATCTCGCCATGCAGCGGCTTGTCCGAGACGCAGAGCAGGGTGCCGTAGGGCACGCGGAAACGATAGCCCTGGGCCGCGATGGTCGCGCTTTCCATGTCGATGGCGACGGCGCGGCTCTGGTTGAAGCGCAGGGCCGACTTGGAATAGCGAAGCTCCCAGTTGCGGTCGTCGGTGGTGACGACCGTGCCGGTGCGCAGGCGCTTCTTGACCTCCTCGCCCGGCGCGCCGGAAACCAGCTTGGTCGCGTCATAGAGGGCCCGCTGGACCTCGGCGATCGACGGGATCGGAATGTCAGCGGGCAGGACCGCGTCCAGCACGTGATCGTCGCGCAGATAGGCGTGGGCCAGGACGTAGTCGCCGATGGTCTGGCTGGCGCGCAGGCCGCCGCAGTGGCCGATCATCATCCAGGCATGCGGCCGCGTGACGGCCAGGTGGTCGCAGATCGTCTTGGCGTTCGAAGGCCCGACCCCGATGTTGACCAGGGTGATGCCCGTGCCGCCTGGCGCGGTCAGGTGGTAGGCGGGCATCTGATGCCGACGCCAGGCCGCGTCCATGATGGCGCGCTCCGGGTCGGGCGTCTCACGGTCGATGATCACGCCGCCGGCGCAGGACAGGGTTTGATACGGGCTGGCCGGATCGGCCAACTGGGCGCAGGCCCAGCGCACGAACTCATCGACATAGCGATGGTAGTTGGTGAACAGGACATAGGACTGCACGTCCTCGACCGGGGTGCCGGTATAGTGGCGCAGGCGGGCCAGAGAGAAGTCCGTGCGCAGGCCGTCGAACTGGGCCAGCGGAAAGTCCTCGCCCGGCGCGAACAGGCCGTCCGAAATCTCGTCGCCGATATGGGCCAGATCCGTGGTCGGGAACCAGCGGGCGATGGCCGCCGTCATGGTGCTGTCCAGCGCCACGCCGGAACCGTCCAGCACATAGGGGAAGGGGATTTCCTGATCCGACGGCTCGACCGTGATGGCGGCGCCATATTCCGTCGCCAGCAGGGTCAACTGCTCCAACAGATAGTCGCGATACAGGTCGGGGCGGGTGACGGTGGTCGTATAGACGCCGGTGCGCGACAGGCGGGCGAAGGCCCGCGTCTCGAGGTCCTGCGGACGGTCGCCGAACCAGCTGACGGTCAGTCGGGGATAGGCGTACAGGCCGGCGGCCCGGGCTTCGGGATCAGCGCGCTCGCCGGTCTCGAGGAAGCGCTTCACTGCGGCTCGCAGATTGGCGACGGATTGATTGTAGAGGGTTTCGAGGCGGTCCAGCGCCGCCTGGGGGGTCATCTTGTCTGTCATGACCTCCTCTAGCCGAAAACCGTGACCATGGCGAGACGGGGGAAACACAAGGACACGACTGTTGACCACGAGCAGCCGTTGGCGTTCCGCTGTCGCCCAGGAGAACGCTCATGTCCCGACATCTGATTTCGGTCGCCGCCGCCCTGCTGATGCTGACCGCCGCCCCCGCCTTCGCCGAGGTCAAGTCGGCCGCGCCCGGCGGCTTCGAGGTCGGCGGCACGGTCGCGATCAGCGCCCCGCCCGCCCGCGTCTGGGCCGTGCTGACCGCCCCCGACGCCTGGTGGAGCCGCGACCATCGCTGGTTCAAGGCCTCGACCCTGTCGCTCGACCTGTCGCCCGGCGGCTGCTGGTGCGAGCAGGCGGCGGACGGCCGCGTGTCGCGCCATCTGGAGACCGCCCTGGTCGAGCCGGGATCGAAACTCGTCCTGCGCGGCGGGCTCGGCCCCTTGCAGGGTCAGGGCGCGACCGGCGGACTGACGTTCGAGATCAAGGCTGAAGGCGAGGGCAGCGCCCTGACCTGGGCCTATATCGTCGGCGGCTATACGCCGGGCGGACTGGAGGCCTGGGCCGCGCCGGTCGACGGCGTCCTGTCGGCGCAACTGGCCAATCTGAAGGCCCGCGCCGAGGCCGATTAGGCCAGTTCGCGGCGGAAGAAGCCGACCACGTCGTCCAGCACCGGCGCCTTCTTCCTGAACAGGGGCGAGAAGGTCGCGATCAGGTCGGCGTGATCGAGGCCGGGATAGAGATGGGCCTCCGAGCGCCCGCCGACCGCCCGCATCCGGTCGTCGAGGATGGTGGTGTCCTCGGCGTGGACCACAGTGTCGGCGGTTCCATGACCGAGCCAAAGCGGCGGCGCATCCCTCCGGGCAAAGGTTACCGGCTGGGTCAGGGTCGGATCGGGCGCCCGGCCAAAGGCGTTCTGAGACGCCGCCACGTCGAAGGGCAGGAAATCATAGGGGCCCGCCAGTCCCGCCGCCGCCCGGATCAGGCCGGGGCGGTCCACGGCCGCCATGTAGCGCCGGTCCAGCGTGATCATCATGGCCAGATGCGCGCCTGCCGAATGCCCCAGCACGCCCAGACGCCCGGCGTCGCCGCCATAGGTCGCGGCCAGTTCGCCGGTCCGCGCCGTCGCCGCCGCGGCATCCTCGATGAAGCTCGGGAAGCGCACCTGGGGCACGACCCGATAGTCCGGCACGAAGACGACAAAACCGCGCGCCGCCAGCGCCTGGGCCGCCCAGCCATAGACGTCCTTCGACCCCGAATCCCAACCGCCGCCGTAGAAGAAGACCAGCACGGGCAGGTCCGCCGCGCCCACGGGCGCATAGACGTCCATCGTCTGACGCGGATCATCGCCATAGCGGAGGCCAGAGGCGACCTTGGCCGCGCCCCGGTCGCGCGGCCCCAGGGTGTTGAACAGCGACAGCGGCGAACAGGCCGCCGCCAGTCCCCCCATCAGGGCGGCGAATGCGGGGGCGAACAGGCCTCTACGGGTCAAGTGAGCTCCTGAGGATGGGAGAAGAATGACCTTCTACGCATGAAGGCGCCGTTCGGCCCAATGCAGAGCCGCAACGGGGTCGAACGTCACACTTCACTCACTGATTTGTCGCATAATATTTACATTCCAAAAATTGAGCGCATAATTCGATCTGAGTCCGGAGCGAATTCCGGCCAAGGGAGGATATCGCATGCGCCTTTCCATCGCCGTCGTCTCGGCCCTGCTGCTCGCCGGAGCCGCGCCCGCCCTGGCCCAGACGCCCGCCCAAAGTCCGCACAGTCAGCCCCGGCCGACGCGTGTCTCGAGCGCCCAGCCCCAGCGCGTGGTGCTCATTTGCGACGCCGACGCCGCGACCCGCGCCGCCTTCACCCGCCAGTACGGCGCCGAGCCGGTCTTCCTGACCGCCCGCGAAGCCGCCGAGGCCAGGGCGGCCGGCCAGGCCTGGACCACGCCGCGCTGCATGACCGAACGCGAGCATGGCCGCTACGTCCAGCTGACCCAGGCCTTCGCCGCACGCTAAGACCCGGTTTCGGAACGACAAAGGGCGCGGCCATCGCTGGCCGCGCCCTTCTTTCTGGGTCAGATGCCCGGTCCTACTTGGCCAGATACTTGTCCAGCCAGGCGAAGACCTCATTGTGCCATTGCAGGCTGTTGGCCGGCTTCAGCACCCAGTGGTTCTCATTGGGGAAGAAGACCAGTCGGCTGTCGATGCCGCGGCGTTGCAGGGCGGTGAAGGTCGACAGGCCTTGCGCCGTGGGGATGCGGTAGTCGAGGTCGCCCTGAACCACCAGCATCGGCGTCTTCCAGTTCTGGACGTGGTTGGCCGGGTTGAACTTCTGATAGCCCTCCGGGTTTTCCCACGGCGTGCCGCCGTATTCCCATTCGGTGAACCACAGCTCCTCGGTCGAATAGCCCATGCCGAAGGTGTCGAAGACGCCGTCGTGGTTGACCAGGCATTTGAACGCATCCGACCAGTTGCCGGCGATCCAGTTGATCATATAGCCGCCGTAGGAGGCGCCCAGGGCGCAGGCGTTGTTCCCGTCGAGGAAGCCGTACTTCTCCTGAGCCGCGGCCCAGCCCTTCTGCAGGTCTTCCAGCGGGCGGTCGCCCCAGTGCTGGCTGATGGCGTCCGTGAACGCCTGGCCGTAGCCGGTGGAGCCGTGGAAATCGATCATCACCACCGCATAGCCGGCGCCCGCATAGGTCTCGGGGTTCCAGCGGTAGGACCAGGAGTTGCCGAACGAGCCCTGCGGACCGCCGTGGATCAGGAAGGCGACCGGGTACTTCTGGCCCTCGACATAGTTGGCGGGCTTGATGACGAAGCCATGCACCGTCTCGTCGTTCCAGCCGGGGAAGCTGAACTGTTCAGCCTCACCAAAGGCCTTGTTCGCCAGCTGCGGGTTCACATTGGTCAGACGGCGCGGCATTTCGCGCCCACGCCAGGTCTTGAAATAAAGGTCGGCGGGCGAGGTCAGGGTGTCGACCGACATGACGAAGCCCGAGGGCGTCTGCTGGAAGGCGCCGACGTGGCCTTCGCCCGTCAGCGGCAGGACCGAACCATTGCGCGTGTCGATGGCGAACAGGCGGGTCTGACCGACGTCGCCGGCGGTGGTGTAGAGGGTCTTGCCGTCCGCCGACCACTGCAGGCCGTCGGCCGAACGGTCCCAGTTGGCCGCGATCTGGCGCGTCTGGCCCGTCGCCACATCACGCAGGAAGACGGCGTACTTGTCGGCCTCGAAGCCCGGACGGGCCATGGCGCGATAGGCCAGGGTCTGGCCGTCCGGCGAGAAGACCGGGCCGGTGTCCCAGGCCGGGTTGGCCTCGGTCAGATTGGTCAGCTGGCCGGGCGCCGAGACTGCGACGCTGTAGAGGTCGAAGTTGGTGCTCCAAGGCTCGCTCTTGTCGGCCTTGCGGGCCGAGAAGACCAGGGACTGGCCGTCGGGGGCGAAGGTGAACTCGCTCTCGTCGCCGAAGGGCTTGGAGGGGGTGTCGCCGTCAAAGCCCTTGGTGACCCAGACCGGCTCGCCGCCGGCCTTGCCGTCCGCGCCGATGGTCTGGACGAAGAGGTGGTTCTGGGTGTGGTCGCTCCAGGTGTCCCAATGGCGCACGAACATGCGGTCATAGACCTGGCCCGTCGATTTCACCTCGGCGGCGGCCTTGGCCCGCTCGACCGAGGCGTTCAGGTCGCCCGCCTCGGGATAGACGGCCAGAGACACGGCGACCGCATCCCCCGCCGCATTGACCCGGTAGGCGTTGACGTCGGTCGGCAGGCTGGTGACTTGCGTGGCCGTCGCGCCCTTGTCGGCCGAGACCCAGACCTGGCTCGACCCCGAACGGCCCGACAGGAAGTAGAGCTTGCCGTCGGCGCCCCAGCGGGCGGTGTTGGCGCCGCCCTCGGAGATGGCCAGCTTCTGCGCCTCGCCCTCGCCCTTCAGGCTCAGGATGTAGAGGGCGCTGGAGCGCTTGTTGGCCGCCACGTCCGTCTGCGTCAGCGCATAGATCACCCAGTCGCCGTCCGGCGACACCTGGGGATCGCCCAGGCGGTTGGCCGAGATCATGTCCTGATAGGTGAAGGCGTTCGACGCCACCCTTGTCGCTGTTTGGGCGGTCGCGGCAGCGGGCGCAGGCGCCGCGGCCAGGGCCGGCAGGGCCGAGGCCGTCAGCAGGGCGACGGCGCTGAGGCCGGACAGAAGATGGGACAGGCGGCGCATGGGCGCTCCTCAAGCGGATTTCGATCTGCCCGAAGGCCTATCACCGCCATGCGCCGCCCGCAAAGTCCCGTTTAGCGCTGGCCTTCGGCGGTCCAGCGCGCGGTCCAGTCCAGGATCTCCTGCTGCCAGTCGACCCAGGTCCGGGGCTTCAGCACCCAGTGGTTCTCGTCCGGGACGTGGACGAAGCGGCTGGGGATGCCCTCGCGCTGCAGGGCCGAGAAGGTGGCCAGTCCCTGCTCCATCGGTACGCGGAAATCTTTCGATCCATGCAGCACCAGCATCGGCTTCTTCCAGTCCGCGACATAGGTCTCGGGGTTGAAGGCGTCGTACAGGTCCTTGCGAGTCCAGCTGGGGCCGCCGAACTCGTGGATGAAGTTGCCGATGTCCATGGCGTTCATCAGCTGCGGCACGTCGAACACCCCGGCGTGGTTGACCAGGCAGCGCCACGGCCCGTTCCACCTGCCCGCGATGGTGTTGACCATATAGCCGCCGTAGGAGGCCCCGAGCGCGCAGGCCCGGTCGCCGTCGATCCACGGACTGGCCGACAGGGCCGCCTGCCAACCCTTCTGCAGGTCTTCCAGCGGGCGGTCGCCCCAGTGGTCGTTGATGGCGTCGGTGAAGGCCTGACCATAGCCCGGCGAGCCGTGGAAGTTGACCATGACCACCGCATAGCCCGCCGCCGTGTAGACCTGCGGATTCCAGCGATAGGACCAGCTCTCGGTCCAGGGCGACTTGGGCCCGCCGTGGATCAGATAGACAGCCGGATACTTGCGGCCCTCGACATAGCCGGCGGGTTTGAACACCCAGCCGTGCGCCGTCTCATTGTTCCAGCCGGCGAAGCTCAGGGCCTCGGCCTCCGGCAGGTCCAGCCGGGCCAGCAGGTCGGCGTTGTGCCGCGTCGCCTGGCGGGCTGCCGCGCCGTTTATCGACACGAAGACCTGGGTCGGGGCGGTGAAGCTGTCGTGGGCATAGGCCAGGACGCCCGCCGCCTCGTCAAAGGCGTTGACCGCCCCGTCGCCGGTCAGGGCCTTCACCGCGCCGGTGCGGACGTCGATCTCGAACAGGCGGTTCTGCCCCTCGTCCGAGGCGGTGACATAGAGAGCGCGACCGTCCGAGCGCCACGTCAGGCCCGACGGCCCGCGATCCCAGTTCGTCAGTTGGCGGGCGTTGGCGCCGCTGGCGTCGGCCAGCATGACCACGGCCTGATCACCGCCCACGTTCTCGCGCGGCGAGGCCAGCCAGGCCAGTCGACGGCCGTCGGGCGAAAAGGCCGGATTGCCGTCCGCGCCCTTGTTGGTCTCGGTCAGATTGACGGGCGCGCCGCCGTCCAGCGTGACGCGATACAGGTCGCTGTTGTTGGTGAAGGGCTCGCCCGCGCCCTGCTTCTGCGTGCTGTAGATCAGGGTCTTGCCGTCGCGCGACAGGGTGAAGTCGCCGTCGCCGGCCGCCACGTCGGCGTCCAGACCCGGCATCAGGTCGCGCGCCTCGCCGCCCGCCAGACCCGAGCCGTTCAGCGGCTGGCTGAACAGATGGGTGCGGCGTCCGTCGGCCCAGTGGTCGAACACCCGCAGAGGCAGGCGGTCATAGGCCTGCAACCCGCTCTTGGCCCGCTCGGCCAACCGGTCCTTGACGCAGGTCAGGGTGGCGCAGTCGGTGAAGACCGAGACCGCCAGGATCAGCGAACGGCCGTCCTCGGCGATGCGAAAGCCTGAGACGTCGATAGGCAGGGTCGTCACCTGGGCCGCGGCCATGCCGTCACGGTCGGCGCGCCAGACCTGGTTCGATCCCCCTCGCGGGGACATGAAATAGAGGGCCTGGCCATCTGGCGCCCAGCGCGCGCCCGAGACGCCGCCTTCGGAAATCGCCAGCTTGCGCGGCGGTGTCGCGCCGTCAGCCTCGGCCAGCCACAGGGCGTTGACGCCCTTGTTGCCGTCCCAATCGGTGGAGCGCACTCCATAGAGGATGCGGCGACCGTCCGGCGAGACGCGCGGATCGCCGACCCGTTCCATCATCGCCAGTTCCTTGACGCCGAGCCCGGCGCGCGCGGCGGGCGCCTCGGCGGCGGGGCCAGCGACCGTCTGCGCCCCTTCATCGAGAGCCAGCACGGGCGAAGCCGCCGTCATCAAGGCCCCGAAGGCGGCGGCCAGCATCCAGCGTGATTGCATCTTCAAACCCATCCCTGAAACAGCGTCGCTGGATTGATAGGCCGTCGAATCCCAAGCGCCAAGCCGCTTGCCGCCGCCGCCGGGAGCGGCGACAAGCAGGTCATGAGTGCCGCCTCGCCCCACATCGTCGACGTGCTGATCGCCGAGCGCGCGCCGCGCCTGACGCGGTCGACCGCCTGGCCCCTGATTCGCCCCGCCCTGTATGGCTTGCTCGACTACGCCAAGGCCCGGCGCATGGCCGACGCCATCGGTCCGATGGGCGGGCGTCAGGCGCTGGACTACGTGTCCGGCCTGCTGGAACTGACGGTCGAGACGCAGAACCTCAACCGTTTGCCCGCCACGGGCCGCTGCCTTGTGATCTGCAATCACCCGACCGGCATCGCCGACGGCCTGGCCGTGCACGACGCCCTGCGGACGGTGCGCGACGACCTGATCTATTTCGCCAACGCCGACGCCCTGAGGGTCTCGCCCCGCCTGTCGGAAACCGTGGTCCCGGTCGAATGGGTCACGGCCAAGCGCACCCGCGAGAAGACCCGCGCCACGCTTCAGTCCGCCAAGGCCGCCTTCGAGGCCGAGCGCTGCGTCGTCATGTTCCCCGCCGGGCGACTGGCCCGCGTCGATGAGCAAGGCCGACTGACCGATCCCGAATGGGCTGCGACCGCCGCCTCCCTGGCGCGCAAGTACGAGGCGCCGGTGGTCCCGATCCATGTCGCCGGGCCGACCAGCCGACTGTTCCACCTGTTCGACCGCTTCTCCCAGGAACTGCGCGACATCACCCTCTTCCACGAACTGCTCAACAAGCAGGGCCGCGCCTTCGACCTCCGCGTCGGCCTTCCCATCCCGCCCGACGCGCTCGACATCGACGCCGCCCGCGCCACCGAGGCGCTGAAAACCTTCGTCGAGCGCGTCCTCTCGACCGACCCCGACGCGGTGTTCGCATGACGACCTTTGAACTGCCCGACGCCGAGGCCACCACCCGCCTGGGTCAGGCCATCGCCCCCCTGCTGGAGCCCGGCGAATCCGTCCTGCTCTACGGCCCGCTCGGCATGGGCAAGTCGACCCTGGCGCGCGGCCTGATCCGCGCCCTGACCTCGCCCGACGAGGATGTGCCGTCGCCGACCTTCACCCTGGTCCAGTTCTACGAGAGCGACCCGGCGATCGCCCACTTCGACCTCTACCGCCTGACCCGCCCCGAAGAAGCCTTCGAGATTGGTCTGGACGAGGCGCTGGACGAGGGCTGCGCCCTGATCGAATGGCCCGAACGGCTGGGCGAGGACCCCGGCCATATGCTCGGCCCCGACCGGCTGGCGATCACCATCGCCGAAGACGGCGAGGGCCGCCTTGCGACCGTATCTGGCGTGGGCGCATGGGAAGCGAAACTGAAGGAAGTCCATGTCTGACCGCGAAGCCCTCCGTCTCGATTTTCTGCGCTCGGCCGGTCTGGCCGAGGCCGTCCGCGCGCCCCTGCCCGGCGACGCCTCGACGCGCCGCTACGAGCGCCTGACCACGGCCACCGGCGCGACGCTGATGCTGATGGATCAGGCCCCCGCCGCCGAGAGCCAACCCTGCGATCCGTCCTGGACGCCGGAGCAGCGCCACGCCCACGGCTGGAACGCCGTCGCCCGCCTCTCCGCCGGCCGCATCGAGGCCTTCGCCGCCGTCGCCGCCCATCTGAAGTCGCTCGGCCTGTCCGCGCCCGAGATCGTCGCCGTCGACGCCCCCAACGGCCTGGCCGTCATCGAGGATTTCGGCGACGCCCTGTTCGCCAACGTCATCAACGAGGGCGCCGAAGAAGCCCCCCTCTACCGCGCCGCTGTCGAGGCCCTGGCCGTCCTGCACGCCGCCCCGACGCCCGAAGTCCTGACCGGCGCGGCGGGCGACTGGCCTCTGCTGACCTATGACCAGACGGCGCTGCAAGGCGGGGCCGATCTGTTCGTCGAATGGCTGCCCAAACTGATCCCGTCGCTGGCCTTTGACGACGACGCCGTCGCCGAATGGCGCGCCGTCTGGGCCCCGATCACGGCGGCGGGCGAGGCGGGCGCATCCGTCATGGCCCACCGCGACTATCACGCCGAGAACCTGATCCGTCTCGACGACCGGACCGGCGCCGCCTCGGTCGGCCTGATCGACTTTCAGGACGCGGTGAAGGCCCACCCGTCGTGGGACCTCCACTCCCTGTTGCAGGACGCTCGCCGCGACGTCTCGCCCGAACTGGAAGCCCTGGCGCTCGACCACTATTTCGCCCTGCGCCCCGACACCGACCGCGAGGCCTTCATGGCCGCCTACGCCGGTCTGGCGGCGCTGAACGAGGCCCGCATTCTCGGCGTCTTCGCCCGCCTGATCGCCCGCGACGCCAAGCCCAAATACGCCGCCTTCATGCCGCGCATGTGGGCTCACCTGAACGCCAACCTGAAGGCGCCCGGCCTCGAAGCCGTCGCCGCCTGGATGGACCGCCACGTGCCGGAGGATGTGCGTCGATGACCTTCAACTCCTCTGTCATCCCGGCCGCAGCGCAGCGGAGAGCCGGAACCCAGACCTCGGCTTCGGGCGCCCGCCGCCTGGGTTCCGGATCGTCCCTTCGGGCCGTCCGGAATGACGGAAAAGGAGCGCCAACATGACACCGCCCAAGATCGCCCCCAAAACAGCGATGGTCCTCGCCGCCGGGCTCGGCACGCGGATGCGCCCCCTGACCAACGACCGGCCCAAGGCCCTGGTGGAGGTCGGCGGCCGCGCCCTGATCGACCACGTTCTCGACCGGCTGGCGGACGCAGGCGTCGAGAAGGCCGTGGTCAACGTCCACTGGTTCGCCGACCGGCTGGAAAGCCACCTGGCCGCCCGCACCCGTCCCGCCATCCTCATCTCCGACGAGCGCGCCGAACTGCTGGAGACCGGCGGCGGCCTGAAGAAGGCCCGCCCCCTGCTCGGCGACGATCCCGTCTTCGTCGCCAATATCGACAGCGTCTGGATTGACCGGGCCAAGACACCGGGAGGGGCGCTCGGCGACCTGATCCGCCTGTGGGACCCCGAGCGCATGGACGCCGCCCTGCTGCTGGCCCGGCGCGAAGGCTCGATCGGCTTCGAGGGCGGCGGCGACTTCTTTCTCGGCGACGACGGCCAACTGACCTTCCGGGGGGAGGCGGCAAGCGCGCCCTACGCCTATATGGGCGTCCACATCACCCGGCCCGGCTACGCCGACGCCGGCCCTGACGGCCCCTTCTCGCTCAGCCCCCTGTGGCGCGCCTCCGCCGCTGCTGGCCGCCTCTACGGCTGCGTGCTCGACGGCGACTGGATGCACGTCGGCGACCCCCAGGCCCGCGACGAGGCCGAAGCCCGACTGAAAGACGAGAACTGACCATGTCGGGGGGCCGCTTCGATCCGTTCGCCGGAACCGGGCCGCGCTGGCGCGCCGTGCCCGCCTGGCGGCCCTTCCTCGAAGACCTCGCGGCGGGCGTGCTCGACTGGCTGGGCGATCAGACGCCCGAGACCCTGACCGACGCTGTCATCCTTCTGCCCAACCGCCGCGCCGCCCGCGCCTTCTCCTCGGCCCTGGGCAAGCTGGCCGGCGACCGCCCCGTCCTGCTGCCCCAGGTCCGCCCGCTCGGCGATCTGGAGGAGGACGAGCCGCCCTTCGCCCCCGGCGAACTGGGTCTGGACCTGCCCCCCGCCATCGCCCCCCTGACCCGCCGGTTCGAGATGGCGCGGATGATCGTCGAAGAGTTCGAGCCGGGCCTGAAACCCCTGCGCGCCCTCGAAATGGCCGATGCGCTGGGCGGCTTCCTCGATTCCTGCCAACTGGAAGAAGTCTCCGACCTGTCGCGCATCGCCGGGCTGGCCGAACAGGACCTGGCCGCCCACTGGCAGGACAGCGCCCGCTTCCTCGGCCTCGCCGTCGAGGCCTGGCCCAGGCGACTGGCCGCGCTCGGCCTCGTCGATTCCGCCTGGCGCCGCGCGACCCTGCTGCGCCGTCTGGCTGAGGCCTGGGACGCGCGCCCGCCGTCGCAACCCGTCATCGCCGCCGGTTCGACCGGCACCGTCCCCGCCGCCGCCGACGTCCTGGCCGCCGTGGCCCGCGCCCCCCAGGGCGTGGTCGTCCTGCCCGGCCTCGACCTCGATCTGGCCGACGGCGTCTGGGACCGCATCGACGACCAGCACCCGCAGGCCGCGCTGAAGGCCCTGCTGGCCCGTGCCGACATCTCGCGCGATCAGGTCCGCCCCTGGTTCAAGCCCGCTGTCGAACCGCGTGTCGAGGCGCGCGGCCTGGCCCGTCAGCGCCTGATCAACGAAGCCCTGCGCCCTGCCGAGGCCACCGACGACTGGCGCGCCGAGATCGCCCGCCTGCGCGCCGACGCCGCCGAGGCCGGACAGGCCGCCGATCCCATCAACGAGGGCCTGAAGGGCCTGTCTTCCCTCAGTGTCCGCGCCGAGGAAGAGGCCGCCGCGGCCATCGCCCTCTTGATGCGCGAAACGCTGGAGACGCCCGGCCGGACCTGCGCCCTCGTCACCCCTGACCTCGATCTGTCGCGTCGGGTCGAGGCGCGACTGGCGCGCTGGGGCATCATCCCCGACGCCTCGACCGGCGCCCCCCTGTCGCGGATGAGCGCCGGGGTTCTGGTCGACCTCGCCGCCCGCTTCATCGAGACGCCGCTGAAGCCCCAGACCCTGCTGGGCCTGATCAAGCATCCCCTGACCCGGCTCGACCTCGGCCAGACCTCCTTGCCCGACGCCGCCTCGGCGCTGGAGGAGCACGCCCTGCGCGGCCCGCGTCCGCGCGACTGGTCCGAAGTGCAAAAGCGCCTGTTGAAGGCCGCCGAACCCGGTCGCGGCGGTCAGCCCCTGCCCGAGTGGAAATCCGCCCGCCTGTCCGGCGCCCGCGCCTTGACCGCGCGTCTTGAGCAACTCGCCGCCGAAGCCCTGTCCGTCTTCACGCCCACCGCCGCCCCCGACGCCGCCGCGCGCGCCCTGACCGCCCTGATCGAGGCCCTGGCCGGTCAGAACGCCTGGGCCGGTCCCGACGGCGAGGCCGCCGCTTCCCTGCTGTCGGCCCTGATCGACGGCGGCGGGTCCCTGGGCGCCGTCAGCCGCGCCGACTTCGCCGCTCTGGTGGCCGGTCTGCTGGGCGAGGAGACGGTGCGCACCGGCGGCGCCACCCATCCGCGCCTGCGGATTCTGGGCGCCATCGAGGCCCGCCTGACCCGCGCCGACCGCATGATCCTGGCCGGTCTGGAGGAAGGCGTCTGGCCCCGCCCCGCCCCGGTCGATCCCTTCCTGTCGCGACCGATGAGGAAGGCGCTCGGCCTGCCCACGCCCGAGCGGCGTCTGGGTCAGACGGCACAGGACTTCGTCCAGGCCGCCTGCGCTGACGAGGCCATCCTGATCCACTGCGAGCGGCGCGGCGGCCAGCCCGCCGTGCGCTCGCGCTGGCTGTGGCGGCTGGAGATGCTGACGCGCGGGGCCGATGCTCCCGCCACGCCCGTCGCCATCCCGGCCCCCGAGGGTCTGGCCGACTGGACCCGCGCCCTGGACGCCCCGCCGCCCGGCGCCGCCCGCTTCGCGCCGCGTCCCATGCCGCGCCCGCCGGTCGAGCGCCGCCCGCGCAGCCTCTATGTCACCCGCATCGAACGCTGGGTGCGCGACCCCTACGCCATCTACGCCCAGTGGGTGCTGGGCCTGAACATCATGGACCGCCCCGGCGCCTCGGCCGAGGCCATGGCCCGCGGCAATGCGGTACACAAGGCCATCGAGCGCATGACCCTGATGTGGCCCCACGTCCTGCCCGAGGACTGCGAAGACCAGATCGAACAACTTCTGATCGAGGAGCTGACCGCCCACGGTTTCGAGGACGCCGCCATGGCCCGCGAGACGCCGCTGGCCCGCAACTGCGCCCGCTGGCTGGCCGGGTTCGAGGTCGAGCGCCGGGCGCGCGGCGTCACTCTGCTAATCGAGCAGCAGGGGACCATGACCTTCGACGCCTCCGCCGGCCCCTTCACCATGAAGGCCTACGCCGACCGCATCGAGGTCGGCGCGACCAGCGCCGCCATCATGGACTTCAAGACCGGCGGCGTGCCGTCCGGCAAGCAGGTCAAGGCGGGTTTTGCGCCCCAGCTGACCCTGACCGCCGCCATCCTCGCCGACGGCGGGTTCAAGGACACCAACGGCCCCATCCCCGCCGACGAACTGACCTATGTCCGCGTCGTCGGGCGCAAGAAGGCGGGCGAGGTGGCGGTGCGCGCCTCCGGGCCCGAAGCGGCGGCGCTGGGCGAAGCCGCGCTGGAGGGACTGAAGAAGCGGGTCGCCCGCTTCGACCATCCCGACACCCCCTACGTCTCCTGGGCCGCGCCGCAGTTCATGGGCAACTACGGCGGCAACTACGATCACCTGGCCCGCGTCTGGGAATGGCACGTGGTCGGCGGCGAAGAAGGCGACAGCGAATGAACATCGCCAATCCGCAGATGCGCCCGGACCCGCAGATCCGCGCCGCCGATCCGGCCCTGTCGGTCTTCGTCACCGCCAACGCCGGCTCGGGCAAGACCACCACCCTGGTCAGCCGGGTGGCCCGCCTGCTGCTGGGCGGTGCCGGCGCCTCGGCCATTCTGTGCGTCACCTACACCAAGGCCGCCGCCGCCGAGATGCAGGCCCGCCTGTTCGAGACCCTGGGCAAGTGGGCGGTCATGGACGACGCCGCCCTGTCGGCTGAACTGGCCAGACTGGACGCCAGCGATCCCGCGGGGCTCAACCCCGCCCGCCTGTCCGAGGCGCGCCGCCTGTTCGCCCGCGCCCTGGAGACGCCGGGCGGGCTGAAGATCCAGACCATCCACGCCTTCTGCGAAAAGCTGCTGCGCCGCTTCCCCATCGAGGCCGGCGTCTCGCCGCGCTTCACCGTGCTGGAGAACGAGGCCGCCGTCGCCCTCAGCCACGCCGCGCGCGAAGAGCTGGCCCGCGCCGCGCTGAGAGACCCCGAGGGCCCGGTGGGTCAGGCCTACAGCCATTTCGCCGTCGAGCTGGACTGGGGCCGCTTCGAGAGCCTGCTGGCCATGATCGAGGCCCGGCGCGCCGACCTGACCGACTATGTCGCCCGCGTCGGCGACGGCTCGGCCCCCGGCCCGCACGCGCTGACGGGCGCCGATCCCGAACAGACGCCCGATGATATCGAGGCCGACTTCATCCGCTGGCTGGACCGGGGCGAGGTCCGCCGCATGGCCGAGCTGATGGCCACCGGCGGCAAGACCGACAAGGACCGCGCCGCCGAACTGATCCACGCCCTGGATCACGAGTGGAGCTACCACGGCCTCGGTCCAGTTTTCCTGACCGGCAAGGGCGATCCGCGCAAGTCGATGGCGACCAAGCAGGCCCCGCCCGACGCCGGCGGCTGGCTGACCGATCTTCAGGCCAAGTACCTGGCCACGCTGGACGTGGTGCGCGCCGCCAAGGTGGCCGCCGACACCATCAAGCTGCTGACCCTGGCCGTGGCCCATGCCGCCTTCTACGAGGCCGCCAAGGCCGAGCGCGGGGCGCTCGACTTCTCCGATCTGGTGGCCAAGACCGTCGACCTGCTGACCGAACGCTCGACCGCCGCCTGGGTGCTGTACAAACTGGACGGCGGCATCGACCACGTCCTGATCGACGAGGCTCAGGACACGGCCCCCGAGCAGTGGGCCATCATGCGCGCCCTGACCGGCGAATTCTTCTCGGGCGAAGAAACCGACCGCACCGTCTTCGCCGTCGGCGACGAGAAGCAGTCGATCTACTCCTTCCAGGGCGCCCGGCCCGAGCGGCTGCGTCAGGAATCCCAGGTCTATGACGCCCTGATCCGGGCCTCCGGTTCCGCCTTCGAGGGCGTGCCGCTGGAGACCTCCTATCGCTCGACCGAGGACGTCCTCGCCTTTGTCGACCACGCCTTCGCTGATCCCGAACGCACCCGCGCCCTCGTCGGCGAAGCCGGCGACATTCCCCGACACCTGCCCGCCCGGATCGGTCAGCGCGGCAGCGTCGATCTCTGGCCCCTGTTCATGGACGAGGCCCCGCCCGAGCGCGACGCCTGGGACGATCCCGTCGATCAGGAAGGCGTCGCCGGCGCCCGCAAACGCATGGCCGCCGCCCTGGCCCAGGAGATCAAACGTCAGGTCGAGACCGGCGCCACGGTCTATGACCGTTCGACCCGCCAGCCCCGCGCCAGCGACTATGGCGACTTCCTCATCCTGGTGCGCCGCCGCGACGCAACGTTTGAAGAGATCATCCGCGGCCTGAAGAGCGCGGGCGTGCCCGTCGCCGGGGCCGACCGGCTGAAACTGTCCAGCCACATCGTCTTCGACGACCTCAAGGCCCTGGCCCGGTTCGCCCTCTTCCCCGGCGACGACCTGTCGCTGGCCGAGGTGCTGCGCAGCCCCTTCTGCGACGTCGACGAGGCCTCGCTCTATGATCTGGCCGGGCGCGAGAAGCGTCAGGGCCTGTGGCGCGAGTTGAAGACCCGCGCCGACGAACGCCCCGAATGGCGCCGCGCACTGGACCTCTGCCTGACCGCGCGCGCCGCACGCGACCACGCCCCCTTCGCCTTCTTCTCGACCCTGCTGAACCGGGTGGACGACACGGGCGTCTCGGGCCGCGCCCGCGTCCTGACCCGGCTGGGCCGCGAGGCCGAGGAAGCCGTCGACGAGACCCTCAATCAGGTGCTGGCCGCCGAGAACCGGGGCGGGACCGATCTCGAAACCTGCCTCGCCCTGCTGGAAGCCGCCGACGTCGAGGTGAAGCGCGAACTGGAAGGCCCGCGCGGCGAGGTCCGCGTCATGACCGTCCACGGCGCCAAGGGGCTGGAGGCGCCCGTCGTCATCCTGCCCGACACCACCATGAAGGCGAAGGCCCAGGGGCCGAGCCTGATGCCCGTCGCCCTGGACGCCATCGGCATGGGCCACGGCGAGGCCTGGCTGATGTGCCCCGGCGCCAAGGGTGATGACTGCGCCGCCTCCGAGGCCGCCCGCGCCGCGCGCGAGGCGAGGGTCAGCGACGAATCTCTGCGCCTGCTCTACGTCGCCCTGACTCGCGCCCGCGACCGGGTCATCGTCATGGGGCGCGGTTCCAAGAAGGCCCCGGAAGCCGGCGACTGGTGGTCGGTGATCGAGGAGACCTTCAACCGGCTCGGCGACGAGGTCCGCACGCTGGACAGCAACATCCGCCGCTACGGCGTCGATCTTGACGTCCTGCCCGCCGTCAGCGCCGCCGCCGAACACCGCCCCGAGGCCCCCGGCTGGACCCGGCAAACACCCGCCCGCGACACCGCCGCCCGCTTCGCCTCTCCGTCGCAGATGCAGGAGCAGAAGCGCATCCCCGCGCCGTCGCCGCTGGCGCGCGGTGAAGGCCCCGGTGCGGGTCTGGGCCGGTTCCGGCGCGGCGACCTGATCCACCGCCTTCTGGAGCGCCTGCCCGACATCGCCGCCCTCGACCGGCCCGACGCCGCTGCCCGGATGCTGGCCCGCGAGCGCGACCTGTCGGACGACCAGCGCGCCGAGATGATCGGGGCCGCCTTCGCCGTGCTGGACGATCCGCGCTTCGCCCCCGTCTTCGGCCAGGGCTCTCGCGCCGAGGTGGCCCTGACCGGCTCCTCGCCCGACCTGCCGTCCGGCGTCTCCATCTCGGGCCGCATCGACCGCCTGGTGGTCACGCCAGAACGCGTCCTGGTGGTGGACTTCAAGTCCAACCGCCCGGCCCCGGATCATGTCGAGGACGCCGACCCGGCCTATGTGCTGCAGATGGCGGTCTATACGGCGGTGCTGAAGCGCCTCTATCCCGACCGCGCCATCGAGGCGGCCCTGGTCTGGACCGATGGACCCAGGCTGATGGCCGTGCCGCAAGGCCTGATGGACGAGGCTCTTTCAAATGCGCGTTGATTTGTGCGCAAATCGCACCCACATCAGCGACTGAACGCTGAACCGATCCTCAGCGCGCCACCATTCGGTGCTCACGCAGCGAGGCCCCGCAGGCCGAGCGGTAGCACCCCCTAAAGGAGAGCCATTCATGGCGACCGTGAAAGTCACCGACGAAAGCTTCGACGCCGACGTCCTGAAATCCTCGACCCCCGTCCTGGTGGACTTCTGGGCCGAGTGGTGCGGCCCCTGCAAGCAGATCGGTCCGGCGCTGGAACAGATCGCCGACGAGTTGTCCGGCAAGGTGACCATCGCCAAGGTCAACATCGACGACAGCCCCATGACCCCGTCCAAGATGGGTGTCAAAGGCATCCCCACCCTGATGCTGTTCAAGGACGGCCAGTTGGCCTCGATGAAGGTCGGCGCCATGCCCAAGGGCAAGATCGTCGAATGGCTGGCCGAGGCCGGCGTCAAGGCGGACTAAGAATTCTCCCTCCCCTTTATGGGGAGGGTGGCTGAGCCGTCAGGCGAAGTCGGGTGGGGGCGGCGCGGCGAAAGCCCGCCGCCTTCGGCTTGTCTGGGGTGTGGATAAGGCGCCTGGCCCTCCCCACCCGGTCGCTTTGCGACCACCCTCCCCATGAAGGGGAGGGAGAAAGTTAGGCCGGATATGTCTCGCGGCTGGCGCCGAGCACCTCGCCCGCCAGATAGAGCGAGCCGCAGATGACCACGCGGCCGGCGCCCAGCGCCAGAGCGCGGTCCAGAGCCTCGTCCACCGATCCCGCCGCCATGGCTCCAAAGCCGCGCCCTTGCGCCACGCCAGCCAACGCCGCCGGGTCTGCGGCGGCGCCGTCGAAGCCGACGGTGAAGACCTGGGCGTCGACGCCCTTCAGCGCCTCGAAGAAGCCGCCCGCGTCCTTGTTGGCCAGCATGGCGACGATCAGGGCCAGAGGGCGCGGCGCCCGCGCCTGTCGCTCGGCCAGGGTTCGGGCCATGGCCCGCCCGGCGTGGGGGTTGTGCCCGCCGTCCAGCCACAGCTCGGCGTCTGCGGCTTGCGCCTTTTCGGCATAGGGACCGGCGGTCAGCCGCTGCATCCGCGCGGGCCAGCGCACGGCCTTCAGCCCCTCGGCGATGGCGGCTTCCGGCAGGTCGAGCTCCAGGGCGGCGGCCACAGCCACGCCCGCATTGTCGAACTGGTGCGGGCCGCTCAGCGCCGGGGCCGGCAGGTCGAGGAAGCGCTCCTGGTCCTGATAGACCAGTCCCCCGCGCTCGGCCCAGGCGTCGAAATCCACGCCCATGAGAGTCAGAGGGGAGTGAACTTCTCCCGCGCGGTGTTCGATCACCGCCATGACGGCCTCTGACTGGCGCGCAATGACGCCGCGTGCGCCGGCTTTCAGGATGCCGGCCTTCTCGGCGGCGACGCCCTCGATCTTGTCGCCCAGGAACTCGGCGTGGTCCAGATCGACCGGGGTGATGACGCTGAGCAGCGGCCGGTCGATGACGTTGGTGGCGTCCAGCAGCCCGCCCAGCCCCACCTCGATGATGGCGAGGTCGGCGGGAGTCTCGCTCATGGCCAGGAAGGCGGCGGCGGTCGTGCTCTCGAACACAGTGGCCTCTCCCCCCATCTCAGCCATGGCGGCTTCGACCCGGTCCAGCACGGCGTTCAAGGCCTCGTCGCTGATCAACGTCCCCGCCAAGCGGATGCGCTCGTTGAAGCGCACCAGATGCGGGGAGGTGTAGGCGTGGACCCGCAGACCTGCCGCCTCGGCGATGGCGCGGATCAGGGCGACGGTGGAACCCTTGCCGTTGGTGCCGGCGACATGGACCACCGGCGGCAGCCGATCCTGCGGATTGCCCAAGGCCGCGCACAGGGCCCGCATCCGCTCCAGCGACAGGTCGATCCGCTGGGGGTGACGGGCCAGAAGGCGCTGCGAGATCGGGTCCATGCGGTGGCTTTAAGCCGCCTTGCGCTTGCCGCCCATCAGCATGGACATGATCTGGCCCAGCGTCGTCGGCAGGTCGCCACGCGCCACCACCTTGTCGACCATGCCCTTGCCCTGCAGATACTCGGCGCGCTGGAAGCCCGGCGGCAGTTTCTCACGGATGGTGGTCTCGATCACGCGCGGACCGGCGAAGCCGATCAGGGCGCCCGGCTCGGCCAGGTGGACGTCGCCCAGCATGGCGTAGGACGCGGTCACGCCCCCCGTGGTCGGATCGGTCAGGACGACGATGTAAGGCAGTTGCGCCGCCTTCACTTCCTGCACCGCCAGGGTGGTGCGGGCCATCTGCATCAGGCTGAGCGCGCCCTCCTGCATCCGCGCGCCGCCGGCGGCGGTGAAGCAGACGAAGGGCACGCCGCGCTTCACGGCTTCACGCGCGGCGGCGACAAAGGCCTCGCCTGCCGCCATGCCCAGCGACCCGCCCATGAAGGTGAAGTCCTGAACGATGACGACGGCGGCCACGCCGTCGATCTGGCCAAAGCCGATGGCCATGGTGTCCTTGCGGCCCGCCGCCTTGCGCGCGGCGTTCAGCCGGTCGCGATAGGACTTGCCGTCCGAGAATTTCAGCGGGTCTTCCGGCACGTCCGGCGTGTCGATGCTCTCGAACCTGCCGTCGTCGAAGGTGGCCTTCAGGCGCGTCGGCGCATTGATCCGCATGTGGCGGCCGGACGGCGTGACCCACAGGGCCGCCTCCAGGTCCGAGCGGAACAGCATCTCGCCGCTGTCAGGGTCCTTGACCCACAGATTGTCGGGCGTGTCGCGCCGGCTGACGATCTTGCGGACGCCGGGGGCGAAGCGGGACAGCCAGCCGCCGCGCGGCTTGTTCTCAGGATTCTTGTCGACCATGAGCGCGCCTTTAAACGGTTTCCGTCACGGAAGCACTAGTGCGAGCGGTGCGAACCGCATCGGCCAGAGCCTTCACCCTGGCCAGAACGCGGGGGGCGACGGGCTCGTTCGCGTCGAGCGCGGCGGCGACTTCGTCGACGAAGACCGAACCGGCCACCACCGCATCGGCCACGCGGGCGATCTCGGCGGCGCGCTCGGGCGTCTTGACGCCGAAACCGACGGCGACCGGCAGGTTCGCGGCCTTGCGCACCCGTTCCACGGCGGGGGCGACGTCGGCGGCGACGGCCTCTTTCACGCCCGTCACGCCGGCGACCGAGACGTAATAGACGAAGCCCGAGGTGCCGCGCGCAATGACCTTCAGTCGTTCGTCGTCCGAGGTCGGCGTGGCCAGGCGGATCAACGACACCGACTGAGCGTCAAGGGCGGCCACCAGCGGCGCCGCCTCTTCCGGCGGACAGTCGACCACGATCAGACCATCCACGCCCGCCGCCGCCGCGTCGCGCGCAAAGGCTTCATAGCCGTAGCTTTCCACCGGGTTCAGATAGCCCATCAGGATGAGGGGGGTGGCGTCGTCGCCCTTGCGGAAAGCAGCCACCAGATCGAGCGTGCCGCGCAGGGTCATCCCCGCTTGCAAGCCCCGCAGGGCGGCCCTCTGGATCGGCGGCCCCTCGGCCATCGGGTCGGAAAAGGCCAGGCCCAGTTCGATCAGATCGGCCCCGGCGGCGGGCAGACCGCGCAGGATCTCCAGCGCCTCGTCCCGGCTGGGATCGCCGGTCATGACATAGGGAATGAAGCCGGCCCGGCCCTCGGCCTTCAGCCTGGCGAAACGGGCGTCGATGCGGGCGGTCGTCACTGCGGCGTCGCTCCCGACGCGGGCTGAACGGCGCAGACGTCGCCGGGGATGGTGGCGAAGCCGAGGTAGCCCGGCGATTCAGGCGCGGCAGGACCGGCGGTGTCGTAGAAGGCCACCATCTGCATGCCGTCGCAACCGCCGCCTTCCTTGCGCTTGATCAGGACGACGCGGTTGTCGTCGCCGCCAGCAGCCAGCCAGCCCTGACTTTCGAAGTGGGCGATGTAGGTGTCCGCCAAAGCGCCGACCCCGGCCAGGGGCGCGGTGACGCAGAAGGCCCGGCCGTTCAACCCGTGCAGATTGCCGCAGTCCGGCGCCAACTGGGCCGCCCCCAGCAGCGGCGTATCGGCGGCAGGCGCGCCCTGCGGACCGGGCGCGGCCGGGGCCGCCAGCGCTGGCGCGGCGGGCGCCGTGGTCTGGGCCAGCGTCAGGGTCGGCGACACGGCGGCGGCCAGGGCCGCGATCAGAAGGGTCTTCATGCTCAAAGCTCCACGCCCAGATGCTTGGCTACGGTGAAAATATCCTTGTCGCCTCGGCCCGACAGGACCAGGACGACATCGCCGTCCTTGCCCACGTCCCTGGCGATCTCGCCGATGCGGGCCAGGGCGTGCGAAGGCTCCAGCGCCGGAATGATGCCTTCCAGCTTCGACAGCATCTGGAAGGCCTCCAGCGCCTCGTCGTCGGTGGCCGACAGGTATTCGCCGCGCCCCAGATCGTTCAGCCAGGCGTGCTCGGGCCCGATGCCCGGATAGTCGAGACCGGCCGAAATCGAGTGGCCCTCGAGGATCTGGCCGTCGGCGTCCTGCAACAGATAGGTGCGGTTGCCGTGCAGCACGCCGGGGCGGCCGCCCTTCAAGCTGGCGGCGTGTTCGGGGGTGTCCAGGCCGTGACCCGCCGCCTCGACGCCGATCAGGCGCACGCCCTCGTCCTCGATGAAGGGGTGCATGGCGCCGATGGCGTTGGAGCCGCCGCCGATGCAGGCGACCACGGCGTCGGGCAGACGCCCGATCTGCTTCAGCGACTGGCTCTTGATCTCCTTGCCGATCACCGACTGGAAGTCGCGCACCATGGCCGGGTAGGGGGCCGGCCCCGCCGCCGTGCCGATGATGTAATAGGTGTCCTCGACGTTGGTGACCCAGTCACGCATCGCCTCGTTCATGGCGTCCTTCAGCGTCGCCGCCCCCGCCGTGACGGCCTCGACCTCGGCCCCCAGCAGCTTCATTCGGAAGACATTGGGCTGCTGACGTTCGACGTCGACCGCGCCCATGTAGACGGTGCAGGGCAGGCCGAAGCGGGCGCAGACGGTGGCCGAGGCCACGCCGTGCTGACCGGCGCCGGTCTCGGCGATAATGCGCGTCTTGCCCATGCGGCGGGCGAGCAGAATCTGGCCCATGCAGTTGTTGATCTTGTGCGCGCCCGTGTGATTCAGGTCCTCGCGCTTCAGCCATATCTTGGCCCCGCCGAAATGACCGGTCAGGCGCTCGGCGAAATAGAGCGGGCTTTCGCGACCGACGTAGTGCGTCAGGAAGCCGTCCAGCTCGGCCTGGAAACTCGGGTCGGCCTTGGCCGCCTCGTAGGCCGCATTCAACTCGTGAATCAGCGGCATCAGGGTTTCAGGCACGAAGCGGCCGCCATAGGGACCGAAGCGGCCCTCGGCGTCTGGCCAGGCGTAGGTATTGGGAAGGTTTGCGTTCACGAGCGGCAGTCTTTCGCGGGAAGGCGACGAAATCAGGACCGGGATACGGCCTTGAGGAAGGCGTGGATCAGGTCCGCGTCCTTAACACCGGGCGCGCTTTCGACGCCAGAGGAGACATCGACCAAGGGCGCCCCCGAAATCCGCACCGCCTCGGTGACATTTTGCGGATCGAGCCCCCCTGCGAGGAACCAGTTTGCCGGCAGCGCCCGGTTCTGCATCAGCGACCAGTCGAACGAGGCCCCGACCCCGCCGGGCAGGACCGAACCCTCGGGCGGTCTGGCGTCGAACAAGAGATGGTCGGCCACGTCCGCCCAGTCGGGCACGCTGGCGAAATCGGCCTCGCTACGGATCGGCAGGGCCTTGATGATCCCCGCCCCGGTCAGCCGCCGCACCTCGGCCGCACGCTGCGGCGTCTCACGGCCGTGCAACTGGATCAGATCGGGCCGCAGGATCAGCCCCACCTCGGTCAGCAGGGCGTCGTCGGGATCGACCAGGACCGCGACGATCTTCGCCCGCTTCCGCGCCCGATCGAACAGGGTCGCGGCGTGCAGCGGCGGAATGTGGCGGGGGCTTTTTTCAAACACCACCGCCCCGACAAAGGCCGCCCCGCCCTCCAGCGCGGCCTCCAGAGTCTCAGGCGTTGTCAGTCCGCAAATCTTGGCCAAGGGAGCAGGCTGGGTCATGCGATGCAGGTGCGCGAGACGGCGCGCGGGGTCAAGACGCTCGGCGCGTCATCCGGGGCGATACAGGTCCGCGTCGGCATCCGCTCCGCCGCGGAAGGCCGCCGCCACCACCTGACTGGCGATGACGGAATAGGTGATGCCGTTGCCGCCGAACCCCATCACCGCCCAGGCGTGGTCCATGTCCGGCACCGGCGCTATGGACGGCAGCCCCGTGGCGCTTTCGCCAAACGCCCCCGCCCAGGCGTAGTCGATCTCGAACTCGACCTCCGGCGACAGACGGCGCAGCTTGTCGGCGATGGTCGCGCACTTGCGCTTCAGCTTTTGCGGATCGGCGTGGGCCATGGGATCGGCCTCGTCCTCGCCGCCGACGATCAGCCGCCCGTCCCCGCCCATGCGGAAATAGAGGTAGGGGTCAGAGCCCTCCCAGACCAAGGCTTCGCGCAGCCAGGCGGGGCATCGCGCGCGGGGCCGGCTCGCCAGGGCCCAGGTCGAGATCACCTCGGCGCCCGGTGTCGGCACCCCCTTGGGAAACTCATAACCGCAGCAGAAGACGACCCGACGCGCCCGCACCGCATGACCCGCATCGGTCAACAGGGTCACGCCCTCGGGATCGCTGGCCGCCTGGTTCACCTCGACAGGCGAGAATATCCGCGCGCCCGCTGTCGCCGCCCGACGCAGCAGCCCCGCCGCCAGCCGCGCCGGATCGGCGCTGGCCGCTCCCTGGCTGAGGATCGCGCCGGTACGCTCGATGCCGAACCGCTCTCTCAGGTCCGCCGGCCCCAAAAAGACGCTGTCCAGCCCCAGCGCCGCCCGCGCCTCGGCCTCGGCTTCCAGCGCCCGGCGTCCATAGGCGTCGCCGGCCAGATAGAGGGCCGCCTTGTCCTTGCGCCCGCAGCGTATGCCCTCCTCAGCCACCACCTGTTTCAGGGCGGCGACCGCAGCAAACGACCGGCGATAGGCCCGCCTCGCCTTTTCGGCGCCGATCCTCTGCGACAGGACGGTCAGCGGCAGATCGATCTCCCACTGCAGCATCGCCGTCGACGCCATGGTCGAGCCGGTCAGCGGCGGGCGCCGGTCCAGCACGATGACCGAATGGTCCCGGCTCAGTTCATGGGCCATGAAGGCGCCGCTGATCCCCGCCCCGACCACCGCCACGTCACAGACCACGGCCTCATTCAAGGCCCGGACCGGCACGCCCAGGCCAGGGCTGTCGGCCCACAGCGAACGGCCGGTGCGCAGATCGCGTTTCAGGGTGGCGCCGCTCATGGTGATCTCCGCTGGAAGCGGAGCCTGAAGCCCTCAGCCTTGCACCGGTTCCGCGAAGATCAGTTCGATCTCTTCCGGCGTCAGCATCCGCCACTCGCCCGGCGCCAGACCATCCGGCAGGGCCAGTCCGCCCAGACGCTCACGGTGCAGGGTCTCGACGTGGTTGCCGACGGCGGCGAACATGCGGCGCACCTGATGATAGCGGCCCTCGGTCACCGTCAGCAGGGCCTCGGTCGGCGACACCACCTCGAGAATGGCTGGCGACAGCGGCTTGTCCTCGTTTCCCAGCACCAGCTGGCCCGACGCGAACAGCGCCCCCTCGGTTCCCACCAGCGGCCGCGCCAGGGTGGCGCGATAGACCTTGGCCACGTGGCGTTTGGGCGAAATCACCCGGTGCAGCAGGTCGCCGTCGTCGGTCAGCAGCAGCAGGCCGGTGGTCTGCTTGTCCAGCCGCCCGATGGTCGAGATGGCCGGGTCGCGCCGCTTCCACCGATCCGGCAGAATGTCATAGACCAGCGCCCCGTCTTCCTTGCGCGAACAGGTCATGCCCAGCGGCTTGTTCAGCAGCATGACCAGCCCCTGAACCGGGTCCAGCGGCTCGCCGTCGATCTCCATCCGGCTCGGCAGGTCGGGCGTTACCGGGATGCGCTTGGACACATCGGTCAGGTCCACGCCGTCCAGCACGATCCCGCCCGCCTTGCCCATCCGCGCCATCTCGGCCCGCGAGCCATAGCCCATCGAGCCCAGAAGCTTGTCGACCCGAGACGTCGGAATCTTGCCGGCCACTACTTCACCGCCTCGAAAATCTTGTAGCCGCCCTTGTCGAGCAGCGGCTTCACCCGCTTGAAGGCCGCGTTCAGTTCGGCCTCATAGGGCAGGTGCCGGTTGGCGACCAGCCAAAGCACGCCGCCGGTCTTCAGCAGGGCCGCCGCCTGACGGATGAAATTCTGACCCAGACGGCGATCCTCGGTCCCGCCGTCGTGGAAGGGCGGATTGCTGACGATGAAGTTCAGCTCGCCCTCGGTCGGCAGGGTCCGCACATCAGCCCACTCGAAGGCGACGCGCGGGTCCTCGACATTCTTCTTCGCCGCCGCGATGGCGCGCCGGTCGATGTCGATCAGGCGCAAGGATGTCACCGCCGGCGACCGTAGCGCCACCAGCGACAGGGCTCCGAAGCCGCAGCCCAGGTCCGCGCCCGCCCCCTTCAACGGCGGCATGACCCCGGCCAGCAGGGCCGTGCCCGGATCGACCCGGTCCCATGCGAAGACGCCCGGCTGCGACCAGGCGTCCAGCCCCTCAACCTGTCGCAGACTGCCCGCCGCGATGGCCGTATCCAGGCCCTCGACCGTCTCGGGCCGGGCAACGATGCAGCGGCGATGGTGGGCCTTGGCCGTCTCGCCGACCTCCAGACCAAAGTCCTTCAGCTCCTTGCCCAGACGCGAGCCGCCCTTGCTCTTGTGCGCCATCACGTCCAGCCGTCCGCCGACCTTCAGCGCCCGCAGCGCCATCGCCAGAGTATAGCGCCGCTCCACCACGCCCGGCGGGGCGTAGATCATCGCCTCGTCCACCGATCCGGGGACGAGGTCTTCCAGCGCGGTCGAGCCGGGGATCAGGGGCGAGGTCTGCAAAGCCCCGGTCGGAACGTCGAACACCGCCGGCGGGCGGCCATAGAGAATGGTGGTCATGGGCGGCGCTATAACGCTTTCCTCCCTGTTCGCGAAGCGAATGGGGAGGGGGACCACGAAGTGGTGGAGGGGGCGGCGCAGCCGTCAGACCTCGAGTCGCCCCCTCCGTCACGGCCGCTGCGCGTCCGCGCCACCTCCCCATTGCTGTGCAACAGGGAGGAGAAGCGGGTGACACCCCGGAACGGATCAGGCACAACCCGCCGATGCTCGCTGACCCCCGCCGTTCCGCCCCGCCCGCCTCGCTTGACCTGAGCGCCGCGCGCGAGGTTCTGGGCCGGGTTTGGGGCCATGCCGATTTCCGCGGCCTGCAATCCCATGTCGTGGCCGAGGTCCTGGCCGGGCGCGACGTCATGGCCGTCCTGCCGACCGGCGGCGGCAAGAGCGTCTGCTATCAGATTCCCGCCATCCTGCGCCCCGGCGTCGGCCTGGTGGTGTCGCCGCTGATCGCCCTGATGACCGATCAGGTCGAGGCCCTGAAGCAACAGGGCGTGGCCGCCGCCCGCCTCGATTCCGGCGTGTCGATGGAGGAGCGCTCGGCCATCTGGCGCGCCGCCCGATCCGGCGAACTGGACCTGCTCTACGTCTCGCCCGAAGGTCTGGCCGCCGGCTCCATGCTGGAACGCCTGTCCGAGATCGACCTCAGCCTGATCGCCATCGACGAGGCCCACTGCGTGTCTCAGTGGGGCCACGATTTCCGCCCTGACTATCGCTCGCTGGGCCGTCTGGCCGAGATCTTCCCCGGCGTGCCGCGCATCGCCGTCACCGCCACCGCCGACGCCCGCACCCGCGACGACATCCTGGCATCACTGCGTCTGGGCGAGGCCCGCGTCTTCGTCGACAGCTTCGCCCGTCCCAACCTGCAGCTGTCGGCCGAGCGCAAGATCAACGGCAGCCGCGCCCGTACCGACGCCGCCGTGGTCGAACTGGTGCGCGAGCGGCGCGGCAAGTCGGGGGTGGTCTATTGCGGCAGCCGCGACGGCTGCGAGCGCGTGGCGCAAACCCTGCGCGACGGCGGCGTCAACGCCATCGCCTATCACGCCGGCTTCGACGCCAAGGACCGCGACAAGCGGCTGGAGCGCTTTCTGGCCGAGGACGGCGCCGTCATGGTCGCCACCATCGCCTTCGGCATGGGGGTGGACAAGCCCGACGTCCGCTTCGTCATCCACGCCGATCCGCCCGGTTCGCTGGAAGCCTACTGGCAGGAGATCGGCCGCGCCGGACGTGACGGCGAACCGGCCGAAGGCATCACCCTCTACGGCCCATCCGACATCGCCTGGTCCCTGCGTCGCCTCGAAGGCCGCCCCATGGCCGAGGAGGTCAAACAGGTCCAGACGCGCAAGGTCCGCCAGCTGTTCGCCATGCTGGACGGCGCCGTCTGCCGGCCCCAGGCCGTGCGGCGCTACTTCGGCGAGACCGACGCCCAACCCTGCGGCGTCTGCGACATCTGCGGCGACCCGCCGGCGACATTCGACGCCGTGGTCCCCGCGCAGAAGGCCCTGGCGGCGGTGCAACGCCTCGGCGAACGCTTCGGTCGGACCCGCGTCGTCGATCATCTTCTGGGCAAGACCAAGGACGTCCAGAACTGGGAAGCGAACCTGTCCACCTGGGGCATCGGCGCCGACCTGTCGCTGACCGCTTGGCGCGACGTCATCGACCACCTGCTGTTCGAGGGCCTGCTGGTCGAGGACCCGAACGAGGGCAAGCCGATCATCCGGCTCGGCGACTCTGAGTCCGTCCGCGCCGTCTATCGCGGCGAGCGCCCGATCCAGGTGCGCAAGGCGCCCGTCCGCGTGGTCGAGGCCGAACGTCCGCGCCGCAACGCCGGTCGCAACCTGGCCGCCGAGGCGCTGGACACCGACGTCCGCGCCCGCTTCGAGGTCCTGCGCGCCTGGCGCCGCGACCGCGCCGCCGAGCAGCACGTCCCCCCCTATGTCATCTTCCAGGACAAGACCCTGGTCGAGATCGCCCTCAGCGAGCCGCGCAATCTGGACGCCCTGGGCCGCATCTCCGGCGTCGGCGCCGGAAAGCTGGAGCGCTACGGCAAGGACGTGCTGGAAGCCCTGGCCTCGGCCAACTGACCTTCGCGCGCGATGACCGCCGGGTCGTCGCCCAAACCCGGCGCAACCTGCACCGGCCAGCGACAGGCGCTTGCCGGTGCAGGACCGCCTTCGACCACGGTCGTGATCGGCAAGAGCGCGCCGCTCATCCGCCGCACGACATGATCCCGAACCTCGGCGTCCGAGGGGCGAGCGTCGAAATGAGCCAGGCTGGATCGTCCGTCGCAACGATACTCATCGAGGAACCACGCGGCTTTTCCGTTCAGGAAGTTCTCGCGCCGTGTCAGCCAGAAGCCGCGTGGCGCAGCACGTTCGTCGGCAGGAACCAGAATCCCCGTCATCAGACCTTCCAGTCCGTTGAAGACCTGGCCCGGACGCGTGAACAGCGTCACTGATCCGCCGTTCACGGGGAAGGTCTCGACCAGCTGCGTCTGCGGCTCGGCGCGCAGGGCGGCCAGCGACGCCGCCAACAGGGCGTCGCGTTCGCGGCGATAGCCGACCCAGTCCTCGCGCATGGCCTCGGCGGCCATGGCCACCTGGCTGGCGAAGGCGCCGATGGGCGCCGGGGCCGGACGCGGCACAGGCCCCATGACCGCCAGCGCCGCGTCCGCCTCACCGGCATCAAGATGGATCTGGGCGCGCATGACCCGCGCATGCCAGGACGTTTGGTCGTCGCCGCACAGGGCGATGATCCGGTCGGCGGCGGCTGCGGCGGCGGCATGATCGCCGGTCGCCATGCGGAAGGCGGCGTCACCCCACAGTTCCGTCGTGCTGTCGCAATCCACGACCGAAGCCGGATCGATGCGGACAATTCCGTCCATTGCCTGGCGCATCATCTCCGCGCGCAAGGTCGCGCCGCCCGGCAACAGGTCGATATAGGCTTCCGGCGAACCGCACAGCGCCGCCCCCAGCGCCGGCTCGCCGAGCAACAAGGTCATCCCGCAAACGTCCAGTCGTCTTGCCTCGGCGTCGCTGACGCCAGGCGAAGAGACAGGCACCAGCATCGTCGTGCCCGGATTGCCGTTGACGCCCGGCACATAGACCGCCGTCGAGGTCGTCCGGGTCTCCCCCGCTCGCGCCCGCAGCGCCTCGGCCCCCAGAGCGTCCTTCTCGACCCCGCGCAGCCCCGTCTGCATCAGAAACGACAGGGCGTACTGGGCCTGTCGATTTCCATCGTCGCTTTGCCGACGCAGAGCATCGACAGGTTCGGTCAACGCCAGCTTGAGCGGCGCATTCCGGGTGATCGGATCTACCGCCGTGGCGCAACCAGCCACCGTGATCGCCGCGGCAGCCACCACGGCAAACGCTCGATGAATCCGCATAAGTCCTTCCCCTGCCCGTTTCCTCCTTGCCCTCAACATCGAACTGCGTCCAGCGGACAAGGAGCATGACCAAAGCTTAACTGGCGACGGCGCGCCGGCCGCGACACCCTTGTCAGCCAATCGGAGGGTGGAGATGAAGAGATTTCTGGCGACTGGCGTCGCCTGTCTGGCGATGGCGAACGCGGTTCAGGCCCAGGAGGCGGCCGGCGCCGAGCCTACCCTGCCGATGAATCAGCCACGCGACTGGTCGGCGACCCTGATCCAGGACGCGACCGGCCTGCACGACATCATGATCGACAGCCACCCCGGCACGTATGACCCTCTGAACCCCGCCTTCCGTCCTCGACTGGAAGAAGGCCTGACCGTCGCGCTCGAACGCGCGAAGACCACGACCGACGCCGGCGGCTGGTGGTGGGCGCTGCGGGCCTATGTCGCCAGCTTCGAGGACGGGCACGTCGGCATCAGCATCACTCAGCCGGACTACGGCTTCGCCACGCGCTGGCCCGGCTTCCTGACCGTCTATCGCGGCGCCGATCAGGTGGTGGCCGACCGCGACGCCGATGCCGCCGCGCCGCCTCTGGGCGCCAGACTGATCGACTGCGACGGCGTCGCCGCCGAGCCCCTGGCCGAACAGCGCATCGGCCAGTTCCGCGGTCGCTGGTTCCTGGAGGCTCAACGCGTCCTCTATGGCGACTGGCAGTTCCTTAGCGCCCATAACCCCTGGATCAGCGAAATGCGCCAGTGCCGCTTCGAGGCCGACGGCGCGACGCAAGTCTATGCGCTGAACTGGCGCGCCACGCCCGAAGACATCTACGCCCGCCGCGCCAAGCTGGCCCAGACCGCCTCGACAGACTTCGGGCTGAAGCATTTCGACGACGGCGGCTTCTGGATTTCGACGCCCTCCTTCAATGGCGATCCGTCTGGCCAGATCCATGCCCAGCTGACCGCCTTGCTCGCCGACATGAAGGCCAAGCAGGAGGCTCTGCGTCTGGCCCCCTATGTGGTGCTGGACCTGCGGGGCAACGGCGGCGGCTCTTCGCACTGGAGCCAGCTGATGGCCCAGATCCTGTGGGGCGACGACTGGATGGCGGCCCATCCAGAGCCAGAGATCGAAGCCGTCGAATGGCGCGCCTCGGACGGCAATATCGCCCAGATGACTGAATTCCGCGACCAGCTGCGCGCCTCGAACGGCTTGCCCGAATACATCGCCTGGGCCGAAACCGCCCTGACCGGCATGAAGGCCGCCCAGGCCGCCGGTCAGGTCTACTGGCGCAGCGCCAATGAGGAAGCGCCGAAAAGCGCCCCGACGCCGTCCGCCCCGCAGTTGATGGCCGGCCGGGTCTATGTTCTGACCGATCCCCGTTGCGGCTCGGCCTGCCTCGACGCCGTCGATCTGTGGAAGACCGCAGGCGGGATCCAGATCGGCCGCGAGACCTCGGCCGACACCGTCTATATGGACGTTCGCAATCCGGTCCTGCCCAGCGGCTTGGCCCAGATCGCGGTCCCCATGAAGGTCTATCGCGGTCGCGCGCGCGGCAACAACGAGCCGCAGCGGCCGTCTTATGTCATCGAGGGCGACATGACAGACGACGCGGCCCTGCTGGCCTCGATCCGCCGGCTTCAACCGAACTGAAGCCTCAGCGCAGGAAGCGTTCGACCGCCGCCTGGAAGCGACGCGGCTGGTCGATCATGACCATATGTTCGGCCCCTTCGATCCTTTCGAAGGCGGCCGGGCGCGGCAGGGAGCGGTAGCCCGCTCGGAACAGGCCGTCGATATGGCTGCGCGGGCTGCGGTCGTCGGCGCTCCAGCCATAGACCACCGTGACAGGGGCGGTGACGGCGGGCAGGCGCGCCCGGAGGTCCACAGTCATCACCTCGTACAGCCCTTGGGCCAGCGTGCGCCGATCGCCGCCCTGCCAGCCCAGGGTGTTGAACAGGCTGTCGGCCGCGCCCCCCATGTCCGCCCCCATGGATCCCGCCTGGGTCTTGAGCGCCTCGTCGCCGAACAGCAGCAGCCCCTGATAGGCCAGACGGGCGAGGGGTTCGACGTCGCCCGTCGTCGCGCCCGCGCTGATCAGCGACGGAAAGAAGGGCGAGGCGTCCACCACCATGACCCGTCCCACCCGCGGCCCGGCGTCGGCCGCGACGCGCAGGGCGATCTGACCGCCCATGGAATGGCCGATGACGGCCGGCCTCGTCAGGCCCGCCTCGGCGATATAGCGCCGGATCTCGGCCGCCGCCGGACCGCCGACCAGCCCCTCGCCGTTGCCGCCCGCCGGCACGTCGCCAAAGCCCCGCACCGTCACCAGATGCACGCGATAACGGTCGTCCAGGGCGTCGGCTGTTCGCTGCCACACCGCTGAGGTTGAGGCCAGGCCGGGGATCAGGATGACATCCGGACCGGCTCCGCGCGCCTCGACCACGATCCGGTCGGACTGGAAGCCGGCCGAACTGGCCGCCAGGGCCAGCGCGGGGGCCCAGAACAGAAACAGCAGGCTCAGAAGAATGCGTGTCATAGGGACAGCCTAGTGATGGATCGCGGCGAATAGTCGGCACAAAGAGCCAGTTGAAATCGCAACGTTTCGGGTGTGAAATCGACCAACCCTGGGGAGGATCCGATGAAGCCTGTTCTATTGACCGCCATTCTCGCCGTCGCCGTCGCCTCTGCGGGCGTCGCGTCAGCCGAGGAATGGAACGCCTTTTCGCGCAACGCCCGACTGGTCTATCTGGTTGATGTGGGCGGGATCGCGACCGTCGGCGACACGACCAGCGCCCGCGTCGCCCGCGTGCCCTTGCAGACGCCGGCCGGCGACTACAGCCACAAGATCGACGAGTACGAAATCCGCTGCGCCGCCAAGCAGGCTCGCGTCCTGGCCGAGATCGAGTTCGGTCCCGACGGCGCCGAGGTCGAACGCTATCCCGAGGCGGACGCGGCCTGGGACGACATTCGGCCCACCAGCCTGAGCGCCTATATCCAGCCCATCGTCTGCGACGGCGCTCGTGCGGACGGGGCCACCGCCGCCTCGGTCAAGGCCTACATCGACGGCGGGCGCGGCCAGTAGTCGTTCGCGCGCGACAGCACCCCACAGCAAAACGGCCGCCCCCTCGCCGGGGCGGCCGTTTCCTTTCCAGCGCCTGAAATCCTAGGCGGTCGCGACCTGGGACGCGTCCGCATCCCCTTCCGGGATGTCGTCCAGTTCGCCTTCCCACTTGGCGACCACGGCGGCGGCGACGGAGTTGCCGACCACGTTGGTGGCCGAGCGGCCCATGTCGAGCAGGTGATCGACGCCGAGCACGATGGCGATCCAGGCTTCCGGCAGGCCGAAGTAGGTCAGGGTGGCCATGATCACCACCAGCGAGGCGCGCGGGATGCCGGCGATGCCCTTGGACGTCACCATCAGCAGCAGCAGCATGAAGACCTGCTGCGAGACGCTGAGGTGCACCCCGTGCGCCTGCATGATGAACATGGTGGCGAAGGTGCAGTAGAGCATCGAGCCGTCGAGGTTGAACGAGTAGCCCAGCGGCAGGACGAAGCTGACGATGCGGCGACGCACGCCGACCTTGGGCAGGGCGTCCAGGATGCGCGGATAGGCGGCTTCCGAACTGGCCGTCGAGAAGGCCAGCAGGGCCGGGGTGCGGATCACTCTGAACAGCGGAATGACGCGACGCCCCAGCACGAGGGCGGCGGCCACGAACAGCAGGCCCCACAGGATGCCCATGGCGCCGTAGAAGCCGAGCACGAACCGGGCGTAGACGGCCAGCATCTCCAGCCCCTGGGTGGCGATGGTCGAGGCCAGGGCGGCGAAGATGGCCAGGGGGGCCAGCTTCATCACGAACTCGGTCACCTTCAGCATGATGCTGGCGGCCTGTTCGACCAGGTTCAGCACCGCCGGCGCCTTGTCGTCCAGGGCGGCGACCGCCGTGCCGACGAACAGGGAGAAGACCACGATCTGCAGGATCTCGTTCCTGGCCATGGCGTCAAAGATCGAGGTCGGCACCAGATGGGTCACGAAGCCGTGCAGCGAGAAGGCGTCGGTCGAGGCCGCCGGGGCCGTCGCCAGCGCCGCCTGCGGCAGGTCCATGCCCGCGCCCGGCTGCAACAGCTGCACCATCAGCAGGCCCAGCAGCAGCGACACCACCGAGGCGCCGATGAACCAGGTCATGGTCTTGACGCCGATGCGCCCGACCGAGGCCGCGTCCTCCATGTGGGCGATGCCCGCGACCAGGGTGGTGAACACCAGCGGCGCGATGATCATCTTGATCAGACGCAGGAAGACATCGGTGATCAGCGACAGATTCGTCGCCGCCGCCGCCGCCTGATCGGCGCTCAGATACTGGTTGACGCCCCAGCCGACCAGCACGCCCAGGATCATGGCGCCGATGATGAGGTAGGCGAATAT